>Ga0182015_10007787_pt1 | contig 10378 bp, 8 predicted proteins | sample 712P3MmetaG_FD_120478 | JGI IMG/M metagenome (GOLD analysis project Ga0182015, IMG submission 120478) | Permafrost microbial communities from Stordalen Mire, Sweden - 712P3M metaG | ecosystem: Environmental > Terrestrial > Soil > Wetlands > Permafrost | place: Sweden: Stordalen | collected... | reverse complement strand
GTGTACCTCGCGGTTCCGTTCCTGATCATGATCGGGCTGTTCATCAGCCCGATCACCTACCCCTTCCACCTCGTGCCCGCCGGCCTGCGTCCGGTCTACGCGATCAACCCGCTCGTGGGAGTGCTCGAGACCTATCGCTGGATGCTGTTCCCAACCGCAGCGTGGCCGGGAACGCTCGTGCTGATCCCGATCGGGATGAGCCTTCTGCTGCTCGTCTCGGGGGCGATCTACTTCCAGCGCACCGAACACACATTCGCCGACGTGATCTGAGCGGTCAGCATGGGTGAGCCAGCCATCAGGGTCGAGAAGCTCGGCAAGAGCTACCGCATCGGCGCGCAGCGGAACGACGTGCTAGCCGAGCGCCTGCAGCGCGTGATGACCACCCCGTTTCGGGCGCTGCGCCGCCGCCGCGGCAACGCGCACGGCAGCCACATGACCGCGCCGCGCGACACGAAGGCGGAGCTGTGGGCGCTGCGCGACGTCTCGCTGGAGGTCCAGCCCGGCGAGGCGATCGGCCTGATCGGGCCCAACGGAGCCGGCAAGAGCACGTTGCTGAAGCTCCTGTCGCGAATCACCCTGCCGACGGAGGGGCGGATCGTGCTCCGCGGGCGCGTCGCCACGCTGCTCGAGGTGGGTACCGGCTTCCACCCGGAGCTCTCCGGTCGCGAGAACATCTTCGTCAACGGCGCGATCCTCGGCATGCGCCGCCGCGAGATCGAGTCGAAGTTCGACGAGATCGTCGAGTTCTCGGGCATCGAGCGTTTCATCGACACGCCCGTCAAGCGCTACTCGAGCGGCATGTTCGTGCGCCTGGCGTTCGCGATCGCAGCACATCTCGACCCGGAGATCCTGCTTGTCGATGAGGTGCTCGCCGTCGGCGACGCCGACTTCCAGCGCAAGTGTCTCGGCAAGATGGCGGAGGTCTCGGACCGCGGCCGCACCGTCGTCTTCGTCAGTCACAACCTCTCGGCGGTGCAGCGGCTCTGCTCGCGCGCCTACTGGATCGGCGATGGGCACGTTGCCGGCGAAGGCCCGACGGCGGAGGTTGTCGCCGCCTACATGCGCCACGCGGGCTCGCGGCAGGAGGGCGGCGAGGCGGTGATCGGCGCCGATGCGCACCGCGTGGGGACTGGTGGTGCCCGCCTGCGGGCAGTGGCGCTCGTGAACGGGGCGGGGGTTCCGGTCAGCCAGCTCGCGATCGGCGAGCCCTTCGGGGTGCGAATGCGCTTCGAGGTCATCGAGACGATCGACGACGGCGTGATCGAGCTTGGCATCTCCGGTGCGGACGGCACGCGCGTGGTGACCGCGAACAGCATTGATCGCGAGGGGCTGCCGTACGTGCTCGAAGCCGGCACCTACGACATCCAGGCCTCGCTGGGGGTGGCGCTGTTGCCGGGCGAGATGCAGTTCGACATCGGCCTGCATCGCCTCAACGGTCTGACGCTCGACTTCATCGAGGGCGTGATCGGCTTCTCGGTGATCAACACGACACTCGACGGGTCATCTCACTACCCGTGGGTCGTGGTCCGCGGTTCCGTTCGCCCTGAGGCTCTGTGGTCGATCACCGCGCACCCTCAGTACGCATTGACCTCCTCAGTCCTCTCGTGATCGCCGCTGTGGTTCCACAACCCCTGCTGCGCGGCGAGCACATCGAGCTGACTGCGGTGCGCGACGGCGATCGCGAGCGCCTGTTCGAATGGATCAACGACCGGGAGGAGATGCTGCACAACGCCGGCTACGCACCTGTCCACGAACGCGACCACGCGGCGTGGTTCGACGCAATCCGTAGCCGACCGGATGTCGTGATCTTTGCCATTCGTGAGCTTGCGAGCGGAGAGCTGATCGGCTCCTGCCAGCTGCTCAACGTCAATCCGCGGCACGCGACAGCCGAGCTGCAGATCAGAATCGGTGCCACTGCGGCGCGCGGCAAGGGGTACGGAACCGAGGCCGTGCGGCTGCTGCTCTCACACGCCTTTCGCGACATCGGGCTCCAGCGGGTGCAGCTTCACGTGTTCGCCACCAACAAGCCGGCGATCCGCGCGTACGAAAAGGCGGGGATGCAACGTGAGGGTGTTCTGCGAAGCGCCGCCTTCATCGACGGCGTGCGTTGCGATGTCCTCGTGATGGGCATCCTCCGCGATGAAGCCAGTGCTGCGTAGCGCCACCCGGGCAAAGCGAGCGGTCGCGTCGGGCAACGGCGCGCCGCCGGGCCGAGTCCTCTACGTCGGGCAGGCGTATTACAACGCCTGGTATCTGTCGCGCGAGCTGCGCAAGCTCGGCTGGAAGGCCGACGTACTGAACTGGGATTCCAACGAGGCGTCGCAGATCTACTACCACGGCGAGGACTTCCGGCTCAACTACGACGCGCCGCTGCCGGCGGTGCGCCACTTCGGCCACTATCTGCGATGGATCGGCCAGTACGACATCTTCCATTTCAGCAACGCCCACGCGATCCGCTTCGGCGATCCGCTGCATAACACGGTCGCCAAGTACCTGCGCCCAGGCGACGAGATCCGCCTGTTGAAGCGGCTCGGTAAGCGGATCGTCTACTCCAACAACGGCTGCCTCGACGGCGTGTCACAGACCTCGTTCGCCTCCTGGGGAGAGCGTCCCGTCTGTGAAGACTGCCCGTGGCGCAATATCCCAAGCATCTGCAGTGACGAGCGCAACCTGACATGGGGCGCCTTTCGCAACAGCGTCGCCGATTATCAGATCACGGTCGGCGGCAACCGCCTCGATTATAACCTCGACCCGCGCGTGCACGAGGTGCCGGAGTTCTATTGTCTCGACGAGGACTTTTGGCGTCCGGACCTTGAGGTGCCGGCCGCGTTTCGGCTGCCGATTCCCGAGCGTACGGTGAAGATCTATCACGCGGTCGGCAATGCCACCTCGCGGAGCGAGATCGGCACGATGCGCAACATCAAGTCAAGTCACATCTATTTGCCCCTGATCGATCAGCTGAAGCGCGAGGGCTTTGATATCGACCTGATGTTCTTCGAAAACGTGCCAAACCGTGACCTTCGCTTTTACCAGGTTCAGGCGGATATTTTCGTCGACATGCTGACATTTGGCTTCTTTGGCGCCACCGTGCGCGAGGCCATGATGCTCGGCAAGCCGGTTGTCTGCTATCTGAGACCCGAATGGCTGGAGAGCATGCGGACCGAAATCCCCGATTATGTCGATGAGCTGCCGATTGTCAGTGCGACCCCGGACACGGTTCGTGAGGTTCTGGTCGACCTGATCGAGCACCCGGAGAAGCGGGCCGAGCTGGGCCGCCGCGGCCGCGAGTTTGCCGTCAAATGGCACTCTTCTCGGGCGGGCGCGCGGCGGTTCGACAAGATCTACTCGAGCCTGCTCGCGGACGACCCCGAAGCGGCAAGACGCACTTGAGCGGGCCGGTCGAATGGCCCGTCGCGGCCGGCGGGCGCGTCGTCGCGATCCACCAGCCGAACTTCCTGCCCTGGCTCGGCTACTTCGACAAGCTCGCGCGCGCCGACACCTTCGTGCTGCTGGACAGTGTCCAGTTCCCGAAGCGCAACGGAACCTGGATGAACCGCGTCAAGCTGCTCGTCGGCGGCGAGCCAGGCTGGATAACCGTCCCGATCGTGCGCGCCTACCACGGCCTGCGCCGAGTTGACGAGATGGCCATCGACGACTCAAGGTCTTGGCGGCGCAAGCTCCTGGCGACGATCGAGCAGAGCTATCGACGCGCCCCACATTTCGACGAAACGATGCCGCTTGTGAGCGAGATCGTGCTGCTGGAGGAAACGGGGCTCGCCGCCTATAACGAGGCCGGCGTACGGCGACTCGCAGCGGCCGTCGGCCTCGACACCGGGAAACTCGTCCGGGCCTCGAGTCTTGGGGTCACCGCCACGGCGACGGATCTGCTCATCGAGATCACCCAGGAGCTGGGCGGCGGAACCTATCTGGCTGGCGGCGGCGCCGACTCATATCAGGAGGACGAGAAGTTCGCGCATGCCGGCGTGATGCTCGAGTACCAAGCGTTTGTGCATCCAACCTATCCCCAGCTGAGTTCGACCCCGCAGCACGGCCTCTCGATCGTCGACGCGCTGATGAGCTGTGGCGCTGCGGGGACGGCGCGATTGCTGCGCGCCGGCTGAGGTCCGGACCGCGGCGCGCGAATGTCGGCGCACCCGCGCTCCGTCGGGCCCGTCGCCGAAGGCATCGGCCTGCGTCCGTACAATGCCGGGAAGGCAATGGATATCCGTGGAAAGAAGTTCGTCGTCATCGGCGGCGCCGGCCTGATCGGTTCGCACACGGTCGAGGCCCTGGCTCGCGAGGACGTCGGCGAGATCGTCGTCTACGACAACTTCGTGCGCGGCAGCATGGAGAATCTCGAGCGGGCCCTCGCCGACGACCGCATCAAGGTTTTCGAAGCGGGTGGCGACATCTGCCAGACCGACGTTCTGGGCGTAGCGCTCAATGGCGCCGACGGCGTATTTCATTTCGCGGCGCTGTGGCTGCTTCAGTGCCACGAATATCCGCGATCAGCTTTCGATGTCAACATCCGCGGCACGTTCAACGTGCTCGAGAGCTGCATCGCCAACGGCGTCGAGCGGCTTGTCTACTCATCGTCCGCATCTGTGTACGGCGATGCCGTCGAGGAGCCGATGACCGAGGACCACCCGTTCAACTTCGCGAACTTCTACGGCGCCACCAAGGTCGCGGGCGAGGCGATGGCGCGGTCGCTGCATGCGCGTTACGGGCTCGACTACGTCGGGCTGCGCTACATGAACGTCTACGGCCCGCGCCAGGACTATTTCGGCGCCTACATTGCGGTGATCATGAAGATGCTCGACTCGATCGACCGCGGCGAACCGCTTGTTCTGTTCGGGGACGGAAGCCAGGCCTACGACTTCGTGTATGTCGGCGACTGCGCCGAAGCGAACGTGTGCGCGATGAAGGCTGATACGACCGACCGCTTCTACAACGTCGGCACCGGGGTGCGCACATCGCTCCAGGAGCTCGCCGAGCTCGTGCTCGAAATCACCGGCACCGACGTCGGGATTCGCTATGAGCCGGCGGGCTTGACGTTCGTCAAGAACCGTATCGGCTCGCCTGCTCGCGCGACCGCCGAGATCGGCTTCACCGCCGTCGTGCCGTTGCGCGAGGGTCTGCGCGGGCTGATCGACTGGCGCAACGGCCACAAGAGCGAAGTCGACGCGCGCCGCGCCGCCGTCGCCGATTAGGCGCCGCTCGCTCGAGCGGCGCCTACGCCGGCCTCTCGTCCAGCAGGAACACGCGACACCACTGCTCGACCGAAAGCAGCGACCAAATCAGCAGGCGGTGGTTGGCGCGGCCCCCGAGGTGCTCGTCGATCAAGCCGTGCACGGTGTCGCGGTCGAGATACTCGTAGATCGCTGCGTCACTGTCGAGCAGCGTCCGGCGGACATAGTCGATGCTCTCGCCGCGAAACCAACTGGCGTCCGGCGCCGAGAAGCCCTGCTTGGCCGCCTGGGCGACAGGTGCGGGCACGTAGCGCTCCATCGCCTTGCGCAGCAGGAGCTTGCCGTCCCTGGTGCGCTCGAAGAACTGCTTCGTCTTTGGGCCGGGCTCGTTCTCGTTGAGTCGCACGACCTCGCCGAGGTTGCCGAGCTTCAGGCCGACCGGCACCTGCTGAGCGAAGTCGACCAGATCATTGTCGAGAAACGGCAGTCGCGTCTCGAGGCTGTGCGCCATCGAAAGTTTGTCCTCGACCACGAGCAGCCCGTGCAGAAACGTGCGCGCCTCGAAGTACAGTGAGTGATTGATGTAGTCCTCGGGCCGCGTGAGCTGATCGGGATGGTGGACGAAGACGTCGCGGAAGATATCGCGCGTCCAGACACCGGCGACGTCGGAACTGATCGGCGCGAACATGCGGCTGAGAGTCGTGTTCGGCATCAGCCGCTGCCAAAAGCGATAGTACTTGTCGACGTACTGCTCGAAATTATCGTTGACGACGGCACGGTAATAGCGCCATGGATAGCCACCGAAAAGCTCGTCGCCGCCGGCGCCCGAGAGCACGACGGTGACGAATTTCGATGCAAGCTGGGCAGCGTAGAAGTTCGGATAGCTCTGGCCGACGCGCGGTTCCTCCAGATGCCACACGAGCCGACCCATCGCGCGCTCCATGTCGCCCGACTTCAAAACCATTTCGTAGTGTTCGGTCTTGAACAGATAGGAGAGGTGCTCGGCGCGCTCGCGCTCGTCGAACGCAAGCTCCAGCCCGGAAGCGGAGTGCAGGTCAAATCCAATCGTGAAGGTGTGCAGCCACTCGATCTGGGCGGCGGCGAGTGCGGCAATCGAGCCCGAATCGGTCCCGCCGCTGAGGTAGGATCCGACCGGCACGTCGGCGACGAGCTGACGGTTGACCGCTTGGCGAAAGAGCCGGTCGAGCTCCTCGAGGTACTCCGCTTCGTCCGCTGCGTGCGCCGGCTCGCGGAAATCGAAGTCCCAGAAGCGCCGGGGCTCGTGGACACGCTCGCCGATCGACATCAGGCTTCCCGGAGGAAGCAGCGAGACGCCGCGGAAGAGCGTCTTGCTCGTGAAGAAGTTCTGGAAGGTGAAGTACTCAAGCAGCGCCTCTCGGTCGAGCTCGATGCGATAGGCGGGATGTGCGAGCAGCGCCTTGATCTCTGAGCCGAAAAGAAACGCGTCGCCCACCTGGATGTAGTACATGGGCTTGATGCCGTAGCGGTCTCTGGCGAGCATCAGTGTCTGTTCGTCGCGGTCCCAGAGCGCCAAGGCGAACATGCCGTTGAAACGCCGCAGCGCATCTTCACCCCAATATGCGAGGGAATAGAGGACGACCTCAGTGTCGCTACGCGAGTGAAACCGAGCGCCGAGTGCCTCCAGCTCCATGCGCAGTTCCTGGAAGTTGTATACCTCACCGTTATACGTGAGAACGTAGCGTCCGTCAGGCGTCGTCATCGGCTGGTGCCCGGCCGGTGACTTGTCGATCACCGCGAGGCGTCGGTGGCCGAGACCGATCGGACCGTCGCAGAACCAGCCTTCGGCATCCGGACCGCGGTGAACGAGCGACCCGGTCATCGCGCGCAGGGTGACGGCAGCGACTGGATCGCCGTTCAGGTTGAATATGCCGGTGACGCCGCACATTGCTCGTGAAAACCGCCTTCATTCGGGCGTCGCTGGAGGAATCGGTACCCTTGCCGGTGTGGACGCGCTCCCAGACGCCCTCATCACCGGCACTTGGATCCAGCAAGCGGCGCATGGGTCCGCCGCGTGCCCGAGGGGCAGACGCAGCTTAGCGATGCCGACGGGCTTTGAGTCGCCCGGCGGCGACTCGGAGTTCCACGACAACAGCCTCGTGAGACTGCGGCCGGGCCGTCCGGCGTGACGATCCTTGTCACCGGGGCCACCGGCCTGATCGGCCGCGAGTTCGTGCGGCTTGCCGGTCCTGGATCGGAGACGGTGGCGCTGGTGCGCGACGAGAGCGCCGTCGACTCCGCGGTTGCCGGGGGATCCACGGAATGGCTGCAACTGGACCTGCGCGACCCCGACTTTGCCCGCCGGTTGCCGGCGCATGTCGATGCGATCGTGCATCTCGCTCAGTCGCGCGAGTATCGCCATTTCCCGCGTGGCGCCGTCGATGTCGTCGACGTCAACCTGGGCGCCACAGCCAGGCTGCTCGAGTATGCGTGCCGCGCCGGCGTGGAGCGCTTCGTGTTCGCATCGACGGCAACGATCTATGAGCCGAGCCGTGCACCGCTGACCGAGCACGCGCCGATTCGCTGCAGCTCGTTCTACGCGGCCTCCAAGCGCTCGGCAGAGCTGTTGATCGAGCAGTACGGGGAGTTACTGGGCTGCTGGCTCCTGCGGATCTTCACCGTGTACGGCGAGGGACAGCGCGACCAGCTCATCGCGGACCTCGTGAACCGCGTCACCTCCGGTGAGGCCGTCAGTGTGCAGGGCCGTTCCGGCTTGCCGCTGAGCCCGATTCATGCCGCCGACGTCGCACGCGTGCTCTGGCACGTCGCTGCCGGCGATGTTCCGGGCCCGCAGTCGCACTGCGCGGTGGTCAACGTGGGCGGATCCGAGGCGCTCGGGATCCGCGAGCTGGCAGAGAAGATCGGCCAGGCGATCGGCACGGCGCCCCAATTCGTTTTCTCCGAGGGAGATGACCCAGCCGGTTGGATTGCCGACCGCACCGAGTTCGACCGGATGTTCCGGAGGCTGGCCGAGCCGCGATTGTTCGCGGACGGGATCGCCGAGATGCTCGCGGTGAGTGATGCCGGCGCAACCGCCGGCGCAGATGAGATGGTGGGCCGATGACGCGCTGTGAGTTCACGCTCGAGGAGTACCGAAACTACCTGGCGCTCGCAATCGACTGTGGCTATCGCTTCGTCGACTTCGAGAGCCTCGATCGCGCTGGAGATCGCAGTGGGCTGGAGATCCTGCTGCGCCACGACATCGACTACGCGCCCGTCTTGATGGTGCCGATGGCAGCGATCGAGGCGCAACTCGGCGTCCAGGCGACCTATTGTCTGCACATCGACTCACCGTGGTACAGCATCGATGCGCCGGAGAACCGGGCGGCGATCGAGGAGACTCTCGACGCCGGTCACTCGCTCGGCCTGCACTTCGACGCCACCACGATCGCGTCCGACGAACAGGTTTGCGAGGGTGCGCTGGAGCAGGCCAAGCGCCTGGGCGAGGCGTTTGCCCGGGAGGTTCGCGTGGTTTCCTTCCACATGCCGGGACGTCGGCCCGTCGATCACCTGGTCCTGCCGGCCGGGCTGATCAACACCTACGCCTCACGCTTCTTCGTCGAGATCGGCTACGTCTCGGACTCCAATCAGAACTGGCGCGGCGTTGACCTCGAGACCGTGCTCAGGAGTCGGGAGCAGGCTCGCCTACAGCTGCTGATCCACCCGTTCTGGTGGCGTGCGGAGCCCGGGACGATGCGCAACAAGCTTTTCGACTTCGCCGCGCAGATCGGCGTCGACGTGAACGAGATGATCACGCACGAGCAGTGGGCGCTGATGGACGAGCAGGAGGCGGCCGCGTGAGGGCGGTCGCGGCGGGCGTCGTCGGCGTTGGCGCATGGCCGACATCCTGATCGTCTACAGCCACGTTCGCTGGCCGCCGACGGCGACGGTTCGCGACTCGCTCTACGCGTATGAGAAGCATTCCGGAGCGCGCTGCTGGTACCTCCACCTCGGCGTTCGCCGCGTACCCCGCTGGCTGCGGCGTGTCCCCTTCGACGCTGTGATCTTTCACACCACCCTGCTGTGGGATCGCGTGAACCCGCCGCTGTTCGAGCGTCATCTGCGCAAGCTCGACGCTCTGGCCGGGCTCGGACGCCACCGGGTGGCGCTGCCGCAGGACGAGTTCCTGCACTCACGCGAGCTCGTCCGGCTGATCGCCGAGCTTGACGTCGATCACGTGTTCTCGGTCTCTCCCGAGTCCGAGTGGGACCAGCTCTACCAGGGCGTTGATCGCCGCCGGGTGGGATTCTCGCGGGTGCTGACTGGATACCTCGCACCCGACACGCTCGCGCGCATCGAGGCGATCACGAGCGCCGATGGTGAGCGACGGATCGAGATTGGCTACCGGGCAGCCCAGGTCTCGCCCTCACTCGGGGCTCACGGACTGCTCAAGACCGAGATCGCCAAGCGCGTCGGACAGGCGGCCGCCGCACGGGGCCTGGTGGTCGACATCGCAACGGGTGTGACGCCGCCGTTTCGCGGCGATGACTGGTTTCGCTTCCTCGCCTCGTGCAAGTACACGATCGGCGTCGAGGGAGGCGCCAGCGTGCACGATCCCGACGGCAGACTGGACGCGGCGGTCACGCGCCACCTCGAAGATCATCCCGGTGCGCCCTTCGAAGAGGTCGAGGCCAGCTGCTTTGCCGGTCTCGACGGCGGTCTGCACTACTTCGCGATCTCACCGCGTCACCTCGAGGCCTGTGCCACGCGGACGGCACAGGTCCTGATCGAGGGAAGCTACAACGGGATTCTGCGCCCGGGCGAGCACTACATCGCGCTGCGTCGGGACTTCAGCAACCTCGACGCGGTTCTCGATCTGATCGTCAGCGACACCGAGCGTGCACGGCTGACCGACGCCGCCTACCGAGACGTCGTCGACTCGGGGGCGTACACATACGAGCGGCTCGTCCGGGAGGTCGAGGCCGTCGCGCTGGCCGGCGCGCCACAGCGGCGAGCCTCGCCGGGCCTCGACGCGCTTGCCTGGTGGGCGCGGGTCACCGACCGGGCTTCATGGGTCAAGGTCGCGCTGTGGGTGCGAATCGCCAGCAGCCTGCGGGCGTTTGCGCTGCGGGTCTTGCCGGACTGGGCGCTCGATCGTATCCGCGGCCTCGCGGCGGGCAGCGCCGCCGAGACCGCCGCCCTCCAAAAGG
>Ga0182015_10007785_pt1 | contig 10379 bp, 9 predicted proteins | sample 712P3MmetaG_FD_120478 | JGI IMG/M metagenome (GOLD analysis project Ga0182015, IMG submission 120478) | Permafrost microbial communities from Stordalen Mire, Sweden - 712P3M metaG | ecosystem: Environmental > Terrestrial > Soil > Wetlands > Permafrost | place: Sweden: Stordalen | collected... | reverse complement strand
GGTGGGGTGAAGCTGGCCGACGACGAGAGCCAGGCGCGCGAGCACGCCGCCAACATCCTCGGGATGGAGATCGGCGGTCACACCGTGCGCACGCTGTGGGTGGAGCACGCCTCCGAGATCGCCTCCGAGTACTACGCCTCGGTGCTGCTCGACCGCTCGGCGAAGCAGCCGCTGATGATGTTCAGCGTCGAGGGCGGCGTCGACATCGAAGAGGTGGCCGAGCAGACGCCGGAGAAGCTGATCCGCCACCACGTCGACGCGCTCGACGGCCTCTCCCGCGAGGAGGCCGTGAAGATCGCGACCGACGGCGGCGCCGACGCGGACGTCCTCGAGGGCGTCGCCGACGCGCTCGTGGCGCTGTATGAGGTGTGGCTGCAGGAGGACGCGACGCTCGCCGAGATCAACCCGCTGATCGTGACGCCGGAGCGGGAAGTCAAGGCGCTCGACTCGAAGGTCTCGCTCGACGCCAACGCGCTCTACCGCCACCCCGAGAACCAGGGGCTGTCCGACAGCGAGAACGAAGACCCGATCGAGCGTCGCGCGAAGGAAGAGGGCGTCCAGTACGTCAAGCTCGACGGCGACATCGGCATCCTCGGCAACGGCGCGGGCCTCGTGATGTCGACGCTCGACGTCGTCGCGCAAGCCGGCGGCTCGCCCGCGAACTTCCTCGACGCGGGCGGCGGCTCGGACGCGGAGAAGGTCAAGCAGGCCGTCGAGCTGCTGCTCGCCAACGACGCCGTCAAGGCCGTGCTCTTCAACATCTTCGGCGGCATCACGCGCTGCGACGAGGTCGCGCGCGGCCTGATCTCGGCGTTCGCGGAGATCCGGCCTTCGGTGCCGTTCGTGGTGCGCCTCGACGGCACCAACGACGTCGAGGGCCGGCGCCTGTTGCAGGCGGCGGCGCTGCCGAACGTGCACGCCGCGAAGACGATGAACGAGGCCGCGGAGAAGGTCGTCGCGCTGGCCGCGGGCGAGACCGTCGGAGCGCCGGCATGATCTCGGAGGCGATCCGCTAGATGGCGGTCCTGGTCGACAGGGATACGCGCCTGTGCGTCGCCGGCATCACCGGCCGCGAGGGCACGTTTCACACGCTCAACAACCGCAACTACGGCACGAGCGTCGTCGGCGGCGTCACGCCGGGCAAGGGCGGCCAGGACGTCGAGGGCATCCCCGTGTTCGACACGTGGGAGCAGGCGGCCTCCGAGGCGCAGCCGAACACGGCGATGATCTTCGTGCCGCCGCGCTTCGCCGCGGACTCGATCCTCGAAGCGGCCGCCGCGGGCGTCGCGCTCGTGATCGCGATCACCGAGGGCATCCCCGCACACGACGAGCTGCGCGTGTACAACACGCTGAAGCGCGATTTCCCGGGCACGCGCCTGATCGGGCCCAACTGCCCCGGCATCCTCTCCCCCGGGAAGGCCAACGTCGGCATCATTCCCGCGTCGTTCTTCCGCGCCGGCAGCGTCGGCGTGGTCTCGCGCTCGGGCACCCTGACCTACCAGATCGGCAACGAGATCGCGCAGGCGGGCGTCGGCTGCAGCACGATCGTCGGCATCGGCGGCGACCCCGTCCCGGGCTCGTCGTTCGTGGACGTGCTCGAGCTGTTCGAGGCCGACGCGGAGACGGAGCTGGTCGTGCTCTCCGGCGAGATCGGCGGCTCCGCCGAGGAGGAGGCCGCGGAGTACATCTCCGAGCACATGTCAAAGCCGGTCGTCGCCTACATCGCGGGCTTCACCGCGCCGGCCGGCAAGCAGATGGGCCACGCGGGCGCGATCGTCTCCGGCAGCGCCGGCACGGCCGCGGCCAAGGCCGAGGCGCTCGAAGCCAAGGGCGTGCGCGTCGGGCGCACACCGACCGAGACCGCCGCGATCGCCGTCGAGGTCCTCGGCGGCGCCTCGCTCGCGGCGTCCTGATCGAGCCGCGCACCGCCGCCGTGGCGGGGGCTGACCGGCACATGTCCGTGACGGTACGCTAGACGCCAATGGACCAAGACGTGGCGCGCACGCTGGGGGAACTCGAACGCAAGCTGCTCGAGCTCGAGCGCACGTTGAACGCGATGAGCGGGAACGAGCCGCCGGCGCCATCCGCCACGCCGGAGCCGCAACAAGAGACGCCACGCGTGAGCTCGCCGCCCACCGGCTGGAGCAGAATCGTCGACGAGACGGTCGAGTCCTCCCCACCGTCGCCCCCGAGCGCGCCGCCCGCAGCCTCGCCGCCACCGCGCGCGCCGAGGCCGCCGCAGACGCCGCGCTCGCCGCTGCCGCCGGGCCCGGCGGAGCTGCTGCGCTTCCGCGATCGGCTCGAGTCGGCGGCGCGCGAGCTGACCCACGACTACGACGAGCTGCTGGGACGCCTATCCTACGCCGCTGTGCCAACGACGACCGGCCCCACGATCTCCTTCGCGCGCGGCGCGCCGTCGCTGGACATCGTCGACGTCGACGGCCTGCGCGACGCGGCGGTGCGCGCGTTCGAGAGCGACCCGGCGGGCACGACGGCGTACGGCACGTCGGTCGGCTACCCGCGGCTGCGCAGCTGGATCGCGGACCGCCACGGCGTCGAGCCGGAGCGGGTGCTGGTGACGAACGGGTCGATGCAGGCGGACGCGTTCCTGTTCGAGCAGCTGGTGCGCTCGGGCGACGATGTGATCGTGGAGCGCCCGACGTACGACCGCACGCTGCTGTCGCTGCGCGGGCGCGGGGCGCGGGTGCACGCGGTCGAGCTCGAGCCGGACGGGATCGACACGGACGCGCTCGCGGAGCTGCTGACGGGCGGCCCGAGCGCCGTGCAGCCGACGCTCGCGCACATCATCCCCAACTTCCAGAACCCGGCCGGCTACACGCTCTCCTACGAGAAGCGCCGCCGGCTGCTGCAGCTGGCGGCGGACCACGGCTTCATGGTGTTCGAGGACGACCCGTACGTGGAGCTGCGCTTCAGCGGCGAGACGCTGCCGACGATGCTCTCGATGGACCCCGAGCGCGTCGTGTACGCGTCGTCGTTCTCGAAGACGGTGTGCCCGGGCATCCGCGTCGGCTACCTCGTCGGCCCGCCCGACCTGATCGGCGCGATCTCCCAGCTCGCGACGAACACGTACATCTCGCCGAACATGGTCGCGCAGTCGATCGTGTACGAGTTCTGCGCCTCGGGCGCGATCGAGCGCTCGATCGAGACGGTCAAGGCGGCGCTGGGCGAGCGCGCGCAGGCGCTCGCGAACGCGCTCAGCAGCGAGCTCGCGGACGCCCAGTTCGAGATCCCGCAGGGCGGCTACTTCATGTGGGTGACGCTGCCGGAGGGCACCGACGTCGCGGCCCTCTACCAGGCCGCCGCCGAGCGTGGCGTCGCGTTCGTGAAGGGCACGGACTTCCTGCTGGAGGGTGGCGAGAACACGCTGCGCCTGGCGTACTCGGGTGTCACGCCCGAGCAGATCGACACGGGCATCGCGCGGCTGGCCGAGGCGTACCGCTCGCTCTAGCTCGGCCGCCTCGCGCCGCCCCTCCGCCAAGTCCGCAAGCTGCGGTCCGGCGCCGCTAGCGCCCGTAGCGCTGCCCGAGCACGAGCTGCTCCGGCAGCGCGGTCCGCGCGGGCGGCGAGGGGTCAGCGATCACGGAGACGGTCTCGGCGACGCTGGCCGTGAGCCCGAGCCGGCGCCCGTCGGCGGTCTGCAGCTCGACATGCTCGGCCCCGCGCTCTGCGATGATGGCCTCGAGGCCGGGCTCGATGCCGGAGGCCTTGAGGTAGTGAAGAAGATCCTCGGCCTCGTTCTCGAAGCGCAGCACGCGCACTTTTGCGCCTACCTGGACGTCGGCGAGCGGCACGCCGGCGAGGCGCGCGCCGGCGACGATGGGGTGTCCGTGGGGGCAGGTCTTGGCGTCGCCGATGGCGGCGAGCATGCGCTCCTCGAGCACGGGCGACATCGCGTGCTCGAGGCGCTCGGCCTCCTCGTGGACCTCATCCCAGGGCACGCCGAGAACGTCGGTGAGGAAGCGCTCGATGAGGCGGTGGCGGCGCACGATCCCCTCGGCGTGCTCGGCGCCCGAGTCGGTGAACGCGATCGCGCGGTCTGAGCCGCGCGTGATGTAGCCGTCGCGCTCGAGGCGGCCGATCATCTCGTGCACGGTGGGCGGCGAGAGCTGCATCGCGCGTGCAACGTTCGCGCCGGTCATCGGCAGCCCGGCCTCCTGCAGCCAGAACAGGATCTGCAGGTACTCCTCCTCGGCGACGGTGGCGGTCTCCGAAGTCATCTCAGCTGATCATATGTGCACTCGCGCGGCGGCTTGTCCTCGCTTGTGCCCGCCGGGGTACGCCAGCGGCGGAGCTTGGCGCCGTGGCGGATGCGCCCGGCGGAGACGTGGTCGAAGTCGATCTCGACGACGAGCTCGGGGCGCAGCGCGACCCACTCGAGATCCTTGCCGGCGCTCCAGCGGCTGGGGTCGGCGGAGCCGCGCTCGCCGGACTCGTACGGCGCGAGGAAGCCGACGAGCCGTTTCTTCTCAGGCGTACTGAGCCCGGAGCAGTGGCCGACGACGCGCAGCTGCTCGCCGTCGTAGAGGCCGAGGATCAGCGCGCCGACGGTGTCGGGCTCCTTGCCGGGGCGCCAGCCGACGAGCACGGCGTCGATCGTGCGCACGCGCTTGACCTTGGCCATGCCCTTGCGCTCGCCTGGGCGGTAGGGCGCGGAGCATTGCTTGGCGATCGCGCCCTCGGCGTGCTCGAGCCACTGCTGCGCCTCGGCTACGGTGGCGACGGTGGGCATCAGCTCAACGGGCGCGCCGGCGAACGCGTCGCCTGCGACGAGCCGCTCGAGCGCGGCGCGGCGCTCGACGAACGGCAGCTCGAGCAGCGCGTCGTCCTCATGCGCGAGCAGGTCGAAGGCTACGTATGTGGATGGAGTCTCTTTAGATAGGAGTGCGATGCGCGAGGCCGCCGGATGGATGCGTTGGCCGAGGGCGTCGAAGTCCTCGCGCCCGTGGGCGTCGCGCACGACGATCTCGCCGTCGAGCACGTAGCGGCCGCTGGGGAACGCGAGCTCGGGGAAGTAGCGCCCGAGCGGCTTGCCGTTGCGCGACTGCAGGAACACGCCGTCGCCGCCGCGTGCCCCGGACGGGGTATCGACGAACGCGAGGCAGCGGAAGCCGTCGAGCTTGATCTCGTAGCTGTAGTCCTCGCCTTCGGGCAGCTCCTTGCGCGAGAGCGCGAGCTGGGGCTTCAGCGGCGGCTCGAGCGGCAGCGTCATGTCGGCGCCTCCCCGTCCGCAGCTCGGTCGGCGCCGGCCGTCTTCCCGCCGCCGGCGTCGCGCGCCCGGCTCGGCTGCACGCGCTTGGGCTCTCCCTTCTGCTTGCGGAAGTGCGGCGGCCACGGCGCGTCGCCGAGGCCCTCGCGCTCGTCGCGCGCGGCCAGCTCCAGGAGCCCGTCGAGGCTGCCGGCTTGCTCGTCGATGCTCGCGGAGGGGTCGCCGCGCTCGCGCAGGCGCGCGGGAACCGTCGTGAGCGTCAGCTCGGCAGGCTCGACGTCGGCGACCTCGTCCCACTCGAGCGGGCAGGACACGCGCGCGTCGGGGACGGCGCGGACGGAGTATGCGGAGGCGACGGTGCGGTCGCGGGCGTTCTGGTTGTAGTCGATGAATACGCCCTCGCGCTCCTCCTTCCACCAGCGGCTGGTGGCGCGGCCGGGCATGCGCCGCTCGACCTCGCGCGCGAGCGCGAGCGCGGCGCGTCGCACTTCTTCGAAGCTCTCGCGCGGCTGGATGCGCACGTTGACGTGGATGCCGCGCGAGCCGGAGGTCTTGGGATAGCCGCGGAGGTCGTGCGCGTCGAGCACCTCGCGCACGCCGAGCGCGACCGCGCGGACCTCCGAGAACGGCACGCCGGGGCCGGGGTCGAGGTCGACGCGCAGCTCGTCGGGATGGTCGAGGTCCTCGCGCCGCACAGGCCACGGGTTCCAGTCGATGACGCCGAGGTTGACGCCCCACACGAGGTGCGCGGCGTCGTTGGCGACGAGCTCGCGTGCGTGGCGGCCGCTGGGGAACGTGACGGTGGCGGTCTGCAGCCACTCGGGTGCGCTGTCGGGCACGCGCTTCTGGAAGAACGGCTCGCCGCCGACGCCGTCGACCCAGCGCTTGAGCACGGTCGGGCGCTCGCGCAGGTGGCGCACGACGGCGTGCTCGCACTCGACGTAGTAGTTGACGAGGTCGAGCTTCGTTAGGCCCACGTCCGGAAAGAACGGCTTGCCCGGGTTGCTCACCCGCAGCTCGTGCCCGGACACCTCGATCGTGACGGGCTGCGCTTTCTCGGCGGCCATTGCTGGAAGGATGCACGATCGTGACGTCGAGCATCGATCGACAGGCGAAGGGCCCCACCTGGCGTGCCGCGCACGGCACCGGGATCTCGCTGGCGCCCCCCTGGTGGCGCGCCGCGCACGGCACCGGGATCTCGCAGCGGCTGCTGATCGCGTGCGCTCCGTTCGGGCCCCGCCTGTCGGCGGCCGCGGCGGCGGGCGCGATCGCGCGCGGTCTGAGGGAGGGAGGGCTGCCGGAGCCGGACGTCTGCGCGCTGCCGTCGACGGGCGATGGGGACGGCGAGGGCGAGGGCGACGGTGACGCTGTGCGCGCGATGCTCGAGGCGCTGGACTTCGACGCGCGCATGCGCGGCGCGCGGGCGATCGTGGTGGGGACGCCGCTGCTCGAGGAGCGCACGCTCGCAGGCAGCGCCGCCTTCGAGATCGCCACACGCGCGCGACAAGGCGGCGTGCCGTCCTACGCGGTGACACGCGAGAACGCGCTCGATGCGTTCGACGCACGCATCCTCGACCTGCAGGCGATCCTCCTGGCGCGCGGTGGCCGAGGACTGGCGAGCGCCGGGCTCGAGCTCGCGCGGCTGGTGTGAGTCTCAGCGCACGGCCGAGTCGGCCAGCGCCTGCGCGAGGTCGTGGACGAGCAGCGTGGCGTCGGCGACGGTCGCGTAGTCGAGGTTGGCGGGGACGTCGCTGGGGAGGTGGTAGTTGGCGAGGGTGCGCCAGTCGGTCATCGACACGAGCGTCGCGATCGGGTAGCCGGCGCGGCTGGGGATGACGCTGTCGGTCGACGCGCGTGCGCGGCAGCCGCGCTCGAGCTCGATGCCGAGCGCGTCGGCGCGCGTCGCGATCAGGTCCCGGAGCCACTCGCCGGCATAGCCCTCCATCCATATCGGCCCCTCGCCCTCGAGCATCACCATGTGCGGTGAGCCGACGGTGTCGAGGTTGACGAACCACGTGCGCTCGGCGTCGAGCTCGCCGCGGTGGCGCGCCATGAACGCGCGCACCCCGTCCTGGAGCGTCTCCTCGGCGCCGCACGAGACGAGCAGCACGCGCACACCCGGAATCGGTTGCTCGCGCAGCAGCTCGGCGAGCGCGACGAGCGCGGCCACGCCCGACAGGTTGTCGTTGGCGCCGGGCACCGTCGGGCTGCGCCACACGTCGGCGACGAGCGCGGCGCCGAGCACGCCGAGCGCGAGACCCGCACGAGCCGGCCGCGGCCGGCGGCCGAGCGCCGCGGCGATCGTGCACAGCGGCCCGGCGAGGCCGATCCACCACTGCGGCGGCGAGGTCTTGGCGCGCGCGAGTAGATTCGGTGCGAGCTCGTGCAGGCGACGCTGGAGCGTCTGGTCGAACAGCATGCCCGTCTGCGGCGCGTCGTGGTGGGCGAGCACGACGAGCGTGCCGGTGGGCACGTGCTGCTCGCCGGCCCCTGCGCGCCGCTCGCCGGCACGCGCGATCACGTTGACGGTGGTGCGGCGGCGGCGGACCAGACGTCGTAGCAGCCGCGGCCCGTTCTGTGCCTCGTCGACGATGCCCGCGAGCGTCGCGGCGGCGAGCAGCGCGCCGCCCGGGCGTCGCCCGCGCAGCACGAGCGCCGCGCCTAGCGCGCCCAGCAGGCCGAGCCCCGTAGAGGTCGGCGGGAACGGGCCCCAGGAGGGCTCGTCCTCGAGGCTCACGTGCACGCCGTCGACGGCGTGCAGCCGTTGCGCGAGCCATTCGGCGGCCTCGCGCTCGCCAGCTGAGCAGGGCGCCCGCTCGAGCACCGCGAGCGTCTCGACGACCTCGCGCAGGATGCCCTCCAGTGACCGCCGATCAAGCTTGTTCGGATGGATCACGCGAGACATTCTCGCTGACGATTCTCCTCCCAATTGCGCCATGTGGTGGCGCGCTTGTGCGGATCGCTAGGCTCGCTCATCAGATGACCGAGCCCGAGCCTACAGCGAGCCCGGGCGCTTCCGCCCCGCGTGTCGAGCCCACCGCGAGCCCGAGCCCGCGGGTCCCGCGCGCGCTGTCGCTGAGTACGCCGGGCGCGAGGCGGGCGACCGTCATCGGCGCCGGCTCATTCGGGACCGCGCTCGCGGTGCTGCTCGCGCGCGGAGGCTTGCGCACGACGCTGCAGACACGCACCGCCGAACAGGCGACGCTGATCGATCGGCAGCGCGAGAACCGGGAGTACCTGCCAGGGGTGCAGCTGCCGTCGCAACTGCGGATCGAGCCCGCCTCGACGGGCGTCGCGCGCGCCGACTACGTGTTTCTGGCTGTGCCGTCGAGCGGCCTCGGCGAGGTGATCGCGCAGCTCAGCGCCGGCGGCCTGGGGGCGCGGACGGCGGTCGTCTCGGTCGCCAAGGGGCTCGTGCCGCCGCGCGGCCTGCCGCCGACGATCGTCCTGCGCGAGCGCTTCGGCCCGGCCCGCATCGCGTGCCTCGGCGGCCCCGCGCACGCGCAGGAGATGGTGCACGCGGGCGCCGCGCTCGTCGCCGCGTGCGCCGAGGAGGAGCTCGCGCGCGCGCTCGCGCAGGTGTTCACGCGCGCGGGGGTCGTGTGCGAGCAGTCCGACGACCCCGTCGGCGTGGAGCTCGCGGGCGCGGCCAAGAACGCCGCGGCGCTCGCCGCCGGCGCCACCGAGGCGCAGGGGCTCAACGCTGCGGGCGCCGCCGCCGGGCACATCTTCGCCGAGGTCTGGCGCTACGCCGCGCCCCTCGGCGCGCGCCCCGAGTCGATGATCGGGCTCGCCGGAGCCGGCGACCTGGTCGCGACCGCGCTGGCGAAGGAGAGCCGCAATCGTCGCGCCGGCGAGCTGCTCGCCGCGGGCGTGCCCGCCGCGGAGATCCCCGCCGAGATCGGCCAGGCCGTCGAGTCGCTCGAGTCGGTGCCGCTGCTCGCGCGCGCGCTCGAGTCCGCGGGCGTCGGCGCCCCCGTGACGAGCGCCCTCGGACGCCTGATCTCGGGCGAGCTGCCGCTCGACGAGTGGGTCGCGCTCGTGCGCGCCACCGTACCGCCCCCCGCGCTCTGGCGGCGACGACCCCAACCGGGATTCTGGCGGCGCGCGTGGCGGCGGCTGTCGGGCGGTTAGCGGTAATGCGAGACATGCTGCGCCTCGCGGAACGGCTGAGCGCGGGGCCAAATTAGAACGTCGGCTTACGACGGTTGAAATCGTCCCCGCAGGCTGTTAGGTTCCATTTGTCTGATCATTTCTGAATGATGAGGACAGGGGGATTCATTGTGATCAACTTTCTGACAAGACGAGCTGTCGTGGGACAATGCCGGCGCGCGAGGTGGTTCGCGCTGGCGTCGTGTTCCGTGCTCCCTGCCGTGATCGGCTTTGCGCTGTTCGCGTGCGCGCAGGCGCAGGCCGAATCGCTCGGCCCCCCGCACGGCGAACTGGGCGGCCCGCCCGAACTTCAACTCGAAGCGCCCACGATCGACGGCGTTTCCCTCACCGGCGTCTCCGAACGATCGGCGACGCTGGAAGCGGAGATCGATCCGAACGGCGCCTACGAAGTTGTCTATGCCTTCGAATACGGCATCTCGAGCTTCTACGGGACCAGCACGCCGGCGCCACCGGGCGTCATCGGCGGGGGCAACGTTTCGATGTGCGCTTACCCCGAAGCTGGCGAACCGCCTTCTGTTGTCTACTGCGGTGGGACCTACGGCCCGCAGACCGTGACCGAGACCTTGACCGGCCTCCAGCCGGACACCACCTACCACTATCGGCTCGTCGCAACGAACACCTGGGGCGCTGACCGCTACCCAGAAGAAGACCTCGGCGGCTGGGACACGAGCTACAGCGCCGATGCCACGTTCACCACCGCCCCGGCGTCCGGGCCGCCGAGCGCGGTCCACGAAACACCCAGCGGCGGCGACGCGCCCGTCAGCTCGGAACTCCCGTCGCCACCCTCCAACCCGAACGCGCAGACGAGCACTCCCCCGAAGCTCACCGGCAACGCTCTGAAGCTTCAGAGAGCTCTCAAGGCGTGCATGCGCAAGCCCAAGCGGCAGCGCGCGAGCTGTGAGCGCAAGGCGCACAGCAAATACGCGTCGCCCGCCAAGGCGACCCGCAAGCGGCCGAGCGGCCGCAGCTTATAGCGACG
>Ga0182015_10007784_pt1 | contig 10380 bp, 9 predicted proteins | sample 712P3MmetaG_FD_120478 | JGI IMG/M metagenome (GOLD analysis project Ga0182015, IMG submission 120478) | Permafrost microbial communities from Stordalen Mire, Sweden - 712P3M metaG | ecosystem: Environmental > Terrestrial > Soil > Wetlands > Permafrost | place: Sweden: Stordalen | collected... | reverse complement strand
GCTGCGCCGCTCGAGTTCGGCGACCAGCTGGTCGCGCAGCGCGATGGCGTCGCGGCGGGTGTAGAGGCTGAAGCAATGCTGCGCCGCCCCGGGGATGCCGAAAAACGAGGCGGCCACGCCGGTTGCGAGGATCAGGTAGTCGTAGCCGAGGCTGCCGCCCTCGGTCAGCGTGATCCGCCGATCCGCCAAGTCGATGCTTGCCAGCCCGCCCCGGCGGAACCTGGCGGCCTTCTTGCGGGTGACGGCGCGCAGCGGGTAGGCGACGTCCGACGGCGTCAGTCCCGCGGTCGCTACCTGGTAGAGCAGCGGCTGGAACGTGCTGTAGGCGTTGCGGTCGACCAGCGTGACCCGCGCGCCGGAGCGCGCGAGCGCGGCGACGGCCGACAGGCCGCCGAAGCCGCCTCCGACGACGACCACGCGCGGCCCGGTCGCGGATTCCGCGTCCTGGTTCCGTTGCCCAGCACCCGGCATCGTGACCTCCCTGGTTGTCCCTGCCCGTTGTCCTGCCCGGCACCATGCCCGGCAGCGCGATGTTTATTTCCCACTGGGCGGGCAGGCTGGCGATCAGTCAGCCACCCGGGCTGCACGGAGGTAATCATGACGCACCTGTCGATCTGCGATCGGGCGACAGCGCCCGCAGCTGACCCGGCAGCAGTGCCAGCGGCAGAGCCGGCCCTGGAGCTCGAGCACTGTGACGATCTCACGCGTGGCGGCGATCTCGCGCAGTGGAGCGACGACGAACTGCTCCGCCTTGTCCGCTCGCTGCCGCTCGGCGACCAGCGCCGGGCCGCTGCCTGCGAGGTGCTCGTCACCCGCTACCAGCCGCTGGTCCGGTCGTGCGCGCGGAAGTACTGGAACGGTCCGGAATCCGCGGACGAGCTCATGCAGGTCGGTTACGTCGGCCTGATGAAGGCCATCAACAAGTTCGATCCCGAATTCGGCGGCAGCCTGGCTGCCTACGCCTTCCCGAGTGTCAGCGGCGAGCTGAAGCGGCATTTCCGTGACCGCTGCTGGCAGGTGCACGTCAAGCGATCCGCCCAGGAACTCGTGCTCGAGCTGCGGACGGCGGCCAGGGACCTCACCCAGCGGCTCGGCCGCGCTCCCGGCGACGCCGAGCTGGCCGCGCACCTGCGGGTCACTACTGGCGAAGTGCAGGACGCCCGGCGTGCCGACCTCGGCTTCCATGCCTGGTCACTCGATGCGCCGCTGGCCGACGAGGACGAGACGGCCAGCCTCGCCGACCTGCTCGGCGAGGAAGACGGCCAGGTGGAGCATGCGCTGGATATGGCCGCCGTCTCCGCGCACTGGAAGGAGCTGCCCGAGCGGGAGCAGCGCATCCTGCTGCTGCGCTTCTACGGCAACAAGACCCAGGCCGAGATCGGCGAGATGCTCGGCATCTCCCAGATGCACGTGTCCCGGCTGCTCGCCCAGTCGCTCAGGTACCTGCGCGATTGCCTGCTCGGGGCGGAGAAGCAGCTGACCATCGTAGGAGGATCATGAAAACCGCAACCGGGCTTACCCTGCTGGCGATCGGCGCCATCCTCGCCTTCGCCGTCAGCGCCAGCCCGCCCGGAGTGAACATCAACGCCGTCGGCTGGATCGTCATGCTGACGGGCGTGGCCGGCTTCCTCATTCCCCGGCGCGCGTCCGGCTGGCTGCGCAGCCGCGTCCTGGTGCGGAAGAACTCCGGCCTGCCTGGTTCCGGCGTGCCCGGTTCCGGTATGCCCGGCAGCTCCGGTTCCGGTATGCCCGGCAGCTCCGGTTCCGGTATGCCCGGCAGCTCTGGTTCCGGTATGCCCGGCAACTCCGGTTCCGGCGGGCCGGCGGCCGGCCCGGACGGCGACCTGGCGTACCCGCAGTACGTGCTGCGGGATCCGGCCGCCCTGGCCTCGGCGATCCTGCGCGACGCCGAGCTTGCCGGGAGCCCAGATGACGACCCGCCGACCGTAACCGACCTGTCGGCCGGGATCCGGGTGGACGGCTGGGCGGATCCCGCGCCCGTCCCGCTCGATGAGCTACTCGAAGGCCGGGCAGGCCCCCAGCGCGGGCCACGGTGATCAGTCCGCTGGCACGGCGCCGACGCGCAGCGCCAGCATGGTCATGTCATCGCGGAGGTCGTTCATGCTGAACTCGACCACCAGTGCCTGCATCGCGGAGACCACCTCGGCGGGCGGGCGGCCGGCCAGGGTGGCGAGCGCGTCGGTCAGGCGTTCCTCGAAGTAGGCCAGCTCGGGGCTGCGCGCGTCGGTGACGCCGTCGGTGAACAGGAACAGCAGATCGCCCGGGCTCAGCTCGACGTCCTGCCCGGCCGGCTCCGCGTCCGGGAACAGGCCGAGCGGCATCCCGCCGCCCGCCAGCATCCGCACCCGCCCGTCGGCCCTGATCAGCACGGGGCCTGGGTGGCCCGCGCTGCCGAGCACGGCATGCAGCCTGCCGTCGTGCCACCGGAAATGCGCGGCGCACGCGGTGACGAACCGCCCGTCGTACTCCTCCGCCAGCATGAGCTCGTTGACCTGCCGCAGCACGCCGGCCGGATCAGGATCGGTGTGCGCGAGCACCCGGACCGCATGCCGGGCGGCCGCTGTTACGGCCGCGGCGTGCTCGCCCTTGCCGCAGACATCGCCGATCGATACGCCCCAGCCATCCGGGGTGCGATAGACGTCGTAGAAGTCGCCGCCCACCTCCAGCCCCTCGGTGGCGGCCACGTAAGCGGCGGCGATCTCGACGCCCGGGACGACCGGAAGCTCGCGCGGGAGCAGGCTTGCCCGCAGTGAGTCGGCGATCTCGGTTCGCCGCCGGAACATCCGGTCAACTCTGAGGGCCAGGGCAAGCTGCTCTCCGAGCTCCTCGACCAGACCCAGGTCGGCGATCTCGAAATGCGGCTCATTCGCCCGCCGGGCCAGGGTCAGCACACCGTAGCTCTGCTCCCCGTCGCTCAGCGGCACGCAGAGCACGGACGTCGCGCCCAGCTGCATCAGCAGCGGCACGTCGCCTGCGCCGGTGCCGAGAATGCCGGCGTCCTCGGCATGCGCGATCAGCAGGGAACTGCCCGACTCGTGCACCTGGCGCGGCGCCGATCCCGGTTGCGGATCGACAGCCGTGACCGCCCGGGCGAGCTGCTCGGACTCGCGGTCGGCCGGGCCCATCACGACCTGCCGCCTGAGCCGCTGCCTGCGGTCCACATCGACGATGACCCATGCGGCCAGTTCCGCTGCCAGCAGGCGGGCGCACCGCTGCAGGGCGACCGACTCGCTGAACGTGGCATTCTCCAGCAGCAGCCTGGTCGCCGCGGTCACCAGATCCAGCCGGTGGGTGATCGCCTCGACGGCCCGGGCCGCCGCGCTGCCGCCTGCGCCGCCTGCCTCGCCGCCAGCCGCGCCCGCCGTGCGGCCGGCGTCACCGGCCCCCCGGCCGTTGGCACCTGCCTCGCCGCCGCTGGCACCAGCCTCGCCGCCTGCCGTATCGGGCACCGGCCTGGCCGTCCCGGTCCCGGTCCCGGTGCTGGCGGCCGCGATGAGCAGGCCGGACTCCCCGGCGAGATCCAGCACGTCGAGCGCGAGCACCACCTGCGCCGCGGCATCTGGGCCCAGCAGCGGGCAGGAAACGCGCCGCGGCTTTCCTGTCCTCGCGACGGCGGCAAGCTGGGCGTGCACCGCCGCCCGTGCCGGGAGAGCCACGAACGCAGTGAAGAGCTTCCCGCTGGCGTAGCCGGCCCCGGCACCCAGCAGGTCTGCCGCGCGCCTGTTGACGCGCCGGATGGTCCCGTCCCGGTCGAGCACGAGCAACGGCACCGGCGCATCGGAGAACATCGCGCCAAGCAGCCGGCGCTCCCCGTCGGAAGCATCGGCCTGCGGCCCGCCTGCTGCGCCGGGATCGAGGCCGGCCTGCAGTGCCGCCGCGATGTCAATGGCGCCGTCCAGCTCGGCCAGGGCGGCATCGAGCAGCTGCGGCAGCTGCGCCCCGGGCAGGGTGGCGGACTGGCGGAGCGCGCCGGAGCGGTCCCTGAGCTCAGCGATCTCCCGCTCAGGCAAGGGGATGCCCCTGGCATGCGGCATAGCTCGATCCAATCTGCGCGTTCGCTGGGGACCACCCGGGCCAGCGAGCAGGATAGGCAAGTCTAGGCCCGCGATGACCGATCGATCCGGATATGCGGCCCCGCCGGTTTGAGTGCACCGGCGCAGGGACATAATGAGGGAAGTTACCGGTGCCTACGACGCAGGCACGCCCCCACGCCGCCACGGCGTGGTCGCGGAGCGTGCCTGCCGGAAGGCCTCTCGCTGGTGCGGCGGACCTGTCGCTGCCTGGCCTCCTTCATCTCCTTCGCGACTTACGGCTCCATCGTCGTGGCAATCCTGAAGGAGGACATCCGCATGAAGATTGCCCTCGTCGCCGAGCAGGCCAGTCAGCTCACGCCAGCCCGCGGCACCGCAGCTGCCGATTCCGGTAGCCAGGGTCTCGGGCTGTCCACTCTTGCCCGGACGCTGGGCGGGCTCGGGCATCAGGTCACCATCTACGCGCGCAAGGACGCTCCGGCACTGTCGGCCAGGGCGGCCATAGCCCCTGGGGTGACCGTCGAGCACCTGTCCGCGGGCCCTGCGGCCAAACTGCCGGCGGACAAGGTCCTGCCGCACATGGCGGCGTTCAGCGGTCACCTGGCGCAGCGATGGCAGCAGTCCGCGCCGGACATCGTGCACGCCCACTTCTGGACCGGCGGCCTGGCCGCGCTTGCCGCGACCCGCGATGTCCGCGTGCCCGTCGTGCAGACCTTCCATTCGCTCGGCACCGCCGAGCAGCGGCACTACGGCGCGTCGGCAGGCGGCTCGGCGGCCAGGCTGCGCCTGGAGGCGCTGATCGCCCGGAGCGTCAGCGCCGTGCTGGCCAGCACGTCCGGCGAGGTTTCCGAGCTTGCCCGCCTTGGCGTGCCGCGGAACGCCATCAGGGTCGTGCCCTACGGCGTGGATACCGACGAGTTCCTGCCCAACGGCCCGGTGGCGCGGCGCAGCAGCCGGCCAAGGCTGCTGGCGGTCGCCCCGCTGGAGGAGCGCTCCGGGCTGGACGTCATCGTCCGCGCCATGGCCGAGGTACCCCGCTGTGAGCTCGTCATCGCCGGCGGCCCGCCGCGCGCGCAGCTGAGCAAGGATCCGGTCTACCGCGCGCTGGTCCGGCTCATCATGACGCTGGGGATTGGCGACCGGGTCGTGTTCACCGGGGAGGTCAGCCGGGCTCGCATGCCGGCCCTGCTCCGCTCGGCGGACCTGCTGGTGCACACCACGCTGTACGAGCCGTTTGGCATGGTCCCGCTGGAGGCCATGGCGTGCGGCACGCCGGTAGTGGCGGCCGCGGGCGGCAGCCATCAGGACGCCATCGTGGATGGGACGACCGGCGTCCTGGTCAGCCCCGGGCAGCCTGCGCTGCTCGCCCGGCGGATCCGCCAGCTGCTGGGCAGCCCCATGCTGCTGCAGGGTTACGGCATCGCCGCCGCCGATCGCGCCCGCGCCCGCTACTCCTGGGAGCGGATCGGCCGGGAGACGCTCTCGGTCTATGAGCGGTCGCTGGCCGCGGCCTGATCGGACGGCGGGGCCGCGGCCTGACCGGACGGCCGCGGCCCGCTCACCGACCGGTGCGCCTTGATGATCGTCTTGGCTACCTCGATCACCTTGACATGGCGCGTCTGGGAGGTCTCCCGCATCCGTTCGAAGGCCTCCTGCGCGCTGCAGCCGAGTGCATGCATCAGGACGCCCTTGGCCTGGTCCACGACGGCTCTTGACTCGGCAGCCTCGCGCAGCTGGAGCGCGGTGCGCTGCGAGTCGCCGTAGATGGACGCGTTGCCCATGGTCGCGCTGCCGAACGCGATGAGCAGCTCGGCCATCGCGATCCGCTCCGGGTCCAGCGAACGCGGCCGGGCGCCGAAAAGCGACAACGTCACGGTCATCGGGCGCAGCGGCTGGACCAGCGTGACTGAGCACCGGACGCCGCGACACAATGCCGCGCTCGCGTACTCAGGCCACCGGTCCTCCGCGAGGCTGTCCGGGCAGTAGGCGGTCTCGCTGGTGGCCAGGGCCTCCGCCCAGGGGCCAGCCCCGCCCCGCAAGCACAGCTCGAAGAGCTCGGCGAGGTCCGGGTGGGTTGCGGCCATCTCTACCCGCTCGCCGTCACGCCACAGCGCTGCCGTTGCTCCCGAGCAGGCAGGCACCTGGCGGGAGGCAAGGATGGTGAGCCTGTGCAGCGACCTGACGTCCGATGCGTCAGCGATGCTCAGCAGCCCGGCAGCCTCGCGGGCGAGCTCCTGGGTGACGTTCTGTTCAAGCACCGCCACCTCCGTTGCCCGGCGAGACGAAGAGCGCAGCCATTTTTAACATATCGCGATCCGGAATGCGACATTCCCGTCACATCTGACCGCCAGCAGCGCCGGCCTGACCGCCAGCGGCGCCGGCCACCGTGGCGAGACCGGCTGGTGGCCCGGTGGCACGGGCCACCCGCGCTCACCCGGCGAGACCGCGGACCTGCTCGATCAGCCGGACGCGCTCGGCATGGGTGGCGGCGATCGGCGTGACGTTCAGTGTCGTGACACCGGAATCGCGCATCGCCGCGATCCGCTCGGCTACCAGCGACCGAGGGCCGATCAGCGACGTCCCGGCCAGCAGCGCGGCCGGCACCAGCGCGGCCGCCTCGTCCTTGCGCCCGGACAGGTAGGCGTCCTGGATCGCGGCGGCTTCCGCCTCGTAGCCGAACCGCACCGCCAGGTCGTAGTAGAAGTTGCGGCCCCTGGCGCCCATCCCGCCGATGTAGAGCGCCAGCATCGGCCGACCCAGCTCCCGGTACCCGGCCACGTCCTCGCCGATCGCGAGCCCTGCCTGCGCGACCACGTCGAGCGGGCCGAGCGAGGAATCGCGCCGCGCCGCGCCGGCCGCGAGGGGCGCTCCCCACACGGACGCGGCCTTCTCCGGAAAGTAGAAGATCGGCTCCCAGCCCTCGGCCAGCTCCGCCGCCATCTCGACGTTCTTGGGGCCGAGCGCGGCCACCACGATCGGGATGCGCTCCCGGACCGGGTGGTTGATCAGCTTCAGCGCCTTACCCAGCCCGGTCCCCTGGTCCGGCGGCAGCGGAATCGTGTAGTGGCGCCCGGCGTACTGCAGCCGCTCACGCCGCCACACGGCCCGGCAGATCTCGATGATCTCGCGGGTCCGGCCCACAGGCGAGTCGTACGGCACGCCGTGCCAGCCCTCGATCACCTGCGGCCCGGATGCCCCGATACCGAGCACGAACCTGCCGCCCGATACATAGTCGAGCCCGGCCGCCGTCATCGCGGTGAGCGTCGGGGTCCTTGAGTACAGCTGGAGGATGCCCGAGGCAATCTGCAGCCGCTCGGTCTTCGCGGCGATGAAGCCCAGCTGGCTGACGGCGTCGAAACTGTAGGCCTCGGGGACGAAGACGATATCGAGCCCGGCCTTCTCGTAGTCGGCCAGCTCGACGACCGTCTCGGCGAATCCGCCTGCGTAGTTCAGGGACATCCCGATGCGCATTCCCGCCATACCCTTCCGCGGCCGGATCGCGGCCGGCCAGCGCCGGCCCGCCCGTTCAGCGTAGATGCGCCGAGGGCTCAGCGCCGTTAGCGGTTCGGATTCGTCCGGTAATCACCGGATAAATCTGCACCGCTAATCGGATCTTGAGACTGGCCGCGGATCTCAGCCGGCTGGCCTAGCCCGCTACGGGAGATCAGGGCGGCAATTGCCCGGAGCGCGAGCTGGTACGACAGGACGCCGAATCCGGCCACGGTGCCGTCCGCCACGCCGGCCACGACCGAGGTGTGCCGGAACGTCTCGCGCGCGGCCGGGTTGGACAGGTGCACCTCGACCAGCGGCGCGGTCCGCATCGCCAGGGCATCCCTGAGCGCGTACGAGTAGTGGGTGAAGGCGGCCGGGTTCAGCACTACCGGCATCCTCGCATCGGCCGCGGCATGCACCCAGCGGACGAGCTCGGCCTCGTCGTCGGTCTGCCTGACCTGCACATCGAGCCCGAGTTCCTGCCCGGTCCGGCGGCAGGCGGCGGCCAGGTCGGCAAAGGACGCCGTGCCGTAGACCTCGGGCTCGCGAGAGCCGAGCCGGCCGAGGTTCGGGCCGTTGAGCACCAGCACCTGGGTCATGGCCCGCACACCTCCGCGTATGCCTGCTCCAGCAGTTCCTCCGGCGGGTCGTCGAGAATGCCCGGCCGGGCGAGCCCGTCGAGCACGACCAGCCGCAGTCGCGCGCCGCGCGCCTTCTTGTCGACCGCCATCGCCTCGCGCAGCTGCGGCCAGGCGCCGGGCCGGTAGCCGGTCGGCAGCCCGACGGCGGAGAGCACGCGGCGGTGCCGGTCCGCCGTGACGGCATCCAGCCGGCCGGCCAGCCTGGCCACGGTAGCCGCGTACATCATGCCTATCGCCACCGCCTCGCCGTGCCGGAGCCGGTAGCGCTCCGCGCGCTCGATCGCGTGGCCGAGCGTGTGACCGTAGTTCAGCATCTCCCGCTGCCCGGCCTCGCGCAGGTCCGCCGAGACCACGGCCGCCTTCATCCGGACCGCCCGCTCGACAAGCTCGCGCTCGGCGGGGCCGGCCGGGGCCGCCGAGCGCTGCGGGTCGGCCTCGATCAGGCCGAGGATCGCCGGGTCGGCGATGAACCCGGCCTTGATCACCTCTGCGAGCCCGCTGCGGTACTCCGCGGCCGGCAGCGACGCCAGCGCGGACAGGTCCGCGAGCACTCCGGCGGGCGGGTGGAAGGCGCCGACCAGGTTCTTGCCGGCCGGGATGTTAATGCCGGTTTTCCCGCCGATCGCCGCGTCGGCCATGGCCAGCAGCGTCGTCGGCACGAGAACGTGGCGGATGCCGCGCAGCCAGGTGGCGGCGGTGAACCCGGCTAGATCGGTAACCGCCCCGCCGCCCACCGCGACCAGCACATCGCTGCGGGTCACCCGGTGCCCGGCCAGCCGTGACCACAGCCCGGTCGCGACCTCGATGTCCTTGGCTGCCTCGCCGTCGGGGATCGCCTCGGCCTGCACTTCGTAGCCCGCGTCCTGCAGTACCTGGCAGGCGGCCCGGGCGATCTCACCGCGGCCAGCGGCCTGGACGACGATCACCGTCCGGGCATCCTTGCCGACGAGTGACGGCAGCTCGCCGAGCACGCCGGTGCCGACAACCACCTCATAGGGGCGCTCGCCGCCGACCGGGATGCGGGTGACGCTCACCCGCGCGCGCCCGCGCTCTCGAACTGGCGGGCGATCTCGTCAGCCACCTCGGCCGGGGAGCTGCCGTCCGTGCGAACGGTGATCCAGGCGAGCTCGGCGTAGATCGGCAGCCGCTGATCGAGCAGCGCCTTCAGCTGCGCCCGCGGGTTGCCCAGCAGCAGCGGCCGTGCCTTGTCCAGCCCTACCCGTTTCGTCGCGGCGGCGAATCCGGTCTCCAGGTAGACGACCTGCTGGCCGGCCAGCAGCCGCCGGGTACCGGGATCGAGTACCGCGCCGCCGCCGAGGCCGAGCACGCCGGGATGCGCGGCGACGGCGCGGGCAACAACCTCGCGCTCCAGCGCGCGGAAGGCCGGCTCGCCATCCTCGATGAAGATATCGCTGACCGGCTTGCCGGCCGCCTGCTCGATATCGCTGTCCGTGTCCAGGAAGGTGACTCGCAGCAGCCCGGCGAGCAGCGGGCCGACGGTCGACTTGCCCGCGCCCGGCGGCCCGATCAGGATCGCGGCCGGCCCGCCCCCGCCCGTCCTATCCTCGGCCATCCTGCCCGCGCCCGTCCTATCCTCGGCCGTCCTATCCTCGGCCGTCCCGCCCTCTGCCGGCCCGCCCTCGGCCGACCCGCCCGTGGCTGGCCCGCTCATGTGATCACCAGTGATTCCAGGTAGCCGCGCAGGTTGCGCGCCGTCTCATCGACGGAGTCGCCGCCGAACTTCTCGATCGCCGCGTCCGCCAGCACCAGCGCGACCATGGCCTCGGCGACGACGCCAGCGGCCGGAACCGCGGTCACGTCGCTGCGCTGGTTGATGGCCTTCGCTGGCTCGCCGGTGCGCACGTCCACGGTGGCCAGCGCCCGGGGCACCGTGGAGATGGGCTTCATCGCCGCGCGGAGCCTGATGACCTCGCCCGTGCTCATGCCGCCCTCGATGCCGCCGGCCCGGTTGGTGCGGCGGCGGATCCCGTCCGGGCCGCCGTCGATCTCGTCGTGTGCCGCGGAACCGCGCCGGCGGGCCGTGGCGAAGCCATCGCCAACCTCGACTCCCTTGATCGCGTGAATGCTCATCAGGGCAGCGGCGAGGCGGCCGTCCAGCCGCCTGTCCCAGTGCGCGTAGCTGCCCAGCCCAGGCGGCAGACCGTAGCAGACGACCTCGACGACGCCGCCGAGCG
>Ga0182015_10007783_pt1 | contig 10382 bp, 9 predicted proteins | sample 712P3MmetaG_FD_120478 | JGI IMG/M metagenome (GOLD analysis project Ga0182015, IMG submission 120478) | Permafrost microbial communities from Stordalen Mire, Sweden - 712P3M metaG | ecosystem: Environmental > Terrestrial > Soil > Wetlands > Permafrost | place: Sweden: Stordalen | collected... | reverse complement strand
TACTGCATGCCGCGCGAGGTCTACGGTGCCGAGCACGTGTTCCTGCCCCGCGGAGAGCTGTTGAGCTTCGAGGAGATCGTGCGGGTCGCGCGCGTGCTGGCCGCGCAGGGTGCGGACAAGCTGCGACTCACCGGCGGCGAGCCGCTGCTGCGCCGCGATCTCGAGCGGCTCGTCGCGATGCTCGCCGCGATCGACGGAATCGACGACCTCGCGCTGACCACCAACGGCCTGCTGCTCGCTGGCAAGGCGCGCGCGCTCGCCGATGCGGGCCTCAGCCGCGTCACGGTCAGCCTCGACGCGCTCGACGATGAGACGCTTCACGCGATCGGCGACGCGCCGGTCTCCGCGGCGCGCGTGCTCGAGGGCATCGACGCGGCCTACGCGGCTGGGCTCGGCCCGATCAAGGTCAACATGGTCGTGCGGCGATCGATCAACGACGGCTGCGTCCTGGCTATGGCCGAGCACTTCCGTCACCGCCCGCAAACACTGCGCTTCATCGAGTACATGGATGTCGGCTCCACCAACGGCTGGACCGACGATGAGGTCGTGCCCACCGCGGAGATCCTCGAGCGGATCGCCGCGCGCTGGTCGCTGGATGCGCTCGCGCCGACGCGCGAGGGCGAGGTCGCCAGCCGCTACCGCTACCGCGACGGAGGCGGTGAGATCGGCTTGATCCACTCCGTCAGCGCGCCTTTCTGCGCCAGCTGCAACCGTGCCCGACTCTCGGCCGACGGCAAGCTCTTCACGTGTCTGTTCGCGCGGCGCGGTCACGACCTGCGTGCTTTGCTGCGCGGGGGTGCCAGCGACCGGGAGCTGGCCGCGCGCACGCACGCGATCTGGGACGCGCGCCGCGACCGCTACTCGGCCGAGCGCGCGATCGATGAGCTAGCGACCGAGCGGCCGCCCAAGGTCGAGATGTCGTACATCGGGGGGTAGTAGCGGTGCGTCGCCATCGATCCTCGTCGTGGCGTATCTGCTTGCGCCGGATGGAGGCAGCCACCCGCAATCTCAATCGATCTGCGCGGGTCGCGTCCGTGTAGCGTGAGAGCTGATACGCCGCCCTTCCGGCAGCGGCCACAAAGCCACGTCCGCGGGCTCTATATCGATACGCAGCGGCGATCCGAGTGTCAGCTCCTGTGTCTCGGCTGTGCGCACGATCAGCTCCAGCGTGTCCCGGAGGGCGACCGTCAGCTCGCGCACGGATCCGAGGTCGACATCGTCGAGCAGGACCGCCTCGTAGCGTCCGAGCGGACGCAGCGAGATGCGCTCGGGGCGCACGCACCACACGACCTCGCTTCCCACCGCGAGGCGGCTGTTGGCAACCCGGATCTCAATACCGTCGCAGCTGATCGTGTCGCTCGCGACGGCGATGGCACGACGCGTATTGGCGATCCCGAGCAGCGCGGCGACCTGCGGCGAGCTCGGGGCTTGGAAGACCTCCTGCCGCGAGCCCGCCTGGAGCACGCGGCCGGCGTCCAGCACGACGATCTCATCGGCCAGCAGCGCCGCCTCCTCGGGGTCGTGCGTGACGATCACCGTGCACAGGCCGGCCTCGCGCTGCAGCCGTCGCAGATCGCGCTGGAGGCGGTCGCGGACTGGAGCGTCAAGGCCCGTGAACGGCTCGTCGAGTAGCAGCACGCGCGGTTCGATCGCCAGCGCCCGGGCGAGCGCGACGCGGCGCTGCTGGCCGCCGGAGAGCTCGTCGGGGTAGCGATCCTCGAGCCCGTCGAGTCCCAGGCGCTGCAGCCACCATGCGGCCAGTCCCGGCTGAGAGCGTGCGGCGAACGTGACCTGACGCCAGACCGTGCGCCGCGGCATCAGCGCGGGATGCTGCGGCACATAGCCGATCTCGCGCCGCTCGGTCGGGATGCGATCGAGCGCACGCGAGCCCGCGCGGATGTGCCCGCCGTCGTCGCTCGCCAGCAGGCCCGCGAGCAGCCTGAGCGTCATCGTCTTGCCAGCGCCCGACGGGCCGAGCAGCGCCAGCCGCGGGCCCCGGGCGCGGTGGGCTATCTGCAGCGAGAAGCCGCCGAGGCGCTTGCTCAGCGCGAAGTCCAAGGATGCGGGGGCTCCCGGGGTGAACGGCACCGGAGCAGCGACGACGACGTGTCCCCTGCGGCGCCTCGGAGCCCGCAGGCCGGAGAGCAGCAGCACCACGAGCGCCACCGCCAAGGCCGCGGCCACCGGCAGCATCGTGCCCGGCAGCCCCGCCTCGTCGAACTGCACGAACGTGAACACGGGCAGCGAGAACGGGTGGTAGGCGAGGATCACCGTCGCTCCGAACTCGGCGAACGCGCGCAGCCAGGTGAGCATGATCCCCGCGCCGATGCCCGGCAGCGCCGCTGGGACCGCGACGCGCGCGAACCGTGCAAAGCGCCCGAAGCCGAGCGTCGCCGCGACCTCCTCCAGGGCCGGATCGACGGCGGCGAACGCGGCGCGCGCGGCGATGATCAAGAACGGCGCGGCGACGAAGACCTGCGCGAGGACGATCCCCGTCCGCGTGTCGGTCAGCTTGCCGTCGAACAGTTCGCCGAGGATCGTGAACGGGCCGACCACGTACAGCAGCAGCACGCCGCTCATCAGCGCCGGCAGCGCCAGCGGCAGCGCGACGAGCGCCAGCAGCACCCGCGCCATCACGCCCCGCCGGCGGGCCATCAGATAGGCCAGCGGCGTGCCGAGCACGACGATCACCGCGGTCGAGATCGTCGCCGTCTCGAGCGACGTCGCGAGCGCCGAGCCGAGCCCGGGAGAGGCTTGGACCCCGCCCGCCAGGCGCACCACGAAGGCGACGACGGGGACGAGCAGGTAGAGGGCGAGCAGCCCGCCCAGCCAGGGCAGCGGGCTGCTCGCCCTCAGGCGCATCTGCTCAGCCTGCGCCCACGATGCTGCGCAAGCTCGCGGGCACGGCGGACGCGTTGCCGGAGAGCTCCGGTTTGATCGCCGTCAGTCCGTACTGCTTTTCGACGGCCTTGCGCTTCGGGCTCAAGAAGAAGGACACGAGCGCTTCGGCGCCTACCTGGTTTTCGGCGTTGTTCAGGAGCGTCACCGTGTAGTCGGCGTACTTGTACACCGGCGTCAGCGGCACCGTCGGCACTTTCGCGGTCTTCGCCTCGACGACGTAGAAGAAGCCGGCGTCGATCTGCCCTGCCTGCAGCCGCGCGAGCATCGAGGTCTCTTCGAAGATCCCGAAGCGGCTCAATGCTCTGGCAAGCGCGGGGTCGTGCAGCTTCTTCGCCGCGGCGTCGAGGGCTTCGACGGTCAGCTTGCCCTTGGGGTCGGCCTTCGGTTCGGTGCGCCCGACGAGGATTCCCGGCTCGGTCAGCACCTTGTACCAGGGCTTGCCGGCCGCCAGCTGCTTGCCGAACTTCGTTTTCGGGTCATAGCCGAGGACGAGGTTCGAGGAGGTGAAGGTCGAGTACCACGACACCCAGTTCCCGTTCGCCGCTCCTTCCAGTTCCTGGTCGGCCGAGGATGACGCGCTCACGAACACGTCGGCCTGGCGCACCTTGCCCTTGATCGCGGCCGCGTCTTCGCCCGAGCCGCCACCGAAGCCTTCGAATTGGTACCCGGTGGACGTTGTGAATTCGGGGCCGAGAGCCTTTTCCATGATGTCCACGAGCGAGCCCGCGAAGATCGCCGTGACCTTGCCCGTGGCCGCCGCCTTGGCGGCGGGCGCAGCGGCGGCGCCGGGGGCAATCGCGACCAGACTGCCGGCGACCGCGATCGCAGCGGTTGCCGCGAGCGCTGCCGCACCGCGTCGGCTCGCGTTTCTTTGACGGCCAGGCCGTCTCGTGGTGCTCAGCTGCATGTGTGTGCTCCTTCTCTCCGCTCATCTGGGAGTTCGTTCGACCATTACCGATGTGGCCTTGACCATCGCCGTCGCCTCGACTCCCGGGGCGAGGCCCAGCTCCTCGACCGAGTCGCGGGTGATCGCCGCGGTCACGAGGAACGGGCCCGCCTCGATCTCCACAAGCGCCATCACGCCGTCGACCTCGACCGACTGCACGACACCCGCAAAGCGATTGCGGGCCGAGCCGCGCGTGCCGGTGCGATGCCGCTGCGGACGGCTCGCCACGCGCCGCACCTCCGCCGCCGACACGCGGCGCCGGTTGCGCTCGTCGCGGTGGGTGCGCAGCTTGCCCGAGCGATCCCAGCGGCGCAGCGTGTCGACGCTCACGCCGATCGCTTTGGCGGCATCGCCGAGTGAGAGATCTGAAGGCTTCTGCCCAGGCATTGCCTAGGCAGCATACCCGGCTCGTTGAGGCGAGCGTTTTGTGCCGCGAGGCCAAGTGGGTAAGGTCCGAGACGAGTAATGCGAGACCCGCTGCGCGATTGGCCGGTGCTACGTCAGCTGCAGGGAAGCGACTCGCTCGCACGCGGCGCGGCGGTGAAGTCCAGGCGCACACAGCAGCTCGGCAATCGCGCCGCCGAAGCGGACGCGGTCCGGCACGGCGCTGCTCGCGGCCTCGGCCTGCGCGCGCTTCGGGATCTTCGAGGCCGGTCGCGCCTCCACGCGCGACCCGAAGTACACGGTCGTGCCTCAGCGCGAACGCGCCGCGACCGGGCAGCCGTGACCGCGGCGCGGTCCGGGCCCGGCAGCGCGCCCTCGCCGGATGCGGCGGCGGCGCGCGCGACCAAGCGCATCGTGCGCGATGGCGAGAGCGATCTGGTCGCGATCGAGGAGCCGCTGGAGATCCGTGTCGACGGCGAGCCGATCGCGGTGAAGATGCGCACCCCTGGTCACGACGAGGAGCTGGCGCTGGGGGGCCCGCCGGTCGACCGCGATCTGCTCGCGTCGCTCCCCGACAGGCTCGTGCAGCCGGGCTTCGCGCGCACCGGCGGGCTGCACGCGACCGGGCTGTTCGACTCCACCGCCAAGCTGCTGCGGCTTCGCTCGCCGCGGGGGAGTCAACGTCTATACCGGCCCCGACCGCGTGATCCAGCCACACGCGTGAGCGCCGCCACACGCGTGAGCGCTGAGGATTCCCGATGTCGGGCTCCGGGTAACGGCGCCTCTATGGTCTCGCGCTTGATCTCGAATGTGCGCGCGGTCGGAGCTTGAGCCCGGAGGCTCGAGGCGAGAACGAGTTCGGCTCGCGGGAGCCGTTCACGGTCGGCGTCGAGGAGGAGCTGTTCCTGGTCGACCCTGTGACCGGGCGCCAAACGAACGCCTCGGCGGCGGTGCAGGCGCGGCTCGGCCCCGTGCAGGGAACGGTTGAGCGTGAGCTGCATGCCTGCCAGGTCGAGCTGATCAGCGACGTCTGCCATAGCGCCGGCGAGGCGATCTCACAGCTCGCCGCACTGCGCACGGCGGTCGTGGCGACGGGTGCCGGCCTGCTGGGCTCCGGCACGCACCCGTCAGCAGCCGAGGGTGAGGCGGAGATCACCGACAAGGAGCGCTACGAGCGCATCCGCGAGTTGCTCGGAGACGCTGTCGCGACCCCGGTCGGGGGCCTGCATATCCACATCGGGATGCCCGACGCCGAAACCGCGATTCGCGCGTTCAACGGACTGCGCCGCCATCTGCCGCTGCTGCAGGCGCTCGCTGCCAACTCGCCCTACCGTCATGGGCGCGACACCGGCCTCGGCTCGGCGCGCGAGGTGACGATCCGCGGCTGGCCGCGCTCGGGCGTGCCGCGCGCGATGCGCGACTACGGGGACTTCTGCGCGATGGCGGCGCTGCTGGCGCGCGCGGCTGACGTTCCCGACTACACGTGGTTCTGGTGGAAGCTGCGTCCGCACCCGCGCCTCGGCACGGTCGAGATCCGCGCGCTAGACGTCCAGAGCACGCTCGAGGACACCGCCGGCCTGGTCGCGCTCGCCCACTGCCTCGCTCGCCACGCGGCTGAAGCCGATCCGCAGCCCGAGCCGCCGGCCGAGGTGCTCGAGGAGGGCGGCTTCCGCGCGGCGCGCTTTGGTGTGAGCGCCCGGCTGCCCGACGCCGAGGGGCGGCTGTGCCCGGTTACGGAGCTGCTCGAGGACGCGCTGAAGCTGGCACGCGGTCACGCCCGTGAGCTCAGCTGCGAGGAGGCGCTGGATGGGCTTCCCTCGCTCCTCGAGCGCGGCGGTGGCGCCGGGCGCCAGCGGGCCGCGTATGAGATCGCGGGGATGGAAGGGCTGCTTCGCGAGCTGACCTCGCTGAGCTCTCAGCGCGGGTGATCTACGCCTGCTCGACCCAGTCGAACGAGCGTGTCACGGCCTTCTTCCAACGCGCGTACTCGCGTTCGCGCCTGTCCGGGTCCATCTGCGGCTCCCAGCGCCTGTCCTGCGACCAGCGCTCGCGCAGCTCCTCCCGACCCGGCCAGAAGCCGACGGCGAGTCCGGCGGCGAAAGCCGCGCCGAGCGCGGTCGTCTCCGTCACCACCGGGCGCACCACGGGCACACCCAGCACGTCGGCCTGGAACTGCATCAGCAGCTCGTTGGCGGTCATGCCGCCGTCGACCTTCAGCTCCCTGAAGGGAACTTCGGCCACGGCGTTGGCGGCGTCGAGCACCTCGCGGCACTGCCATGCGGTCGCCTCCAGCGCCGCCCGCGCAATGTGCCCCCGGTTGGCGTACGCGGTCAGGCCCACGATCACGCCGCGCGCGTCGTCGCGCCAGTACGGCGCGAACAGCCCCGAGAAAGCAGGTACGAAGTACACGCCGCCGTTGTCCTCGACGGTGCGCGCCAGCTGCTCCACCTCGGCGGCGCTCTCGATCAGCCCGAGACGGTCGCGCAGCCACTGGATCAGCGCCCCGGTGACAGCGATCGAGCCCTCGAGCGCATACGCCGGCGGCTCGTCGCCGAGCTTGTACCCGACGGTCGTCAGCAGCTCCGACGAGCGCGCGATTTCAGCACCTGTGTTGAGCAGCAGGAAGCAGCCCGTGCCATATGTGTTCTTGGCCTCGCCGCGCTTGAAGCACGTCTGCCCGAACAGCGCCGCCTGCTGGTCGCCGAGGATGCCCGCGAGCGGCCGCCCGCCGACCGCCGTGCCGAATGCCTCGCCGTAGACCTCGCTGGAGGAGCGGATCTCAGGGAGCATCGCGCGCGGGATGCCCATCAGCTCGAGGCTCGGCTCGTGCCAGTCGAGGCTCTCCAGGTCCATCAGCATCGTGCGGCTGGCGTTGGTCACGTCGGTCGCGTGCACGCCGCCCCGCGGCCCTCCCGTGAGATTCCACAGCACCCACGAGTCCATCGTGCCGAAAGCGAGCTCGCCGCTCTGCGCGCGCTCGCGCGCCCCCGCGACGTTCTCCAAGAGCCACGCCACCTTCGGCCCCGAGAAGTACGTCGACAGCGGCAGTCCGACCCGTCCGCGCAGACGGTCCGGTCCGTCCTCCCCCGCGAGCTCGCGCACGAGCTGGTCGGTGCGTGTGTCCTGCCAGACGAGCGAGTTGTGAATCGGCTCGCCGCTCTCGCGGTCCCAGACCAGCGTGCTCTCGCGTTGATTGGTGATCCCGATCGCCTCGATGTCGTCCGCTTTCGCGTCCGAGGAGGCGAGCGCCCCGCCGATCGCCTCGCGCGTGCGCAGCCAGATCTCCTTGGCGTCGTGCTCCACCCAGCCGGCCCTCGGGTTGATCTGCTCATGCTCGCGCTGGTCGGCCGCGGCGATCCTGCCGTCCCTGTCGAACAGGATGAAGCGAGTGCTGGTCGTCCCCTGGTCGATCGCGCCGACGTACTTGGCCATACCCCGTCTCCCGCTCGATTCGCTGGCCCGCAGCGGGCAAGCGACCCCCGGTTTATCGCACAGGCGCCGGTGCGCGTCGCTACCCTCGTCACATGATCATCTCCACGCCAGCGGCCGCAGAGGCGATGGCCGCGGGCGCCGAGGCCGACCTCGAGGCACTCGTCTCGATCTCCAGCCCCTCCGGCGACGAGAGCGCCGCGCAAGCCGCCCTCGAGCTGTGCGCCCGCGGGCTGCCAGCCGGCGCCGAGCTCGAATGGGTGCCGTGCTCATCGCCCAGGCACGCCCCTGACCTGCTCGCACGCATCGGCGGCAGCGGCGCAGGCCGGGTGCTGTTGCTGGGCCACGTGGACACGGTGATCTCGCACGCCGAGCACCGACCGCTGCAGCGCGAGGGCGACAGGTGGCTGGGCTCGGGCACGGTGGACATGAAGGGGGGCGTCGCATTGGCGCTCGGCCTCGCGCGCTGGCTCGCGGAGCACCCTGACTCATTCGCCGAGCTCGCGCTGCTGTTCGTCGTCGACGAGGAGTGGCGACGCGAGCGCTTCGCGCACGTGGCACGCTTCCCGGACTACGACGCATGCCTGTGCTTCGAGGCTGGCGAGCTCACCGCCGCCGGCCAGGAGGGCGTGGTCGTCCAGCGCAAGGCCGCAGGAACGCTCCGCGTTCGCGGCCTCGGCCGCGCCGCGCACGCCGGCTCGAACCCCGACGCGGGAGCCAACGCGCTGCTCGCGCTCGCCGAAGCTGCGGGCGCCGCGGCGGCGCTGCATCGCCCGAGCGGAGAGCAGGCGTTGAGCGTCGTGCCGACTCGGATCAGGGCGGGAGACGCCGTCAACGTGGTGCCCGCGAGCGGCGAGCTGATGATCGACGTTCGCGCCCGCAGCGAGGCGTCGTTCGGCGAGGTGATCGAGATCGTCTCGCGCTCGGCGCGGGCGGCGAGCCTGGAGGTCGAGCTGGTGCGCAGCTGGCCTGGGATGGGAACTAAGGAGGCAACCGCCGCGCTGCTGGGCGAGGCCAGCGCTCGACTGGGTCGCGAGATCGTCGGCGTCGCCCGCGGCGGAGCCAGCGACGCCAGCCACTTCGCGGGCGCGATTCCGCTCACCGTCGACGGCCTCGGTCCGCGCGGCGGTCACGCGCACTCGCCGGAGGAGTACGTGCTCGGCTCCTCGCTTCGCGAGCGCGCCGAGGTGGCGATGGCGATCGCCGGAGCGCTGCTCGACGCTCGCACCGGCGGCTCGTCACAAGATCGAGCCTCGACGGAATATGTACTCGATGACGACTCCGCGCTACTCGACGCTCAGCGACAGTGAGCTGCTCGAGCTGACCGTCCGCGACCCGGACGCGTTCGGCGACTTCTATGACCGCTTCGAGGAGGACGTGCTCGCGTTCTTCATGCGCGCGACGCGACGCCCCGAGCTCGCCGCCGACCTGACCGCCGAGGTCTTCGCGGCCGCGCTCTCCTCAGCACGCCTGTTCCGCGCCGAGCTCGGCTCCGCCCGCGCGTGGCTGTTCGGGATCGCTCGACACGAGCTCGCCGACACGTGGCAGCGCGGACGCGTCGAGGATCGTGCGCGCCGGCGTCTCGGGCTCGAGCCGATGAGCCTGACCGACGAGGCGCTCGAGCTGGTCGACGAGCTGGGCGCCGGACAAACCGGTGCGTTGCGGCTGCTCGAGAGCCTGCCCGAAGACCAGCGCGTCGCCGTGAAGGGACGCGTGCTCCAGGAGCGCGGCTACGACGAGCTTGCGGACAGCCTGCGCTGCTCGCAGAGCGTCGTGCGCCAGCGCGTCAGCCGCGGCCTTCGCAGCCTCAAGCAGAGACTGGAGCAGCAATGACGTATCTATCCGAGCTGAGGAGCTCGCTGGTCGAGGCCGCGCATCGCCAGCACGCCTCGGTCGAGCAGGCGGAGCGTCACACCTCCACCGGGCGGCCTGCGGCGCGCGCTCGGAGCAGGCGCGGCCTGGGCTTCTCGCGTGAGCTGTGGCGGGGATCGCTGCATGGCGGGCGGGCGATCCTCGCGAGCGTCGCGCTCGGGCTGACGGGCACAGCGGTCGGAGCGGTGCAGGTAGGGCCGCCGCTCGGACCCGAACCACGGCCGTCCGTATCACCCAACCAGACGCTCGGCTCCCCGCCGAACCGCCATCAGGCGCCGTGAAGCGCCGCTCCCTGTTGGGCTCGCTCGGCGAGCTCGTCCTGATCCTCGCGATCGCGATCGGGCTGGCGCTCGGCATCCAGGCGCTCGTCGTCAAGCCCTACAAGATCCCGAGCGGCTCGATGTTGCCGACGCTCGCGCTCGGACAGCGCGTGCTCGTCAACCGCGTCGGCATGGACCTCGGCGACCCGCACGTCGGCGAGATCGCCGTGTTCCATCCCCCCCAAGGCGCCGAACAGGAGCTATGCGGACCGGTGGCGCACACCGTCAAGCTTGGCGGCGAAGCATGCGACGAGCCGCTCCCGAAGGAGGCGAGCGTCAACTTCATCAAGCGCATCGTCGCCGGGCCGGGCGATGAGATCTACGTCTCCGAAGGCCACGTCTACCGTAAGGCCGCCGGCGCGAGCCGCTTCGTACGCGAGCGCGATACGTACATCAGAGCGTGCGGCGATAGCAGCGAGTGCAACTTCACCACGCCGATCAAGATCCCGGCGGGCCACTGGTTCATGATGGGCGACAACCGTGGCGACTCCGACGACAGCCGCTTCTGGGGACCGGTGCCCACCGGCTGG
>Ga0182015_10007782_pt1 | contig 10383 bp, 12 predicted proteins | sample 712P3MmetaG_FD_120478 | JGI IMG/M metagenome (GOLD analysis project Ga0182015, IMG submission 120478) | Permafrost microbial communities from Stordalen Mire, Sweden - 712P3M metaG | ecosystem: Environmental > Terrestrial > Soil > Wetlands > Permafrost | place: Sweden: Stordalen | collected... | reverse complement strand
CGCGAGCCGCGGGATGCTGGCCTTGATGGTCAGCCTCCACGGCGTTGAGGACCTCGCATTTCGTGATTGCCGATCTGGTCCATGGCAACAATGGCGTCTAGTGGGAGGCTGAGTTTGCTGAGGGATTGGTCGCCCTGTCATCTACGCATGCGGAAAAAAGCAGCGGGACGAACGCAACGACCCAGATCCCAACAATCGAGGTTCATTTTGACACGCACCAACTGGCCACGATTTGTGGGATCCCGAAAATCTGCCGGACATTGCCCCCGGCGTGACGGCGATGATCCAAGCGCCCCTGCCTGGCGATGCGAAGACGGACTGACCATCGCGAAACTACAACGCATCGAATTGGCTAAAAGACTGAATGTTCGCATGACCCGGTTGCCTAAGAGGGAGAAGGCAAGGCTGTGGGCGTCTGGTTTCCCGATCTGCGGGACCGCCTTTCGGCGGGCGATACGTTGGACGAGGCGATGCTGAACGCGCCCGAGGTTCTCGAACTTTGGGCAGAGGCGATGATCGAAAGCGGCCAAAAACTTCCGCCACCTCGAAGCCTGACCGAACTCAAGACCGATTCGGAGGTTGCCCAAGACTTGGCGACCTTCATGGTCGCGCTCATCCCGTTCCCGGCAGGCTTACGTCAGCGTGCGGCCGAACGACCTTAGCGCAAATTGCGCCATGCAATTGTCACAGCGGTCGAAATCCATACATCCAAGCATGATGCGCGTCTTTGATGGCGGTCTCAATTTGCCGGGCATAGAACTCCTTTTCGACGCCCCAATATTTGACGATGTAGTCCCAAATCTCGTCCAAATCGGCTTGGGCGCGCGGCGAAAGAGTAAAGCGCGACATGGCGCAAGAGTTTCGCCACGGCACTTGCGTGCGATAAAAGCGTCGAAATCGAACGGTGTCGATTGTCCGCTCGCCTCCCCCTCGACGAGCGCCGCCCGCACCGCCGCAAGCTTGATTTCTTGTTCCACCAGACGCCGCAAAGTCGCATGCACGACGTCACTCGCCGAATTATAGCGGCCTTGCGCAATCTGCGCTACGATGAAGGAAGCGATGTGGTCCCCGAGGTTGAAGCTGGCGTTTTTGTTGATCTAATAAAACTCTCCACGATCCATTATTCCCATTTTGGCCCCGCGTTGAAGCGGCACCTCAACACTCATGCGTATTGCGCGATGCCGTTGCCGAACGACCAGTTTTCTTTTGGGACTTCCAGAAGATTCACCAGAATGTTTTCCGGTCTGATGCCGGGGTTCTCCGCAAGAAGCTCCGCGATGCGCGCATAAAGTGCCTTCTTTTTATCGGGGCCACGCGTGTTGTTGACGGTGATTTGAATGATCAGGAGATCATCATCGCGGGCAATCCCCAGATAATTGTTGTCATAGAGAAAATTGCTTTTGTCATATTCGTCGATTGTCATGAAACGATCATCCTCCGGCACGTCGAAGGCCTCGCGCATCGCCTGATAAATACCGTCGAGAATAGCCCGGCGGTATTCCGGCGGCTTGCCTTTCAATAGAAAAACACGGGTGAGCGGCATTGTTGGCGATGCTCCTAGAGGGATCATGGTCTTAGAAAAACGGCTGGCGTTAGGGGGACGGGGCGCCGCCGTGTCTATGTCCGCCCGAATGGGTGGCCTGCCTTGCCTCCGGCTCGGACGCATTCTGATTGATGCCGGCATCGGCCGTCCAGTAGCAATCAAGCCCGCCCGTTGGGCGCACGCAGAAGAGATTGGCGTCCTTCGTTTCGATTGTTACGGCCATGCCTTTCGAAAGGGAAAGACAATAGCCCTTAGCGAGTTTTGGCGCACTGTATTTGTCTAGTCCCGCTTTGTCGTTCTTGCCGAGGAAATCGAGAACCTTTCTCGTATCGGCCTCGTCTTTACAGGCGACGATTGGCTTGATGACGCTCGCGGCTTCCGCCATTGACGGCAAAAGGAGCGCGAGAATTGTGAGACACCGGCAATTGTTCATGAAATATACCGCTGTTGCTAAATGCTTATGTAACGCGGCCCCGCCCTGGCTGCGCAAGCTGATCATAGCACTTTGCCGGGGTTTAAAATATTTTTTGGGTCGAGGGTTTGCTTGATCGAGCGCATGACCTCGATCGCCACCTTGTCTTTCACTTGTCGCAACAGATCGCACTTCAGTTGGCCGATCCCATGCTCGGCGGAAATCGAACCGTTGCGCGCCACCACGAGTCCATGCACGATGACGTTGATCTCGTCCCACCGGGCTAGGAAGGCCTCCTTGCTGGCTCCGATGGGCTGCGAGACATTGCAATGTATGTTGCCATCGCCGGCATGGCCGAAGGCGACGAGCCGCGCGCCCGGGATTGCCGACGTCACCGCACGCTCGACTTCGTCCAGAAAAGCCGGGATATCCGGGATGGGAACGCTGATGTCATGCTTGATCGAGCCGCCTTCATGGCGCTGAGCATCGGACAAAAGTTCGCGCAGCCTCCAGAAATTCTCGCGCTGACCCTTTGAGGCAGCGACCGCGGCGGCCTCGATGATGTGTTTTTCGCTTGCCGCTTCGAGGAGCGCGAGCAAACGTTCCGCAAGCCCTTGGGCGCTTTGCGAACTTAATTCGAGCAGCACGTACCACGCGTGCGGTCTCGACAAAACCTCGCGCGCGTCAAAATGGGCTAGGACAAAATCCAAGCCGATGCGTGGGATCAGTTCGAAGCTGGTGATTTCGCCGCCCACCATGGCGCGGGCGAGATCGAGCAAATCGAGCGCCGCGCGGGGCGAGGCGAGGCCAATGAACGCGGTCTCGATCGCGCGGGGTTTTGGATAGAGTTTTAGGACCGCCGCGGTGATAATCCCAAGCGTGCCTTCCGAGCCGATGAAAAGATTCTTTAGATCGTAGCCCGTGTTATTCTTCCTCAGCTTCGATAAATCGGAAAGAACCCGCCCGTCGGCGAGGACAACTTCGAGTCCAAACACGAGATCCCGCGCGTTGCCATGGGCGATTACATTCGTTCCGCCGGCATTTGTTGCAAGATTGCCGCCGATGGTGCATGAGCCTTCCGCCGCTAGCGACAGCGGAAACAGCCGGTCCGCGCGGGCGGCCTCTTCCTGCACGCGGGAAAGGATCATGCCGGCTTCCACGGTCATCGTGTTCGAGGCGAGATCAATCTCGCGCAGCGCCGTCATGCGGCCAAGCGAAAGCACGATTTGAGTGCCGGGGCCGAGAGGAATCTGACCGCCCACTAGCCCGGTATTCCCGCCTTGCGGCACAACCGGGGTAGCGGTCACTTGACAAAGTTTGAGCACTTCCGCGATTTCTCGAGTCGAGCCGGGTTGCACCACGCAAAGCGCGTTGCCACGAAAGCGATCGCGCGGCTCGCACAGAAATCCTTCCATGCCGGGCGCATCGGCGATGACGTGCCTGGCGCCGGAAATCGCTTTGAGGCGATCAAGGATTTTTTGCGAAGCCGCGTTTAGGCTCGCTGCGGTTTCCACGTCGAAACTCATGCCTTGTCTTTCAAAAGTCTCCTAAGAATAGAGCCGGCTTTGGTGCCGTAAAGCGGAACTTTCCTCGGGCGGGTGGCGGCTTTTCCGCTCGCGTACTTGAAATTATTGGCCCGAAAGGCGATTGAGGCATCATAGACCATCAGCACTGGATATAATCCGGTCGTCCGCCGAACGGTTTCAGGCATTGTCGCAATGCCGGACCATTTTCGCGACGGCCAGAGTTTGAGAGGATGTCCCATGGCGGCGCTCGACACGGTTTTGGCGAAGATCGATGGAAATCTCGATTTGGCTCTCGGACGCCTCTTTAAGCTGGTTGAAATCGCCTCGGTTTCGACCGATCCCGCTCACGCGCGCGATTGCGGCAAGGCGGCCGAATGGCTCGCCGCTGAGCTAACGAGCCTCGGCTTCGAGGCGTCGATGCACAAAACGCCAGGTCATCCGATCATTGTCGGACAGGCCAAGGCCGCGCGTCCCGACGTGCCGCATGTCCTTTTTTACGGCCATTACGACGTGCAGCCGCCTGATCCGCTCGATTTGTGGGAGAGTCCGCCGTTCGAGCCGCGTGTCGTCGAGGCCGCAACTGGCAAACAGATCGCCGGACGCGGCGCCGCCGACGACAAAGGGCAGCTCATGACCTTCGTCGAAGCTTGCCGCGCCTTCACGGAAACCGGCGGCTTGCCCTGCGACATTACGTTCCTCCTTGAAGGCGAGGAGGAGACCGGCTCGCCGTCGCTTCCGGCTTTTCTTGGCGAGGCCAAGGCCGAGCTCAAAGCCGACATGGCGCTTATCTGCGATACCGGAATGTGGGACCGAGAGACGCCGGCGATCACCACCATGCTGCGCGGCCTCGTGCTCGAGGAAGTTACTATCCGCGCGGCCGACCGCGATCTTCATTCGGGAATGTTCGGGGGCGCGGCGATCAATCCGATCCATGTGCTCGCCCGCATCGTCGCCGATTTGCACGACGAGAAGGGCCGTGTCGCGCTTCCGAATTTTTATAATGGCGTAGCCGAGCCGCCGAAGGATGTCGCCGAGCACTGGCGGCAATTGCGCTTTCGCGAAAGCGACTTTCTGGGCGAAGTCGGCCTTTCGGTTCCGGCGGGCGAACAAGGCCGCGGCGTTCTCGAAATGGTTTGGTCGCGGCCAACCTGCGACCTCAACGGCATTGTCGGCGGCTATATCGGCAAGGGGTCGAAAACCGTGCTTCCCGCGCAAGCGAGCGCCAAATTCTCGTTCCGACTCGTCGGATCGCAGGACCCGCTCAAAATCGCCGAAACGTTTCGGGCTTTCGTCAAGGAGCGGCTTCCCGCCGATTGCCGCGCCGAATTTGTCTCGCATGGCGCGTCGGGCGCGGTGCAGCTGCCATTCAGTTCGGAGGCGTTGTCGCGGGCGCGCAGGGCATTACAGGCCGAATGGGGCAAGGAGCCGGTTCTTGCCGGTTGCGGCGGCTCAATCCCTATCGTCGGCGCCTTGAAGCGCGATCTTGGAATGGACACATTGCTGATCGGTTTTGGCCTCGAAAACGATCGCATTCACTCGCCGAACGAGAAATACGAGCTTTCCTCGTTTCACAAGGGAACCCGTAGCTGGGCGCGGGTGTTGAACGCACTCGCGCTTTGATCCACCAACCACAGCAGTTGTCATACGGTTTCCGGCTGATTAATTCGGGATGATTGGCTTTGGCCACCAATGGAAATTGGTGCGTGATTGGATTTGTTCGCGCTGCTCGGCAAGGGCGACGCATTGGTGGGCGATTTTCGCGTCACTCCCGGCAAGTCGGACCGGCGCCGATGCCTGTTCAGTTACGGACCCAACTGAGCCATCTGCCGACTTGCGGGAAGCGCTTGCGTCCAAGTCAATTCGACGCTAGCGTCCATAGTGGAGGGCGGACCGGTGCCCGCTGCCGAGGTTTTTCAAATTCGTGATCTAGATGGCAGAACTCTTAGAGATGAGAGCGAGCGCATATTGCGCCTCATCCAAGATGTCGTTCCCTATGCCTCGATTATGGAGGTCGGTAGTACCGCCGTCGAGGGTGTAACAGGCAAACAGGACATTGACTTCGCTGTTCGAGTGCCACTGGGGCGCTTCGCCGAAACACGCAGCGCCCTTGACCGCCATTTTGAGCGAAATGACCGACAACTCTCAAATTCAGAGTATCAGGGTTATCTCGTTCGTTCACCGCTTGACGTCGCAATACAGCTCATCGTGGCAAAGGGCCAGCACGACAATTTTGAGAGATTCCTTAGGCTCCTCAGCTCAGATCGGGAGTTGCGAACTGCTTATAATCACTTGAAGTCTGCGTGGCACGGTCGGCCAATGGAGAGCTACCGGGTTGCCAAGCAAGCGTTCATCGATTCAGCACTTAGCAATGAAAACAGGAAATCCACCAATCAACAATCTACCAGAGAGGAGAGTAGTCCGGTATTATGGCGCAGCTGCCACAAGAAGTTTGATCACCATACCCCTATCTCAGCCGCATGGCAGAAATTCGAACGGTCACGACGCTTCGCTCAAAGCGAGCGGAAATCATAGCCTCAATCGCCAACTATGAAAAGAGGCTCGCGCAAGCGCGGGCCGATCTTGCACACATAACGGCGGCGATCACGATCTTTGAAGCTTCCGGCGATCTCGATGAAATCCCGCCCTATGTCGATATTCATCGCTGCTTCAAGCGTGGCGAGGCCATCAACCTTTGCAAGGACGCGCTCGCCAGCGGGCCGCTGAATACCAGCCAGCTTGCCTTGAGGGTCATGGCCGCAAAGGGCCTAGATACCGGCGACAAAGTACTCGCCAAAGCCGTTGCGGGGCGTCTCATTCACGCGCTGCGCCAGCAATGCCGGCGCGGGCTTATTGACGGGGCAGAGAAGCATTTTGGCGCGCGAGTTTGGGCTTTGCCGACGACCCGAGATTGATTATTGACAGATGTTAACAATTATGTAACACATACGCCCTCCGGCGGCGCAAGTGAATTCTCCTCGCCGGTTAGAAGCACCCGCCGGGCGGCCCTCTCGGCGGGTGCTTTCTTTTTCCGGGGATTGTCCATTGGACCAGCCGGAACGCTCAATGGGCGCTAAACGTGCGTGTATTTTGACATATGGGCTATGCAAAATTAATGGTTGATAACTGATTAAAGTGATGTGATTCTTGCGATTAGTGCTCCGTAATTAATTAATCTGGCTAGGCTCTGTCAAGCCCCCTAGCCGAAAGCGCCTGCCGGCCCCTCCTCCCGGCGGGCGTTTTTTTGCGAGGGGTTTGGCACAAGCCGGAACGCTCAATGGGCGCTCGCGCCTTCGCTCTGGTGATACGCTGGCTTATTGACGGCCGGAACAAGATTACTCAATAGAGTTGACAAAACGACGCATATTCGGGCGTAGCCGGTCAATTTGGGTTTGGTTAACGGTGACCCGCTTCCCTGGCATTTTCTTGGAGCCTGCCGTCAAAACGCCGATTGGGATTCCCAATGCACCGGAAACAACGGACGCTGTATTTGCGTCGTTTATTTCAGACTGGAACATGCGCCGAAATTCCGGACCGTTGCGTGGGACTGGTTGCCCTGTTGGATGCACGTAAAATACGTTTGGGTTGGCCCTAAATACGTCGAAGATTTCCTTGGCGATCTCATTCACGACCGTCTTAAACGCTGCCGCCGATGAATAGTTTGATTGTGTCATGCGGTTGCCGACGTAGCAATATATTTTTGGGGTTGCCATCCTATATTGTTGAGAGTTCAGGAAATACTCTGCTTGCTCATATCCGGCAACCCGAGTGACTCCATATACTAACGAGAGCACGGCCCTGACCGCTCTCTTGGACGATCCATCTGCCGAAAATGGAACGATTAGACGATCTGACGCAGACATGGCAAGTTCGGTGTAGACGGAAAAGCTTGGGTTACAATCGATGAAGACTGTCGAATCTGGGACATTCCAGCTCTGACGAATATCAGCGATAAGGTCGCTGATCCAGCTATGCACAACTCGCCAAGCATCCTCCGGTCCTGGCTGCGTAGCGCGCTAGACACGAGAAGTCTGAATCTCCAATTGTTCATCGCCAATGACCAAGTAGAGATTATCAGGCATCTGGTTATTGATGGTCATAACTTTAGTTACGAAATGAGCTCCCACACGAGGGCTTCTATATGGGCTACGAACCCGCTGATCGACGTAACCAGCATGGTAAGCCTTGGATTTTGGCTAGAAAAGAAGTCGAGTTGTTCTTCGCCGCGGATGATCCCCCCCATGAGCATGCCAGAAGCATTTGCCTGGGGGCACAGATCGATGACAAGGTTCTTTTCAGTTGGATGCGTCCTTGCGTATTCGCAAGAAATCTGAAACGTCAAGTAGCTCTTGCCGACGCCGCCCTTATTGTTCCACAAAGCATAAACAGCCATGGTAACCTCATGAATGAACCCTGTCTGGCGCACTGTGCACGAGAAGGCTGTTGTAGTGTTAACTTTTTTTTCAAATCCTTAAAAATTCTCTCCGATCAGTGCGCGGTAGCTCGCTGCCAATATCCCGAAAAGTCAACGCTAGGCCCGCGCCGCATCGCCAAGCCTGAAACCATGTCAACCTGATCGCCATTCGACACGCGGCGGTTATCTTCGCGCCATGATGCTTCTTGCGCGTAACGAAGCAAATACGGCCCGGCGATATGATGATGGTGGCCTAGTTCCGCGCGACGCATGCGGCTGAAAAATTCCTCTGCCCAATTCGTGCAAGCGCCGTCAAGGCTATAGGCTTCCTCGTGATTGACGCGCTTCATTTCGTATGTGGCGTGCAACGCATCCCAAGAGCTGCCTTCGTCCGCGTTGACAATCGTTCCCTTGGCGATGCGCGAACGGATGAACGAAAGGGCCTGCCCTTCGGCGCGGAACACTGCCGGAAGCGAACGGCCGTTGCGTTCGCGAATAATCACGACGGCCTTGCGCTTGCCGGTTTGATTGCGCGCGAGGCGACGATCGCGGCGGTTCTCGACATGGTTCGCGGGCTTCACGTAACCGCCAAAATATCCGCCGTCGATTTCCGCAACGATGCCATCGCCTCCAAGCTTGCGGCCTTTCATTTCTTCGGCCATCGCCTCGCGCAGCTTGTGGAGCAACACGAATGCAGCCTTATAGGACAAGCCAAGGTCGCGGGAGATTGCCAGGGCGCTCTTGCCCTTGACCTCGTTGCAAAAGATCGCGATGGCCGCGAGATAGCCGCGCAACGGGAGCTTGTGAAATGCAAACAGTGTTCCGCTTGTGATCGTGAAATCCGCCCGGCACGCCCGGCAACGGAACCTGAGCAAGCCATTCGGGCGCCGACACTCATAGGCGTTCAAGCCTCCGCAATGCGAGCAAACAGGCGCGCCGCTTGTCTCAGGCCAGCGAACCTTGCGAAACATCGCCTCGGCTTCCGTGTCCGTCATGCGGAAGACCTGAGCGAGGCTCAGCGTCTTGGCAGGGCGGGAAAGGAGGAAATGCTGTGACATAATCGCGTATCCGGTTTCTTATTACCGAATACGATACTCTTATAAATGCCGTTGTCAAGACAAAAATCTCATATATGATGCCTTGTGATCACAAAGAGAGGCACCCTATGGGATTCGCAAAGACGGAACGAGATTGGGCAGAGCGCGTGGCACGCCATTTGAAGGCCGAATTGAAACGCGCCAACGTGACCTATGAGGAATTGGCCGAACGCCTTAAGGCTCATGGCTTTTCGGAAACCAGAGCGAGCATATCGAACAAGCTGGCGCGCGCGACGGTGCCAGCGTCATTTTTCCTTGCGTGCCTAGCGGCGCTGGAGCTGGAAGGGGTCAGGCTGGAGGATATTTAAACGCAGAATTTAAGTTCTAAGTGTTTCATCCACACCTTGAAGTGTTATCGGACTGCCAAGGTGAGCCATGGCCAAGTTCAAACCAATAAAAATAAGGTGTATTGTTTAAATTCAGATGCGCTATTCCATCTGGAAGATGCGAAGTTTTCCTGACGACATAACAACTTAGAGCTGATATGAAAATGTCAGCCGTATAGTCGCCGGCAGCTATGGATTTATGATGGATTACAATGCCCTGATATTCCGGGTCAGTAATTCCGCTATCTATATCGAGTTGAGGATTGGGCGCTGGTTCAATTGTACAATCGGCCGTTGGTTCGCGTTGGCAGGCTGCGACAATCATTGCGTAAAAGTCGTTTTTGAAGGCTTCCGATTCTGGGGGCGCTGTTATTACCATTGTCGCATGTGGATTCTGTAAAAACACCCCCGACAGCAAACGAACAGTTTCTATGGTCTTTTGTGCACTCATCTTATTGCGGTACTCCGCGGGGCTGACAGGAGGCACAGGCGGCGGCGGCGGTGCGCGTTGCGCTTGTTGTGCAAGAGATAACGCCTTCTTCGTGTTCTCTAGCTCTAACCGGATTGGTTCAGTTGCCTTCATTATATCAGCGGCAGCGGCTGATGTAGAGTCGGGCATCTGCGCCGGGGCTAATAGCCAAAGGGCTACGCCTAGGCCGCCGCTCAGGCCGAGACTTAACCAAAGCCACCAAAGTTGACGAAGTGGGCTCCATCCGGCGAGCGATTTACGCCCCCACTCTGGGAGCGAGTTCCACAACTTCAGAAGATAAACATCGTGACCTTCCGCGGTAGCCCAATGACGGATATTGATATTGACCAACGCCAAAACAATGCCAAGAACCAGAGTCCAGACCTACGTGAATGTCGAGGTCTCGATTGTTTGCAGAGAGGGTATGGCGAGCATCATCCACCGATGCTAACAGGAAAAGTACGTCACGCCGATTCAAGGCGCTGGCTGTGCCACAAATCGGAGATCGCCCGCTCTGGGCGGCCTTATTCAAACTGGGGAACTTTTTCAAGTGCATAATTCCGTTTAAACGCTCTATGTTGCTGAGTTCCAATTCCGTT
>Ga0182015_10007781_pt1 | contig 10383 bp, 11 predicted proteins | sample 712P3MmetaG_FD_120478 | JGI IMG/M metagenome (GOLD analysis project Ga0182015, IMG submission 120478) | Permafrost microbial communities from Stordalen Mire, Sweden - 712P3M metaG | ecosystem: Environmental > Terrestrial > Soil > Wetlands > Permafrost | place: Sweden: Stordalen | collected... | reverse complement strand
TCACTCACGGACACGCCACGTTCCGCCGACCGTCGGAGGTACTCACGGGTATTCGCGAGTGTGAACCCCAGCTCCTGGGCCCTGGTCCCCCCAGCGTCACGCATGTGGTAGCCGGATATGCAAATGGGCGTCCAAGTCGGAATGTTGGCAGCGCAATACTCGATGACATCGATCGTCAACTTGACGCCGTGCTCCACGGCAAAGATCTGCGTACCCCGCGCTGCGTGTTCCTTCAGCACATCATTCTGCAGTCGAAGGACAAATGACGACGGATCAACGCCGCGTCTACGGCTCAGCGCCAGGAACAAGCCGAGCATCATCGGCCCGATGCTGTTTGCGGTCGTCGAAATCGACTGCACCGAGTCGAGAGGGATGTCTGCTAGAAGGGCCTCGAGATCATCGACTGATGCAATGGACACGCCTACCCGCCCAACTTCTCCGCGCGCATGCGGATGATCGGGGTTCAAACCCAGTTGCGTTGGAAGGTCGAGGGCGATGCCGATGCTCTGATTGTCGTGCCGTAGCAAGTCACGAAGACGGGTATTGGTATCAGCCGGATCGGAGAACCCCGTGTACTGACCGATGGACCAAGGCGCTTCGGAGAAGGGGCGCTCCGAGTGCCCACGCCGGAACGGGTAGACGCCGACTTGCCCTGCATCCTGTGTCATTTCGTTGCTCCAGAATCTGCGGTAAAGGCTGACGCCAGCGCTGGCCTGGATACCTTGCCCAGCGAAGTCAGCGGGATATCGTTGACGAGGACCACGCGCTTCGGTCGCTCATACCTGGTGAGTCGCGCGCGTGCCGCAGACTCGATCGCAGCCAGCGCGTCTCCGGTGGAAGCGCCGTCGACAAGACGAACGGCGGCGACGACAGCCTCACCCCAGCGCTCGTCCGGCACTCCAAAAACAACGATCTGGTCAACGCCGGGGATTGGCCCAAGGCGCCGCTGCACCTCGTCTGGGAACACATTCATGCCTCCGGTGATGATCATCTCGCGGAGCCTGCCCACGACCCGTACGCGGCCCTGGTCGTCGAAGTACCCCACGTCTTGCGTGTGCAAGAAACCCTCCGGATCGATCGTCGCGGCGGTCGCCTCTGCATTTCGCCAGTATCCAGTCATCACATGGTCCGCTCGGACCACAATCTCGCCAACCCCCGTCTGCGGGGCTGGGGCGTGAATTTGCACATCAACGAAGGTGAACGGATACCCGACCGCCCCAACAATGGCTGCTGGATCAGCGTGTTCGGCCTTCGGAAGCCAGCAGATCGTCATTGGGACCTCGGCTTGCCCGTAGACTTGAGTCAGGCACAGGCCCAGCCGGTCGACTGCTTTCACAAGCGTGGCCTCAGGGCACAGCGCGCCTCCGTAAACGATGGTATCGACGGAGTGCGAAGGGCTTGCTGCGTCGGCAACATCCCCAAGAGCAGTCGGGACCAGGAACGTCTGTATCCGCGGCCGATTCGGCAGCCAGCTGTTGTCCACAATCCTTCCGGCATCGAACCGACTGAGCCAGCTCAGACTCCCGCCGCGCAGCAGGGTCGGAATGACAAATGCGAAAGCGGCATGCGTGAGAGGAGTTGCGGCGACGAACGTCGTCTGCTCGGAGGGCAGGAAGACGTCCTCGAGCAAGTTGCGCATCAGGGCGATGTGCTGCGGGTGATTCTTCTCGACCCCCTTCGGCAGCCCCGACGTCCCACCGCTGAATCCCAGAGCGAACACCTCTTCGGGGCGCGGGCGTGTCAACTTCGTCTCGTGGTAGGAACCGCGACCGACAATGCTATCGTAGGAGGGTCGGCGTTTCGCACTGCCGACGTGAATCGGGGCAATGCCTTCGGTTTCCTTTTCCAACGGCTCCCACGCATCGGCTTCGACGAAGAGCGCCTTGACGTCAGCGTGCCGGAGCTTGTGAAGCTGAGCATCGACAGGGTCGTGTGGCGATATCGCCACGTATGCCCTCCCAGCCAAGGCGAGCGCGAGAATTGCCTCGAGGTACTCACGGCTGTTTGGAAGCGCGACACCAACGTGTTCGGTTCGTTCAATGTTGCTTTGCAGCCACATGGCCATCCGCCCGACGCGTTGGGCCGTCTCGGAATAGGTGGCCGCACCGCCTTCCCACACGATGCATGGCCGGTGCGGATAACGACGAAAAGCCGCAAGAACAAGGTCTTGAACGGTGAGCGACCGCCGTGCCCATGCTGTCTCGTTGTCAGCCACTAAAGTCCCCGGATCCGAAGGCATCATTGGCCAGAAACTAGCACGTTGGTTACAATCGATCCAGCCGTTGAGCGTGCGCCGGCGCACTGCGACACAGGGAGCTGTCGGTAGGCTCGCATCCGTTAATATATTCCGGCGAGCACGCGACGGGGATTGACGATCAACATCGCGTCCAGGACGTCGGCGCTGACCCCGTGCTCTCGCAACCTTGGGAGCACTTCGCGGAAGAGGAAGGTCAACCCGTAGTGCTTCCAGTGCGGCGTATCTTCCGCCACGAACCAGCGGCCCTTCGAGTAGACCACGGCATCGTGGGAGAGCAGAACCTGTGACGCGTACCCCAGCTCGATCATGCTCAAAATCAAACCCAGCCGGTCGTCGTGTGACATCTGACGGTAGTGCCCGACACGATCCATGCCGACAAACGCTCCACGGTCCGCGACAGCTCGCGCGCTTTCAACGTTGTCCATGTGTCCGATCATCACGCGGCTGGGGTCTCCGCCGGCATCCTCGATGGCGCGGAGTTGATCGAGACCACCGGTTGGCCCCGTCGTATGCGTGATGATTCCGGCGCCCGTTGCTCGCTGCGCCGTGACCGCAGCCACGATTGCTCGCTGATCGTATTTGCCGAGCGGCCCTTCACCTGACGCTATCTTGATAACCCCTGCACGAATCGCACTGTGCGACATCCCCTGCCCCAATTCGATTGCGAAGATCTCGGCTAGGTCGACTTCGCTCAGCAGCTTGAAATGAAAGGGCCAACCCATCCTCTCCGTGTAGAGGCCGGTGCACGCGACGATGAACACTTCACTCTCCTCCGAGATCCGCTCAAGGAGATCTGGCCGGCGATACCAATTCAGCGGTGCTGCGTCAACGACCGTTTGGACTCCAAATTCCTTCGCGGCCCGCAGAACCTCGACGGATGTCTTCACCGCCTCGTCGTCATCCAGGCTGTCGCGAACGTCAAGGTCGAAGCCGGGGAGCGCGGCAAAGACGTGCTCATGTATCAAGGTGCGCCCAAGTTGGTCTGGACGCACCTCGCCGGTCACCGTCATGACACCTCGCACTACGGTGCTACGCACGACGGAATCGAGGTAAGTCGAATCCGCCTTGAGTGTCCCAGGCCACCGCGAGCGGCATCCCGATTGTGAGTGCGTCCTCCTCGATGTCGAGGACGTTGCTGATCATATGGAGACCGTCAGTACCATCCAAAGACACGACCACGATGTTGTACGGGTCTATTCCTCGCAGTCCCGGCTCGACGACGTTGTAGACGACTGTGTACGTGTACACCGATCCCGTCCCTGGTAGGCGCTCCCATGTGGTCTCCTCTGAAAGACATTCCGGGCACCGCGGCTTTGGCGGGAAGCGGAGTCGACCGCAGGCCGTGCAAGCTTGAACACGAAGTTCATGTTTCGCGCAGTACTCCCAAAACTCACCGTCATCGATGGTCGGTTCAGGAATCGGCGCCGTACTTGGGAAATAGCTCACTGTAGGCAAACCTCCGGGTTGTGCAGATAGCAGTCGGGCCCCAGAGCCCACGGTTGGCTCAATCGGGGGCCAACAGAATTGCGCCATTTGGGCATGCGGCACCACCGCCTGTCACGAGCGCGACTTCGGCGCCGGGAACCTGAGACGTCGATTCACCGCGAATCTGGCGAATCCCCTCAGCCAGGAGATTCATGTCAACGCAGTAGACCTCACTCAGCATGCCACCACTTGTATTGGTAGGCAATTCACCATCGGGCCAAGCGATTGCCCCCGTCGCAACGAAGGGGCCGCCCTCCCCTATTGGGCAAAACCCTAGATCCTCCAACGCCATGATCACCCCCGAACTGAAGTGATCGTAGATTTGCGCCGTGTCGACATCCTTCGGTCCGACTCCGGCCTGCCCCCACAGCCTCTCCCTGATACTTCGCAGATTGCTGGTCGGATATTCGGACCAGCCGTGGATCTGAGTCATTCCAACGTCTGTTCCGTACGCGGACGACAGGATCCTCACCGGACGCGTCTTGCAGCTGCGAGCTCGGTCGGCGGTCGTCACGAGAAAAGCGATCGCCGAGTCACTCTCCATACAGCAATCCAGCAGCCGGAGTGGCGTCGAGATCATCCGCGATGACTGGTGCTCGTCGATCGTGAACGTGGTGCGGTAGAGAGCTCGCGGGTTACGAGCGGCGTGATCGCGAAAGGTCTTGGCTACCATGCCGAATTGCCGTGATGTCGTTCCGTACTGATACATATGTCGTTGGGCGTGGAGGGCCCAGTGCTGCGCCGCGACAGAGGCACCGTACGGGGCACTGAAGGCGCCAGCCAACGACCGCACGTAGACGTGCTCATGCCTCACCGTCTTTCCCGATCCGATTCGCTCGTCGCGGTTGTCGACGACATGGCCGCCCGGGCGCCCGAATCGATCCGCAGCACCCATGCGAAGCGCCTTGTACACAACGACGACGTCAGCACGGCCCTGTTCCACTGCATCGGCTGCGAGCTGCACGGCGAAAGGAGCTCCACCGGCGGTCAGGTCCAAGGGCTGAGAGCCGTACGAGAATCGACTTAACCCGAGCCCGTCGACGATCGCGGACGTCGTGAATGGTTCGCCCGAGTGCGACACCAGGCCGTCAATTTCCTTGACATCAATGCCGGCGTCATCAGCTGCATTGATAATTGCGGTGAGGGCTAAGCCATACGGACTCAAGGGGCTGCGTCCGCGCCGATAGAACTCAGTACAACCAATACCGGCGATTCGGGGATCTCTGCCCTTGGGCGAAGGGGTGCTTTGTCGTGACGCCGCAATAACGCTCATGCAGTTACCTCTAACGCGATCAAGATTGGTCGCCCGCGATTGTGCTCACCAGACACGACCTGCTGCCCTCCGGCAGCGCGACGCGTCTCGTCCCTTCGGGGTCATGCCGAGATACCCTACCGACCGCGATTGGCGTGCGGTCACGGCGCCTACGGGATCTGACAGGCCGCAGTCCTCATGCAATGGCGGCCCTAGCACCATCAATCATCTGGTCGGCGAACTCCCCCAGCCAGCAAAGGGCGCGCTGTAGGGCAACGAGATGGTCTCTGTCTCCAAATTGGGTTTGCGCCGCGACGGTCCTTGCCGAGGGAAGCGCGGCGAGGAACTCGATTGCCGTCCACAGGGCGGAAAGGTCGACGACACCCTCGCTAGCGCGGCCGTCATCCAAGAGTCGTTCGGTTCGTCGGCTCGCGAAATCACCAGGCGAGCCGACGAGCGACGCGGTAGAGAGCGGCGGGTGTGCCGCAAGAGGGCCGACGGTGAGATGCGACCTCTCCAGCGCAGTCTTGATCACGGATCCCACGTCGTGCGGTTTAAGCGTATCGGCCTTCTCGCGCAGCGTTCGCGATATGTATTCGAGATGCGGCTTGATGCGAGCGGCGGTGTATGGGTTGATGTGCGGAATTCCGCACAGACCTGCCGCGGCTTTCAGCTCCTTGAGCACGAAGGCATGGTCGAGCAACTCGTACGAACGACGCCGGCTCAAACCGAATTCGCTATGAACGTAGTCCTTCCATGTTCGATATCCCAAGAGCGTCCATGCGCGGCGATCGTGGGCTTCGAGCAAGAGCGCGCTGACATCACCGTGCAGCCGGCGCTTGATCCTTGCCGTGAGCGTGCGTGCCTCGGACTCATCCATCTGACTGGTCCTGTCGCCGTCTTCCCCACGCGGTCCAGAGTTCGCCATGTGGCGTTCCTGCTGACGGAAGACGAGATCCAGCGTGTCGGCGATGGACAGCCCCGGCCTCAGCCCCGGTACTTCGGCTCGAAGTCGCTCGGCTATGTGCGCCGGAATCACGGTGTGCCCACTCGCCTGCGCATCCTCGAGCTCCTCGAGGTAGCCGTCGAGCCGGCGGAGGACATGCCGACGCTCTAGCGTTTCCATCCGGCTAGCCATACTAGCGGATATGGTCATACAATTGCAGTAGGTTTGTACGCCATATGGGACGTTAGGGTTAGCCAAATGGGCGACGCGGACTTGACCCGATAATACGGACTAAGGTTGCCGGTCAGGGGAACCCTGCAGCGGAGGTCACAATGGCTCCAACGGGAGCGTGGAAGGTTCACTCGGTCGTCCGGGGCGCAGCGATCGGACTCGGATCACTGACGCATGGCTGAGGCGCTGACCACCGAGCAGGGAACGGTTGACGAGACCGCCTGGCGCAGGGCGAGTTATCGGTCGGTAGCCGCGGGTCTGCGCTCGGCCATCCGAGAGGGCGACTTTGGGCCTCATGGCCGACTGCCCACCGAAGCCGAGCTTGTCGAGCGTTACGGCGTGAGTCGCGGGACGGTACGTCGCGCATATTTGGAACTTGTCAGCGAAGGTATCGTCAGTCGGTTTCCCGGCAAAGGAACCTTCGCCGCGAAGCCTCAGCCATACCGACGGTTGAATGACTCGATCGACGAGCTCCTGGCTCTTTCTCGTGACACACTCATGGAGGTCGTCAACCCACTCACCGTCGTGGAAGACAGCGACGCTGCCGCTGGACTTGGACTGCAGTTCGACAGCGTTTTGAGAATTACGTATCGCCGTGTTCATCTCGAGCTTCCGTTCTGCTATACGGAGGTATTCCTTCCTACCAGACTCGCTGAAGAGCTGTCCGAGTGGCCATTCCTATGGGAGTCCCGCGCGCGTAGCGACGAGACGGTCCTGGGGATACTGGATCGGATACTTCCTCACACGATCACCGGGGCACGGCAAGTGGTTACGGCTGTTGCGATCCCGGATGCAATCGCGCAGCACATTGACTGCCAAGGTGGCCAGGCGGTGATGCGCATCGAGCGTGTTCACTTTGATGCGGAGGGCCGACCGGTCGAGCGATGTGTGAACTACTTCAATCCCGAACGGTACGCATATAGAGTCCAGCTCCAACGCCATCACGTGTCGTTGACAGAGAGCGGCTAGCATCGGAGCGTCCCTATCTACTTATCCGATGTGGCCCGCCATCAAGTGGGAGGCTCCTGACAGACGAGCCTATCCGCCGCCTCGCGAATGAGGTCGGCATGCCCGGTGTGCCGCCCCTACTCCTCGATGATGTCGATTAGGCTGCGTCGCAAGCTCGGTGATTCGCCGAGGGTGGTGGTGTGGTGAGCAAGCTGCTCTAAGCCGCCTGAAGAGCGCCTCTGTCACGGCGGCCCGAGAACGAGACACAGCGTCCTCCCAGCGGCTCATGAGCTGCTCAGGGGAATCACGGTTAGCGGAGTGCCTTCCGCACCTACTACAACCACCACCGACCGCAGCGCGCGCTGAACGGTCAGACGCCGCTGATGGACTTCAATGCTCGCCTCAAGTCGCGCCCCGACGAACCCCATGTGGCACCGCACCTTCGCGTCCGCCACGACACCGTGGACAAGGCGGGACGCGTGACCCTTCGCTACCTGAGCCGCCTCCGCCACATCGGCATCGGCAGGTCCTACATCGGCATGCGCATCACCCTGCTCGTCGCAGGGCCTCACATCCGCGTGGTCAACGACGACGGCAGGCTGATCCGTGAACTCACGATCGATCCCACTCGTGACTACCAACCGCTCGGCACGCCCTGCGGCCGACCAAAAATCGGGCACTATGTCCCGAGACAGGTGGGCACCATCACCTGAGACATCACATTGGCGGAGCGAGAGGGATTCGAACCCTTACGCTGTCTTCGAGCTCCAACTTATGAAGCCCAGGCGCTCAAGGTCAGTGGCGGCGCCACGTTCCTTTGGGATCGGGCCGCCAGTGGGGGTCACAGCCCCAAGTAATCTGCCGCATGCCGGTCGTGAGACCTCCCCCAAACCGGGTAGCGGCGCAACGCTGCCAACGACCGATGACCAGTCGGTTCGGCGATAACGCGCTCTGGCGCGCCGCCGGTGATTGCGGCAGTCACGAGGCCCGCACGCAGCGAGTGCGCGCTATACAGGCCATCATCGAGGCCAGCTTGGGCCGCGGCGCGCTTGATGATCAATCCCACGGCGCGCTCGCTAAGCGGGCAATGCCCGATTCGCCCGTGTCGATCGACCGATCTGAAGATCGGCCCGCTGCTGACGTCGGCGACCGCGTACCAGTCTCGAAGCGCCTGGACCGGACACGTCTCAACGTGACTGCCTCGCGGTATCTGAATCGGGACTCGGTAGAGCCATGGGCGATCGGCCCGGGTCCGGAGTTGGACGCGAAGCCGATGGGCAGCCACGCCGACATCGTCAACAGCCAAGCTCACCAGTTCCTTCGAGGTGAATCCGCCCGCGAAACCAACCAGGAGCAGCGCCCGATCTCTGGCGCCTATCGGACCCTTGTGGCGTTGCGGACACGAGCAGGCGGAGGTCGTCGATGGTGATCGGCTTCTTCTTGGTGGTGAACTGGAGCTGTCGTCGGACGTTGCCGAACAGCGCCGGTAGCTGAAGGTCGCTCGCATCCGGGAGGCGGATGCCGTACAGGTGGTGTGCGACCGAGATGGACGCCCTCCGGCGCAGGATCGTAGACGGCTTCAGCCCTCGATCCACGAGCGAAACGACATATCGGGCGAGCGTGGCCGGCGAGGCCGGCATGCCGAGCAGGCCTTGCGCAAGACAGAAAGCCTGGAAGTCTGCAACGTCCGTCTTGTATGCGCGCAAGGTGTTCGCAGACTTAGTCGAGAGGAACGTCAACCACAGCTCCCCCCGAAGCGTCTCGAGACGAGCGATCGCCGCGACCTGCGCTGGCGTGAGCTCAGGCACGGCCGCCCTTTGATGTGAAACCCGAGGCTCGAGCGAACCCATGCGTTCGCGTTTCGATGGGTTCGAAGGGTTGGCCGGAACGCCGAACCCGTGACGCGAGAAATCGGGCTGAGATCAGCGCCGCCTTCGGCATCGAACTCACCACGGAGAACGAACACGCCGCCATAAGTCTCGTCGCAATCCAACCAGCGACGCCCGTGGGCGCGGTTGTCAGCGGCGAGCACGCCGTCGGGATCGAGGCGCAGCCGGGTCGCCTGCGTGAGGGTCCGCATCTGACGGGGTTCGAGCGTATCGCCCGCGCCCACGAGGATGCTCTCGAACGGCTTGACCTCCTCGATGCCGACATCCTTGGCCAGGTGGGCAATCATGGCCACGTTGCATAAGGAGGCGCGCCCCGAACGGCGCTATCGAGGGCAGCCGGGAGCTCGCCGAGCGCTCGCGCCAGGCGGACGCGATAGCTGGCTGTCTTCACGGTCATGCCGCAGCGTCGCAGCCAGGACAGCGTGGTGCCGCCGCCGTCGGACTGCGCGCCCTGAGCACGATCAAAGCAACGCAAGCGACGGACCAACTCTGCTTCGAGTCGATCGATGGTCCGGTGGATGTCGATGATGTCCATGCCCAGCGCCTCTGTCGAGAACTCGTCGATGGACTCGCTGACGAGTGCATCAACGGCCTCATTGACACGGTCTCGCGCATCCGGGATCGCGAACGCTTCCATGCCGCCATTGTACCAAACATCTGTTCGTCACCGGGCGGACAATGTGGGCCCGGATTAGGTTATCGCCAGTTCTGACACTAACACTGAGGCGACCCGATCGACGTTCAGAGGGCCGACTGCGGCAGCAGGGCCGCCGCGCTAGCTCGACGGCAGCGCGTCCTCTTCCAACTGCTGCTGCACCCGGCGCATCCCGCGCAGCCAGCGCTCGGGATCGCCCGTCTTGCGCTCCATCCACGTCTGAGCGATCGGATCCGTGAGTACCAGGAACCGCTCCGCGACAATCGCCTCCACCACCGACGCAGCGACGTCCTCGGGTTCCTTGATCGGACCGGCCACCGCGGAGGCGAACCGAGGATCGGCACGCGCGAGCATCGGCGTGTTCACGCCCAGCGGCGCGATCAACGACACGCCGATCCCTCGATGGTGGTACGTGATCGACAGCCACTCCGCCAGTCCCACCACCGCGTGCTTGGTGGTCGTGTAGGTGACGTTGCCATGGCTGCTGAGGATGCCCGCCATCGACGCCGTGTGCACGAGGTAGCCGCTGCCGCGCTTGAGCATCCCGGGCAGCACGGCGCGCACCGCATACACATGGGCCATGACGTTGACGGCCCACTGCGCATCCCACACAGCAGTCTCGGTCGTCAGAATGTCGCCACCGGTCGCAATCCCCGCATTGCTGAAACAGATGTCGATCGGCCCGAGACGTGACGTGACCGAGACGACCATCGCGTTCAC
>Ga0182015_10007780_pt1 | contig 10384 bp, 5 predicted proteins | sample 712P3MmetaG_FD_120478 | JGI IMG/M metagenome (GOLD analysis project Ga0182015, IMG submission 120478) | Permafrost microbial communities from Stordalen Mire, Sweden - 712P3M metaG | ecosystem: Environmental > Terrestrial > Soil > Wetlands > Permafrost | place: Sweden: Stordalen | collected... | reverse complement strand
CGGGGCTGATTGGGATGAACGATCAGTTCCTGGCGGATTTCCTGAATCGCATCCGCCGGCTGGCCATAATTCATCTCGTGCGACAGCTTCATCTCCGCCAGCGTGGGATCGTCTGGCAGGCGCTTCAGGCCTTCTTCAATTGTGTGCAGCGCATCGTCGGTCCTTTGCAGGGCGTAATAACAGCGCGCCAGACCGATGTATCCGGCCACCAGGCTCGATTCCTTCTGCAAGCAATTGTTGTATTGCGGAATCGCCTCGTCGTAGTGACCTTCGTTCTGAAGAACGTCTCCCATCGCCAGCCAGGAACGGGCGAACTCCGGTTTGTCCTGCGTGAGCTTTTTGGCGATCGCCTCGGAAGTGGAACTGTCGCCCTGCGCCTCGGCCAGCGCCAATCGATACAACTCACCGCCGGCCCGATCCGCATCCTCCCTGGCAAGCACGGGAATGCAATTTGCAGCCCGATCGAATTTCTTCGTCTGGATGTAATAGTTGAAGAGAAGGTCCTCAACGCGCGGCGTGCCCGGCGAGTATTTCGCGGCGGCCTCAAGATGCGTTCCCTCTTCTTCCAAGTCACCGCGGCGCGCCGCCATATCGGCCATCGCCAGTTCTCCCTGCGACTTGTCGGGATTCTCCTTGGCCAGTTCCACCTGCAGATCTTCGATGACCTTGGAGCTTTCTCCATTGATGCGCGGAATCAGCATGCGAAGCTGCGGATCTTTCGGATTCGCCGCCAGACCCCGGGTTGCGACATCAAGGGCAACGTCTTTCTTGCCCAGCATAAACTGGAGCCGCGACAGCATGATCCAGTCGTCAACCCTGCTCGGATCCTTTTGGAGGAGGGTATTGAAAAGCCGGATAGCTTCGTCGTATTCCTTGATGCGCATCGCCACTTTCGCCTTGGCGCTCATCATTCCCACGCTCTTCTCGTTTAGAAGCGAGTAGAACTTCCAGATCGCATCCTTGTTCTTCTCGGGATTGCTCAGCAGCAACTGAATATGGAAAAGATTCAACATGGGATCGGTGGGACTGAGCCGCGCCAGCTCGTCGATGTGAGGGCGGGCCTGGTCCGGCTGCTCGACCAGCAAAAGGCGGATCAGATGCTCGCGAGCCTGAACGTCCTTAGGAAACTGCTGAACGACTTGCTGCAGAATGTCCAGTGCCTTGGATGTCTGGTTGGTGTCCTCGTAACCCTGCGACAGAAGCGACTGGAGAGAATACCAATAATATTCCCCGGGCGTCGGAGGATTGTCCGTCATCAGCTTGTTCAGCGTTTGAACTTCCTGCATCTCTTCTTCGAGGCCCGAACCAATCTCGAAGCGGGCTTCCGTTTCCTTCAGAGGCATATAGGTTCTGGTTGCGGCGACCGCATTGAGCCGGTCGAGCGTGGCGCGGATTTCATCATGAGCTTTTTGCTTTTCCGGCGAGGCGGGGGCCTCCAGGTACAGGTAAACCTGCACCTTGGTCAGTTCCATCATGGTCATGAACCGAGACCCGTAAAAGATGATGTGATTCGGATCGTCCGACAGCGATGCCAGCGAATCTTTCAGCAAGGAGACCGCTTCGGCCTGGGTATCGAGCGAGCGAGACAAAACGTCCGCCAGCGCGATCGTCGTCAGCGGCGTCTGCGGCATCGCCTTGTAAATGGCGATAGCGCCGGCGCGGTCTCCGCGCCGCATCGCCAGGTTCGCGGCAAAATCGTTGATTTCCAGATAATCCTTGTCGGCTGGTTTCACCAGTTTGCGGGCCAGGTCAATCTCCTTCGCCGCCCGGTCCTGATCCTTCTTCGAAGCTTCCGGACTTGATTCATCCAACGTCGATAACTGCGCCAGAATCCGCGCAAAACGGTCGTGCATCGATGCGTTCTGGCTTTGCGGGCCACCTTTAGGACCGGTCAGCGCCGGATCAAACGTCGCGGCCGCTTTGTTGTAATGATCGGTGACTTCCGGCAACTGTTCACGGCCCGGCGTCTGCCTCGCCGCGGTCTCGCCCTCCTCAATCTCGGCGCTGGCGATGGAATAAGGGAGGTCCGGGTCCGCGGGATATTTTTTCCAAAGCCCCTTCATCTCCGCGACGGCGTCGTTGACTTCTTTCTGGTCCGCGCTTAATCCGCTGGCCCATTCCTGAATCACCAGCTTGTCGCGCAGCGATTGAAGCTTTTCATCGCTCGGATCCACATCGTGCGCCTGCTTGGTGTAGTCAATGGCATTGGCGTAGAGGTAAGCGGTGGGCTGTTCGCTCGCTTCCTTGGTGAACAGCTCGCTGAGCGATTTCAGCGCGGGAAGATATTTGGGATCGATCTCCAGCGCTTTCTGGTACGCCCCCACTTCCAACTGCATAGCAGCAGGGTCCGACTGAACGATTTGCTCGAACGCCGCTCCCAGCATGACCTGGATCGCCGGATTACCCGGGCTGAGCTTGGCTGCCTTGGAGAAGTTAATCGCGGCATCCTGCCATTTGTGATCCTTCATCGCCTCTTTACCGAGGGCGATATAGCGGTCGGGGTGTTCGTGAATGAGGAACTTTTCGGCCAGTATCAGCGCAGTACCCAGGCCTGCGACGACCAGCAGCAAGATTGTCAAAAACCTGGTATTAAGCCGTCGCGCCATAGTTAATCTTCATCCGAGTGATGGCGTGGCCGTCTCTGGCCACGGTAAATAATCAGATTGGGGTAAAAGCAATATGCCTCGACCCTCTCGAAAGTTGCATGTTCCGACAATATTGCGGGTCCAAGCTCGCCGCAGGCACGTAGCCGAGTCTATTCCCTCCGCATACCACGCTTGCGGAGGCTTCTCTGTTCTAATTTTTTGGATGCAATCTTTTTAGCTGACTCCAGTCGGGCAAACAGGCCTCGATCTGCGGCCTTGCAGATCCGAGGAAATCGGCCATTGCCGCGCTGGCATTGGCGACATCGAGATCGTTGACCGACGGGACCAGCACCATCATTTCGATCTTGGCGTAGTAGCCGTATTTCTCCGTCAAATCTTCCAGCGTCTGCCGCACTCCGAGCGGATCGCTTTCATAATGCCCGTTGGTGTGAAAAACATACGCCACGCATTTCGAAACACGGTTATTTCCGGTCGCATCGTCAAAACTGATCAGTCGAACCGGCAAAGGAAAATATTTGCCTGCCGCATCCGGACCCAGGTTCCATGTCGGCACGTTATATGAACTAGGCTCATAACCGTCCGCGATATAGCACCGGTCCGGGATGTGCGCAACCGTATCGACCAGCCCCGTGTAATAGGTCAGTCCGAGGTGAATCACATCGCCGGAATGGCCTCTTCCCTCCACCCGCGACGCAGCGGTCTTTCGCTCGGAGACGGTCTTTCCCTGCAGCGCGCTGGTGATCATCGCCGATCGTTCGGCAAGCGACACCGTATTGAACTTCGTTCGCGCCGCGTCTGAGGCGTGCTGTGCGTTCGGATCCAACTCCACCGGCTGCACTGTCGTGCCTGACAGGTCGGGCTTCGTCGCAAGATATGCAACCAGGTCCGCGCCGGCTCGATCAACCTGGACGTAATCCCGATAGATGTACTTCTCGGTCCCAAGCACGTCCTCGGTTTCCTTGTCCAGCTTGTCGTCCTGCGACACCTGCAGCCAGCGGCCCATCTGCGCCGGCATTTCCCGGAATTCGCGCGGCTGATTTACGGCTTCTTTCTTGAAATGCAATTTCAAATTCCAGACGAATCCATTAAACGCAATCGCCGCGAGCAACAGAATCCCCGAGACGATCAGGAAGGTTGGTTGCACCATTCCCCGAGATTTTACAGGCGACGTTTTGGCGATCTCCCGATTCATGGCGCCTCCGGAGGTGTTGCCGCGCCGTTTCCATCCGGTCGCTTGCGGGGCTGGCCGGAGCGCGGCGCCAGCCGAATGCTTGGCGGAGGGGGCATAACCGCTTTGAGGGCTGGCGCCGGCCTGGGAACCCTCACCACCGGGGGCGCCGGAGACGGCGGCGACACCGGATTATTTGCCGGCGCTTTGGCCTGGGCAGGATCAGCGGCTCGGATCGCCGCCAGACTCCGCCGCGCGGTGCCGGGCGCAGCGATTGCCGATGGGGTGGGCGCCGCCGTCCGCGTGATTACCTTTGGAGCGATCGCCACGAAACGCCTGTCGATCTGCTCCACGAAAATCTGGTCGAGCACCCAGCCGACGAGCAATATGAGCAGAAATGCCGGGATCAGCATGATCAAACCGACGAACTGGTGGGCAAAATTCTCTGAAAGGGAGTGGCTTACGTAACGATCCAGAAGACCCTGGCCGGAAACACGCATGACGTTACAGGAAATGGCGATCGGCACGGCAAAGAGAACGACGATGATTTTCTGCCAGAGGGGCCGGCTCGACAAAAACGCCACGGCCGCGGCAACCGAGATGAATGTCATGAGCGATCGCATTCCCGCACACGCCTCGGCGACGTTCAGGGTTCGCCAGTTGCCGTCACCGCCGATCATCGATATTTTTGTCCCTCCGACCTGCGCTTCGACTCCTGTTAGTTGCAAGGTCCACACCGCGACGTTTGCCGCCAGTTGCTGAAGCGGTCCGGCCACTTTGCTGTAGACCAGTCCCGGCCAAGGCAAACCGCAGATGAGAAATGCGATGGGAAACCACGCCACTTTCATGACGCCCCAGCCCCCCATCGCCAGCACCACGCCGAAGAGCGTGACAACCATTCCCAGATCTTTCAGAAAATCGTTCTGACCCGGGAAGATTCCGTATTGGAACATCGCGATGCCGAAGAACATGATGAAGCCACCGAACCAGCCGGCCGAATGACGGTCGGCGCGTTCGAGCCAGGGCTTAAAATTGCGCCAGAGACTCAGAGGAAGCGATGCCGCAACAATCCCGATCGCCAGGATTGCGGCAGGCAGAAATATCTGGGTGAGCTCTTCGCGAATAAGAACGAGCGGCAGCATCAATGCCAATGCCACCATCGCCCAAACGCGCAATCCAAGGTTGGAACCAGTCGGTTGATCGACAAGAGGGGGATTCAAGAGTTTTTCGCGATTTACGTAAAGGTAGTACAATCCGATAAACGGAATGCACATCGCATGGCCCCAGTTGGCTTCTCCATAGATAGGATTGGTTTTGTCCCAAAGCCGCCTGAGGTTGGGCCAGAAGAGCGCGCTGAAAAGGACCGTGATGACGCCGATCTGAATCCAGGTCGAACGCTTTATCCCCAGAACCAGAGGATCGACGGCGAAATGGGACGATGGCGCCCCTTCGGAAATTCCGACGAGATCGCCCAGGCCTACTTCATTTAATTGGGTCTGGCTCATTTGACAAAATGCCCGGTTTCGCTCCGGCGAAAACTGTAAGTCCAATAAATTGTAGTGTCCGCAGGACTTTACGCCCGGCGCGGCCGATGGGTTCAATCCTTTGTCACCAATTCCATCTATCGCCGCATTAGGAGCTTAGCCTAAGCAAATGAGCTCAGTGTTGCCAGAACTATTAAAGATTTTCCCAGCGGAATTTTTCGGCCTCAGAAAGACCCGGGAACCGTACCCAACGGTGTGGTACTGTTGTTGTTGTTACTGTTTGAATTGCTATAAAAATCCTGATCATAAACAAAGCCAAATCCTTCACTTAGCGTAAACGAGTTGCGGATTGCGGCTTCGAATGGGGCGATAAAATGGGTGCCTACATAGATCATATCGTCGGGCTTCAAGTAGATATCGGGTTGCTCCATTGCCAGAACCTTCGCCAGATCCACGCGGATACAGATTTCCCGGTTGGTGCCGATTCGCCGGACAATTTCGGTCCGACTGGGGAATGAATAGTCGTCGGCTCCGCCGGCGGCGACCCAAGCCTTTTTCAGGGTCATCCTTTCGCCGGCGCTGAGATCGAATGCGCCCGGCCGCTGCACATGACCGCCCAGGTAATAAACGCCAAAGACCGGATCGGGCACGATAATCATGTCGCCGGGCCGTATGACGATGTTGTATTTCAGCTCGCCCTGCTGCTGCAATTGCTGAAGCGGAACGCGAATAATCCGCTCATCGGCAGGGCTTTGGGCGTCATCAAATTTGAAAGGCGGAGACGAATGAACGACGGGAAGAATATCCATCATCATTGTCCGCTCAGTCGATGCGAAGGGATTGGCCCGGCCTTGCGGGCCGGACGGCGCCGTCGGGGGCGGCGCCAGCAGGTCGGCAGGACTTGTTGCCGGCATGGTCGGCGGCACCGGGGTCGCGGGAGCGTTGGTGTTGGCTGGCGGTGAGGATTCGCTTCCCTGGCTTGTATCAGGCTGGCCAGGGGAGGTCAGTTTGCGGATCACGTAGGCGTACGGAATGCCAGTGGTATCCCGCGGCCCCTGTGCGGTTACGAGCGCATCAAGCATTCGGAAGTCCGTCTTGGTAATTTGAAACTCGCCCGGCGTCCCGACATCGCCTTGTATGCTGAACGTCAGCCCCCGCGCTTCGGCAACTGTTACAGATACCCGCGCGTCGTGAATGAGGCGCGCATCCTCATACGCCTTTGAGACAGCGCCTTCCAGTTCGCGCTCGGTCAATCCCACGGCTTTAACCGGCGGAATGAACAAAAGGTTGATCGACCCCGTTTCGGTAACCCGGACCGTCTTCACCTGCTCACCGGTGCCCGGGCCCAGCAGATCAAAAACCGATATGTTGACCAGATCGTTCGGATTGATCTTGTAATCGGCGACTTCGGGGACCAAATCATTTGGTTCGACGTCCCTCGCGTCTGGAAAAACCGTGTCGGGGCCTTCAATTCCACTCGCCAGACTGTCCAGAATCGGAACGACCAACGGTTTTTGATCCGGGCCGAGAATTTTTGGATCTCCGGGATCGAAAAAGTCATTCCATTCGCAGCCGGACAGAAGCATCGTCAGCGCTCCCCAGATAAGCAATGAGCGCGCCGTGCCCGCGATTTTGCCACCCGGCCTTAGAGCATTTGAGGCTATAGGCGAACGCGACAAGAAACGATCCTTTCACAAAAATCGCCGCCACTGGCAATCCGCAAAACCAGGGTTCCCTGACTAGAAGCCGTTGGGGCCGCTGTAGAAATTCCGGTCGTAAAGAAACCCAAATCCGTAAGTCAGACGAAATGAGTTTCGTGCCGCGGCCAGGAACGGGGCGAAAAAGTTGGTGCCGACAAAGATCACATCATTCGGCTTGAGGTAGAGGTCCGGCTCGGAGAGAGCCAAAATCTTGGATAAATCCACGCGGACGCAGACTTCACGGTTGGTGCCGATGCGGCGGATGACTTCCGTTCGAAATGGAAACGCGAAATCGTCCGCGCCGCCCGCCGCGATCCACGCCTGCTTCAAGGTCACCTGCGTGCCACTGAGGCTGAAAACGCCAGCGCGGAGCGCGTGACCGCCAAAGTAATAAACGCCGGTGGTGGGGTCCGGGACGATGATCATGTCGCTCGGACGGATCACGATATTATATTTCAGCTCGCCGTACTGGCGCAATTGATCGATCGGAACGCGGATGATGCGCTGATCCGTGGGCGCTTCCACGTCATCGAATTTGAAAACCTGCGATGAATTGTTAACCATCGCCATCCTTCGCACACCGGAAGCCGATGGATTTGCCCGGCCCTGCGGCCCGGCCGGAGTTGTCGGGGGAGGCGAAAGCAAATCCCCGGGCTGAGTTGCCGGAGGATTCGGGGCGGGTGTGGGTGTTTCGGGCGCGGGAGTGGGTGTTGGCGTCGGGGTTTCGGGCACGGGTGTCGGGGTCGGCGCCGGCATTTCCGGCGTCGATTGGGGAGACACGGGCAAATTGGTGTTGCCGGGCTGTGGTGGCTCGGGCACGGAACCCCCATTGGCCGCGCCGCCCTGGCTCGGCGAAGTCAATTTCCGAATGACATACGCATACGGAACGCCGAGCGGCGCTTGCGGGCCACGCGACGTCACCAGCGCATCGAGCATCCGGTAATCGGGACGGGTGATCTGATATTCACCCGGCGATCCCACGTTGCCTTGTATGCTGAATGTCCGTGCCCGCGGTTCGGCGACAGTCACCGATACACGCGCGCTTCGAATCAGCCGCGCATCCTCATACGCTTTCGAAACCGCGCCTTCCAGCTCACGCTCGGTCAATCCATCTGCTTTGACAGGTGAAATAAACGGCAGGCTGACCCATCCCGTTTCGGTTACCCGAACCTGCTTCAGCGTTTCGCCGGTGCCTTCGCCGAGCAAATCGAAGATCGAGATATTCACCAGATCGTTGGGACCAATCCTGTAATCCGAAACATCCGGAATAAGATCGCCCGGTTCGATATCGGTGGCGTCCGAAAAGGCCGTGTCGGGTTCTTCGATGCCACTGGCCAGCGTGTCCAGAATGGGAACCACCAGAGGTTTCTGGTCCGGATCGATAATCTTCGGCTCGCCGGGATTGATAAAATCATTCCATTCGCAGCCGCTGAGCAGCATGGCGAGCGCCGCAAAAACCAGCGCCGAACGAATCCTTCCGATCACTCCGCCGCCTGGAACTCCATCGCCCGAGATTGAAGACAAACGCAAGACGCGCTCCTTTCGCACGGTTCTCTACTCTGCCGATCCTGCCCCATTTCGCGCCTGTTGCCGAGTTTCGGCGACGGAACGATTGGGGAAGTTCGGAGAATCTTGCAAGAAATCATGGCCGTTGGCAAGCTTGCACGCAATGGGCTGAAGGCCCATTCTTGCCTATTGTGTGAGTCTTCTCATCTGCCGTTTGACTGCCTTGGACACAATCGGCTTCCGTTGCACCTTCATGGCGGCGAGAGGCAGATGTTTCAACAAAAACTCCGGCCGATCGCTGCGCCCGCCGCGTTGATAGTCGTTCCAGACCGCCTGCGCCACAAACACCGCATCGTGCCTCGATTCGCCGGTCAGGAATTGGAATATCAGCTCGCTGAGGCGGGTCAGGGCAATTCCGTGATTTTTTCCCGCCCGCGCGAAAATCCAGTCGCTGAAGTGCAAAAATCGCGCGAAGGGCGATCCCTCCGCCCAGATCAGCGGCGAAGATTCGACGAAATTTCCGCTGTTGCAAACCAAGTCCCAATACCGCGCAAAGCGCCGCAACCGCTGCATCATCGCAAAATCGATCGCGCTGGTCTGCAGAATCTCGTAAGGCGGATTCGGACTGTACACCATGCCCCAGGCCATATCGTGCCGAACGATTGGCGTGCCGCGCAGACGCTTCAGCAATCCCACCTGAATCTCCTGCGGGCCCATGGCCACGAGCCGATCAAAGCCGACCGCGAAACTCGCCACATCTTCGCCCGGCAAACCGACGATCAGATCCACGTGAACGTGAACTCCGGTCTGGTCGCGAAGAAATTTCAGGTTTTTTTCAGCCTTGCCGGCATCCTGTCGCCGGCTGATGCGCCGGCAAACTTCGTCGCTAAAGCTCTGAATCCCCACTTCGAACTGCAACGCACCCGGCGGAAATTGTCGGATCAGCTCCCGAAGCCCGTCGGGCAATCGGTCGGGAATCATCTCAAAATGCAAAAACATCCCCGGCTCATATCGTTTCCAGAAAAAATCAAGAATCGCCCGGCTCGTCTGCAAATTCAGGTTAAATGTCCGGTCCACGAACTTGAACCGCCGAAGGCCACGATCCAGCAACCTGCCCATCGCCGCCAGAAAATCCGCCAGCGGAACATTCCTGACGGGAACATCGAGCGACGACAAGCAGAATTCGCAGGAGAAGGGACATCCCCGCGAAGCCTCGACATAGACGACGCGATGGGCCAAATCGCGATCGTCGTAAAAATCGTACGGGAGCTTCAGCCGGGAAAAATCCGGCAATCCCGCGGGAACGATTCGATTCGGCGGCTTCTTTCCTTCAAGAAGTTCCCCGCACAACTCGGCAAACGCCAAATCCGCTTCGCCGGTGATGACATAATCCGCGATCCGGCAAATCTCCTGCTCGTCGGTTTCGAAGCTGACTTCAGGGCCGCCGAGAACGACCATCAGGTCCGGGCGCAGCCGCTTGAGTTCCGCGACCACCTGCGTCGCCGGATTTACATTCCAGATATAAACGCCCATCCCGACGATCCGCGGGCTGGCGGCAAGGATTGTCTCAACGACATCGGTTGGCTTTTGGTTGATGTCGAACTCGAGAATTTGCGCCTGGGTTTGAAGCGGCCCGAGATTGGCCATCAAATAGCGCAAGCCGAATGCCGCGTGGGCATAACGGGCGTTTAGGGTTGTGAGGATAATATCGGGCAATGGCTGTGGCCTTTCGATGGCCAAGTATATGCGATCCGGCGGTGTTAGGATTGGCGTCTCGGATTTGTCGGTCATTATCGATCTAGCAGGACGCTGAAAAACCCCCTTGACACTTTGCCCGGTTCGCGCTGAACTGTGTCACCCGGCAATCAAGGAGGATTTTCATGCGTGGCAAGTCCGATCCGCAGTCCATTCTTTTCGTTG
>Ga0182015_10007778_pt1 | contig 10386 bp, 6 predicted proteins | sample 712P3MmetaG_FD_120478 | JGI IMG/M metagenome (GOLD analysis project Ga0182015, IMG submission 120478) | Permafrost microbial communities from Stordalen Mire, Sweden - 712P3M metaG | ecosystem: Environmental > Terrestrial > Soil > Wetlands > Permafrost | place: Sweden: Stordalen | collected... | reverse complement strand
GGGCATCATCTGGCCCAACAACAAGAAGATTATCCGGGGAACGCTAGCCGGTACTCCTCCGGCTAATGCGGCTACCATGGCGCGGCAGGCATTCCTGGCTTCGCGCACCAATTTTTTTCTTTCGGTACCGCTGCTCTTCTACATGGCAGCCAGTTCCCATTTCTCCAGCACCGTGATCTTCGGGAAGTGATGGTGAGTAAGTAGTCCTCGCGGGAATCGGCATAGGGGGAAGGGTAGCCCACTCTCCGCCGAGTGGGCCCAGGGAGTTTTCCGAGTAGAGGAGAAGCAGTGGGCTGTAGGCTTTCCTTGGCTTCTATCCACCGTTTCCGGCTTCGTGCGCGTTTAGATTAGGTCCACCATGGCGCCAATGCGTTCTCCCCCCTCACAGATCCCACCGTGCAGATTTTCCGCAGCGGGTTCCTCAAACCGGTCTCCCCGTCTGAGCCCAGGGATGCATAATACGGGGTGGCAACAGGGGAAGTTGACGCAGAAGTCCTGCATACTTCTCCCACGTCATCTTGGCGCCACGAGTACGGCGACTAAGCCAGGTACGCCAGATATGCCGGACCTTCCGATAGAACTGACCAATACCCCGGTAGTTCGTCGAGCGCCCGTAATACTGGTAGTGGCCCCGAAGTTTGGCGTTGAGGGTCTTTTGTTGCTCGTCCACGGAGTCATGCATATGCTCCTGGCACCATTGGGCAACCGCTTTCAGGCCCCGTCGGAGCCGTTTGCGCATTGTCCGTACGTGCACTGTGAACTTCCCTCTTTGGCTGCGTGCACAGATGTGCGTCAGACCCAGGAAGTCGAACGTGTCAGGCTTCTTGCCCTGTCGTTTCGCGTGTTCCTCCGCCTCCCGCCCAAATTCCACCAGCCGCGTCTTCTCCGGGTGGAGCGTCAAACCATATTTCGCAAACCGTTTGGTTAGCACGCTCAGCACCTTTTCCGCGTCCTCCCTGTATTGGAAGCACAGTACGGCATCATCAGCAAAACGGATCTCGTGCGCTTCCCCCCGTAACCGGGGCTTCACCACTTCCTCGAACCATTCGTCGAGCACGTAGTGCAGGTAGATATTGGCCAGGAGCGGACTGATCGTCTGCCCCTGCCCGGTACCTGTTTCGCTCACCAGAAGCCGTCCTTCTTCAATGACTCCGACCTTGATCCACTTCCGTATCAGTTGCAGTACGTATCAGTTGCAGTACGCTTCCGTCGCTGATTCGCTTCTCCACCATCTCCATGAGTTGCTTTCTCACGATCGAGTCGAAGTAGGCAGTTATATCAATCTCCAAGATCCATCCCGTGGGCCGGGTGCAGATCACCCGTCCCACTTCGTCCAACGCTTGGTGTGGTCCCCGTCCGGGTCGAAACCCGTAGGAGCAATCGAGAAAATCCTGCTCGTAGATGGCGTTCAGCACTTCGACCATGGCCTTCTGCAGTATCTTGTCTTCCAGAGCGGGTATCGAGATTGGTCTCTGTTTCCCGTCTTCCTTCGGTATATAGACCCTGCGTAAAGGTTGGGCTTGGTACTTTCCATCCTTGAGCCGCTGATGGAACTGCTGGATGTTTCTCGCGGCGTCCTTTTCGTAGTCCTCGAACCTAACGCCGTCCACCCCCGCGCTGGCTTCCTTGCGTAGACCTCGGAATGCCGCATACAACGCTTCGGGCGTGATCAAGTGAGCGATGGAAAAGAATTGTCGCTTCCCGTCTTCCTTGGCTAATTCAGATCGTCTGTCGAGTTTCGTGGACATAGTTCCTCGAGTTCTGCGTCTCGCTTATGTTTCCTTCCACAGATACGTCCGTTTGTTCACCCCTTCCCTCCAATGGGTGCCGTGGCCGCCCCTTGCAGGAGCCCTGCGGTTCCCCACCTTCGTCGGTACTATGGGTTCATAAGACTGCTCAGCATCCGTCCCGTCGCCTCCGGTCTCCCTTGGCGATCGGTACCTCCCATGGTAAGGAGGAGATGAGGAGCTCTCTTCGGTTCCTGGACAATCCCCTTGGAAGCGTGCCCCGAGCTACAAGACTCCGGCGACCCCAGCACGACCTCGCGATACCGGTCGCTGCCGGATGCTGCCTTCCGCCTGGGGTGATGGCGTCGGCATCGCAATGATGGGCGATTTCGGAGCTGATCTTCGCGGCCTTCTTCCTCGCTGTGTACGCTTCGCACCCACCAGTCACCCGGTGAATGGCAACACTCGCTACTGGCCTGTCTGCTCGACTTTAGCCAGGCGGGACTTGCACCCGCTGGATTGCAATAGGAGGTTTCACCTATTCATCGGTTCCTCCTCCTCCAAGCTTTTCCGAACGCGACACCCCCAGCCTTTCACGGGTAGCATCGAGAGCAGGCGCGCGCACGGTAGGCGCCGGTGGTAATTCGGTACAACCGGTATGGGATGTCCTTGCTCAGCGCACACTATGCCCTCCGCTGACTCCCGCCGCACAGTCAAGCTGGATCACTCCATCTCCAGTCACGATTCCGTGACGTGCTGCGGGCTTCCCGAAGTAAGTTCGACCGCCTTCCGCACGCAGCCGCCGGATTTGCCACCAGCGCTCTTGCTGGAATTGGGCTTCGCTGTCATCTGCCAGCTCGCCCAGCACCGTAGGCCTCCTATCCGGTTCTTGTCAATCGGCTCGCGCCTTTGATCCACGCTTCTTTCAGGCCCCGCCTCGCGACGACGCCCTTGCGTTTTTCTAGAACGCCAAAAGGCCGCGCCCGTGGGCGCGGCCTTTTAGTTGAAGGAAGGCGCCATCTCGGCGCCTCCCGGTGGATGGTTAGAAGCGAACGCGTGCACCCAACTCTATCGCTCGGTTGCCGCCCGCCGGTGGCGCTTGCGCCGATCCTTCCAGATTGCCGAAAGAGCCGGGAGAGGTGAGCGACATGCCCTGTGGATCAAGGAATTGATTATGGTTCAAAATGTTCGCGAAGACACCTTGAAATTCCAAGCTAATGCTCTCCGCTATTCGGATGCTCTTCTTGATGCTGAAGTCCATATTCCAGTATGGCAGCCCAGTGAGGGTGCCAAAGCCGCCGTCGCGAGTATCTACGCCCAGGATCGGGTTACGATAGTTGTTATACGCGGCTGACGGGTCCTTGAAGATATTGACCGGTAAACCGCCCGTGCCCACGCCGTTTGAGCCCGAAGTAAAGTACGCGTGGCCACTTTGAATGGTTCCAATAGGGATGGCGTTCTCGTTGGCGCCATAGGCGGCGGAGGTCGCCTCGCCAAATGCCTCGCTATTTCCGTCCGTGGTGCCGATCTGGATGGGTTGACCGCTGCCCGCAGCAAATACGGAAGCAAATGTCCAGCCACCCAGTACGCGTCCCAGAGCTCCCGACTGTCCCTTGAAGAACGGCGGCTGATATACGACAAACATGGTATAGACGAACTTCCGATCGTACGCCTGCTTGCCATACATCTCCGCTAAGTTGTAGGGGTCATCGGGAGTAATTGAGCTGCTGGCTTGGACCACGGCTCCTGTCCCGAGCGCTTTGGACCAAGTGAAGTTCTCCTGCATGCTCACACCTTTCCAGTCTGACGTTTTGAGGGTTGCGAAACCTGCGTTGTAGTTGCCGTAGCCGACGCTGGCGTTAATTGCTACGCCCGACGAAAGCTGACCGCTCGCGCCGCATGGCGCGGTTGAGGTCGAACCCGGGCACGGCGCAGTCCCTGGGAGTGGGGTGTTCAGCATGGTGCGGGGAAAGTTGAAACCGCCATTGTCCAGATCGCTCCACAGGCCCCAGACACTCGAGTTGGCGAGATTGCCGGTACCGGTAGCGCCTTCATTAGCCACCACCGCCGCCGTGCAACTCGAGAAGCCCGTGCAGTAGCCGGTGCCGGCCAGCGCAGCCTCGAAGAACGGCTGCGGCGTCACTGCGCTAGGGTTCGGTCCAGCGTTGCCACCGCAACTGCCGCCGCCCATATTCGCCAAGCCGCCGCAGTACTGCAATACCACGTTAGCGTATGCATTCTTGAACTGTTGGCCACCCTTTGTCATCATGTAAGGAACCGCGTTGATGTTGATCGGCTCATACTCGTGGGTAATTCTGCGTCCGATGTATCCGAATTCCAAAGTGATCTTGCGATTCAGCTGGCGCTGAATCGTGAAGTCGAAGGAGTCAACCACGTTGGGCCGGAAATTCGGATCCAAGGACTCGCCCTCGCCGGCAGCAATCGCGTTGATGCCGGGATAATCTGGTTGCACGAGCGTCGTACTTGGGACCGGGATTGGGGCAGTCAGGCCATCGAATCCAGCCGACGCTGGCCCGATGCGAAACGCATTGCCCGCATTTGCGGTACCGGTTGAACCGCAGGTGCCGTTACTGAGATTGTCGAAGCACTGCACGGGCTGGATGAGGCCGGTGCCGAGCAGTGGTACCAGCACCAGGTCTACCCCGTTAAGGCGGCCGTATTGGCGGCCGTAACCGCCGCGAATGACCGTATCTTCATGCCCCAAAATCTTGCCAGCCATCGAATCGGCATCGAAGTGCGGACTCCAGGCCGCAGCCACGCGCGGGCTGAACGATCCGTAGAAGGGGTTGTAGGGGTACTTTAGCCCGCCAGCCGTATTTCCCACCAAGGCAAAACCTACATCCGGATTATACACTTGGCCGGCCAGAGCAGAGCGCTCACGGGCCCGCAGGTAGCTCTCAGCCCCAATCGGTTGATCCGACTGATCTACCAGCTCAACCTGCTTGCCGTGCGCCTCGACTGGCGGCATCTCCAACGTCCAGCCTAAACCGTAAGTCAGGGTGAACGTCGGCTTCATGTGCCAAGTGTCGCTAAAGTATACGTTGTAGTAGGGAATTGTGCTTTGGTCGAAAGCCGGGGTTAAAGGAGGATTTAAAGTCAGATTTGGGCCGGAACGGGTAAAAGCGATCTGCGACGCTGAAACGATACCCAATATCGCAGAGTAGTCGGCGCCACAACTCGTTGCGAACCCTGAGCTAACTGTCTTACAGAAGGGCACGTTGACATCCCCGGACCCGCTCCCGCCCTCCCCGAGCTGATATACAGGTTGGTAGTTGATGCCGCCGCCATTGTCCGTCCGCTGATGGTAGTTCCAGTTGTGCTGGTAAGTGCCGCCAAACTGAAACAGGTGGTTTCCTTTCAGCATCGAAACATCATCGCGGAACATCTGGTCGTGCCCATCCCAGAAACGAGTGCGGGTCTGCTGCGTGTTCACGTTGTAGGGCGCCAGATCCTGAGAAGCTGACTCGCCGGCCCCAACTTCCATTGCTCCGCCCAGTCCCGGTATCTGAATCGTATCTCCAGCTCTGCTCCAAGCCCACCAATTACGCAGGAAACTATAGTGAATGTCATTGGTGGTATTCGTGGTGAAGTTGCTGGTTAGCGCCGCTACAAAGAACCACGCCTGCTGCGGATCGCCAGACTGGGAAGCGGGGGTACCCGCCTTATCGCCGCTGAAGAAACCACCGATGTCCACCTGGTCGGTCGTAGCATTCTTTAGGTTGTAGTACCGATAGCTGGACATCAAATGCTGTTTGGACGAAAAATCGTGATCCACGCGCCCTACCATGAATTTGCTGCTCTGCGGCACGCCTACGTTGGCAGAGAATCCTTGAATATTTACTCCGTCGCACTCACTGTTGATGCAACCGGCATTCGAGGCGGGTTCGTACTTCGACCACATTTGCTGAACGAGGGGGTTGATCCCCAAACTACGCGGATCGGCGCCAGGCGTTGGTGCAACGCCGTTCACCGTGGTCGGGTTTAGGTTGTAAACGATGCCAGTGGTGGGATCGGTCAACAATCCCAGCCGCATGGCAGGCGACGGTACGTTCCTAAAGATGGTCTCGGAATTGGGGAAGCGGAAACCCTCGTAGTTGAAAAAGAAATAGGTCTTGCCGCCAAGGACCTCTTTCGGGATGAGCGGCCCGCCAACCGCTCCACCAAATCGGCTGTAGTGGAAAGTTGGAAGTCCGGTGAGGAAGGCAGGGTTATTGTTCTGCCAGCTGTTCGACGACCAGTTGTTGTCACGATAATATTCGTAAGCCGTACCGTGATAGGCATTGGTGCCGCGCTTCGTAACCACCTTCACTTCGGCGCCAGCAGAACTGTTGAAATCAGCGGTCTGGTTGGCGGTATTGACCTTAAATTCCTCGACGCTATCCTGCGGCGTGGGCAGTACACCCGTCGGGCCCGCAGCCACACCGAGGCTTTGATTGGCGACGCCTCCGCTTGGATCACCCGCATAGCTCATGGTGTAGACACTCATGCTGCCGTCCATATCGTTGGTGTTGTTGCCACCATCCAGTGAGAAGTAACTCTGGTCGACAACGGCCCCGGCCACGCTGCCATCCGGGCTCACGCCGGGTTGCAATTCGACAAAAGTACTGACGTCACGGCCAAGACTCGGCAAGTTGTCGATAGCGATACTGGTAATGGTATTGCCGACGGTGGCATTCATCGTCTGCAGCTCATTGCCGGTGGCTTGCACCTCCACGACCACGTTGGTTCCGCCGACCTGCAGAGCCAGATTGAGGGTGACAGAAGCTCCGACCTCTACCTTCTGGTTTTCAACCTTCGCGGTGGAAAACCCCGGCTTGCTGACCGCGAAGCTGTAGATGCCGGGGTTCACGTCAACAAAGGTGTAACGGCCCGCCGCATTGGTGGTAGCGCTTCGCGCAATGTTGGTCGAGGTGTCGGTCAATGTGACCTTGGCGTCTCCCACGAGGGCTCCCGAGGGGTCCGTCACCGACCCGACCACAGTGCCGGTGGATGTCGATTGTGCCCAAGCGGCGGACGGACTGCCCAACCAGAGGCTGGCCGAACAGCAGAGAAGAAAACAGGCGAACAGGCAAGAGAAAACTTGGCGACGGACGCGCATTGCAAGCCCTCCAACTAGAACAACACTAGGAAAACGTTCAAACCGCATTTCCTGCCTCCTTGAAATTCTCACCACTCAGAATCGGATCCGCGCGCTTTGGCCGGCTTCCGGGAAACAATTGCGCAATCCGATGGATTTGCGAACCTTGTGAAACTGTTGAATAGTCGCGAGAGCTGGCGCCTCAAAAATAAGACCGCTGACTTCACCCGTCTCCCGCAGGTTTCGTTGTTGCGAAACAGAACTTGTAAATAACAATTAGAAATAACTAGGAGTGCAACTCACGATCCAAATGCAATCGCGAATAAACAATTTGTTTTCATTGCGTTAGTCTTGGGGTGTCTACCGCGAATACCGAAATCGGAATAATTATGCACAGAATACTATTACATTTGGAAGGAATCGCCAGAACTGGGGATTTGCAGGACGAGCTTTACCGGCGTCGCGGCTTTCTACCCAGTCTTGAAGGCTTTGAGGGTACTTCTCCGGGCGCTAGTACTCTTCTCACGATGGGCGTGTTCAGCTTGTATTTTCGCTCCTTGACGTTTCCAGCCTCGTCCTTCACTCGCAGGAGGAAGACTGGCAGCGTTCCCTCGTTGTCAAAATTCTCTTTTGTGACCGTGACGGGCAGAGTCCCGGCTAGACCGTGCTCGCGGTATGCGGTTTCGTAGCGATGCCTGCGTGCGTTCCAGGTGAAAACGCGGATCTGGTCGAAGTCGTAGGGCAGACCGTCATGGGGATCGGTCAGCACACAAAGGTATTGCGTGACCTGCTTCTGCACCCCTTTGTCGTTATCCGGTACCTGGTCCAAGGCGAAAAAAGCCACGAAGCGCTGGCCCTCGGCATATTGCGCGATATCCAGTGGGACATCCACGTCCACCATCCGCGCCAGCACCCAACCCACGCGACCCTGATCGTCGCGCACCAGCCACCAGTCCTCGAGTAGGGGGCCCGCGAGAGTTCGCGCCCCGGGCTTGGTTGCCATCCTGGGCAGAGGCGCCGCACCCGCCTGCTTTTCGGTCGTAGCCCGCTTCAGGATCGCGATCTTGGCGCCGGATGCGAGCTGGTACAGATGTTCCGTGTCCCGGCCCGGAGTCACGTGCAGATTGGTCTCATTGCGCAGCACTCCGGGAGCCTGCACGGGATCGTTCTGATTATCCTGGGTGAGCTTCTGCAGGGCATCGAAGGTCTTCTGATCGACCAGATATCGCTGCTCGATCCAGCCCTCGATTCCGCTACCGGTGCGCACGCGCGCGAAACGCTTCTCGTGCTCCAGGACTTCCACGCGCTCGCCATTTTTCACATTGCCGACGCGGTTATAAATGGCCGCAACCTGGTCGCGCAGCCCCACCTGCGGCGCCGACACGTAAGCCACCTCAAGCACGCGATGACGCCCTCGGCTACAGGCAGGAAACAAGAAAATGCCCGCCACCATCACCGGAACAACCCAGCCAGAACGAGATGTGTTCAGCAGTCTCACGAGTAAGTACGAGGAAGAGAACTTTCTACTATAGCGCGTCGCGCCGCTGCGCTTGCCGCTACAGAACTTTACGATTCCTGAACCTGCAGCGTGAATGAGTTGCCAGTCGAGACGTAACCAGCCCGTCTCGGTTAACATTGAAGTAGACTTTTGAATGTTCGGAACTGAATGTCTGAAAACTGAATGTCTGAAATTCCCAGAACGCAGGTTGCCCGGTCAAGATTCCCTGCTTCTAAGATGATGTGAACTGTTTCTGTTTTTCGAACTACAACCAACACTGATGAAAAATACATTCCGCAATTGTTTCGTTATTCTGTCTGTCTCTTTTCTTGGAGCACTGGCCTGCACCCTGTACGCCTTCGCGCAGGACACGGTAGATTCAGTGCTGCGTCCTCCGAAGGGAGCGCAGGTCGCCATTGTCGTCTTCGAGGATTTGCAGTGTCCCATGTGCAGTCGCACCGCGCCACTGCTGGAACAAGCCTCGAAGACTTATAAGATCCCGGTGGTGCGTCACGATTTCCCGTTGCCCATGCACAACTGGTCCTATCAGGCAGCAATCATGGCGCGCTACTTCGACACCCACTCCAAAAGCTTGGGAAATGAATTCCGCGACTACATTTTCGCAAACCAACTGGAGATCACTCCCCAGAACTTGCGCGCCTATGCCGAAAAATTCGCCAGCGAGCAAAAGGTCGAGCTGCCTTTTGTACTCGACCCGGGCGGAAAACTCGCGGCGCTGGTCAATGCCGACCGTGACTTGGGCAAGGCCATTAAGCTCGACCACACTCCCACGGTTTACATTGTGAGTAGCCGCAATCCCAATAAGCCGTATGTCGAAGTGAAAGACAACAGCCAGCTCTACCTGACCATCGACACCATGATGAAGGAATAGAAATCCTTCCGCCGATACGCGGACTTAATCCCCAAACGCGATTCCAATCGCGCGAGCCGTGCGCACCAATTCGCCATCTGGTCGCACCGATTTCAACTGGCCGATGGCGTGGACTATGTCGACTGCAACAACCGAGTCGGCATGTATGGCGACCATTTTTCCGAACTGCCCCTTGGCAATCAGGTCAACGGCCGCGACGCCGAAACGCGTGGCCAGCACACGATCGAACGGCGAGGGCGACCCCCCGCGCTGGATGTGTCCCAGCACGCTCACCCGTACTTCCTTGTTCGATCCGGCGGCGATAGCGTCGCCAATCAGGTTGCCGACCGGGCTGGCTCGCCGGTTTTCTTTCAGTTCGGGCGGAGTTTTCACCCCTTCCGCCACCACCACAATCGTGAAGTCCCTGCCACTGAGTTCGCGTTTCGCGATGAAATCGCACACGCCCTTTATGGTGAAAGGAATTTCAGGAATCAGGATCACGTGCGCGCCACCCGCCATACCTCCGGCCAGCGCGATCCAACCGCAATCGCGCCCCATGACTTCGACGACCATGACCCGGTGGTGCGATGCTGCCGTAGTGTGGATCTTGTCGATGGCATCGGTAACCGTGTGCAGGGCCGTATCGAAGCCGAATGTGATTTCCGTGGCCGACAAGTCGTTGTCGATCGTCTTGGGCACGCCCACGATCTTCATGCCCCTCTTAAAAAGTTCGTACCCGATCTTCTGCGAACCATCCCCGCCGATGGTGATGATCGCGTCGATGCCCAGTTTCTTCGAATTGGCGATGACCTGATCGGAAATATCACGCACGACCGCCGGCTCGATGCCTTTTGCCTTGAAGCTGAAAGGATTTCCGCGATTGGTGGTGCCCAGAATCGTTCCGCCGCGCGGAAGGATCCCGCTCACCCGGTCGAGCGTAAGCTCAAAGGATCTTTCCGGCCAAATGAGCCCGTCAAAGCCATCGGGAATTCCAATGACTTTCCATTTGTGTTCCAGAATTGCAGCTTTGGTAGCGGCGCGAATCACCGCATTGAGGCCGGGAGCGTCTCCTCCTCCGGTAGCAATGCCAATACAGCGTATGTCAGACATGGGAATTTCGTGAGTAGCCAAGATCATACGGCGGCGCGAAGTGGAGAACAACGTTACGACTGGGCATAAGCGGAGCCGCAGC
>Ga0182015_10007777_pt1 | contig 10387 bp, 9 predicted proteins | sample 712P3MmetaG_FD_120478 | JGI IMG/M metagenome (GOLD analysis project Ga0182015, IMG submission 120478) | Permafrost microbial communities from Stordalen Mire, Sweden - 712P3M metaG | ecosystem: Environmental > Terrestrial > Soil > Wetlands > Permafrost | place: Sweden: Stordalen | collected... | reverse complement strand
GCCCGAGCCCGGGCACGCAGAAGCCCGGCAAGAAGGAGAAGATCCGCTTCGGGCAGGCGCCGCGGGAAACGCTGCCGGCGGGGAATACACGAGAAGTGGATGCGGGAGCGACCGCTGCGGCCGAGCCCCAGCAGGTGGCCTCGAACGACACCGGCAAAGAGGTGGCGCTCACCAATGCCGAGGGCAATGTGATCGACAGTGGAGCCAGCACGGAGAAAAAGACGAAAACGCGCCTTTCCGACAAGATGAAGGAACCGAAGCAGAAGCTGGCGCAGGAGAAGTCGTCGAAGAAGAAGCAGAAGTTTGTGCCGCCGACGGAGACTCCGGAGCAGCTGGCGCAGGATAAGCAGGACCAGGCGGCGCTGGGACTGAACGGCGACACGACAAAGAAGAAAAAAGTGAATCCGGCGAAGGGCGGGCCGAAGCGGCGGTTGGGCGACGAGGACAAGAATGCGCAGCCCGGACAGACCGGCGCTGCCGGATCGTCGACGCCAAGCGGGACGGGAGCCCCGGCGCCTTCGACGCCCACGAACACGCAGAATCCGCCGCCCGCGCAAAGCGCGCCTCCAGCGCAGGGAACGACGCCAACGCAGCCTCAGCTTTAATCCATCAAGATGAAAGAACCAGTAGTTGCCGATCTGGCCAGCCGGGAGAACCGGGAAATTACCGGGTTTTTCGTGGCGGGATGGAAGCAGGTGCGCACCGGCCGCGATGGCGGGCGCTACTTTGCGCTGACGCTGCAGGATCACACCGGTCAGATTGAAGCGCGGATGTGGGAGATCGACGAAGCCGGCGAGTTCGATGCCGGCGACGTGGTGAAGGTGCTCGGCGAGGTCAACCGCTTCAACGAAAAGCTGCAGATCAAGGTGAAGAAGATTCGCCGGGCCGCGGAGGGTGAGTACGACCTGGGCGATTTTGTTCCGCGCTCGCAACGGGACATCGCGGAGATGTGGACGGAGCTGGAGGGTTGGGCCGCGAGCCTGCGCGATCCAGACCTGAAGGCGCTGGTCGAGACGTTCCTGAACGACGCGGAGATTGCTGCCGCGCTCAAGCAGGCGCCGGCGGCGAAGAGCATGCATCATGCGTGGATGGGCGGGCTGCTGGAGCACATCCTGTCACTGATGGGATTGTGCGAGCTGGCGGCGCAGCATTATCCGAATATCGATCGCGATCTGCTGCTGACCGGCGTGATGTTGCACGACATCGGCAAGCTGCGCGAGCTGAGCTGGGGGACGAGCTTCGATTACACGCTGGAAGGGCAACTGCTGGGGCACATCACCATCGGGATTGGCATGATCGAGAAGAAGATCGCCGCGATCCCGAATTTTCCGGCGGCGAAGCGGCTGCTGGTGGAGCATCTGGTGCTGAGCCATCACGGAGAATACGAATTCGGTTCGCCGAAGCTGCCCATGACGCCGGAGGCGATCCTGCTGCACTACCTCGACAACCTGGACGCGAAGATGCAGACGGTGCGCAGCGAACTGGCGAAGGCCGAGGCCAGCGGGCGGACGGGCGCAGAGATGACGGAGTGGGTGCGTCCGCTGGAGCGGCAGTTGCTCAACACGCAGTCGTTCCTCCGGAGCGAGGGGTTGGAAGGGGTCGCGGCGCAGGCGGAGAAGCCGGCCGCGCAGGAGCAGGCCGGGTCCGGATTGCAGAACGGGAATCGCCACGAACGTGAGGAGGAACGAAACCATGCCCTACCTTTTGAAGACTGAGCCGGGAACGTACTCAGTGGACGATCTGGCGCGCGAAGGGGAGACGGTGTGGGACGGCGTGTCGAATCCGGTGGCGGTGAAGAATCTGGCAGGGATGCAGCGCGGGGAGATGCTGGTGATCTACCACACGGGCGACGAGAAGCGGACGGTGGGACTGGCGAAGGTGGTGTCGGTCGACGCGAGCGACGCGAAGAATCCGCAGGTGCGGATCAAATTTGTGAAGAAGACGAAGACGCCGCGTACCCTGGCCGAGATTAAGGCGCAGGGGATTTTTGCGGACTCGCCGCTGGTGCGGCAGGGGCGGCTGTCGGTGGTTCCGCTCACGGAGAAGCAGTACGCGTGGCTGGCGACGGAGTGAGCTGGCCGGATTCACGGTTCATTCATCTACAATCAAAGCGGGAAATTAGGCGAGAATGCTGCGTTTTTCCACTGCCGGCGAGTCGCATGGGGAGAGCCTTGTGGCTCTGCTCTCAGGCGTGCCCGCGGGTGTGCCCATCGACGAAGCGCGGGTGAACCGCGAGCTGTGGCGGCGGCAGCAGGGCTATGGGCGCGGTGGGCGCATGCGGATCGAGACCGACACCGCGCATTTCCTCAGCGGGGTGCGGCACGGGAAGACCATCGGGTCGCCGATTGCCATTGCGATCGAGAATCGCGACTGGAAAAACTGGACGGAGGCGCTGCCGGTCGGGGCGGGCGATCCGGCAAAACACAAGGCTGTGGCGTCGCCGCGGCCGGGGCACGCAGACCTGGCGGGCGCGCTGAAATTCGATTTTCCCGATGCGCGGTATGTCCTGGAACGGGCGTCGGCGCGCGAATCGACCGCGCGAGTGGCAGCGGGAGCGCTGGCGAAACAACTGCTGCTGGAGTTGGGCATCGACGTGGCGAGTCATGTGATTCGCGTGGGCGGCGCGGAGCTGGAACGCGATGTGACGTGGGAGGAGATTGCGGCGCTGCGGGCAAGGGATGAGATTTTGCTGAACTGCGTGGATGCGGAAGCCGAGGCGCGGATGAAGGCCGAGGTGGACGCGGTGCTGCGGACCGGCGATACGGTGGGTGGCGTGTTTGAGGTGGTTGTGCACGGGGCTCCGCCGGGGTTGGGCACTTGCGCGAACTGGGATGAGCGGCTCGATGGCGTGCTGGCGCAGGCGGTGATGTCGCTGCAGGCAGTGAAGGCGGTGGAGATTGGCCGCGGGGTGACGGCGGCCGAGTCGCTGGGCTCAGAGGTCCACGACGCGATTGGGTATTCGCGCGAGGCGGCGAATGGGCGGCACACGCGGTTCACGCGAGAGCACAACAATGCTGGCGGCGTGGAAGGCGGCATCTCCAATGGAGAGGACATTGTGGTGCGCGGGTATTTGAAACCCATTTCGACGCTGCGGCGGCCACTGCAGTCGGTGCGATTCGACACGCGCGAGGAGACCAAGGCGGCGTACGAGCGCAGCGACGTCTGCGTGGTTCCGGCTGCCGGCGTGGCGGCGGAGGCGATGGTGGCGCTGGCGGTGGCGAAGCTGGCGCTGGAGAAGTTTGGCGGCGATTCGTTGCGGGAGTTGAAACGTAACTATGACGGTTACGTGGAGCAGATCGCCAGGTACTAGCTGGGAGCTGGGAGCGGAGAGCTGGGAGCGAGCGAACGACGAGCGAAAAACGAGCGGAAAAGCGAGCGGAAAAGCGAGCGAGAAGCGTTTAGCGAAAGACTGTTAGCAAGAAGCTATTAGCGAGAAGCAAAAGGGATGCAGCGCGAAGCAATGATCAGGGAAATAGTTACGTATCCGGACCCGATTTTGCAGAGGCCGACGGAAAAGGTGACGGAGTTCGACAAGGAGCTCCGCACGCTGGCCGCGGATATGTTCGAGTCCATGTACACGGCGATCGGGATTGGCTTGGCAGCGCCGCAGATCGGCGTGTCGAAGCGCATCACGGTGATCGATCTGAGCAACCAGAAGAATGCCGACGAGAAGATCGTGCTGGTGAATCCGGAAATCATTCACAAAGAGGGCAAGCAGGTTGCCGAAGAGGGCTGTCTGAGCCTGCCGGATATTCGCGACAAGGTGTCGCGGGCGGCGAAAGTAAAGGTTCGCGCACAGGATCTTGAGGGAAAAACGATCGAGCTGGAGGGGACCGAGCTGCTGGCGCGGGCGTTCCAGCATGAGATCGATCATCTGGATGGGATTCTGTTTCCCTGGCGGCTGAGCGCGCTCAAGCGCGATCTGATTTTGCGCAAGATTCGCAAGCTGCAGAAGTCCGGCGAGTGGAAATGAAGCTGGTGTTCTGCGGGACTCCGGCGTTTGCCGTGCCCACGCTCAAGCTGGCGCTGCGGGCTGGGTACGATGTGCCGCTGGTGGTCACGCAGCCGGATCGGCCGGTGGGACGGGGCCAGCACGTGACCGCTCCTCCAGTGAAAACGACGGCGATCGAGGCCGGGATTCGCATCGCGCAGCCGGAGAAAATCAAAAACAATGCGGAACTGAAAGCGGAGCTGGAGTCGATCCAGCCGGATGCGATCCTGGTGGTCGCGTATGGGCGGATCATTCCGCTATGGATGCTCGCGCTGCCGCGGCTGGGGAATCTGAACCTGCACGCGTCGCTGCTGCCGAAGTATCGCGGGGCCGCGCCGGTGCAGTGGGCCATCGCCAATGGCGAAGGTGCGACGGGCGCGACCACCATGCGCCTCGACGAGGGTCTGGATACCGGCGACATTCTGCTGCAGCGGGAGATGGCGATTGCGCCGAGCATGACGGCGACGGATGTGTTTCCGCTGCTGGCGGAGATGGGCGCGGACCTGATGATGGAGACGCTGCGTGGGCTGGATGGGGGGACGATCATGCCGCGGAAACAGGATGAGACGAAGGCGACGCTGGCGCCGATCCTGACCCGCGAAGATGGGCGCATGAATTTTGCGCGGCCGGCGATGACGCTCTACAACCGCTGGCGGGGATTCCAGCCCTGGCCGGGGGCGTGGACGACGCTGGGGGAAAAGAAGCTGGCGGTGCATCGGATGCTGCCGACGGAAGTGCGGGGCGCACGAGCGCGGCAGCCGGGAGAAGTGCTGGCCGAGCAGGGAACCCTGTTCGCGGCGTGCGGCGATGGCACGTGGCTCGAACTGGTCGAGGTGCAGCCGGAAGGCAAGCGGCGCATGACCGCGGGTGAGTTTTTACGCGGACATGCGGTGGAGAGCGGGACCAGGCTGGGGTGAGGCTGGGTCCAGTGCCCTCGCGAATCCCGACGAACGTTTTCGTCGGCATTGCTGACGCTCGGGAGGTCCTTCGACTATGTTCGACTCGGGGAGTCGAACTTCGCTCAGGATGACGATGATTGCTCCGGCGCGGCGGGTTTCGTATCGGATTCTGTTACAAATCGCAACGTCCGATGCGCACAGCGATGAGCTGCTGCGGTCGGACAAGGTCGATCGGCTGTCGGCGCAGGACCGCAACCTGACGACCACGCTGGTGCTGGGGACGCTGCGCTGGCAATTGGCGCTTGATGCGCGGATTCGCGCGTTGCTGGCGCGCCCGGAGGCGAAGCTGAGCCCGGAAGCCGCGACGGCGCTGCGCATGGGGGCGTATCAGCTGCTGCATCTGGACCGCGTGCCGGCGCATGCGGTGATCCACGACAGCGTGGAGCTGGTGAAGTACGGCGATGAGCGTGGCGCGGCGGGGATGGTGAACGCGGTGCTTCGGAAAATGCAGAGCACAGAGCACAGATCCCAGAGTACGGGCCGCACAGCTCGGGAACTGGCAGCGGAGTGGGCGCATCCGGTGTGGATGGTGGAGCGATGGGCGCGTCGGTATGGGCTGGAGACGGCGGAGGCGATTTGCCGGTGGGATCAGGAGCCGGCTGGGGCGACGATTCGGATGACGGAGCGCGCGGCGGACCTGGGCGGGATCGAGACAGAGCCGGGATATTTCCTGAATTGCTCGCGGCGCGTGGTTCGCGGCGATGTGGGACGGAGCGAGGCGTTTCGGACGGGGCGGGTGCGGATTCAGGATGAGGCTTCGCAGCTGGTGGCCGAGATTGCGGCGGCGGCTGCTGGGAGAGCGCAGCGGGTAATGGATGCGTGCGCCGCTCCGGGAGGGAAGACGGCGATTCTCGCCGAGCGCCTGCCGGAGGCGGAGATCACGGCGGTGGATGTGAGCCGCAAACGTCTGGATTTGATGCGAGAGCGGATGCCGGGTGCGCGCGCGGAGCGGTTTGTGTGGGAAGTGGCCGATGCGGCCACGCTGCAACTCAAGCCGGAGTGGGATTTGATCCTGTGCGATTTGCCGTGCAGCGGGACGGGGACAATCGCGCGCAATCCCGAAATACGGCTGCGGGTGAGCGAGGCGGATCTGGCGCGGCAGCACGCGAGGCAGGTGGCGATTCTTCGAGCGGGACTCGCGGGGCTCAATCCGGGTGGGCGGCTGGTGTACTCGACGTGCTCGCTGGAGCCGGAGGAGAACGAGGATGTGGTCGCGGAGGTGCTGCGGGAGACACCGGGTTTCCGGGCGGTTCCCGTGGATGCGATTCTCGATCGGCTGGCGGCGAGCGGGGTAGTGACGGCGACGGGACGCGAGCGGCTGCGGACGGCGCCGGCGGGGGATTCTCTGCGGACGTTGCCGGGGGTGCACCCATGCGATGGGTTTTTCGCCGCAGTGCTTGAGAAACAGGGCTCAGAGCACAGAGCATAGGGAATCGTTAGACGGTGAAGTGAGCTGCGGTTTGGATTGACATCATCCTCGAGGCGAAGCTGCGCGGTCACATTAGAGAATTCTTAGGTTGGTACGAGGAGCGATGGACTCCTGTTTGCCTGTGAACGGGGCAGGAGAGACGCTATGGCTTTGTTTACGTGGAACGATTCGTACAGCGTGAAGGTGGCGCTCTGCGACCAGCAGCATAAGAAGCTGTTCGAGATCATCAACCAGCTGGCCGATGCGATGCGCCTGGGCAAGGGCAATGAAATGGTCAGCAAGACGGTCGGCGAGCTTCTGCAGTACACGCGCACGCACTTCCAGCAGGAAGAAGCGCTGCTGAAGAGGGCGAACTATCCGCAGCTGACGCCGCACCAGGAGCAGCACAGGAAATTCGTCGCTGATGTGGAGGCGTTGCTGAAGCAGACGCGGGAAGGGCGCGCTGCGAACTCGATCCAGGTGCTGAATTTGCTGCGGGACTGGCTGGCAAATCACATCCAGAAGACCGACAAGGCGTATTCGGACTGTCTGAACGCGGCGGGGATCAGGTAAAGCGTTCGGCGCTCCGGAAGATTCTCAGCAGACCAGATGCGAGCGGTTGAGGTGCAGGCCGTCGAGGCGGCCGAGCAGCGTCAGCGCGACCTTGTCGGGCTTGAACAGTTCCGTCGCCATGGCCATCACTTCTTCTTCGGTGACGGCTTCCACGCGGTCGATGATTTCGTCGAGGCCGAAGAAGCGCTCGAAGTACATCTGCTGGCGCGCGAGGTTGGACATGCGCGACATGGAGCTTTCGAGCGACAGCAGCAGGTTGCCCTTGAGCTGATCCTGGGCGCGGCGCAGCTCGCCGGGCTGCAGCGGCTCGGTTTTGAGGCGGCGAAATTCCTCCATGATCAGGTCGATGACCTGCAGGGCGCGGTCGGAGGAGGTTCCGGCATAGACGCACAGTGAGCCAGTGTCGCGATACGGAGCGAGGTCCGAGTAGATCGCGTAGACGAGGCCGCGTTCTTCGCGGACGGTCTGGAAGAGGCGTGAGCTCATGCCGCCGCCGAGGATGGTGTTGAGCAGAAGCGTGGCGTAACGCGATTCGTCGCCGATGGGCGGAGCGGGGACACCGAGACAAAGCTGCACCTGCTCGAGCGATTTCTTATTGCGCAGATGAATGCGCGGAGTGACGGTGGGCGCGCCGCTGTCGCTGAGGACATTGCCGGGCGCAAGCGAACTGAATTGGCGAGCGACCTGCTCGACAAAGCTGTCGTGTTCGATGTTGCCGGCCGCGGAGAAAACCATATTGCCGGCCTGAAAACGCTGCTCGAAGAAGCGGACGAGGGTGTTCTGCTCGAAACTGCGGACCGTCTCGCGCGTGCCCAGGATGGGCTTGCCGAGCGGATGCCCCTTCCAGAAGTTCTGCATGAAGATTTCGTGGACGAGCGTGTCGGGATTGTCCTCGTCCATCTTGATTTCTTCAAGGATGACGCCGCGCTCGCGGGCGATTTCCTCGGCGGCGAAGACGGGATTGAGCACGAGGTCAGAGAGAACATCGAGGGCGGTAGCGACGTGCTCGTCGAGAACCTTAATGTTGAAGCAGACGGTTTCCTTGCCGGTGAAGGCGTCGAGATTGCCGCCGATCGCGTCGACTTCGCGGGCGATGCGCTGCGCCGAGCGGGATTTGGTTCCCTTGAAAACCATGTGCTCGACGAAGTGGGAGATGCCGTTCAGCTCGGGCACTTCGTGACGCGAACCGGCGCGCATCCACACGCCCATGGCGACCGAGCGGACGTGCTCCATGCGCTCGGTGAGCACGATGAGACCGCTGGGGAGGACGGTGCGGCGGATATTGCGTTCGTCATTCATTGGTTTTGTCGGGGGCTTAAAGGCCGGCTCTATGACCGATTTTAGATGCGCTATTCTCGGATAGATAGATGACTACCGGCGGGAAATTACCAACCCCTACCTTAGACGCTCCAGATGTGGCCCCGGATGGAGCCCTTTTTGGCCTTTGGAATGAGGAGCTTAGTGGGGCGCTGAAGGGGTTCGAGTTACCGAGGTACCGCGTCCGGCAGCTGGAAACGGCCCTTTATCGGCAGAAGGTGGCGGATCTGGATGAGGTGACAACCTGGCCGAAAGAGCTGCGGGAGCGGGTGGCCGCGGCGGGATTTCGGGTGGGGATGCCGCGCATCGTGGAGACGTTCACGTCGGCGGATGGGACGGAGCGATACCTGATTGCCGGCAACGATGGGCAGACGGTTGAGACGGTGTGGATGCCGGAGGGAGACGGCGGCGAAGAGGGGGATTCCTCGCCGGACGTCGCGGGCCGGGGATCCAATGCGAAGAAGGAATGGTCGCGCGCGACGATTTGCGTGTCGAGCCAGATTGGCTGCGCGGTCAACTGCCAGTTCTGCCTCACGGCGCGGCTGGGAATCCTCAGCAACCTGACGGCTGGCGAGATTGCAGGGCAGGTGGCGGCGGTGCTCAAGCGGCACGAGGCCGAGCCCGGGCGCGACCGGATCAATCTGGTGTTTATGGGGATGGGCGAGCCGTTCCTGAACTACGACGCGTTCATGGGGGCGGTGCGGCTGCTCGCCGGCCCGATGGAGATTCCCGAGTCGCGCATGACGGTCTCGACCTCGGGCATCGTGCCGGGGATTCTGCGCTTCGCGCAGGAAACGGTGCGGCCGAAGCTGGCCATCTCGCTGAACGCGCCCAACGATGCTGTGCGCGAGAGCATCATGCCAATCACGCGGAAGTGGAGCATTGCCGAAGTCGTCGATGCCGTTCGTCACGTCCCGCTGCGTGCTCGCGAACGCGTCACCTTCGAGTACGTCCTCCTCGGGGGCGTCAACGACTCGCCCGAGCACGCCGATGAGGTAGTAAAGCTGGTGCGGCGAGCACAGTTTCCGGCGAAGGTGAATCTGATCGCATGGAATCCCGGTCCCGACGTGCCGTTTTCGATGCCGGCTGCGGAAGATGTGGCGCGTTTCCAGGAGCGGCTGCGGGAGCAGGGCGCTCCCGCCTTCATCCGCCGACCGCGCGGTCGCGACATCTACGCGGCCTGCGGGCAACTGAAAAGAACTGCGAAAAGCGCTTAGCAGAAGACGTTTAGCGAGAAGCGTTTAGCAAAAAGCGTTTGGCGAAGAACGTCTGGCAAAGAGCAATAAGATCGGCGCCTTTTTCCGCTGCAATTCCGAACAACAAGCCCACCCGTATCTGGATTCCTGACCGGCAGAATCCAAAAACCGTGGTAAGCTAAAACATCTTTTGACGAGAGGAAAGCGCCCATGAGAATCCATGTCTCGCCCCGCGACCCCAAAACGCAGCGGCCTGGTGCTTTTCCCGTCAGTACTCTCGAACGATCGGCCGCGTTTCGAGCGCATTAGTTCGACCGGTTTTCCGAACCTGACAACCAGGCTGTAGAGCGGCCCCCTCCGTGGAGGACTCGTCTCTCGCGCCTCGCGGTTTCTTCCCATTCGAAGTGTTTCTGAACTGCCGATCCGGGCGGAAATCTCTTTCCCGTCACGGATCAGTTGAGGATTATATGAGCCGAACGAGTCCGCAAAACTTGGCCGAGCGCAAATCCCCCAATGTTGTGCGCGAGGTGCTCGCGTTTCTGATGCGTCACTGGCGACGCGAGGCGTGGTGCGTGGCCGGCATCGCCGTGAGCATGCTGGTGGCGACCGGCGCCGATCTGCTGCTGCCGGTGTTTTCCGGGCGTCTGGTCGACGCGGTAGCGAGCGGCCCGGCGCGGGCGAGTGCGCTGCGTGCGGCGGCTTACGCGATCGCCGCGATGGCGGGCCTCGGAGCGGTGCTCGCGCTGGCGCGGTATCTCGCCTTCCTGGGCATCGTGCGGCTGACGGTGCGGCTGATGACGCGCATGGCCGGCGACGCCTTCTGGCGGGTGCAGCGCTTCTCCACCGACTGGCACGCGAACAACTTTGCCGGCTCCATCGTGCGGCGGATCACGCGCGGCATCTGGGCCGTCGATCTGATGGACGACACGCTGCTGCTGGCGCT
>Ga0182015_10007776_pt1 | contig 10387 bp, 6 predicted proteins | sample 712P3MmetaG_FD_120478 | JGI IMG/M metagenome (GOLD analysis project Ga0182015, IMG submission 120478) | Permafrost microbial communities from Stordalen Mire, Sweden - 712P3M metaG | ecosystem: Environmental > Terrestrial > Soil > Wetlands > Permafrost | place: Sweden: Stordalen | collected... | reverse complement strand
TCATCGTGCACGCCGGTCACACCGTTGTATGAGTACTGATCTGGCACACTGTACACCGGACGCCATGGCAGCAGGTAGCTGATCAGCACAAACGTGAGAATGGGGATTAGATTCTTCCTTTCCCAGAGCCATCCGCCTACGCAGATGATGGCGATGATGACGGCCGCACCCACTCGCAAGCTTACCGGCACTATTGGCTCCTGGGACCAGTTGACCCAGCCCTCCGACAGCATGCCAACAGAGGAGATAAGCCCAAGAGCGCCTGTGATGTAAAGTGTCCAAAAAACTCCGCGCTGCCGTGACAGAATCAGCCCGGTGAGCATTGCCACAGCGATGGCGACCGCCATGCGACCGGCATACACACTCGCAAAAGCATAGCCATCCGCCCTGAAGCTCCACTCACACACCAACCATGATGAAATCAGCAACAGGGTTAGGATCTTTTGCACCTGATCTCGCAGCAACCACCACCCGGCACCCGCGCACAGTGCCCAAAGCAACACTGCAGTCGGCCAGTGCTCCTGCATGTTGAATATTTGGCCAACGGTAAGAATGGCTGCTCCCGCGCCTGCAGTACCCACACCATGTAGAGCTGTGGCCATTCCAGGAAATCGCTTAGCAGAAATTACCGCCAAAACATGGAAAATTGTGAGGAAGCCCATCACCAGGCTCAGGCGCTGCCATGGACCTACCTGATCCCAATGTGATGCCACAAACAGCATCAAACCGCCCACCAGCATAATGATGCCTAGTGACAACAAAACGGCGATCTGCCATCGGCGTTCCGCTGGCGCGTCAATTTGTGACTCAAATTTGCGCACACGCTCGGCTGTAGCGGGGTCCACCACGCCCACGGTCTCCCAACGCTGCAGATGCTCTTCCCAACTGGCCATATGAGTGCACGCAGTACATCACATCTTCGCGGCCAATTACAATCAGTTTGTTCTCCTATATTCAAACGTATGTATCGCAAAATGCGCACTCTCTTTTATTTCTCCCTCACTGCCTGCCTGCTGGTGTGCAGGGCCCACGCCCAGCGTCTCGTCCTGATCGACCAGGATGCTTCCGGGCCCGGCGGCTCTGACCAGATGGCGATGATGGTGCTACTGCAGTCGCCGCAGATAAAGGTGCTGGGCATCACCGTGGTCAGCGGCGACCAGTGGGAGCCCGAAGAGGTACAGCACACGCTGCGCATGTTGGAGCTGATCCACCGCACTGACGTGCCGGTGGTACCGGGAGCGCTGTATCCGCTGCTGCATACGCGGCAGGACGCACTGCTGGAAGCGCCGCTGGACGGCACATCGACCTGGTGGGGCGCATGGGGAGACCCCGCCAACCACACGGCGCGCACGCCGTATCACGGGCCGGATGTCATTCCTCCGTTCCCGGAAGGCGCGCCAACGACGAAGCCTCTGGATGAGGATGCCGCACACTTTCTGGTGCGACAGGCGCGCGCGCATCCGCACCAGGTGACGATCTACGCCGGCGGGCCGTTGACGAACATCGCTCTGGCCATCGCCATCGACCCGGAATTTGCGTCGCTGACAAAAGGCATCGTGATCATGGGCGGCAGCCTGAATCCGATGACCGACGATCCGGAGTTCGCGACGCATCCGCGGCACGAATTCAATTTCTGGTTCGACCCTGAAGCCGTTCACATAGTCCTGCGCGCGCACTGGCCGCATATTGATCTAACTACGGTCGACATCTCCATCAAGACGCACTTCACCAAAGAGATGGTGGCGGAGATTGCCCACTCGAGCGCACCGGCGGCGCAGTACATCACAAAGTACTCGAGCGAGTTTCAATACCTGTGGGATGAGCTGGCCGCGGCCGCATGGATCGATCCAAAAATCATTACCAAGGAGCATGTGCTGTACATGGACGTTGATCTGTCGCACGGAGCGAACTACGGCGACGCCCTGACCTGGACGGACGTGAACAAACCGCAGCGCGACCTGCAGCCAGTACACGTGCAGGAAGACTTGGACAGTCCGCGCTTCAACAAGCTCTTTTTGCAACTGATGATGGCGGCGCCGCACGCGCCGTAGGCGGATTCACAGTGTAGAGTGGTGGTACAACGTCTACTAAGCAGGAATTTCAACGCCGGGCAAGCCCACGGAAAGGGAAAGCTGCATGCTCTCACGCGTCGCCGACTCGCTGTACTGGATGTCGCGGTACCTGGAAAGGGCCGAGCATACGACGCGCCTGCTGGACGTGAACATGAACCTGATGCTGGACGAGAGCTGGGTGAGCTCCGACCATCGCTGGCAGCGCGTGCTCTACGCGCTGGGTAAGCCGAAGCGCGTGAAGTGGGAGGGCAATCCCTACCAGCTGACGCGCTCGCTGACCTACGACACGGGGCACAAATCGTCGGTGCTCTCCTGCATCATGGCGGCGCGCGAAAACGCGCGGCATGTGCGCGAGCAGATCTCCACCGAACAGTGGCACCGGCTGAATTCGCTTTACCTGGAGGTAACGCGGCCGGAGGTGAAGGCCGTGATGCAGGGCGAGGCCTCAGTGGACGGCGAAGGCGCGCCGGGCTTTCTGCAGCAGGTGATGGAAGCCGTGCACCAGTTCCAGGGCGTGAGCGATTCCACCATGAGCCACGGCGAGGGTTGGCAGTTCATCCAGGTAGGGCGTTTTCTGGAGCGCGCGACCGAGACGGCGTTGCTGCTGGAGTCGTATCACGAAGATCTTTGGTCGCGGCCAGAAGTCATTCCTGAAGGGAATGAATACCTGGAGTGGCTGGGGCTGCTGCGCTCGGCGACTGCGTTCGAGGCCTATTGCAAGGTCTATACGGCCGACCTGTCGCCGGAACGCATCCTGGAGTTTCTGCTGCTCGATGAGGAGTTCCCGCATTCGCTGCGCTTTTCCATCGACAGCCTGGAGAAGGCGCTGGGCGCGATCCAGCGCGTCTCCGACAAGACCCGCGCCGAGCCGCTGCACCGCATCGCCGGCCGGCTGAGCGCCTCGCTCGCATACACCAGCGTGGGAGATATCCTCGACGGAGATGTTGTCGCATACCTGCGCAACATCCAGCGGCAGTGCCAATCGATCCACGAAACGATTTATCACCTGTACGTCGATTACTCGATTCAAGCCGCTCTAGCGGGATAGGCCCGCGGGATGATTTGCGCACAGCACCGTTGTTTTAAGATGGATGGAAGAGGCCGCGTTGCAAACCACCGATCCTGTAACTGGGCTACGTACTGCGTTTGACCCTGCACGGCATCGCCCGGAGGGCCACATGTTTTACTCCATCCGACACCTGACGAAGTTTCTGTATAAATCGCCGGTGAGCGAAAGCATAATGGAGACGCGGATGCATCCGCGCTCCGATGCCAACCAGCGCTGCCTCACCTTCCATCTTTCGGTGAGCCCGCGCTGCCGCGTTTTCAGCTATCGCGACCACCTGGCCAACCACATCCACCACTTCGATATCCCCGGTCAGCATGGGCAGCTGGTAATCGTTGCGGAATCGCTGGTGGAGATGCAGCCGCACACTATGGTGCCGGAATCGATGCCCACCACTGCATGGGATGAGCTGGACCGTCAGGTGCATGAGGGCGACTTCTGGGAGATGCTGCTGCCCAGCGAATTTGCCATGCCTACTCCTGAGTTGGAGGCTCTCGCCGATCGCTTCAACCTGCGGCGCAGTGACGATCCGCTGAGCGTGCTGCACCACCTGAACAAAGAGCTCTATCACTACTTCGACTACAAGCCGAAATCGACTAAGGTGGACTCGCCGATCGACCTCGCGCTTTCAACCCGCGCCGGCGTGTGCCAGGACTTCGCGCACATCATGATCGCGCTGGTGCGCACGCGACTGCACATTCCCTGCCGCTATGTGAGCGGATACCTGTTCCACGGCGAGGGTGCGCACGACCGCTCGGAAAGCTCCGCCACGCACGCGTGGGTGGAGGCGTTTCTGCCGGAGTTCGGGTGGGTGGGCTTCGATCCCACCAATTGGCTGGTGGCCAGCGACCGTCACATCCGCACGGCCATTGGACGCGACTACGCGGACGTTCCGCCAACCCACGGCGTCTATCGCGGGCGCACCAAGAGCGAGCTCTCCGTGGCCGTACGCGTGGAGCCCAGCGAAGGCATCCCCGCGCTGGACCGCGAACTGCCGGTGCCGGAAGACTGGTCCATCCTGGTGGAGAAGGCGCAAGCGCTGCCGCAACAGCCGCCGCCGCCTACGCGACAGCAACAACAGGCACAGCAGCAGTAGGAATACCAATTATGTATGAGAACGCTATCGGTAGCCCACTGAAGTGGTTTCAGGTAAATCAAAGGGCGCTCCGAAGAGCGCCCTTTGGGTTTGACATCGATTTGCAGCTAGAAGACAAACTTCGCCCACAGGACCATGGTTCGGCCTGCGTCCAATGTTGCATTCTTGCGGTTCATAAACGTTGAGAGCCCGATGTTATTGATGACAGTATTCTCGATGTTGACGTTGTTGTGATTTGCAACATCCTGGGCTTCTGCTCTCATGAGTAGCTTGTACTTCTCATGCCCAGGAATCGCGAACCCTTTCTCGAGAGCAAGGTCAGTCAATATCAGACCGGGGTTTTCAAAGCTGTCGCGCCCAATTTCCTGCTGCAGGTGTGCATTCGCCAGATCGTATTGAACCAGCCAATGAACATTGCCGGTCGAGATAGGGTTCAGCGGGTGCGACGTGCTTGAGTTATAGGCTGCGAGGTCATAGTAGACTCCAGGCGTTCCACCAACCCAGTGACCATCTATTCCGGCCGTATTGAGAGGCGCGCTGGCATTACCAACGAGCGGACGGTCATTAGCAGCGCTGGAATCACCATTGGCATCTACGTTCAGGCCGAAGGTGCTGTAGGGTCCTGACTGGAACCTGCTGGTGCCCGACAGCGTCCAATGCCGCGTTATGACATCGAGAGCTTCATTCGCAACAGAGTTCGTAGAGTGGAAGCCAGCCGGCGACCATACATAAGTCGCCACAAAGTAATGGCGATGGTCGTACGCCGAAGGACCCCAATCCTGCTGGAACCCGCCCGGCGCAAGGTTGGCAGCAAACGATGTCGCTGACGACGATGTCGTGAAGATCTCCGAAGCATCATCCAGGTCTTTGCTGTACGTATAGTTGGCACGGAACTGAAAGCCATGCGAGAACAGGTGGGAGCCCTCAATTTGCAGACTGTTGTAGTTGGAATTGGCGTAATTGCCGCGGATGACATCCTGACCATAAGCCGGATTCAACCTCTGACCGGTCAGGCCATTGATGTAGTTGAACTGCTGGTTGGCAAAAAGCTTTGTCCCAATATTGCCGACATAGCGAATGGCGACAAAGATGTTTGCTGGAAGCTGCTTCTCCACACCCAGGTTGTACTGGGTTGTCGTGGGGTTCTGCATATTGTCTGCCGTTACTTCCACTGTAGAAGTGAGAAGCAGCGTATTAGGAATTAAGGGGATGAGGCTGGTGGCGTTGGTAAGTCCCGCACCCGTGGATTGAATCAACTGCTGCGCCACCGCGTTGGGTGACGTCTGAGCGGCGTTCGTAACAAAGTTGCTGAAGTCACTATCGTAGAAGATACCGAAGCCGCCACGGATTACGAACTTACCGTCTGCAAAGAAGCCACCGCCATGGGGTGAAAAAGCGAAACCGAATCGCGGCGAAACCAGGTCCTTCACGTTGTTGATCTTGTACACATTGGCAGTCGGCACGCCGCTGACCAAAGTGATAATACCGAGCGGATTATTTGGATCAATACCTGGGTACTTAAGCGAGTTCTCTGGATTGGTCAGGTAGTCGTAGCGCAGACCAAAGTTGACTGTTAGATCTGGCGAGAGTTTGATATCGTCCTGGGCAAAGAAGCCGGAGCGCCAATCGTGTGGATCGATACGCGTGCTGCCAAAGGTCTTAGTGGCAGTGCCCGACGGCCCAAGCTGGTTCTGTAGGAAGTTGCCAAGAGAGGTAACGTAGTTATTGCCGTTTGTGCTCACACCGCCCGCATTAAATCCGAGGGTGCCGATCGCATTCTGGGAGACCAGGTCCTTCTCCAATTGACGACCAATATCGAAGCCGATACGCATGGAGTTGCGACCCTTATGCCAGCCAACCGTGTCCTGAAGCTGATACAGGTCTTCGCCACGTCCCTGTGGGAAGTTCTGGTTAGGGCCAAGCGCTGGAACGCCGGTAACGTTGATGCTGATCAGACTGTTGATAGGATTTGCAAGGGTCTGCGGAGTTTGGTTGAAAGCGAAGCTGAGACGTGTTTCGTCAATACGAAACTCATTGAGAAGGTTCGCCGAAAAGATATGTGTCCATGTGCCTTGACCCAGCTCTGACGGGCCACCCTGCAGGGTGTCCAATCCAATCAGGGCGCCGGGGCTGTTCAGGAAGTCAGGGTTAGATGAAGAACGATCATGGATGTAGCGCGCTGAGAAAGCGTCCTTGTCCCACGGGGTGTAGTCGATCCTGTAGGTCCACTGAGTATCCGGGCGATTCGCGGTCGGGAAGGGCCGTTGATAGAACGCTTCCTCTACTGAGCAACCTGACGTTGGGCATCCAGGCTGAGGTCCAACATTGGTAGTTGTAATGGCGCGGGTCGTAACCAGGTTGTAGGAAGACAGATAGCTGGTCACACCGCTATTGAGGTACTGCTCAAGCAAAGCTACCTGCGCTGCAACAACAGGCGTTGACGATGTCGGCGCGGCAGCAGCAATGGCCTGGAGCGTTGCATTGCCAGCTGCATCCGGGAATTCCAGAACAGAGCCGGTCAACCTGCCGTAGTAGCGGCGCATTTCCAAGCCACCAAAGGCAAACAATTTATTCCTGATGATGGGTCCACCTGCAGTAAATCCATAGGTGTGCTGATCGAACCGCGTCTTTGGCGTTGTGCCGCCACGCTCCTGACCGCCAAATGCGTTCAAGCCTGATCCTGTGTAGCGCTCATAGGCTTCGCCGTGATACTGGTTAGTTCCACTCTTCGTAGTTGAGTTAACGATTCCACCGCCCGCACGGCCGAATTCAGCCGAAGCAGCACTCGTGAGCACAGAAACGTTGCTGAAAGAATCGGGAATATCAGGCTGGAATGCCTGACCCGCAATGGCGACGTCATTGATTTCCTGACCGTCGAGGAGGAAGTTGTTTGCGCGAGGGCGGGCTCCATTTATCTGTAGAGCCTGGCCGTTACTGAAGCCGCTATCGGAGACGATCTGCGCACCGGGAACTGTGGTCGCGAGCTCATAGGGGCTCAGCGAAAAAATGGGGAGCTTGGTGATATCGGTGGAGTTGACAATGCCGGTGAGCTGACCGTTTTCCGTGTCGATCGAGATCGAATCGGCTTCAACTGAGACCGTCTCCGACGAACCGCCGACATTCAGCTTGACGTCGTAGGTGGTTGTATTCGACGGGGTGACGATAACGTCTTTCGCTGTGGACAGGGAGAAGCCTGCCTTCGTCGTCTTAACCGTGTAATTTTGAGGGCGCAGGGCTTCAATGCGATAGGCGCCATCCGACTGCGTGAGAGCGGTGCGAGAGATTCCATCCTCATTGCCAACGATGGTCACGGACGCGGCGGGAACAACGGCCCCCGTTTGATCACGAACAACGCCCACCAGAATTCCCAAACTCGTTTGAGCACTAGCGGCCATCGCCGTCAGCGCAAATACACAAAGGCACATTAAGCAAGAAAATTTTTTCATAGTCGTAGACATGTCCTCAGATTTAGGGAGTTACGTCTGTGATACTAGCAATCGAAGGGCCAGACTAGCGGGGAATACATGTCAATACTTTGTAATCTCGTGAATTGTTATTTCAATGAGTTAGCTCTTGCCACCTTTGTATCGTGACCCGCCTATAATCCAAAACTCATATTCTTCAAACTGAAAAGTTGTGTGCAACCATACCCCATCGCATTGCGATGATATCGAGCGCGAATCATAATGAATTTGTCGATAATCGATGCGCGTTGAAAGCTTCGCAACTAGAGATCAAGCTTCTTGAAAATTCGCTCCGGAATAGAACGAATCACCGCCATGATGATGCGCCAGATGCCCGGGACATACACGATGTCCCTGCCGCGATCGATGGCCTTCACCAGTGTCGCTGCTACCACTTCAACATCAGCGAACTTTTCGCTGCCCTTCATGGCGGCAGTCATTGCGGTCTTCACCGGGCCGGGCTTGATGGTCATCACGCGCACCCCTTCGCGGTCGATTCTGTTTCTGAGTCCATTGACAAAGGCAGTGAGCCCGGCCTTCGACGAGCCGTACACGTAATTTGACTTGCGGCCGCGCTCTCCGGCGACCGAGGACAGAACCGCGAGCGTTCCGCTGTGGCGTTGTGCGCAATAGTTCCCCAACCATATGAGCAGGCTGACAGGGGCAACGAAGTTGGTGTGCAGAACCTGCGTGGCCTCAGGGAAGCTGCACTCCGCCTTCGGCTGATCACCGAGCACGCCCAGCGCGAGAAAAGCTATATCGAGCCCGGCGAGTGAATTGATCGCATGCGCGAGCAGCTCTGCGTGGATGGCAGTGTCATCCAGATCGGCGACCGCGGTATCGACGTAAGCCGCACCGCGCGTGAGCATGTCAGCAGCGACTGCGGCGAGTTTGCCCTCAGTGCGCGCAACCAGGAAGAGGCTATCGCCGCGCGCTGCCCAGCGGCGGCACACAGCTTCCGCTATTCCGGAGGTTGCGCCGAGGACGAGAATGCGCCGCGAACGAGTTGGCTGCCGCCCCGGGTTGTTCTCAACATTCGACTGCATCGAGCTCATTGCATGCCTCCACCTGGCTCGGTGACGCGCTCCCAGAAACTCGACGTCAGGGCCGGGTCCTTGTAGCGCGCAAAGCGTCCCCATTGCGGATAGAACGCCTGGAACTGCGCCGCGATCATGCGCGCGTCCTTAGCCGGATACAAGCGTCCGCCAAACTCATGCGTCATGCAGGCGAGGCGATCGAACAGCGCGAAGCTCTTCTCCGGCTTGATGGGAAAATCCATCGCGAGGGTAATGCCGGGTTTGGGAAAGCTCATCATGCCCGGCGAAGGCACGTCACCAAACGCCTTGAGCACAGCAAGGAAGCTGGCGAGTCCGGATTTCGCCACCTCCTTTAATATGGCGGCTGTGCCTTCGCGCGCGTGCTCCCACGGAATCACATTCTGAAACTGCAGCAGCCCGCGCTTGCCGTACATGCGATTCCACTTGAGCACAGCATCCAGCGGGTAGAAGAACGGCTCGTAGTCCTGCAGCTTGCTCACTCGGCACTTCATTTGTTTGTGGAAGTACAGCGTGTTGAACGCAGCCACGCTGTATCGGCTGAGCGCAAATCCGGGAAGGTCGATGGGAAAGGTGAGCTTCGGCTTTTTAGATGGCTCGAGCGGCCCAGGCACCTGTGAGTGGCCGCCCTGCATGAAGATGCCGCGCGCGAAGTTCTTTCCTGTAGAAGTCACATCCACCCAGCTCACGGTGTATTCGATGTTCTTCGCCTGCTCGGTAAGCGCGAGAAACTCGTCGATACCGTGGAACTGGATGCCCTGGTAGTCAATCCTGCGGCTAACGATGGGCTTGAGCCGCAGCTGCGCCCACGTGATCATGCCCGTCAGGCCGAGGCCGCCGATGGTCGCGGCATAGTAGTCAGGATTTTCGCGCGAAGAGCAGAGCATGCGTCTGCCATCCGAACGCACCAGCTCAAAGCTCGGAACGTGGCAGCCGAAGGTGCCTGCGACGTGGTGGTTCTTGCCGTGGATATCGTTGGCGATGGCGCCACCGAGGGTGACGTACTTCGTACCTGGAGAGATGGGAAGAAAGAAGCCGCGCGGCACGGCGAAATCCAGAATCTGGGCCAGAGAGATCCCAGCCTCGGCTGTCAGCAGACCAGTTGCTTCATCGAACGCGAGAAGCCGGTTCATGCCTGTGGTTTCAACCAGCGTGCCATCCTTGAGCAGGCAGACGTCACCGTAGCTGCGACCTAGCCCCACCGGCAGCGCTCCCGAGTGCACACCATCGATCACGCGCGGAAAATCCGTCTGCCAGTGCAGCGGAACGATCTTCGCATCGTAGACCGGGTACCGCCCCCACGACTCAAACGGTGGCGTGCCCTGGAATTGCGCCTGCGCTTCGGAGGTGTCATGTGCGGCCGCCGGAGTGAACAGCGGCTCATCGACAGAAGCCATGAAGGAAGGATAGCCGATGTGCTTGCTGGGAAACCTTTTTGAAAATCGTCAGCGGCACATTTCGTCGATCTTCTTGTACGGCTTCGTATTGTCAGGGAAGTTGACGCCCCTGACCTTCGACATCAGCTCCTGGAGCGTTCCACCGTTGGGGTAGCCGATGTGCGGGTCAATGCCGTAGGCGGGGTCAGACTCCGCCTGCTCCAGCGTGATGAACGTGAAACCCTCGCTGCGGAATTG
>Ga0182015_10007773_pt1 | contig 10389 bp, 9 predicted proteins | sample 712P3MmetaG_FD_120478 | JGI IMG/M metagenome (GOLD analysis project Ga0182015, IMG submission 120478) | Permafrost microbial communities from Stordalen Mire, Sweden - 712P3M metaG | ecosystem: Environmental > Terrestrial > Soil > Wetlands > Permafrost | place: Sweden: Stordalen | collected... | reverse complement strand
TGGCTTCTCACCGGCAGCCGGGAGGCGCTGGACCAGCCGGGGCTGGGATATTTCGAGGGATGGTGCGAGCGCTTTCCGGAAGGGAGCGAGAAGGTGCCCCATGTGGGTTGGGACCACATCGTGACTCGCACCTCATCGCCTACGCTGCTATTTGGCGGCGTAGAACAGAATGAGTTTGTCTACTATTCCCACTCCTACTTTGTTCCCACAACCATCTCCTACAACGGGCAGGCTGAGACCGAAAATCCTGTGGCGGCCGGCACCCATTACATTCAGACGTTCGCCGCGGCCGTGGAGCACGAGAACGTGATGGGGGTGCAGTTTCATCCGGAAAAATCGAGCGCCGCGGGGCTTAGGATTCTGAAGAATTTTCTGGAGTTTCGATGCTGACCAAGCGAATCATCGCCTGCCTGGATGTACGCAGCGGGCGAGTGGTGAAGGGGGTGCAGTTCGTGGACCTGGTGGATGCGGGTGACCCGGCGGAATTGGCCCGGCGGCACGCTGTGGCCGGCGCGGATGAAATTGTTTTACTCGACATCACGGCTACTCACGAGGGCCGCGGGACTTTACTGGACACCGTGCGACGGACCGCGAAGGAGCTGTTCATCCCTTTTACCGTGGGCGGCGGGATAAGGTCAGCGGATGAGGCGGCGGCGGTCTTCGATGCCGGTGCGGATAAAGTGAGTGTGAACTCGGCGGCGATCGCTGATCCGCAACTGATTGACGCCATCGGGAGAAGCTTTGGCGCCCAGGCGGTGATTGTGGCCATTGACGCCAGGCGGGCAAAGGAAAGTGCCGATCCCGTCGGAGAAGCGGAGGTGTTTGTGAGCGGTGGACGCACCCGTACCGGGCGCCAGGTGATCGAATGGGCGCGGGAGGCGGAAGCGCGCGGCGCTGGCGAGATTTTGTTGACTTCGATGGATGCGGACGGCACGCGCGCCGGATTTGATTGTGAGCTGACAGCGCGAGTCAGTGAGGCGGTGGAGATCCCCGTGATTGCTTCTGGCGGGGCTGGGACGGCGGAACACTTTGCCCAGGTATTCCGGGCGGGTAAGGCACACGCGGCGCTGGCGGCGAGTATCTTTCACTTCGGCATCGCGGATGTGCGGGCGCTCAAGCAGGAGTTGGCGCTGCAGGGGGTCCCGGTGAGGCTGCCATGCTGATTCCGTCGATCGATCTGATGGGGGGACGGATTGTACAGCTGGTGCGGGGCGAGACGCTTAAGCTGGCGTTTGATGATTTTGAGTATTGGATTGGCCGGTTTCAACACTATCCGCTGGTGCAACTGATTGACCTCGATGCGGCGATGCGGCAGGGGGAGAATAGCGAGCTGATCACCAGGATTGCCGGACGGCTGCCTTGCCAGGTGGGGGGCGGGATCTCCACGGTGGAGAAGGCGGCTGCAATGCTGGCAGCCGGAGCCAGGCGGGTGATTGTGGGCTCGGCGCTTTTCGGTGGAGCTAGCCTGGTCAACACCGGGTTTGCGCGCATCCTGGCTGAGGCGGTGGGTCTGGAGCAATTGGTCTTCGGGGTCGATACGAAGCAGGGTCGGGTGGCGGTCAAGGGATGGAAGGAACAGGTGGCGTTGACTCCTGAGGAGGCTATTCCTCAATTGGAATCGTATTGCGGCGCCTTCCTCTATACGCATATCGACCGGGAAGGGACCATGCAGGGCTTTCCGATCGAGGTGGCGCAGCGGCTGAAGCAAATGACCAGGCGGCAGCTGATTGTGGCCGGAGGCATCCGCGAACAGGCTGAGATTGATGCCCTGGACGCGATTGGGGTGGATGCCGTTGCGGGAATGGCGGTGTACTCGGGTGTGCTGTCTACCTGATTTCCTTTCCCCCAAAAGGTATTTAGGGCCGGAGAAGAGAAACCGCAGGTTTTATCCTGTCCTAGCGGCGCGTCAGTTTACGCTCTCGTTTGCGAAAGAGCAGGCCGGCGGCTAAGAAGCAGCAGGCGAAGAACGCTGTGAGTGCGCCCTGGGTTGGATTGTGACGGATCAGCGCCAGCAGGCAGTCGAGTCCCCAGACGGCCGCCAGCGCAAACCAGATGACAGAGCCCCGCATGGCACGAGATTACCAGTCGACACTGCTCGAATGCAGCGGATACACTTCCCAGCATGGCAACCTCGGTCACTAAGAGCGCGGCTACAACCACCACCACAGCCCCGCAGAACCTGGCGAATACCATACGCCGGTTGGTCTCACTCGACGTGGCGCGCGGCATCACCATCGCGTTCATGATCCTGGTGAACAATGGCGGCAGCGGGAAATACAGCTACGGACAGCTGGAACATAGCGCCTGGAACGGCTGGACGCTTACAGACCTGGTGTTCCCGTCATTCCTCTTTATCGCCGGGATTGCGATCGTTTTCTCGAACGAGGCACGCATGGCGCGAGGCGAGTCAAAAGGTACTCTGCGTCTGCACGTCATCAAGCGCGCAATGATCCTTTTCCTGTGTGGCCTGGTGGTCAACGGCTTTCCCTTGTTCCATCTCGGGACGCTACGCATCTACGGCGTGCTGCAGCGCATTGCGGTCTGTTTTCTTATTGCCAGCCTGCTTTATCTGTGGAACAGCCGGGCCTGGGTTGCCGCCACTACCGCGGTGGTGGCGTTGTTGGGTTATTGGATTCTGATGCGCTGGGTCCCCATTCCCGGTATCGGCGTTCCCACCCACAGCGTGCCCCTGCTCGATCCCAATCAGAATTGGGTGGCTTATCTCGATCGCAAGCTCTTGTTGGGGCGGCTCTACGAGGGAGTGCGCGATCCGGAAGGGCTGCTCAGCAACATTCCGGCGATGGGCACCATTCTGTTCGGAGTCCTCACCGGCATCTGGCTGCGCCGGCCTACATCTGCGTCGACAAAAGCTTTGGGCCTGCTAGGCGCTTCGATCAGTGGACTGGTGCTGGGGAATGTATGGAACGTTTGGTTCCCCATCAACAAGAAGCTCTGGACGAGCTCCTATGTGCTGTTCGCCGCGGGTTGCACGTTATTGCTGCTTGCTCTGTGTTTCTATGCCGTAGAGATCAAGAAGTGGACGCGCGGTTGGACGTTTCCATGGCTGGTCTTCGGTTCCAATGCCATCACCGCGTATGTTTTCTCAGAGCTCCTGGCCGCCGGCCTGGACACCATAAGGGTGCATGACGACGGCAGGATTACCAACCTGCAGCAGTTCATCTACCAGCACTGGTTTTTCCCCATCATTAATCCCTCCTTCGGATCGCTGATGTACGCCATTGCCTTTGTGCTCGTCTGCTTCGTACCGGTGCTGTTGCTGTACCGGAAGAAAATCTTCATAAAAATTTAGTTTCATGCACGTCTTTGCGGACCAGCTCCGAGAAAGAGGAAGATGAAACCTGCGGCCGCATCAAGGACAGCCGCAGTGATGTTGCGTGGAGGCCGGAGTTCCATCACCATAGCCACCAGGAAGGCAACCGACGCCGCAAGGTAGAGATACCGGGACTTCATGCCTAAAACTAGCAGTGCTGCGGAGAGAGGGCAATCATGGCGGCGGACGCGATGCGTTTGGCCAAGCGACTGGATGAGGTAGGTTTTTCCGATATTGTCCAGGTGCGGAACAAGGTGATGGAACTGCGGGCGGCAGGTCAATCGGTGCACGCTTTCCATGGTGGTGAGCCCTTCTTCGAAACGCCCAACGCAGTGAAATATGCGCTGCTCAGCGCAGCCGTCGAGAACAAGACCCGGTATGCGCCCTCTTCAGGCATAGAGCCACTGCGCCAGGCGATCGCCGCGAAGCTGAAAGAACGCAACGGCCTCGATGTTTCCGCGGAAAATGTGATCGTGACCGCTGGAGGGGCGCATGCACTCTACGTGGCGTTTCAAGCGGTGCTGGATGCGGGCGACGATGTGCTGCTTTTCTCTCCTTATTGGACGCCCATTCGGGAGATGATCACGGGTTGCCAGGCGCGGGCGCTGCTGGTGCCCACGGCGACGGCGCGCAGCGCGGGCCTGACCCGAACACTCGAGGATTTCACCACTCCGCACACGCGCGCTATCTACTACAACACTCCGCAGAATCCCACGGGCACGGTCTTCTCTCGCGGGGAGGCAGAAGAAGTAGCGGCGTTCGCCCAGAAACACGACCTGGTTGTGATAGCAGACGAGGCATACGAAGATCTGGTTTACGAGGGTGAGCATTTTTCGATTGCGTCGTTGCCGGGAATGGCGCAACGCACGATTTCGACGTATACCTTCTCGAAAACCTACGGCATGACTGGATGGCGGGTGGGTTATGCGGTCGCCAGTGAACCCTTTATGACCGGTTTGCGGAAGCTGGTGCTGTATTCCACTAACGGAGTCTCCACCATGACCCAGTGGGCCGCACTGGAGGCTCTGCGTATTCCGCGCAGCGAGATTGATGCGCGGCGCGAGCAGTACCGGCACCGGCGTGATCTGCTGGTGAACGGATTGAACGAAGTGGGCCTGCCCTGCGAGATGCCGCAGGGGGCCTTCTATGCTTTTCCCCGGGTGACAAAGATCAGCAAAGATAGCCGGAATGCAGCCCGGATGCTGCTCACCAAGGCACATGTCGCCACCATTCCCGGGGTGGTCTTCGGGGGCCAGGGCGAAGGGCACGTCCGCTTTGGCTATGCGATCGATCCCCGGGCCATCGAAGAGGGCCTGGCTGCGCTGAAAAAGTATCTGGTCCCCTAAAGGTTGTACCGGCGTTAGTTCCTTCCAAGGAACTTTTTTGAGTCCGCTGCACACTTCTGCTTCGATTCGCACGTCAAATATGAGAACGTCGTCTATGCGAAACGTCATCGTAAGTGAGCGCAATTAATTTGCACTCAGTAGTGCGGCAGAGAGCAGGCTCCCGTCCCTGGCCCGGCCGAAGTGTATCCTACAAAGTACGCACGGTTTGCACCGAAACTCCCACCACCGGAATCAAAGGCCTTGTATGCGGGTATCCAAGAGATCATCTTTGCTTCTTTCGCTTTTGATAGGAAGCATCTGTTGTTCAGGGGCGAGAGCAAACGCTGATGAAACTCTCTCTTTAACCATTGAGACTCTGGCGCCAGAACAGGCCGTGACGGTGGCGGGTCTAACGTCGATAGCGCCTGCGTCCTCGCCGGATTCAGCTCTGCCCAATGATCCTGCGGCGGACGCGCAGCAGCAAGCCCAGGAAGGATCCGGTGCTCCACCCCCAGCGGCTAAGACCGATGCTCAGACGGACCCGCTCGCTCAAGGGAGGCAAACCAAGCGCATTCTGTATGTCGTTCCCAACTTCCGCGCCGTAAGCGCAGATCAGCACCTGCCGCCCCAATCGGTCAAGGAGAAGTTCAAGACGGCGATGCTTGATAGCTTTGACTATTCCTCATTCATCTTCGTAGCCGGTCAGGCCGGCGTTGCGCAGGCGACAAGCTCCTACCCTGAATTTGGCCAGGGCGCCAAAGGATACGGCAGATATTACTGGCACACACTTGCCGATGCTATCAACGAGAACACCTGGGTCGAGTTCATCATCCCCTCGGTTTTGCATCAGGACACGAGGTATTACACGCTGGGCAAGGGAGAATTCGGCAAGCGGATAGGGTATGCGTTCTCACGCGTCGTCATTACGCGCACGGATTCAGGCCACCGGGATTTCAACTATAGCGAGATCCTGGGAGCGGGTGCCTTTTCCGGCATAGCGAATTTCTACTATCCCAGTGGTGAACGGACGGTCACCAAAACCTATCAGCGCTGGATCACGAACCTCTGCATCGACGGCGGCGTCTTCGTGTTCAAGGAAGTTTGGCCGGATATCAACAACGCGGTCTTCCACCAGAAAGACTAGGGCACCCTAGTCATCCGGGTGATGTGCGGAATCCGGTGAAGTGTTTTGATCATCTTGTCCTTATGGGAGAAGATGATGGAAACAGCAGTGCAGAGCGCAGGGGTTTGGAGCGGGCTCTCCAAGTCAATAGCAGAAACAATTGAAGCGGTTCAGGACAGCATCGTGACGGTGCATGGAGGGGGCCGTTCTACGTCGAGCGGGGTGGTTTGGCGTCCAGGGGTCGTAGTCACTGTGCGTCACGGACTGCGCCGCAGTGACTCCCTCCAGGTCGCCCACCGCGGTGAACCATCTGCTGCCACCCTGGCCGGCGCGGATGCGGGAACGGATCTTGCCGTCCTTCGCATCGACGCAGGCGCTACCAAGCCCGCCACCAGTGCCCAGTCTGCTCGAGTAGGCGAGTTCGTGCTCGCCGTCGGCCGTTCCTCGCTGGGCGACATCTCAGCCAGCGCGGGAATTGTCGCGCGGCTCGGCACCGCCTGGCGTACGTGGCGGGGTGGGCAGGTGGATCGACTCATCCGTCCCGACGTGCAGCTTTACGTAGGTCAGTCCGGCAGTGCGCTGGTGAACGAGCAGCGCCAAGTGTTGGGCATCAACAGCTCAGCGCTGGCACGCAATGCGGTCATCACCGTGCCGGCGGCGACCATCGATCGAGTGGTCGATGCCATTCTCGAACGCGGCCATGTGCCTCGCCCCTTTCTGGGCACTGCCATGCAAGCCGTTCCCGTACCCGAGGCTCAGCGCGCATACTTCGGCGAAGGCGTGGACGAGGCGTTGCTGGTGCTGCATGTGGAACCTAATGCTCCTGCCGCTTCCGCCGGAATCCTGGTGGGTGATCTGATGCTCTCGGTCGACGGCCACCCGGTTCATAACGTGCATGATGTTCAGCATCGGCTATCCAGTCTGAAAGTCGGAGATCCAGTCGCGATCGCGGTTATCCGCGGCGGCGTGAAAATGGATCTGACGGTAATTCTGGCGGATCGTGGCTGAAGATCACAATGCGACGGCAACACCCTTGGTGGTGTTGCCGGTCGTGGACTCTATGCTCCACGCGGGCCGATTTGTGTCTCTTCGCGCTGCGCCCGAGTTGCAATTGCTGGCCGTCGCACTTCCCTCGACTCTGCTGTTTCGGGTGCAGAGTGATCATCCCGACGTAATCGTGATTGCTGCGGGAGAGGCTTTCCTGGCTGGGGCGTCGCAGCGAAGCACATTGCAGGAGGTATTTTCCGATATCCCTGCAGTGTTGCTGGCGGCCCAGGCGAACACGGCTATGGTGCGTAGCGCAGCGCGCATGAAGATATATTCGGTGCTTCCTATGGATGCCACCACGCATCAACTAGTGGTCGCCATCGCAGCCACTGTGGCCGGCTTTGCGGTGACGCTTCCGCGGCCACCCGCTGGACCGCCGGAGGCTACGCGTATAGCGGAAGACTTAACCGCGCGCGAGGTGGAGGTTTTGCGGTTGATGGCGCGCGGTTATCGAAACAAGCAGCTGGCCACGGTGCTCAACATTTCGGAGCACACTGCCAAGTTTCATGTGAGCTCCGTTTTGGCCAAGCTCGGCGCTCGAACGCGTACAGAAGCGGTGACAATTGGCATGACGCGTGGCCTGGTTGCAGTTTGAGGGGAAACTCATGGAACACAAATCTGTTATCTCCGGCGATGCCGGCGTGGTCTCGAGCCGTTTGGACGACTCCGATCTGTTGGACAACTACTCCCGGGCGGTGACGCAAGCTGTCGAGCGGATAAGTGGGTCGCTGGTAAAAATTGACGTGCAGAGCGCACGCGGGGCCAATCGTCCCGGGCAGGAGGGGTCTGGCTCTGGTTTCGTATTTACTCCCGATGGCCTGGTCATGACCAACAGCCACGTGGTTCACCGTGCCACTAAGATTTCGCTCACCTTTACGGATGGAAGCCGTAGCGGCGCGGTACTCATCGGTGAGGACCGGGATACGGATATCGCTGTGCTCAGGACGGAGCATGCCGTCTTCTCCCCTGCCCCGCTGGGCAGTTCTAAACGATTAAGGATTGGGCAGATCGCGATCGCTGTAGGGAATCCGTTTGGTTTTCAATTCTCGGTAACGGCTGGAGAGGTGAGTGCGCTCGGCCGCAGTATGCGCGCGGCCTCAGGGCGCATGATGGAGGAGATTATCCAGACCGACGCGCCGCTGAATCCCGGCAACTCCGGGGGACCGCTGCTGGACTCTGCCGGCAGCGTGATCGGCGTGAACACGGCAACCATTCTCGGCGCTCAGGGCCTGTCATTTGCTGTGGGGATCGATACGGCAAAGTACGTGGTGGCGCAGATTTTGCAGCATGGCCGGGTGCGCCGCAGCTCGATTGGCATTGCCGCGCAGAATGTGCCCATCCCGCGGCGATTGGCTTATGAATACAAGCTGCCTCTGCCGACGGGGGTGATGGCCACGGCCATCGCGCCGGGTGGCGCCGGGCGACGAGCGGGTATGGAAGAGGGTGACGTGATTGTCGGTTTTGCGACGCAATCCGTAGGCGGGATCGACGATCTGCATCGTCTGCTGACCACGGAACGGGCGGGTAAACCACAGAATGTGAGCCTGCTGCGAGGCACCGCACTCAAGCACCTCATGATCGTGCCTCGAGAGCGAGAAGAGGATGAGGTGGTATCCTGAGCGAAATCAGCTTGGATACCCATGCCCACCAGCAATAACCCCGACAACACGGAATTAGAAGGCAGCGAATCATTCGATGCAATCTTCCAGGAGTATGAGCAGACCCACGCGCGCCAGGCGGAGGCGGGCAATCGACAGATAGAGAGTACGGTTGTTGCGGTTTCCGCTGACTCGGTCTATCTCGACATTGGCTACAAGACAGAAGGGGTTCTGCCGCTGGCACCATTTCAAAGCGCGAACGAAGCGGTAAAACCTGGCGACAAACTTCTGGTGGCGGTCAAAGGCCGCAATGCTGAAGGCTACTACGAGCTTTCGCGCTTCAGGGTGGAACAGCCGAAGGACTGGTCCGCGTTGGAGCGGGCTTTCGCTGAGAAGGCGCCGATCGCCGGAACGGTGACCGGCTTAGTCAAAGGCGGACTGACGGTGGATGTGGGCGTGCGGGCTTTTCTGCCCGCCTCGCGCAGTGGAGCGCGTGACGCCGCGGAGTTGGAAAAGCTTGTAGGGCAGCAGATCCGCTGCCGCATTATCAAACTGGAAGCGGCAGAAGAAGATGTGGTGGTCGATCGCCGTGTGCTTACGGAAGAAGAAGACCGCTCCGCCAAAGAGCGCCGGTTTGGTGAGCTCAAAGAGGGCGATACCGTGCACGGGGAAGTGCGTAGCCTGACCGGCTATGGTGCGTTCGTGAATATCGGTGGAGTGGATGCGTTGCTCCACATTGGCGATATCGCCTGGAGCCGCATCAACAAGCCAGAGGACGTGCTTTCCGTTGGACAAGAGATCGAAGCCAGAGTGCTCAAGGTGGACGCTGAGAAACAGCGCATCTCGGTGGGCATGAAGCAGCTTCTGCCGCATCCATGGGATGGGATCGCGGGCAAGCTGAAGGTCGGAGATCGGGTGAACGGCGTGGTGACGCGGGTGGCTGATTTTGGAGCTTTCGTCGAGATAGAGCCCGGGGTCGAGGGCTTGATTCATTTGTCGGAAATGTCGTGGGCCAAGAAGGTGCGGAAGGCGAGCGATGTGCTCAAGCCTGGCGACACTGTGGAAGCGGTGGTGCTAGGCGTGAACATGGGCGAACGCCGCCTCTCCCTGGGGCTCAAACAGACTTTGGGCGATCCGTGGGCGGAGGTGGAGCAGAAGTTTCCGGCGGGCTCGGCGATTGAAGGACCGGTTACGAGCTTTACTAAATTCGGGGCCTTCGTGCAGATGGCGGAGGGGGTTGAGGGCATGGTGCACGTTAGCGAGATTACTGCCGACAAGCATGTTCACCATCCGCAGGATGTGCTCCGGGTGGGCCAGGTGGTGAAGGCCCAGGTGCTCGAAGTGGATAAGGCGAAGCGTCAGTTGCGTCTGAGCATGAAGCAACGTACTTCGGTCACAGTGGATGAATATCTTGCTGAGCACCCGGTAGGCAGCGTGGTCACTGGTCGGATTCTCGAGGTTGCCCAAGGGTTGGCCCGGGTGGAATTAGGCGAGGGTATTGAGGGCGTGTGCCAGACCAGCACGGTGAGCGGCGTTGCGGAAACACCGGTGGCTGCCGGGAAAGTGGATTTGTCATCGCTGAGCTCGATGTTGCAGGCACGCTGGAAGGGCGGCGTTAGTAGTGGCGCCGCGAAGCCTGAGGCGATTGGCGCCGGTCAGATTCGCAGCTTTCGGATTGCCAAGATGGAACCGGATGCAAGGAAGATCGATTTGCAGTTAGCGTGAGCGGCGCAATTGGCTGACACTGCAGATCCCTCAGCTTCGCTCGGGATGACAAACAGGAGAGGGTGGTTGCAAGGAGAGGACCGTTGCTAAAGGACAGGGCGGTTGTTGGGAGCGAAACCCCTTAGCGACTGCCCCCTCCTTCAGCAACCGGCCTCTCATTCAGCAGCCGCCCTCTGTTTCAGCAACCGCCCTGCTTCAGCAACCGCCCTGCTTCAGCAACGGTCCTCTCCTTCAGCAACG
>Ga0182015_10007771_pt1 | contig 10390 bp, 8 predicted proteins | sample 712P3MmetaG_FD_120478 | JGI IMG/M metagenome (GOLD analysis project Ga0182015, IMG submission 120478) | Permafrost microbial communities from Stordalen Mire, Sweden - 712P3M metaG | ecosystem: Environmental > Terrestrial > Soil > Wetlands > Permafrost | place: Sweden: Stordalen | collected... | reverse complement strand
TTCCAGTGTTCCACGCCGGAGCACCGCCGATTTTCCACGAATCGCCCTCCCAGGTCTCGTGTCCGGGCTCACCCGGCCCGGGGACGGTGTAGAAACGCCACTTGCGCCCGCCCGTCGCAGCATCATAGGCGTCGATGAATCCGCGCACGCCATACTCACCGCCGGAGACGCCGATCACGACAAGATTCTTCACGGCCAGTGGCGCGACAGTGAAGCTGTATCCCTTCTGATAATCGGCAGCGACCATGTCCCAGATCAGGTTGCCGGTTTTCGTATCGAGCGCGATCACGTGCGCATCGAGAGTTCCCAGGAAAACCTTGTCGCCCAAAATCGCAAGCCCGCGATTCACCCGACCGCAGCAAGGACGAATGTCTCCCGGCAACGCGTGCTGATACAGCCAGATCGCCCGACCGGTACGGGCATCGAGGGCAAACGCCCGGTCATCCTGCGCCGTGGCGTAGAGGATTCCACCCACTACCAGCGGCGTGGTCTCAAGCTTGCCCGTTGCGCCAGTCTGGTATACCCATTTCGCGGCCAGCGAATGCACGTTCGTAGTTTTGATCTGATCGAGCAGGCTGAAGCGCCGGCCGGCATAATCGCCCGAGTACGTTAGCCAATTCTGCGGCTCCTTGCCGGAGTTCGCGAGACGCTCGAATGTGACCTGCGAATGAGCCGGCGCGCTGAAGAGGGCGCACGCGACGCAAGCACTCCCCATACGTCCGAAGATTCTCCTCATCCTCATTTCGCCCCCACGCCGATCAGGAACGCGACAATATCATCGAGATCCTTGTCGCTCAAAAGATCCCGGCTGTAGGTGAGCATGATCGACTCTCGACTCCTCTGAAACGAACGCAGCTTGTCTTTTTCGAGCAAATAAATTTCCTCGCTCGAGTCGATCATCTGCACGCTGAAACTGTCCTCGTTCAGCGCCACGCCTTTAATTTCCTTCCCATCGGCGGTCACCACGGTGATGGTCTCGTATTCCTGGGGAAACTCTTTTGTCGCCTCGGTCAGTCCCCAGGCCAGCCGTCGGCTGGGATTGCGCACGGAATCGATGATCGCCTCTCTGGTCCGCGACCCGCCCAGCGCCGTGAGATCCGGTCCCACCCGCCCGCCTTTACCCTCCACCATGTGGCAGACCGAGCAGTTGGCCTCCCCATAAAACAGCTCCTTGCCGTGCGAAGCATTGCCGATTGCTTTGGCCGGCACCTTCACCCCAACACTCTGGATATAAGTGATGATCTGCCAGATTTCTTCGTCCGTCATGCCAACGCCTTGCCCGTTGGTTCCGTTCGCTGGCATGACGGTACCCGGGATTCCATTGCTGATGACCTGAAACAACTCTGCGTCGGAGTGCACGTGCTTTTTTTGTGCGCGCGTCAAGTCGGGCCCGCGACCGCCGCCGTGAGCTCCGAGACCGTGGCAGAGCGCGCAGTTGATGCGGAATTCAGACTCTCCCGCCCTGGCAGCTTTGGCATCGTCCGCAAAGGGATTGCGATTGTCCGCCGCGACCGCCGTCGCTGCCAGCGCTAGGAGAACAGCAGAGACAGACATTACCACCCTCCCTCGCTGCCAAAGACACCAGGCTCTCGCCGTTTCTCCTTCAGTTGGTTGAATGCCGGAACTCATGAATCACCTGTCTGGGAATTTGCCGAATTCTACGCTAGCCAGCCGACAGGTCGCGCCGGAATTTTGGGAATCAAGGGGGGAAGCGAGATTTGCCCCTCTTGGACATGGCCACCGGGTATCTGGGAGCGGAACCTAAGGCTCTCTACACTTAAGCTCCCGACTGCAAAGCCGATCTTGCTTCAGGAAGCGGTGTTTTTGTCTGTAGGCGGCTAAGCCCCTGATAACTCAGCCCTTCCAGCGAAAGGCATCGGTCTGCGAGAGCCCCAGATGGGCCAGCACGCGACAGGCAAACTCGCGGGCCATGTCATCCAAGCTCGCCGGCCGGTAATAGTAGGCCGGAATGAGCGGGAAGATGGTCGCCCCAGCATCGGCGGCCCGGTACAGGTTGCGGATGTGGATTTTGTTGAGCGGCGTTTCGCGCACGCATAGCACCAGCGGACGCTTCTCTTTGAGGCAAACATCGGCGGCGCGCTCGATCAGATGCGATGCGATGCCGTTCGCAATGCGGGCCAGGGTGCCCATGCTGCAGGGGAGCACCACCATGGCATCGGCGGGATAAGAACCGCTGGCCACGTTAGCTCCGATATCGGTGTTCGATTGTTCTTGGATCTTGGAAGGAGTCTGGGAACGGTTTTTGGCGCCGAGAATTTGATCGAGGAGATTGGATCGTCCTTGGATGCCAAGCTCTTCGGCCAGAACACGAAGGCCGGAGTCCGATGCGATGAAGTTCACGATCTGCACCCGCGCATCCCGTGCGACGGCCACGAGCAGCTGCCGGAGAAACACTGATCCGCTGGCGCCGGTGGTCGCGACGGTTAAGTTCTGCGGCGGGTGATGGGGCAAGGCTTCTCCGGCGAGGCGCTAAACATGAGCCCCGACCTTGGAGCATAGGGAGTCACAGAACCGGAAGTCAAGGTGAAGTGGAAAGAGTTAAGGAGCGAGAGGCTAGCAGCTGATTTTATGGCATCGACGGCCAATTTGCGGACTCGCCGCAGCGCAGCGGAACGCCATGCGCTGGCCGGAGTGGAGCGCGAAATCCGCGCCCAGGATTCGCACAGCCGCCGCAAATACCTTCGCGAGTTCACGCAGGCCTTCCACCAATACGATTCACTCCTAGACGCCCAGCAATTTCAGAACGCTCTGCAGGCAGCCGACGTTGTCTTGATCGGGGACTACCACGCTCTGCCCGCCGCTCAACGCTATGCCGCATCGCTAATCGAGCAACGGGCGCTGGCGGGGGATCGGCCGGTGGTACTCGGAGTGGAAACCATCTTCGCTCGCGATCAGCACATTCTGGAAGAATGGTGGCGGCGCGAAATTGACGATGCCGAGCTGCGTCAGCGCATTCGCTTCGATCTGGATTGGGGGTACGACTGGACTCCGTTTTACGAACTGCTGGTGGCGGCCCGGGATCACGGCGAGGCCATCTACGGACTCGATTGCATGCCGCGCGAAAGCTTACGCAAGATTGGAGCGCGGGATCGTCACGCCGCAGCCAAGATCGCCGAGATCGGTGAACGCCATCCCGATGCGGTGGTATTCGTGCTGTTCGGAGAATCGCACTTAGCTCCCGGGCATCTTCCTCGCGTGCTGCAGAAGGCCATGCCCGGCGCGAAAACCCTTACCGTACTGCAAAACATCGATGCGCTGTATTGGCGCGCGGCGGGTGAGCGTGTCGACAAGGTCGAAGCCGTGCGCGTGAACGCCGATGTGCTTTGCGTCTTCAATGCCACGCCACTCGAGAAATATGAAAGCTACCGCCTGTTTCTCGATCAATGGAGCCGATGCGATAACGGTCCCGACTTCGCACCTACGATCTACAACCTGATCGACAGCCTGGCGAGCTTTTTGGAAATCAATCGCTACTCTCCTCACAATGGCACACAACCCAAGTTTCTGGTCGACCTGCTGCCTGAAGTTCACGGCGACTCGTCGCTGGCGACGCTGCGTCGACTGCTCGCTCGCAAAGCAGTCAGCGATCAACAAATCAAAAACATGCTGGCGAATGTAGAAGATCGCGGCAGCGCCTATTTTCCCGAGGTGAATGCGTTCTACGTTCGCGAATTTCAACTGGTCCACGCGGCCGAGGATGCCGCCCGCTTTCTTCATCACGCGTGCCGGGGACTGCCTCAGCGCTTGAACGGAAACGGCACAAACGGAGCCGGCGGGCAGCGAAGTACCACGGCCTTCGACGCTTTCTATACCCGTGTGATCGAGAATGCCGTGGCCTACTTCGGTTCGCGAGTGCTCTATCCTGCAAGGCCCGCGTCCGAGACGGGAGGCAGCGCCGTGCTGTCCCGCGTTGCGTGCGAAAAGGCGGCCCTGGCCGCCATCCGGGCCGATCCGGACAAGTTTGTATCGATCGCGCAAGACTGCGGCTACCATCTGGGCAGTAGGCTCTACGATGCCTACCTGGAAGGCCGGATCAAGCCCCACGGTTTGCGCCGGCTTTTTTTGGCTCACCTGGATGAGCCCGGTCTTGCCCGCAAGGTCTGTACTGCAGTCATCGCAAGAGTCCGACCTGTGTCCCGCGCCACCGGCGCCTGAACCGAGATGCGTTCGCAGGTGCTAATCTGAAATGCGCTCGTCCGAAAACCGTCGTGAACGCCGAATCCATCCGCAAACTGTTTGAGCAGGTGCGCCAGGGCAAACTTTCCCCTGACGATGCCGTGGAGCGGCTCCGCCATTTGCCGTTCGAAGATCTTGGATTCGCCAAGGTCGACCATCATCGCAGCTTGCGGTCAGGCATGCCCGAAGTTATTTTCGGGCAAGGAAAGACGCCGTTGCAGGTCGCAGGAATCTTCGATCGGCTGGCGAAACATGGTGGCAACGTGTTGGCCACACGCACCGATAGAAAGCAATATGCCGCGGTAAAGAAAAAACTACGGGCTGCGGAATATCGTGAACTGGCGCGAGCGATTGTGCTTAAGCGGGATCCGCAGATCTATGGCAAAGGAACAATCGCCGTGGTTTCGGCGGGAACCAGTGACATCACAGTGGCCGAAGAAGCTGTTGTGACTGCGGAATTGATGGGTAATCGGGTGGAGCACTTCTACGATGTCGGGGTCGCAGGCATTCACCGTTTGTTGGCCAATCGCGAGGCTCTGACCAAGGCGCGAGTCGTGGTCGTATGCGCCGGCATGGAAGGCGCCCTGCCTAGCGTCGTCGGGGGACTCGTCGGCGTGCCGGTGATTGCCGTGCCAACCAGTGTTGGCTATGGCGCGTCGTTTGAGGGACTCGCCGCACTCCTCGGCATGTTGAACTCCTGCGCTTCGAATGTGAGCGTGGTGAATATCGACAATGGGTTCGGTGCCGGCTATGTGGCGTCGCTGATCAATCGGCTATGAATAGAAATAAAAAGACCTGGCATTCGCCGCGCCTCTTCGCTCACCCTCCCCGGTATTACACGCCAGGCTGCCCGGGATCTTTATCTACAACCAATTTGTTTTCCACGGTGAAAGCGCCGAAGAGCTGGTTGGCTCGAATTCCGGCGATATTCCTGTCCATAGAATTCTCCACCGAACCATAAAGCGTGAGGTGGCCGTTATCCACGATGATGCGAATGGGCCGCGCCGGATCGATGGCGTATTTCCCCAGCACGGAATCGCGGTAGATCGCACGAGCCGCGCGCAGACGCAGACCATCGTCCATGGGAGAAACCGGTTCCAGCGTGATGTTCGCGATCACATCTTTCACCCCGGGCATGCTTTGAATGTCGGCCAGAGCCTCATCGCGGCCGACTCCGGTAAGATCCTGACCCTCCACCGTAACCACGCCGTCCTTCACCCCCAAGGCGAAGTAATCGAACACGTTGTCATAGCCAACGCGGACGTAGCGTAACTTCTGAGCCAGTTTTTGCTCCAGTTGCGCGTCGGGAACGTTCGGGCCCGCCACGGTGATCCAGTTACGCACGCTCTGCCCTTTGGCGGCCTTTTGAACCAGCTTGGCCGCGTCCAGCTTGCCTTGGTAGAGATCCACCGTCCCGGTTAGAGTCACAGCGCCGTTTTCCACGCTCGATCGCACATCGCGGAATTGATTCTTCGCGCCGAACTTCTTGGTCAGCGCGGTTTGAATCTGACTATCCTTGCGATTTGCGACTGCGGTCTGGGCGCTCAGGGTCGCACTCAACAGCCCAACTGCCAAAAGGGTACACACAGTTCTTCAAGCCGCGTACTTGCCTGTCGCCGTTGTCACAGGTCACCTCCGACCGATTTTGACGAAACTTTACGAATTAACTGCATGGTTAATTCCTTCGATGCCGGGACGGTGGTGGAAGATGCACGGGGGGTGAAGCCGTCGCAACGCGGCGATGGCGTAGCGCAACTTAGTTGGTTCAGCCGGGTTTATACGCCGATGGGCTAGTGTGGGCTAGCGGTGTGTTCGTGTCCGTGAAGATCGTGCACGAACCTTCGATTTTGTGCGGCTGGCACCTGGGTTCGGGAAGACGCGAGCGAAAATCCTATCGATGTTCTTCAGCTGACGCGGTAGGTCAAAGGCATATTCGATCTGCTGGCGCGGAATCTTCGCCGTGATCTCCTTATCGGCCAGCACCAGCTGACGGAAGTTCAAATCCTCTTTCCACGCGCGCATCGCATGCCTCTGGACCCTAAGGTAGGCCTCTTCGCGGGAGAATCCGTGCTCCACCAGATCGAGCAGAAGCTGGCCGCTGAAGATTAAACCGTGGGTGCCCTCGAGGTTGGCCAGCATCCGCTTGGGGTACACGAACATGGTTTCGATCAGATTCGCCGTCTTGCTCAACAAGTAATCGATCAGCGTGGTGGAGTCCGGCAGAATGACACGCTCGGCCGAAGAGTGTGAGATGTCGCGCTCGTGCCATAGGGCAACGTTTTCAAATCCCGCTTGCGCGTTGCCGCGCACCACTCGCGCCAGCCCGCTGATCTGTTCGCCGGTCACGGGATTGCGCTTGTGCGGCATCGCCGACGAGCCTTTTTGTTTCTCGCTGAAAAACTCCTCTGCCTCTCGAATCTCCGTACGCTGCAAGTGGCGGATTTCCGTCGCGATCTTGTCCAACGTCGAGGCGATCACGGCTAGCGTCGCAAGATAATGCGCATGACGATCGCGCTGGATTACCTGCGAAGAGACCGCAGCCGCCTTCAGCCCGAGGCGCGCGCAAATCTTCTCTTCGATCTCTGGCGTGAGATGAGCGAAGATCCCCACCGCTCCGGAGAACTTTCCGACTCGCAGATCCTCGGCGGCCGCTTGGAAGCGGACGATGTTGCGTTGCGTCTCGGAATACCAGTTCGCCAGCTTGAACCCAAACGTGATGGGCTCCGCGTGCATGCCGTGCGTGCGCCCCACCATCGGCGTGTCTTTAAACTCCCAGGCCCGGCTTTCGAGCACTTCGGCCAAACGCGCAAGATCCTGCGCAATGAGCGCCGAGGCCTGCTTGATCAGCAACGCCTGAGCCGTATCGACCACGTCGTTGGAAGTCAAGCCATAGTGGAACCAGCGTGCATCCGGGCCTACGATCTCGGCCACAGCCGTGGTGAAGGCGATCACGTCATGGCGCACTTCCGCTTCAATCTCGTGGATGCGTTCCACGCTGAAATTGGCGCGCTCGCGGATAGCCTTGGCCGCCGTCTTGGGAACCGTTCCCGCGTCCGCCAAAGTCTCGGTCGCAGCCACTTCCACGGCCAGCCAGGTGCGGAAGCGGTTTTCGTCGCTCCAGATTCGACCCATTTCTGGGCGGGTATAGCGCGGGATCAAGGCGAATCGGCTCCTGTCGAATCCCTGCAAGCGGGACCTAGGATTCTAAATGGAGTACGCAAAAGAGACCAGAGCATGGAACCGGTCCAAGTGTTTGTGTTTTGTTATTATATCGTGTTACGATACATTACGGGGAGCAAGTGGATCGCGTCACGATACAATCGGCGGCATGAAAAAACTCACCTTGTCGGACTATCAGGCCCTGGCGGAGTTTCGTTATCAGATCCGCCGCTTCTTGCGCTTCAGCGAAGCGGCGGTGAAGAAGGCAGGGGTGGAGCGGGTTCAGTACCAACTTATGCTGGCGATCAAAGGCATGCCAAAAGGGGTGCGGCCCCGGATCCGGGAGTTAGCCAGTCGTATGGAAATCCGCCACCATAGCGCCGTCGAACTGGTGAACCGCTTGGAAGCACGCGGATTTGTTCACCGCACGCGGGCGAATGATGATCGCCGGGAAGTCCTTCTGGCGCTGACTCCCAAGGGCCAGAAGGTGCTGGCCGAACTCGCCCTCCATCATCACGAGGAACTCCGCAGTTCCGGGCCCGAACTGGCGGCGGCGCTTCGACGAATCATGCGGGAGGGCAATGATCCGCGTCCGCAGCATTCCGAGATCTCGCCCGACCAAGGGCCCGACCAAGGAAAAAACAGCAAGCATCCATGAGTAGCCTCGAGGACCAAACTCCTAAACCAGCAGCATCAGCGGATTCGATCCTTGCCCCGAGTGCCGGCCTCAGGATGGCGGCAGCCGATTCGCCGCCGCCCGCCGAGTTTCGCATGCTTCTGATCTCGCTCTTGTCGGCTGCAATCGGTTTCGGGGCAGGCATCATAGCGTTCGCCCTCTACAAGTTGATCGGCCTTTTTACCAATCTTTTCTTCTTCCATCGCTGGTCAACTGATTTCGTCAGCGCGCAACATAACCATCTCGGCTGGATGGTGATCGTCACTCCTGTGATTGGCGGTCTCATCGTGGGTGTCATGGCCAAGTACGGAACGTCCAAGATCAAGGGCCATGGCATTCCCGAGGCCATGGAAGCGGTGCTGTTCAATCGCAGCCGGATTGCTCCGCGGGTAGCGCTCTTGAAACCCATCTCGGCCGCGATTGCGATTGGCACCGGAGGCCCATTCGGCGCGGAGGGCCCCATCATTCAAACGGGCGGAGCGGTCGGGTCGCTGGTTGGCCAGGCCTTCCCCACCACGGCGGTGGAGCGCAAAGTCTTGCTGGCGTGCGGGGCGGCGGCTGGCATGTCGGCCACCTTCAATACTCCGATTGCCGGAGTGATTCTCGCCATCGAGTTGCTGCTTTTTGAATTCAAGTCGCGCTCCTTCATTCCGCTGGTGATTGCGAGCACACTGGCGACCACCGTCCACATGCAGCTTTTGGGGTTGGGGCCGATGTTCCAGGTCAACCCCATGGACTTCGAGATTCCCCGAGCGCTGCCGTTTTATCTCGGCTTGGGTTTGATTTGCGGCCTGGCCGCAGTGGGCTTCAGCAAGATCCTTTATTGGGTAGAAGATCAATTCGAAAAACTTCCTTTTGACCAAATCTGGTGGCCGGCGATCGGCGCACTCGGACTGGGCATCATCGGCTTCTTCGTGCCTCGCGTGCTCGGGGTGGGCTATGACACGATCGGCGATATTCTCAACGGCTCGCTGGCCTGGAAACTTCTGCTGGTCGTGATGCTGGCAAAAGCGGCTGCCCTGGCTGTCTCGCTCGGCTCCGGCACTTCCGGCGGATTGCTGGCGCCGTGTTTCATGTGGAGCGCCGCCATGGGCGGCATCTTCGCCATGGTGTCAAACTACTTCATTCCGGGCGCACATCTTTCCCCGGGAGCTTTCGCGCTGGTGGCTATGGGCGCGGTATTCGGCGCAGCTTCGCGCGCCACGTTTACCTTTATCATCTTCGCTTTTGAAATCACTCGCGACTATAACTCGGTGTTGCCGCTCATGCTGGTCAGCGTTATCGCGGATGGTATCGCCATGCTTCTGATGCCACATACCTCGATCATGACGGAAAAACTGGCGCGCCGGGGATTCCACGTCCACCAGGACTACGAAGCCGACGTTCTTGCGCAGGCGAGAGTTGCCGATACCATGGAAAAAGATCTGCCCACGGTGAACGCAGGCACGAAGGTTGGAGCGTTAGCGGAGCGCATTGCGAGGCACGAGCCAGCCGTCGCTCGCCACGAGGCTCTTCTGATCCTCGACGATGCGGGAAAACTTTCCGGCATCATTACTCGCGGAGACTTGTTGCGCGCTCTCGACAAAGATCCGTCCGGCGCCACGGACGTACTGGAGGCGGGCAGCAGCCGACTGATCGTGGCCCACCCCGACGAACTCGTCTCCGAAGCGGCCTCTAAAATGTTGCGCTACGACATCGGACGCCTGCCGGTGGTCGATCGCGCCGATCATCGCAAAGCCATTGGATACTTAAGCCGAAGCGGAGTGATGGCCGCCCGGCTACGGGGATTTCGCGATGAACACCTCCGCGAGCCGGGATGGTTCCCCAGGAACCGTCCGGTCCGTTCTTAGAATTGGATCCGTATGAGGTCACTCGAAGCCGAGCCCTGAGCCTGCAACCTCTTTTCCAGGCACAAGAATTAATATTGCCAACCACCACGGTCTTTGAGTATTCTTTCGCAATCCCCGGAGCTCAGGGCAACTCTGCGGAAAACGTGTATTCGATGGCGATAGCAAGACCCAAGCGATCACCGTTGCACCCCGGCAGCCCACTTCTGCGCGTGAACGCACACCATTGGCTGCGCCGGTTCTTGTGTAGCCGATCCGCTTGTCTACTCGCCACTCGCTTGATTCAGCAATAAATCAAATTCAATTTCCGAACCCAGGGAGAGACAATGCCAAAGCTACAAGCTAGGTTGATACGGATTGGTTTTCTTACCGCTTCATTTGTCGCCCAGGCCTTCGCACAAGGTGGCGCGACCGGGGCGATCACAGGTACGATTCAAGACCCCAGCGGCGCTGTCGTAGCCAATGCCAATGTGCGCATCACCAACCGGGAAACGGGTGTGCTCGAACGCAG
>Ga0182015_10007770_pt1 | contig 10390 bp, 10 predicted proteins | sample 712P3MmetaG_FD_120478 | JGI IMG/M metagenome (GOLD analysis project Ga0182015, IMG submission 120478) | Permafrost microbial communities from Stordalen Mire, Sweden - 712P3M metaG | ecosystem: Environmental > Terrestrial > Soil > Wetlands > Permafrost | place: Sweden: Stordalen | collected... | reverse complement strand
TGGCCTTTACTAGGAGGATCCCAGGTCTCAAAAGGCGAGACCCCACGGCAAGCCGGGGCAGGCTGGGGCACCCTTCGCGTGTCCAGTCTGAATAGGTGAGGCGAGTTACGGACTGGACTCGACTGTGGCGCCTGGAATGGGTGCTACCGGCGTTGGAAGTCGGGCGATCCGAATAGGAGTCCCGCCGTGAGTGCGGCCTCGCGGTCGGCGGCTTGATGGGTTTGCGGGCCCATCGCTACCGGCGTCGCGCTTGCCTGCGGCTGGGATGGTGGTGGCGACTGTAATTGTTGCAAAATCAAGGTGCGGGTTTTGTCTGTTACCTGGCCGTGCATGAGTAGATTCTCGATCTGGCGCTCTTCCAAGTCAGGAACCAATGACACTGCGCCAAGTTGGCCCAACCAGTCGGCCGTAACCCCTTTACTGAGCCGATTGCCGGCCAGGGCCAGGGAGAAGTTCATTCGCTCTAATAATGCCGAGCTGTTGATCCAGGGGGTCGACAACATGGAATAGCCGTCCGGCGTTTGCCTCCCGTAGAGCGGCTGGCCTAGATCGGCGATGGCCTTTACGACCGCGTTGGCGTCCTGGACGTCGATTCCACCTGCACGCACGGCGGAGATGACAAAGTCCTCCGGAGTTTTGATCTTTGAACGGTAGGAAGTCACTGCCCAGAACTCCGGCGATTGCAGCAGAAAACGCATCACTTCGCCGATGTTGCCGTTCGAAGCCAGAAAGACCGCGCTCAAACGGTCAACGAGGCTTTGCGGTGGATCGTCGCTCACGAAGCGCACTGCCAGCTTGCGACAAATAAAATGTGCCGTCGCAGGGCTGGTGGCCAGCAGGTGCAGTACTTCAAGACCTTCTTTGAAGCCGTTCTCTTTAATGTTGACGCCGAGCACGCGCTTGATTCCGGGCTCGTGACGGCTTTCGTCGAACACAAAACGCGGGCCGCCCTTAGGCGGTTGCTCGATGGTCCAACCGGTGAAGACCCTGGCCACCTCGGTCACATCACGCTGAGTGTAACCGCCATTGACCCCTAGGGTGTGCAGCTCCATAAGCTCACGCGCATAGTTCTCGTTGAGCCCTTTGGGCGACCCTCCCTTGGGAGGTAACGGGTGTCCTGGTCCGCCGATTGCGTTGATCGAGTGCGGGCCGGTGCTGCCGGCGTTATCAAGATAGGTCATCATCGCGGTGCTGGTTGCAGTTTCGTACAGCAGTACTTCGAAGCTGCCCAACGCGTTGGGACGGATGACGTCGCGTTCGTACGGGACCAGGCTGTAGATTTCTTCACCGGTCTTGCCTTGAAAGATATTGAAGTGGTTTAACCAGAAGTCGGTCATCACTTCCTGCAGCTGCCGCTGGCTGTAGACCGCGCGCAGCACCCGGCTTTGCAGCAGTTCGTTCTGCACCACCTGCCGCGGATTATCGAGAGCTATCAGGGTCTCGTGTTGTTCCGGGGACATACCGTCCTCAAGAGCAGTGCGCTGGACTGGCGAGAGTTGGTGGCGCAACGAACCGTACTCGCCCGCGGGGAGCGACAGCAATTTGGCCATGCGCGGACCGGGAGCAAGGCTTAACAGCTTCGCTATTTCTTCCGCAGACAGAACGGGTGGTACGACAGGCGGAGGTGCGTTGTTTACGGCAGGAGGATTTTTCGCCTTGGCCTTGTCCTGCTCTTGTTTCTTTCGGTCGGTGACTACCTGGTTCTCATAAATGGCCCGCTCGGTGGCATTGAACAGGGGCACGGATATCTTGCCGTTCTCAACCTGGCGAATGACGCTACCGGGAGGGTATTTCCGGGTGAGATCCTCCTCAGATAGACGCATAGCCGGAAATTGCTCCAGACGCTTCTCCATCGCTGTTTCGTCAATGGTGGCGGGATGGAGTTGCTGGGTAATCCAGGTATCAAGGCCCATGGCTTTCACTTCTTCCACCTCACCAGGCCGGGGGCCAAAGGTAAGCCGGTCCAGTGCATGCAGAACGCGTTCATCACCCTGAATCTGTTTTAGCTTGGGCGGTGCGGGCAGCTTGACCGTGATCGTTTGTGTTGGCGGATCTTTCTTCTTGGCAGCGAAAGAGGGCAGGGGTTCGCAGACCTGGGTGAGAGCCAGGGTACAGATCAGCAAGCGACTCGTCGTCCAACGCGGCGGCTTTTGCAAGACACACCTCGACACCAACCTCGACACCAGGAAAGAACCCTCGCGGCTGCGACAAGTTGCTGGTGGTATAAGATTCGCCAGAGGAGCGTCCGATCTATGATTCGTCTTATCCAGTGGGTGGGTCTCGCTGCCGCTATCGTGTTCATTCCTCATGGCCTATGGGGGCAACTTACGCCTGCTGAGAAGGTCCCCTGGGTAGGCGACACGCCCGCGACCCCTCTGCCCCTGGCTACCGATCTATCGCCGGAGCTGACGCGAAAGAACGTTAGCCATGCCATGCAGAAGGTTGCCGATTGGCAACTGGCCCGGGCGGAACCGGGGTTCAACCAGGATTGGACCTTTGCCGCTCTCTATACCGGCTTCATGGCCGTCCCCAAGGCGGCAAATGGGGAGAAATATCAAAAGGCCATGCTGCAGATGGCGCAGAAGTTCAACTGGCAGCCGGGCCCGCGCGTACCCAATGCCGATGACGCGGCTATCGGCCAGACTTACCTGGACCTCTACTCCCGCCACCACGATCCGGCGATGTTGGCGCCTATCCGGCAGCGCGAGGACGCGGTGATGGCATTGCCGGATGATCCGGAAAAGCCTTTGTGGTGGTGGTGCGATGCGCTCTTTATGGGGCCGCCGGTGTTCACGAAATTGAACCGGGCGACTAGCGACCGCAAGTACCTGGACTTCATGGACCACCAATGGTGGATCACGTCCGGGCTGTTGTACAGCCCTTCGAACCACCTCTTCTTTCGCGATAAGTCATTTCTTGAGAAGCATGAGGCGAATGGCTACAGCATCTTCTGGTCACGCGGCAATGGATGGGTATTTGCCGGCTTGGCCAAGGTGCTGGCGGAGATGCCGAAGGACTACCCCTCGCGGGCGAAGTACGTGACCCAGTTCAAAGAGATGGCAGAGGAACTGGCTTCGCTGCAGGGTCCGGACGGGCTTTGGAGGCCTGGTTTGCTGGATGCGGCCGCTTATCCCCTGCCCGAGAATTCCGGTTCTGCTTTTTTTGTTTTTGGCTTTGCTTACGGGATCAACTCAGGCATTCTGGATCGCGCGAAATACCAGCCTGTGGTGCAGAAGGCGTGGACCGGGCTGTTGGCTCATATTTATGAAGATGGCAGGCTGGGGTGCATCCAGCCGGTGGGTGCTGCTCCTGGAGATTACACGGCCGCCTCGAGCTATGTATTTGGTACAGGGGCCTTTCTGCTGGCGGGGTCGGAAGTCTACCGAATGGCACACTAATTTATTGAGCGAAGAGTGCGGCTCGCTTATCATCATGCCGTCCCCCCAGGAGAAGGCCGCCTTGTTTCGATTAGCTACGCGCGTAGTCTTTCTTGCCTTGGCGCTTTGTGCGTTGCCCCTGAGCGCACAAGATTCAGACGCGTTGTCGAACTATTTCACCGGCAAAGAAGTGGTGCTTAAGATCGACATGCCCGGCACCCAGCAGGGAGTTGATCTGAGCTTCAATAAAGACAACCCCATGAACTGGAAGCAGTACTCTGGCCGGCTGAAGGCCAGCGGGGTCGCCATCCACAAGGGAGACACCGCGCGCATCACGGGGTTCGTGGTCAAAAATGACCGGATCGAGTTCCAACTGGATGGCGGCGGTTTCGGCACCTTCTTCGATGACAGCAGCACGACCGTCAACCCAAGGTCGGTAGACAAGAGCGACTACGAAAAGCAGCTGGAAAGAGATATCGCCAATACCACCGATGACGATAAGCGGCGGAGACTGCAGCGTGACCTCGATCGGGAACGGTCGCGGCGCCAGCGCCAGGAAGCCGATAACCAGGACGCTGCGATGGTCGCCAGCCAGATCAAATCACAAAAGGTGGCGGACGACCGTCTCCGTGGCGGCTCGCGATTCAATCTGCGGTGGCCGGGTTCCATTCCGCCGGACCAAAAGAATCCGGACGCGGTGATGAAGCTGCTGGCGGATTACGTAAGCTTCCCTGCTGCGGAGGAGGCGGGACCTCCTCCACCTATGGAAAATGCTGCGCCCGATAACGGGATTCCGGCGACGGCTCAGCTCAAACGGGGCATGAAGATGGGTGATGTTTCGAACTTATTCGGGCCGGGAAAGCAGATGTCGCAGTCGGTTTCACCCGATGGTTTGAAAACGCAGGTATTTGAATATACAAGCGGGGACCGGCGGGTGGATGTGACTTATGTTGAGGGCTTGGTGGTTCGATATTCGATCAGTTCGAATTGATGGGCCGGCCTAGCAGGGAGTGATTTTCAGGGATTCTGACGAAGTGCCAGGAGGATCCGGAGAACCTTTTCCTTCCGGTGCGGTCTTTAGGACGGACTCAATTGGCCTTTCCTAGGGGGATCCCAGGTCTCAAAAGCGAGACCTGGGGCACCCTTCGCGTTTCCAAGAGCGTTTGTCGCGGTTCAAGGAATGCGATTCGGTTGCACAGATTACTACGGGTGTAGCGATCGGCTGCGCAGCCAGAGGACTAACGCTTCCGGATCGTCGGTAATCACAGCATCTACTTTGGCGTCGGCCATCTTTTGCCAGTCTTCGGGCTTATCGACGGTGTAGGGCATCACTTGAAGACCCGCGGCGTGGGCGGCTGCGACTTTCTCGGGCGTGACCAGATCGAAGCTTGGACTTAGGATCGTCGCTTCTGACTTGCGACCCAGGGAGACAAAATCCTTGTCCGAATCGGTGATGCCCATCAGGGTGTCGTACTTGGGATCGCCGAAGAGCGCGGAGCGGCGAATCGACGGATCAAGCACCTTCATGGCGCGCAGGCTTCGAAAATCGAAGCTCTGTAGAATGACGCGCGACTGCAGGTGATGCCGCTTCACCGCCTGGTCAATCATCAGAACAAACTGCTCCGGGCCGGGAGAGAGCTCCGGATGGTTGGGAAATATCTTGGTTTCGACGTTGAAGTCGAAGGTGCCCTGGGGCGCCAGGTCGAGCACCTCGTCAAAAGTCGGGATGTGCGTTCCCGGGACTGCAACCTGCTTGGGAAAGGCAGACAACGTATGCGATCCGCAGTCGTATTGCTTGAGTTGGGCCAGGGTTAAGGTGTGGATCGCGGTGTGGGGCGGAACCTCTGGTCCAATGCATACGCGTTCGCCAGGATAATCCGCGGTGATGAAGGGAAAGTGGGATACGACCAGCACGTTGTCTTTGGTGACAGCGAGGTCCAGTTCGAGAACATCCACTCCGTGCTGAATCGCATATTCAAAGGCAGGGATGGTATTTTCCGGGCGCGTTGCACGGGAGCCCCGGTGGCCGTGAACCAGAATGGTTTCGGCATGGGTAAGAGGCATAAGAAGCACGGTAAGGCAAACCACGAATAGCGTACGCTGCATGGTCGCAGAATATTTCAGGCGTGCGCAGCGATGATGTGAATCTGATGAAATTCAGATCCTTGCATCCTATCGGGCGCTATGCTAGCTTCAGCTTTATGTACGCTGCCAGGCTTACCGCCGGACGCATCATGAACGGGCTCCCCGCCTGTTGTTGTCGCTAGCTTCTCCGTTTCCCGCTGAAATTCCTTAATACAGCATGCTCCACAGGAGTATCCCTACATGGCCAATCCATCGCCGTTTCGCCTCATTTCCCTCGATACCTGGGCCGTACTTCTAGCCTTTGCCGCGGCCCTGCTGGTCCGCTTCGGTATCGTGAAATCCGTTCCCTGGTAACTGTGCTCGCGAGAAAGAGGAAAACTTATTGTTCTGGGTTACGCGATCTACTGGGCGGGGAAAGGCCAGGCTGCTGAAGTGCAGAATAAGGGCGCATTTCTGTGGCGCAAGTTTCCCAAGTTTGTATTGGGATTTTTGCTGATTTCCCTGCTTGCCACGGTAGGCTTCTTCACCAAGCCACAACTTGCTGCGGTGGGCAACCTGTCCCGCTGGGCTTTTCTGCTTACGTTTGCAGGAGTGGGCTTGCGCACCAACCGGCGTGAGCTGAGCAAGCAGGGAGCGCGGCCCTTCATCGTGGGGGCGGTGGGAGAAATCGTGATCGCACTCATCACGCTTGGCCTTGTGTTTGGAGCCGACCACTGGTATCACCTGTAACTATGAAGGTGAAAAGAAGTCTTTGGATTTGCGGCGCTCTTTTGTGCGTGGGATACCTGTGGGCGCAAAAGCCCGGTTCGCAGGACTGGCCGGACCTGGCGCGATATCGTGCGGAGAATGCGGCCCTGCCACCGGCAGCGCCGGATGTGCAGCGAGTGGTCTTCTTTGGAGATTCCATCACCGACGCGTGGGGGCGATCGGCAACAACGGGAGAGTTTTTCCCGGGCAAGCCGTACGTAAACCGAGGCATCAGCGGGCAAACCACCCCGCAAATGCTGGTGCGCTTCCAGCAGGATGTGGTCCATCTCCATCCGGCAGCGGTGGTGATCCTGGCGGGGACCAATGATATTGCCGGCAACACCGGGCCCTCTACCCAGCAGATGATCGAAGACAACTACACGTCGATGGCGGAGATCGCGAAGCAAAACGGCATCAAGGTCGTGTTTGCTTCGATTACGCCGGCATTTGCTTACCCCTGGGAGCCGGGCATCCAGCCGGTGGAGCGGATCCGTGAGCTCAACAAGTGGCTGCAGGATTTCTGCTCTCGGAACGGGTGTGTCTACCTGGACTACTACAGCTCCATGGCGGACGCGAAGGGCGCCATGCTTCCGGACCTATCCTCGGATGGCGTTCATCCGACAGCGAAAGGCTACGCGGTGATGGCGCCACTGGCGGAACGTGCCATTGCGGAGGCTTTGGGCCACTAAGACTTCGGCGCGGGCTTGGGGAGGATCAGTTTCTTCAGACTATCCTCGTCGCTGGGGAACTCTGTTTTGCCTGCGGGAAATTTGTTGAAGTTGACGATGTAGGCGAGAAGATCCGCGGCTTGCGGGCGGGTAAGTGAGCCCGGGGCCGTGGCCGGCATCAATTTCTGGATCATGTTGTAGACGTTGAGGGCAGGCTGACCCTCGTATTTGGTGAGGAAGTCGTCTCCGCTTAGCGGCGGATAAGGGCCCACGCCATCGAGCGCGTCGCCGTGACACGAGGTGCACTGCGCCTTATACATGGTCTCGCCGCGGTGGGCTTGGTCGGCCGTGTAAAGGCCATCCGCTGCTGGTGCTGCATTTGCCTGGCCGTAGAGAGCCTGGCAGGAGAATCCGCTTAGCATGAGGGTGAAGCAAAGTAGGACGTTGTTTTTCGCAAGCACCGTGTCGACTCCTCAAAAAGATTACACTACGTAATCGTACGGCAAATCCCAATCGCTATAGATGTTAAACATCAGCCCGGAGATAGGGAATGAGATCAAAACGCTCGATCATTGGATTCTTGGTGGCTGCAGCGTGTTGCATGACGAGTGTCGCATTACACGCGGCCATCCCCTATGCCTGCGATCCAGACAACGCGGGGTTAACGCTGCCCGAGGGATTTTGTGCGCTGGTGGCGGCAGACGGATTGGGGACGGCACGGCACGCTGTAGTCGCACCCAACGGCGATTTATACGTCGCGCTGCAAAGCGGCAAGGGCAAAACCGGGGGCGTAGTAGCACTGCGTGACGAGAACGGCGACGGGCGGTTTGAAACCAAAGAATACTTCGGCGACGGAAGCAGCACTGGGATCGCGTTGCGCAACGGCTATTTGTACGTGGCCAAGGTGGAGTCGGTCGAACGGTGGAAGATGACCCCGGGGCAACTGAAACCCGCGGGGCCGCCAGAGGTGATCGTCGAGGGTCTGCCCACGGAGCACGAGCATCACGACAAGGGCATCGCGTTCGATGGCAAGGGGTCGCTGTATATCAATATCGGTTCTCCCTCGAATGCGTGCCAGTCGCAGGACCGGCAGAAAGGGATCGTGGGTCAGGATCCGTGTCCCTTGCTGGAAACGCATGGCGGCATTTGGAAGTTCGATGAAAACAAGCTGCACCAGAAAGAAGCGGACGGGGAGAAGTTTGTCACCGGACTGCGCCAGGAGCCGGCGATCACCTGGCACGATGGCGCGGTCTATATCGTGATGAACAGCCGTGACCAGTTGGACGTTCTGTGGGAGGGGAAGTTTACGGCGGAAGAGAATGCGACCCGCCCAGCGGAGCCTATGTACCGCGCGACCCAGGGGCTGAATTTCGGCTGGCCGTATTGCTTTTTCGACTACACGCAACAGAAACTGCTACTTAACCCTGAATACGGCGGCGATGGCAAAACAGTGGGGCGCTGCAGCGCGTTTGCGCTCCCGGTTGCCAGCTATCCGGCGCACTGGGCACCGGTGGATGTAATGTTTTATTCCGGCAGCCAGTTCCCTGCCCGCTATAAGGGCGGTGCGTTCATCGCTTTCCATGGTTCGTGGAATCGTACTCCTCTGCCCCAGGCGCCTTCGAATGTGACCTTTCAGCCGTTCGCCGGGGGCAAACCATCAGGCAAGTTTGAGATTTTTGCCGGCGGATTTGCGGGCAAGGATCCGCTGATGAGTCCTACCGATGCGCTGGCGCGAGCCGATGGGGTGGCGCAAGCTCCGGATGGCACTTTGTTCATTACCGACAGCCAGAATGGGAAAGTCTGGCACGTTTTTTATCGCAGCAGAAAGTAAAGGAGCGACGATGAAAAAGTTAGTTTCGCTTGCGGTATTGATGACCAGCATGGGAGCGGTGGCGCAGACTCCGGCTGCTCCTCCACCGATGGCTAAGCCTGGACTCACGCTGACGACGCCGGCGTTTGATGACGGCGGCATTATTCCTAACAAGTACACCCAGGCGGCAGAAAGCGGGGCTGCTGTTTCCCCTAAGCTGACCTGGACCAATGTACCGGATGGGGTAGTCAGCTTCGCGATCATCCTGCATGATCCGGATACGTCGCTGAACAAGACCACCAACGAGGTGCTGCATTGGATGATCTTTAATATTCCAGGCACGGCGCGCGAGCTCCCGGAGGGAGTGCCGGCGCAAGCGCAGCTGCCGGATGGATCGATCCAGGCGCTGAACCGCGGGCAAAAGGTGGGTTACATGGGCATGGGCGCCCGCGCACCTGGACCCTATCACCACTACACGTACGAGCTGTATGCGCTGGACACCAAGCTGAGCCTGGGCCCCGACGCTACCCAGGCGGATGTGATGAAGGCGATGGATGGGCATATTGTGGCCAAGGGTGTACTGGAGGGTCGTTTCCATCGACCTTGAAGAAAGAACACTTGTGCGCAGGTTCTCTCATCACGTTTTGCTGACCCTCGGTTTCCTTTTGGCGTCGAGTTCGCTGCTTGCGCAGTCCACGCAGAGCTGGGCATTGGGCCCTTTTGTGCGCCCCGTGGATGCGCCGATCATCGAACCGAACCCGAAGGCTGTCTTCACCGACCCTATTCTTGGCAAAGCCGTGCATTGGGAGGCGTTGCACACCTTCAATCCTGCGGCGATCGTGCGGGAGGGAAAAGTCTATGTACTGTATCGCGCCGAGGACGACTCCGGGGCCATGGTTATCGGCATGCACACGTCTCGCCTGGGCCTGGCGTCGAGCGAGGATGGGGTTCACTTCGTAACCGAGCCAACCCCGGTTTTTTATCCTGACGTTGATTCCCAGAAAGACAGGGAATGGCCGGGCGGCGTCGAAGATCCTCGCCTGGTCGAGAGCGACGATGGTACTTACGTTCTGACCTATACGCAGTGGAATCGGCAGGCCACGGATATCGGAATCGCAACATCCACTGATCTTATTCACTGGATCAAGCACGGACCTGCGTTGGTAGGGGAAAAGTATCAGCACTTCGACTACAAGTCAGCCAGTATCGTCACCCGGATCGCGGATGGGCGTCTGATCGCGGTCAAAATCCAGGGGAAATATTGGATGTACTGGGGAGAGGTGCAGGTGCGCCTGGCTGCATCACCAGACCTGATTCACTGGACGCCGGTCGAGGATTCATCGGGCAAGGCCGTCGTGTTATTACACAATCGCCCTCGACATTTTGATAGTGCGTTCCCTGAAGTGGGTCCGCCTTCACTTCTGACTGATCACGGGATTGTGCTTATTTACAACGGCAAGGATGCGGCGACAAATGGGGCGCCTGGAATTGCTGCTGGTGCTTACTCTGATGGACAGGCGTTGTTCTCGGCCGAAGATCCTCGGAAACTGTTGGCGCGCACGGACAAGCCTTTTTTCAAGCCTGAGAAGTCGTGGGAACAGAGCGGGCAGTACGCTGCGGGGACTACGTTTGCGGAAGGTTTGGTGTTCTTTCAGGATAAGTGGTTTATGTATTACGGATGCGCCGACTCTCGTGTTGGGGTT
>Ga0182015_10007769_pt1 | contig 10393 bp, 11 predicted proteins | sample 712P3MmetaG_FD_120478 | JGI IMG/M metagenome (GOLD analysis project Ga0182015, IMG submission 120478) | Permafrost microbial communities from Stordalen Mire, Sweden - 712P3M metaG | ecosystem: Environmental > Terrestrial > Soil > Wetlands > Permafrost | place: Sweden: Stordalen | collected... | reverse complement strand
CGAGTATGGGACGGTCAAACTGGTCCTCCACTCCATCTCAGCCGGATTTTGACTTGTAGACGTATTCAAATTGGCAGCGTCGTTGGACTCGAGTTTGAAGAAGAATACGGCATTTATCAAACGTCTTCGAACGAGTTTGAATGGAGATAATCAAGCTGCGTTATTGAAAGATATTTCTTCGTTGTCGTTGGAGAAGTATATCCCTGAAGTGGTTGGAGCGGCATCCGAGGGATTACAGAAATGTAAAACCGTCTCTGATATTTTGGCTGCTGTGGAGGTTCCCCCAAGCACTTTTAGAGAAATACTGATAGTAGGTGATTTCTGCTTTGCATCAACGGTTTGGGACGGCATTTACACCCCCCTTGACGGTCAATATTCTCCGTGCGTTGGCGCCTGCGAATCCACAGCAACTCGCTGCTCTCTCCGCCGATCAACGCGAAAAAGAAGAATCTGCAAGATTAGTTCGACAGAGAGTATTCCTGCGAGTCACGACAGAATTATGGCTCGTCAACATCATTCGAAGTATCGGTGACGCAAATACCATCGTAGACGTCAAAGTTTCTCCCGCAAAGGGTACCACCAAAACGAAATCTGTGGATGTGGATACGTCGCCTTTACCATTGGCGGTGTTGAAAGAGTTACTGGGGAAAGATAAAGATCACGTCAATCTCCCTCTCCTCGTCGCATTTACCAAAAATTTCTCGTATGATGTTCTCGGTGTGAAACAAACGAACGTCAAGAAACCGGTCGATCTCACTGTCGAGGAATCAAAAGAGGGAATCACACCACAAGCACAATCTATCGACGAACCTCTTTGCCCACCCGAAACCCAAGAACAATTTCGCGTCATCGTGACAAAATACTTTGCCTCCGTCAAAGCCCACATCATCCGCTCTCACAAGGTAACCCCCCGTCCCGAATACAGACGCTGAGAGTAGCACATCCGCGAACAAGACCGCAAGAACAAAGAAGCCTATGTTCGCTCAGGAGAAGTCTTTGCAGACAGAGAAGCAGCCTTCCAATCTCTCGTCAAAACCCACGAAAAACTAGTCCAAAACGCACAAGTCCTCGCCGATGCATTATCCCTTGAAATGCCCGATCTCCCCACCACAGACCCCGACTCCCCCGCCGCAGACTCCATGATCCGCGGTATCGGTACTGGTCCTCAACAAGGGAGAACAGAAGAATTTATCCCCGGTGGGGTATGGGAAGATGAAGAAGCGCGGCGGTTTTACGAGGATATCATCGATTTGAAGGACAGAGTTCCTCCGACGTTACTTGAAGATTCGGGCGGGAAGGGAGCTGCGTTGTCTCCTGTTCGGGTTGCGAGTCCGGAACTTGTGAGGGAGGGAGAGGAAGCGGAGGAGACGGTGAGTGATACGAGTTCGGAACATTCGGTTGTTGTGACGGGGGAGGAGAAGTCGGTTATTGATACGAATACGACGATTGCGAATAAGGGGGTTGGACAGAAGGTGGATTTATTGTTGATGAGGATGCCGGAGTCGAGTAATCGGGATTTGATTGATGCTATTGCCGTGGAATTCATCTTTTTGAATTCAAAGGCTAGTCGAAACCGGCTTATCAAGAAGTTGGTGGATGTTCCAAGGAATCGGCAAGATGTGTTACCTTATTACTCTCGACTTATCGCTACGTTGAGTCGATATATTCCTGATATCGGAAAAACAGTCGTTGAAGAGGTATACTTTTCTATCGGTCTTTGCTTATCGGTAGTTGAATAGCGATTTCCGTCGTCTACAGCGGAAGAAGACTCTCACAGATGCGAGATTCTTGAATATTCGATACATCGCCGAACTGACTAAATTCCGCATCACCCCACAACACGTTGTCTTCCACTGTCTCAAAGTCCTCCTCGAAGACTTTTCACACGCCAATATCGAATTGATCGCTCAAATGCTTGAAGGATGTGGTCGTTTCCTCTACGCCTCGCCAGATACAACCACTCAGATGGCCGCAATGGTACCCTCGCCTCTCTCACTTAACTGACGCTAGCTCGATACAATGCAACGTAAAATGAACGCAACACATCTTCCAGGCCAAGAACGTGCAATGCTCCAAAACGCATTCTACTACTGCAATCCACCGGACCGTCCAGCAATCGAACCCAAACAACGTCCCCCCATGGAACAATATATCCGCAAAGTAATCTACTTGGACCTCAACAAGAAAAACGTCTCCGTAATCCTCAAAAAACTCCGCATGTTACACTGGGACGATCCCTCAACATTCTCCCTCCTCCAAAAGATTTTCACAAAAGTCTGGAAACTCAAGTTTTCAAACATCTATCTCGTGGCACAAATGGCAGCGACATTGATGCGGTATCATCCTGACTTTGTGGTCATGTTGGTGGATTCTGTGTTTGAGTATATTCGAAGTGGATTGGAAATGAATTTATTCGTTCATAATCAACGACGGGTGGCGATGGTGCGGTATTTGGGTGAATTGTATAATTTTCGAGTCATTGAGACGGCGACGATTTTTGATACGTTGTATCTTATCGTTGGGTTTGGATATGGTTGCACCCCCTTGTGGGGGAGGATGACTGATTGTCAGATGGCGGACGACCGCGACCGGGGATGTTGAATCCTTTGGATATGCCGAATGATTTCTTTCGGATTCATTTGGTTTGTGGGTTGTTGGATACTTGTGGACAATGTTTCGATCGAGGCAGTGCAAGGAAGAAATTGGACCAGTTTCTTGCGTATTTTCAGGTACACCGTTTCTCATGTGTCAGTGTTGATGGAAGTATTACATTTATACGAAGGATCAAGTTTCTATGGACGTCAAGTTTGAAGTGCAGGATATGATTGAAAAGGTTCGACCGAATGCAAAGGTGCATGAGTCGTTGGAGGAGGCTGCGGAAGCTCTCAATGAGATTGTTGCAAAACAAGCGAAACCGCTGGGTGCGATGGAGATGGTTGGTGAGGGCAGTGATGGTGTCAGTGAGAAATCCGATGACGAAGATGAACGTACAAGAGTTGAGGACGAAGACCCCGAGGAAGAGGAAGAGAAACTCGATGATATGGAGGTACTTTCTCTCCCGAATCCTTTTAACTTCAGGTCGATACGGCTGAGGAACCGGTTGAGGAAGAGGAAGATGAAGATGTGATCCTCTTGAATCGTAATGTCGAACCTGAAATCGACGAAGAATTCAACCGCGAATTCGCTCGCATCATGTCTGAATCTCTCGAATCTCGGAAAGGAACAGCCGCCAAAGGAGCCTTCGACGTCGAACCCCCCTCCGTCCGCACACGCATGCAATCCAGCAGCAGCGACACCCCCATCGACCCCCACCGCGTACAATTCTCTGTCCTCTCCCGTCGCAATAAACAGGTCCCCTCCCACGCATACTTTTGCTGACAGTAGATGAAAACGGTTGAGATTCCGAGTGAGAATGCATTGGCGCAGATGACGTTGAAACATATCGAGGATGCGAAAGCAGAGAAACAACGGATCAAGAATTTGGTGCTCAATTTGGATCGAAAGAATGAGGAAGATGAGAGGAGACAGTTGGAACGGAATGCTGCCGCGAATGGGATTAAGATTACGTATGGGGATGAGAAGAGGCAGAGACGTCCTCCGCAGAGTAGTTGGAATTACAAAGATTGGTAGGTTGGTGGATTGGGTTTGCTGGTTTGGTGGTTTGCTATGTGACTGCATACGTTATGTGGTCGTCGACTTGTTCGAGATTGGCCGTGTTCGGCTGTGTGAAGTTGGACTTGAAGGGTCCCTTCTTCGAGGGTCGTGGCTAGCGAGTTACTACTGTAACTCATTATCTTTCAGTATTTCGTAGTTCAATCTTGGTATACTTATACTGGTTTTTGCATGAGGAGGATGTGATATATTACTCTTCTGTCTATGACTTGGAATCTTTCTCGGTATTATCATCCTGGGATGCGGCTCCTTGTTCAGTCTTCTCCTCGAGTCCATCTACATCTGTCGATGCTCCAGATGTCACCGACTTTTGCCTCGAACTTTCCTTCGCCGGGTCCTCTCCATCCTCCAGAAGCTCTTCTTCCCCTTCTATAAGAACAGGGTCTAGGAGGATTCCTGGTGAACGCACTGCTCTCCTCCTGACTAGAATCTCCTCAAATCTCGATGTGTCCACCTTATCTCCTTGCCAACCTTCTTCTTCCTCAGGTCGCTCCTGCCGATACCATACAACCGCATCATGACGTTCTTGATCGTCCATCTCGTACCAGTCGGCGAGATATCCCGTATCGTCCTTGGGAACACGAAGTAGACCCTTCTCCTCCAGATCGTCGAAAATGTCCTCGGGGATCTCTTCATATTTGGGGAGTAAAACGTGTGGAACGTAAACGAAATATTCTTCGCGGGTTAATGGTGCGACACCCTTTTGTTGAGCGTACATGCCGACGTGGAGGAGATGTTTGCGTAACGCTTCGACTTGTTGTCTGTCAAACGTGACTTCGTCATCCAAATCTTCGAGCTCCATTTCTGGTAATTGTTTAACCAATGATCCCAATGCTCCTCGTCGGGCACGGTCGCGCATTCGCCGTTTCCTATCTTTCTGCTCTTCGGCTTCCTCTCTCGACTTTGGTGGTGCCCAAAGTTGTTTCTGCGCTTCTTCTTGAACCTCCGTATCTGCCTCTTTTTCCGCTTCTCCTTCCAAATGTAATAACTCGCTCACCCGGTTTTGTAGAATCTTTGTTGCGCGGTCGAGGTTATCTCGTGAGGCGATTTGAGATTCGATTCGTGCGATTTCGTTGTCGATGGTACGTTTCAGGACACTGGCGTCGTCTTGCAACATGTTATATCCATCGACACTCCAGCGATCATGTTCAATCAAGTCCTTGATATCCTTTTCCATGGTTTTCCCGACGCCGACGTAATCATAGCTGAAAAGGTGAGCTTTCATTCCTGTCCCGAAAAATTGATTGCGAACACAGTAGGATAGCCACATTTCCACGACGTCCGGATGGCCATCTTTGACGGTGACGAGGCGGGCGAATGTTCGTCGTTCGAAGACTTCTTGTTGTTTTTTGTAGATGAAGGGAGATCGGATGGTTGTCCAACGTTCGATTTTACGAGGGAGGGGGACGGGACCGGTACAGGGGAGACCGAAATAATAGGCTGCGCGGACGCAGAAATCGGCCATGAATTCGACTGGTGGACGATACCATCCTCGAATTTGGATTTGAGCGCACTTGATTCCGTAGGGGGCATATAGTTTCTTTGGCGCAAGGTATGCATCTCGGACGTCTTCGGGGAGATGTTCTTCCCAAAGTCTCTTTTCTTCGAGTTTCTCTTCTTGTTCGGGGGTGAGAGTTTCCGTTTCTCGACGAAAGGGTGTAGGTTGATTTGCTTTCCGAGCCAATTCTTCCAGATGCATTTCCTTCATTCGTTGATATAATATTTTACAGCAGAATGAGCGCCGTTCGTTAACTGACATGTTCTGCAGAATTTTCAGGAGGGGAGTCCATTTTGGACCGAGGGATTGGATGAAGTTTAGAGCGCTGTCTTCAATCATGTCGAGCATGTATGTCGTCATATAGTCTTCCGATTTGCCTTTTCTTAATTCTGCGACTTGGCGTTTCTGGCGAGGGTTTCGGTCGAGGAAGTAGTTGAAAATCTCTTCGAATGCGGAACGGGGGGCCCATTGATTATTGAAGGCTTTATTGACTTCGAGGACGAATGCGCCAAAGTCATCGGGGACGGTTTCATAGATGGGTTGTAAGGGCATTTGGAATTCGATTTTGGGTCGACTTGATCGAGGAGGAGGATTGATCTGAACTTGAGCAGGATTTCTATTGTCAATTGAGCACTGAATGTAGAGGTACCCTCTCGTCGATGATATCCATCGACATGACGATATTCGAAGACATATTGGGAGCGTCTGCAATTAGCATTCATCATTTCAGGGACGTACCAAATGTCGAGAGCACGTTACACTGGACGGCCCATTATATGCAACTCTGTACAACGCTCTTGAGGCGCCCAATCGAGGCCCTCGCATCCGTGGAAAAGTTGTGATCCTTTGGAAATGTTTGAAAATCTCCGATGGCCACTTTTGCAATTTGGCCATTTTTTTCAGGGCCATACCCTAGCGATCAATTTAGCGTTGCGCGCGCGCAACGTCGGGCGGGGCCGACAAACGGGGAGCGACGGGAGGTAATGCGGAGACAACTTATTTAGTTTCCCCTACCCGCCCTTCAGAAGACCATTCATCGATCAACAGCAGTTTCTTGACAGACAAGTTATGGATCTTTCCGGGTACTCTCATTTGAGTGGCAATTGACTAAATTTCAGTGTTGCGCTCATTACCGGTGCTGCAAGTGGGATCGGCCAGGCAATTGCGTTAGCCTTCATTCGAGAAGGTTGTCATCGCCTAGTGTTAGTAGATCTCAACAAAAATGGATTACAAGAGACGAAACGTGAGGGACTAAAGATCAATGGCCATGCGGACATCTTTATCGCGGACTGCGATATCTCAGACGATGTATCCGCCGATTCTGTAATGCAGGTCACCGTCGGAAAATTTGGAAGGCTCGATTATGCGGTCAATTGTGCTGGATATCCGGGACACTTTGGGCATACAGCAGAGTGGGGGACGGAGGAGTTCGACAAGGTGCTACGAATTAATGTTCGAGGGACATGGTTGTTCATGAGAGCTCAGCTGCAACAAATGAGAAAGCAAACGCCACTCGAGGCAAAAAGGTCGGTGTGTCAAATCACTTCAATTGACATCCTAGTGCCAAGATTCCAGGACAAAGGGGCTCGATTGTGAACATCGCATCCACCGCTGGTCTCGTGGGAATGGAAAACTTGTCTGGGGTGTCTTCTACCCGCGTTCGATCTCTGACATTACTAGTATGTCGCTTCAAAGCACGCCATTGCAGGCTTCTCAAAAACAGCTGCCATCGAGTATGGAAAGGAGGGGATTCGAGTCAATGCTGTATGTCCTGGGGTGATTGAAACAAATTTTGGAGGTTCAAAGCCAGAAGAGCTGGTGACGGAGGTTTTGCGCCCCACACTCCTAGCTACACCGCTTGGAAGGGCTGGACAGAGGGAGGAAGTTGCTGAGCTTGTGTGTTTCTTAAGTTCTACACGAGCTACATTTATGACTGGAGCATGTGTGACGGTATGTTACAATAATCTCAGGGTCCTGACTTGTAGGTTGATGGCGGATATACCGCGCCGTAGTCGTCCAGAGAAATGAATCTCACAAAAACTGCGATTGTCGACATTATTCGCTTGGAACATTCTAGCTGTTGCGTTACACTGGTGATATACTCCATTCTAGCGGCCTGTATCCATTATTTATAGATCGATTCTTTTGAAAATACGAATTGGTCAGATCATCCGGGGCCTTGGGTCTCATCTCCACGCCGGAGATCCGCACCACCGCACGAAGGGATTGCCCGGCGCCCCGTGTTGTGACACACATACCTCTGTATCATTTCCCCAATGCCAGTCCTTTGGGGCGGGGTTTGCTTCTTACTGCCACACGATGTAATGTCAAGAAAGGTCCGTTGACAGTTGGGGCGGGCGGTTTACGCTGCCGTTTCAGCCCCTAGATCTCTCTCGTACTAAATTTGTTTGTACGTATGAGGAATCCTTTCGGCCGTGGATGTGATCCCATGATAGTACCCTGACAGATATATTTAAAGACCGAACTTTCCACCTCACTCGCCGGGCAGTAGACACCTTCTTGCTAGATCGACATATTTCGGCTCTCATCACTGCCACCGACGAGTGTTACACTGATCAGATATGCGTTCATTGACAGCCATCGTTCTAACTTTGCTTGCCACTAGTACAATCTCGGCGAAAGTCCTTCGACCGGTTCCAAGACAGGATGGTGGTTTCCATTGCGGCGATTACGATGGGCAGCCTTGCAGCGCGACTACGTACCGAGGATGTTGCGATCCCGGTGTATCAACACAGTATATTGAGTGCGACCCCATCAGTGGTGCTCTTTACGTGGCCGACATGCCGTGGAACCAGATCTGCAACCAGCAACCAGCGGAGTGAAAAGAACGCTTGCGGTCTGGGGTGAGGTACGAATTCACGGGTGTTGCTATGCTGATTTCAAAGAGGTTTTTATTCTATCGATGTTGGTTTGTGTTTTGGGTTACAGAATAGAACTAGTTTCCTGCTAATGAAGCATCATATTATGACCCAAATATGTACAGCGGCTGAAATGAACCGCCCCGAATACGCATTAGACTGTTGGCTCCCACTCCACTGGACGCAACAATCAAGCGTCGACAATCGAGCTTGAATAATTCCTTCGTTCGATGTTGTTTCAATGACTTGAAAGGTAGTACTTGGCTGGTGAAGGAGGGTGGCGAAGGCCTGCCATGTCTCTCAATGAAGTAATCCGCTTCATCAACCCCGCCCACTCATCTCAACAGCGGGCCTACCCACACAATCTGCGGGCTCCCTCCTAAGCCTACATAATCCAGATGTCGCAAAAGAATGTAAATAGGGCGACTCAATAATTGACGCAGGGAATGAACGATAAATTTGGAAATCTTGCGTGTGAAAGGTGAAATCTGAGCGAGAATGACGGAAGGTAGTTTTCTCGTAGGACTCTGGTCCCGCTTCAACCTCACTCTGGCCGGAAGAGGATGAGATGCCACAAAAGCGAGGTGTAACGAGCTGAAGAAAGGAGAGCCAGCTGAATACGAGGGTTTGCTTCTTTGTCGCGGATGCTTGCTCGTTGCTAACACACACTTCAGAGGCCTCCCATCATCGCAATACTTATTGCACGCTCGCTTGAAAATGATCTCGAGCGCTATCTCCAAAAGATGCAAACCTCACCTTCTTACTTGCACATCTGATGTTCCCGCTCCGCGTTGCCATTTCAATCGGTGACACCCCCTTTGCCGAATGTTGGCGTAATAAACATTTACCTCACAAAATCCGTGACCGCATCTAAGTATCTCTTCAAACCAAGAAATGAGGTGAATAGTCCGATCCAGTCCTTCGAAGTGCTGTTGCATTCAGCTACCACGATCTTCCAACCCGAATCTTAGTTTTTCGTCACCTTGCAGAATCGGTATCTCCGAAATATCTGGCATGTGGATACGATGATTACGGAACGACGTACCGAGCTTTTCGAATGAAAGGAAGTCCATCGAGTTTAACTGAATACTTTCTTACTTGCTTCATAAGTTTCGTCCGTTCCTGCAAGCAAACCCTGCTCTGCGGACTAGTTTGTTTGAGGTTTTGTCGACATCTTGAACTCGGGCGGCGACTTGGAGTCAATTCCCTGGAAAAGTTCTTCGCCACGGCCCCATCCGTCGTTCCCAACGAGATTCGCTCTTGGAATGTGGACCACTGGAATGACTAAGGAAATCGCAACTCATATGGAATGAGGACTCAGTCTGATCTGTCTAAAAGGTTAGACAAATATAGCAAAGGGATGGTTTCCCTCAAGGGCAATTGTCGATCATCCCCGAATGACTTACATAGCTGACATGGTCTCTGCCGAATTTTCTCGTCATCAGTTTCTTCCCCCGAATCATTTAAATCCACTCCGAATGTTCGATCTGTATGAATGAATGTCTCTCGTTCAAGAGGTAAATCGTCGAGAACCGGATTGATCGGCGAATAGACTGAATGCGAACATCCGATATCTGGTTTGAATTCATGACGACTCGTCATCTGAAGAGCTTTTGGCGTCATATCCCTTACCGTACTTCCGCTAATCACCGGAACGTGGCGCGGTAGAGTGGATCTTTTATGATACTATACGGAATCTTCGTTGGCGTTGGGACTATCCCTCTTCAGAGTCGCTCGTCGTGACGAGTACCATCCCCGTGAATTTCAGTTTCTTGCTCGCCGATCAGGCTCTCGAAGCCTCAGCGATCGCATCGTAAATGAGGGTCAGGAAATCTGAGACAGGTGCCTCGGCAAAGCTTTGAAATTTCGGCCCTCCCTTGAGCCGTCTACATGCAGAAACTGAGCGCCTGTATATCAGAGGAAATACGCAGTGGAGTATTACCAACTTGAACCCCTCTTCTTGAATACATTTTCAAATATTTTGTTTTGACCTCGGCTGTCTCGGGCGTCGACAAGGAATCTAGCAGAATAAACAGATTTCTGATTCACTACTGTTGGCTCAAGTACGTTGCGGTTCCCGATTCCTGTACAACTGACCCCATCCTTTGAAACATAGATCCCCAAGGCTCTATACAGGAATGTAACGTCAGTCAACCAGTCGCTAGCTAATTGCGTCACGCACCGGGGCACCTTGAAGGTCAGATATATACGAGAGACGACGCTCCAGATGACAAGGACCGGTATCCGTACGGGAGAATACTCAACTTGTACCTTCTGGCCATAGAATTTGACAAAACCAGCGAGACGGTCGTCCGAGATCATTAAACCCCAAGCAAGGAATACT
>Ga0182015_10007767_pt1 | contig 10393 bp, 7 predicted proteins | sample 712P3MmetaG_FD_120478 | JGI IMG/M metagenome (GOLD analysis project Ga0182015, IMG submission 120478) | Permafrost microbial communities from Stordalen Mire, Sweden - 712P3M metaG | ecosystem: Environmental > Terrestrial > Soil > Wetlands > Permafrost | place: Sweden: Stordalen | collected... | reverse complement strand
GTCGCTGCCACGGTCGGTCTCAACATCCCGCTGCCTTGGGGCAAGGAGGCCTCTGAGCAACAGGCGGCGACTGCCCAGCTGGGCGCGGCCCAGCAACGCTACGACGCGGCGCTGCTCGATATCCAGAGTGCGCTCGGCGAGGCGCGCGCGCGGCTCCAGGCGGCACGCCAAGCCGGTGCCTTGGTGGCCCGCAAAGCCCTTCCGGAAGCCCGGGCGGCGCTCAAATCGATCATCGCGGACTATGCCCAAGGGCGCGGCGATCTGGCCACTGCACTCGACGCGCAGCACCAGGTCCACGACCTCGAACTCAAGTTGCTCCAGCTGCAGTTGGACGAACAAACAATGCTCGCCGCGATCGAACGATTGATTGGAGGCGAGCTGTGAGCCGCTCTTGGGCACGCGCGGCCATCCTCGCCGCCGCGGCGGCCGCTGGCCTCTGTTCCGGCCGGCAGACGGGGCATGGTTCCGCCCTTTGGGTCCCGGAAGCTGTGGCGCAGACAGCACCAGCTTCTGAACCGAACCTAGCGCCGGTCACGCTGACACCGCAGCGGATGCAGAGCATCGGGGTAAAGACCGGCGTCGTAGAGTTTCGACCGGTCCGCGACGAGATCCGCACCGTCGGAATCATAGAGGCCGACGAAACGCGGCTTTCCGACGTGCAGATCCGCTTCGCCGGCTGGGTTCAAAAGGTATATGCCGACGCAACATACAAACAGGTACGACAGGGCCAGCCGCTTCTGACGATCTACAGCCCGGAGCTGGTGACCGCCGAGCAGGACTATTTGGTGGCGAAGGAACTCCTGGCGCAAGGCAGCCAGCACGGCGGCGGATTACACGGATCAGAGTCGCTGCTCGGCGCGGCAACCGAGCGATTGAAACGCTGGCAAATTCCGGAGAGAGAAATCGCCCGGCTGAAGAAGAGCGGGAAGGTTCGGGATGAGATCGAAATCGACTCGCCAGTATCCGGCGTCATGACCGACAGGAAGGCCTTTCCGAACATGTATGTGCAACCGGGCATGAAGTTGTACTCGGTTGCGGACTTGTCGACCGTCTGGGTCTACGCCGAGATTTTTCAGAGCGATATTGGCCGGGTGAAGGTGGGAGATCCGGCGTCGATCACTGTCGACTCCTATCCGGACCAGGCCTTCCCGGCTCGCGTGAGTTTCATTTGGCCGGAAGTGGATCAGACCACGCGCCGGGCCCGCGTGCGCTTGGAGATCCCCAATCCGGAATTGAAGCTTTTGCTCGGGATGTTCGTCAATGTCCGGCTCGGCTTGCCACTCGGAGATCAGTTGGCGATTCCAGCCTCTGGAGTGTTTCAGTCCGGCACGCGTCAGATCGCATTCGTGGACCATGGCGGCGGTTATTTTGAGCCCCGGGATATCGAGACCGGCGCCAGGGCCGGTGACGATTTCGTCGTGTTGAAGGGGCTCAAAGCCGGCGAGCGCATCGCCACCTCGGCCAATTTTCTGATCGATTCTGAGAGCCAGCTGCAGGCCGCGCTGGGGTCGTTTGCGCCTCCGCCTCCCGGCGTGGGAGCGGCGGCGGCGATGAATGCCCCACAGGGGGCAACGCTCGAATATTCCTCAACCCCGTCGACCCCGCGCAAGGGAAGCAACAATCTCCACGTCAAGCTCACCGGCACCGACGGGGCGGCAATCACGGGCGCTCAGGTCACCGTAACGTTCTTCATGCCCGCCATGCCGGCGATGGGCATGGCCGCCATGCGAAACGTAACGACGCTCGGCGAAACGGGCGGCGGCATCTACGAGGGACCGGCAGAGGTGGAAACGGGCGGGACCTGGCAAGTCACCGTCCTGGCCACCAAGGCTGGTCAAACCGTCGCCCAGAAACAGGTCTCCGTGACCGCAGAAGGGGGCATGTAAGTGATCGCCCGCTGGATCGATTTGTGCGCCCGCAATAGCTTCCTCGTCTTCACTGGAACGCTGCTCCTAGTGCTGGCCGGCATCTGGGCGGAGCGCCGGATGCCGCTCGATGCCCTGCCCGATGTCTCTGATGTGCAGGTGATCATTCATACGGCGTGGAATGAACCGCCCAATGTCATCGAGGATCAGGTTACCTACCCGATCGTGACCGCCCTGCTTGCCGCGCCAAGCGTGAAGGCTGTGCGCGCCCAGACCATGTTCGGCGATTCCTACGTGTTCGTTGTGTTCGAGGATGGCACGGATCTTTACTGGGCGCGCTCGCGTGTCCTGGAATATCTCCAGCAGATTGCAGGGCGCCTTCCCGCCGGGGTCCACCCGACGATCGGGCCTGACGCGACCGCCGCGGGCTGGGTGTATGAGTACCTCATCGTCGATCACAACCATCGCTCCAGTCTCGCCGATTTGCGCAGCCTCCAGGATTGGTTTCTCAGGTATCAGATCGAGTCGGTTCCGGGGGTGGCGGAAGTCGCGAGCATCGGCGGTTTTGTCCGGCAATACCAGGTCCGATTGGATCCCGACAAGCTCCGCGCCTTTAACATCCCGCTCTCGACGGTGATCGACAAGGTCCGTGACAGCACCAACGAGGTGGGCGGGAGGCTGCTTGAGTTCCAAGGCGCCGAATACATGGTTCGGGGCTTGGGCTATCTGCGGTCGCTTTCGGATCTGGAAACGGTTCCCGTCGCCAGCAAGAACGGAACGCCGGTCCTGGTCCGGGACCTTGGAACGGTGTCGTTCGGGCCGGATATCCGCCGTGGTGTAGCGGAGTGGAACGGCGAGGGCGAAGCCGTCGGCGGCATTGTCGTGATGCGCTACGGCTTGAACGCGCTGAACGTGATCTCCGGCGTCAAGAAGAAGCTCGCTGAAATCTCCGGATCGCTACCGCCGGGAGTGGAAGTCGTCTCTGGTTACGATCGTTCCGGGCTGATCCAAGCCTCGATCGACACCCTTGAGCGCGACCTGATCGAGGAAGCGATCATTGTCAGCCTCGTGATCATCATCTTCCTCTTTCACTTCCGCTCCGCCCTCATTCCGATCCTGACCCTGCCGATCGCCGTGGTCGCATCGTTCATTCCGATGTACTACCTGCAGGTAAGCTCGAACATCATGTCTCTCGGCGGATTGGCGCTGGCCATCGGCGTTCTGGTGGACGCGGCGATCGTGATGGTGGAAAACGGCTACCGGCATCTGTCCGAAGCGCAGCACGCGCGCGCTGGCGACAAAACGAAGCAGCGCGGCATCTCTTCCCGCGAAAGACGACGCATCCTTCTGGATGCGGCCAAGCAGGTCGGACCGGCGCTCTTCTTCTCGCTCTTGATCATCGTCGTCTCGTTTCTTCCAGTATTCTTGCTCGAAGCGCAGGAAGGACGGATGTTCCGGCCCCTGGCCTGGACCAAGACTCTGGCTATAGGCTTTTCGTCGCTGCTTGCCATCACGCTGGTACCGCCGCTGATGCTTCTGTTCATTCGCGGCCGGCTGCGGCCGGAATCGAGCAATCCCATTTCGCGGGTCACGCAGGGGCTCTATCTGCCGGTGTTGAGACTCTGCCTTCGATTTCCAAAGACCACGGTGCTGCTCAATCTCGTCTTTTTAGCCATGACGTTTCCTCTTGCGTTCAAGCTGGGCAGTCAATTCATGCCCCCGCTATTTGAGGGCGCCTCCTTGTACATGCCCACGGCGCTTCCCGGAATCTCGATCGGTCAGGCGACGCAGCTGCTGCAGCAGCAGGACCAGGTTCTTCGCTCCTTCCCCGAGGTGGCGAGTGTGTTCGGCTCCATCGGCCGGTCCGACAGTGCGACCGACAATGCTCCCCTCGACATGTACGACACCACGGTGATTCTCAAACCCCGCGGCGAGTGGCGCCCGGGGGTGACCTACGAGAAGCTGATTTCGGAAATGGATGCCAAACTCCAGTTCCCTGGGTTGACCAACACGTGGACCATGCCGATCGAGAATCGTCTCGACATGGAGCTCACCGGAATCAAGACCCCGGTGGGCATTAAGATTCAAGGCCCGAGCCTGGACGGCATCGAGGCATTGGGCGCGAGAGTTCAACAGATTCTCGGGGCGATGCCGGAGATGAGGTCGGTTTTTGCCGAGCGCGTCGCGCAGGGATTCTACGTCAACGTTGAAGTGAACCGGGAGGAAGCGGCGCGCTATGGATTGACCGTGGGCGATGTGCAGCGGGCGATCACCTCCGGAATCGGCGGGGAGAACATCGCCGAGAATATCGAGGGCCGCGAACGCTATCCCATCTCCGTCCGCTATGCGCTCGATTTCCGGGACGACATTCAAAAGCTCGAGCGGGTGGTGATTGCGACGCCTTCCAACGCGCAGGTGCCGCTCGGCGAACTCGCCAAGATTTCGTTTTCGAAGGGGCCCGCGATGATCCGGGACGAGGACGCGGCTCTCACCGGCTACGTGTACCTGGATCTGAACACGCGGGACTATGGCGGCTTCGTCTCGCGGGCTGACAGACTACTCCAGGAGAAGCTCCATCTACCGGCCGGCTACAGCCTGAAATGGTCGGGCGAATATGAATTTGAGCTGCGGGCCAAGGAGCGCCTGAAGGTCATCCTGCCGGTCGTCTTCCTTGCGATCTTTATGCTGCTTTATATGGTGTTCCGATCCGTGACCGAAGCACTCATTCTGATCTTTCCGACGCTGTACGCGATGACGGGAGGCCTTCTTCTCCAGTGGTATCTTGGCTACAATTTCAGTGTTGCGGTCTGGGTTGGCTACATCGCGTTGTTTGGAATCGCGGTCGAGACGGGTGTCGTGATGGTCGTCTATTTGCACGAAGCGCTCGACCGGAAGCTTGCCGCCGGATCTGTCCTGCAGCGCGTCGATATTGAGCAGGCCGCCATCGAAGGTGCCGTCCACCGCTTGCGTCCCAAGCTGATGACCGTCGCGGCTGTTCTGGCGAGCCTTGTGCCGATCCTGTGGGAGACCGGCGTGGGGTCGGACGTGATGAAACCCATCGCCGCGCCGATCGTCGGGGGCATGATCACCTCCACGATAAACGTGCTGATTCTGGTTCCCGTCTTCTTCGTGATGATGAAGGCGCGTGCGCTGCGGCAGGGCAAGCTCCATGGTCCGGAGGAAGCAGAGGTGTAAGATTGCCATTCCGAGAAGCGCTTCAACCCAAAGGAGCCGTGAGCATGGAGGATGGCGCTATCGTGAAGCCTGGCCTGACGGAAAGCTGCGCAGATGCCTGCTGCCGCTCCACTCCTTCTGCATTGTCGCTGACATCGGAGCGCGCCGCGCTGATTCGGCAGGCGTTTCGCCTTGAGTGGATGACGGTCGCATGGATGGTGGTTGAGGGCGTCGTGGCGCTCGGCGCTGGTATGGTAGCGGGGAGTCTGACGCTGATGGCCTTCGGGCTTGATAGCGCAATCGAGCTGGCATCCGCGGGCGTTCTCATCTGGCGCCTCAATGTGGAACTGCGCCATGGACAGGAGTTTTCCGAGCGCGCCGAACGAACCGCCAGCCGGATCGGAGCCGTGCTGCTGTTTTCGCTTGCGGCCTACATCGTCGCAGGAGCCGCCTGGAGCCTGGGGACCCGACACGGAGAAGCCTTTTCGCTTCCGGGGCTGATCGTCGCTTTGCTGGCAATGCCAATCATGACTCTATTGGCACGCCGCAAGATCGCGATTGCAACGCAGCTTGGCAGCCGCGCCATGCGGGCAGATGCCGCCGAGAGTATCACCTGCGGCTGGCTGTCGTTCGTCGTAGTTGTCGGCCTGTTGGCAGACCTCATGCTCGGCGCGTCGTGGGTAGACGCCGCAACCTCGCTTGTGATCGTTGGCTTCGTCGCCAACGAAGCGCGCGAAGCTTGGAGCGGCGAGGACTGCTGTGACCACGGCTAGCGAGTGCCGCGTTGCAGGCGCGGTAAGCTCGTGCCGCAGGACGCGAACGACCAGCCGGCCGACAAGGCGCTATGGCGGCTAGCGAAAGGAGGCGGCAACTCCAAAGTGCGGAGAAACGTTCCTGAAAACATCGTTTCTCCAAAAGAGTTGCAGCCAGATGCGTTGCCGATTGGGTGGTGTCTAGAATCCACTGCAAGGCTTCTACGAGTTGGCGCCATCCGTGATTTGAAAGACGGCAACCACGGGGCCAACCACCCGAAGGTGTCCGATTTTGCTGAGAACGGGCTCCCATTTATTACGGCGGCCATACGGAGCCAATCGACAGCGCGACGGCAACCTCTACCCCGAAGTAAGACAGGTTGAGCAGCGCCACGACCCGGACAACGCGGCGGAGAGCATTGGTGGTGTGCGTTGCATCGGACCATCGTTAACACGGTCCCGGAGCGGAGGCCGCTAGATGACATTCGCAGGTGCAAGCTGGCAGGCACGGGCCGGGTCGCCGTCCTCGATCTGAAGTGTGGCATGGCCTATGGCCTTTCGAACATTACCGATAGCTTCAAGCGCCAGGTTGAACAAAAGGGGGCGCCGTCATAATCGCCTTGGCCAGTTCGTCCAAGTCCTTTAGGTCTGGGAAGTTGGAAAAGCCGCGCAGTGCATCACCCACGTTGACGTACTCGAACCCTTTGCCTCTATGCTTGTTGGCCAGCTCGAGCAATGGAAGCTCTTCAAACCCTTTGCCACTATAAATCTTGTTGGCCTGCTCGAGCAACGATAACTGTTTGGACGAGAGCGAGAGCTTCTTCTTTATGTCGACAGGGAGATCCTCGTACGACGTGATCAGATCGTGACCGTACGCCTTCTTGACCTCAGCTTGCCGTTTTTGCTCAAGGTGTACGGCTTTGAACTGAAGCTCGATCGCGCGACAAAGCAGGAAGTACGGGACCGGCGAAAAGTCGGGACACTGAAACGACTGGCGGCACTCGTAGTACTGCTTCGCCCATAGACGAAACCCGGTCGGCGAGAGGTTGTACTGGCCGGTCTCGCCTTTAAGGGAATAGGTCGGCGCCTGGCGCGCTTTCTCGCGCTTTTTTGTGTCTGTCATCTCTTTCCCTTCGTGGAATATAGCGCGGGCGTGCCTTTTTCGCCAATTGGCGCTTTTGCCTTATGCGGCCTTTGATAGAGCAACAGCGGGAGCCGGAGCGCGGCAACATAGGCGCCCCTCAAACACGAAAGACCCCGCTGCTGCCCGAAGGGAGTCTTAAGCTGGGTTTTTGATCGGCCGACCGATTTGCGTAGGCTCGGCATGCTACCGCAGAAGGAGACCTGAAAATGGCGACTTATGTTGATCGCGTCTTAGAACCTGGCGAAAGCGTGCGCTACCGCACGACCGTAAGTTCGATTGTCTATATTCCGTCGGGGGTGCTCGCGGCTATCGCGTTGGCGGCTCTGCTCGCCGGCGTAAACTATCCCGATAGCGATAGGTTTTTCTGGTTCGTCGCAACTATCTCCGCCATGGTCGCTATGTGCAATTTCGCTTACGCATGGTTCCGTCGCTGGACAACCGAGATCGCCGTCACCGATCGCCGCGTCATTCTGAAGCGCGGTTTTATACGCCGCGCGACCATGGAGATGAACTTGGCAAAAATTGAAAGCGTCGACGTCGATCAAACGCTGAGCGGACGTTTATTCAACTACGGCAATGTCACGATCCGCGGCACTGGAAGCAGTTTCGAAATCCTCCGCACGGTCGATGCGCCTCTGAAGTTGCGGTCAACAGTAACGGCAGGTTGATGGGGCGAAACGGTCAACCGCTCGCAATATTCTCCCAATTTCGCCAAGGCCTCGCGCTTTTCGTCGGAAAATTCAAATTTCATGTATATGCCAGCGACTCATACCATCCGCGCGAGCGGCGGACGACATGGACGACCGACAGTATGACCGGCACTTCCACCAGCACTCCGACGACCGTTGAGAGCGCCGCGCCCGACTTGCAAAAAAGGCGATTGCCGTCGCCAAGGCAGCGTATGAGTGAAACCATCTCAGGTGAAATCGACTGGCGTGCAACGCTTTTCGGTACGCGCGCGCCGGGCTGGTCGATCCTTGTCCGGTTCCTCGTCGGCCTCGTCGTGTTTCTGCCCGAAGGAATTCAGAAACTCGCTTTCCCGGACATCCTTGGGGCAGGCCGCTTCGCGAATATCGGGATTCCTTATCCCCAGCTGATGGGACTGTTCGTCGGTATCGTCGAGATCATATGCGGTACCCTCATCATACTTGGCCTGCTCACCAGGCTCGCGGCGATCCCGCTGATCATCATCATGATCGTCGCGATCGTGTCGACCAAGGTGCCGATTTTGCTGGGGCATGATTTCTGGATTTTCCATCTGCCCAAGCTGCCCCGCTACGGCTTCTGGACCATGTTGCACGAAGCGCGCGCGGATTTCGATATGCTGCTGGGTGCTCTTTACCTCCTGATCGAGGGCGCCGGCGCATGGTCGCTGGACGCCATGCTCGCGCGCACCAGCCGGCCTTCACATCTTCGGGAGGAATGAAGCCGTGATGATCGATCGACGTTCCCTGCTTAAAGATGCCGGACTAATGCCCTTCATGGGCGCGGTGCCGCGACTCGCACGGGCCGCTGACGAGGTCACCAACGCAAAGGCGGACTACACGTTACGAATCGGAACCGGGTTCGTCGAGCTGGCGCCCGACCACATCGTCTCGACTACCCTCTATAACGGCAAGTTTCCGGGACCGCTGCTGCGCTTCAGGGAAGGGCAGCGGGTCGTCGTCGATATTCACAATGACACCGATACGCCGGAGTTGGTGCATTGGCACGGGCAGATGATCCCCAGCGACGTCGACGGCGCCGCCGAGGAAGGCACGCCCTTCGTGCCGCCCCATGGGATGCGCCGGATCGCCTTCGTACCCAAACCCTCCGGCTTTCGGTTTTACCACACGCATGTTGTGGCCGGGGGCGACCTTAACCGCGGCACATACACCGGCCAGGTGGGACCGGTCTACATCGAACCGATCAACCCCGGCGCCTATGATCGCGAAGTCTTTCTGGTGATGAAGGAGTTTGCGCCAGCCTTCAGTCGCGGCGGCGACATGGCGATGGACGTGCTGGCCGGCGGACCGATCAAGGCACTGCAGCAGATTGGGAGAGCCGCCGACGACGCAGCACAAGAAAAGACCAAAGGCTTCGAGGTCGGCTACGAGCTGTTCGCCATCAACGGCCAGATGCTCGGCCACGGCGAACCCATTCGCGTGAAGCAGGGTGAAAACGTGCTGTTCCATGTGCTCAATGCGAGCGCAACCGAGATCCGCGGCCTCGCTCTGCCCGGTCATATCTTCCGTGTCGTGGCGCTCGACGGCAATCCGGTCCCGACACAAGTGGACGTTCCTGTGCTCTGGCTCGGCACGGCCGAACGCATCTCGGCGATCGTTGAAATGAATCACCCCGGCGTTTGGGTGCTGGGCGATCTTGGCGATGACGACCGCAACCACGGGATGGGGATCATCGTCGAATACGCGGGTCAGAAGGGCAAGCCGCAATGGACCAAGCAGAAACCGTTTCAATGGGATTACACGCGGTTCGGCACGGCGAATGCTGTGCCAGCCTCACCCGACGAGACGATCGAGATGACGATCGTCAAATACAACGCCGCGCTCAATGGCTTCAATCAATGGACCATCAACGGCGAAGCCTTTTCGATGGATGCCATGAAGCCGATGGTCACGCTGCATGAGGGGCGCCGCTACCGGCTGAAATTCCGCAACGCCAGCGACGACATCCACCCGCTGCACCTGCACCGGCACAGCTTCGAACTGACGCGCATCGGCGGCAAGCCGACAGCGGGCGTGCTCAAGGACGTGGTGATGCTGGGCGGATTTCAGGAACTCGAATTCGACTTTGTGGCCGACAATCCGGGGCCGACGCTCTTCCACTGTCACCAGCAGCTGCACATGGATTTCGGGTTCATGGCGCTCTTCAAATATGCGTAAGCGATCGGGATCACTTGGATAAACAAAAGAAATACTCCATGACAATCGCCACACACTCTGCCACGGCTAGAGATCGGCAGACGGGTTCGCCTCTTGAAGTTCTCCTTGTCTTCCTCAAGCTGGGCGTCACCTGCTTCGGCGGGCCGATCGCTCATATCGGATATTTCCGCGAAGAGTTCGTGGTACGCCGGCACTGGCTCGACGAGCAGGCTTATGCCGATCTGGTGGGGCTGTGCCAGTTCCTGCCCGGCCCGGCCAGCAGCCAGGTCGGATTTTCCATCGGGCTCATGCGGGCCGGTTATTGGGGCGGCCTCGCGGCATGGACCGGCTTTACACTGCCTTCCGCCATCGCCCTGGGCCTCTTCGCCTGTGGTGCGGGTGCGCTAGGTGGTTCAATCGGCGTAGGACTGCTGCATGGACTGCAGCTCGTCGCCGTGGCGATCGTCGCACAGGCCATTTACGGCATGGCGCGCACGCTATGCCCCGACCGGGAGCGGGCTTCCATTGCCGTCGTGGCGGCGCTGATCATCTTGTTCAGCAGTGCCTCGGCCGCTCAGATCGGGGCTATCTTGTTGG
>Ga0182015_10007766_pt1 | contig 10394 bp, 6 predicted proteins | sample 712P3MmetaG_FD_120478 | JGI IMG/M metagenome (GOLD analysis project Ga0182015, IMG submission 120478) | Permafrost microbial communities from Stordalen Mire, Sweden - 712P3M metaG | ecosystem: Environmental > Terrestrial > Soil > Wetlands > Permafrost | place: Sweden: Stordalen | collected... | reverse complement strand
GCTACTGCGCCTGCGTCCGGTGACGTTCCGCTACCAGAAGCATTTTGCCGACGGATCACAGCCGATTCAATACGGGTTGATTGCCGAGGAAGTAGAGGAGGTCTATCCCCACCTCGTTGCACGTTCGGCCGACGGCCAGATCGAAACCGTGAAGTACCAGGTGCTCGATGCGATGCTCCTCAACGAACTGCAGCGACAGCAGGCTGAAATTGCAGAGCTTCGGGACCAACTTGCTTGGATTCTGACGTCAATCTCCACGCCTGAAGTTCGGCAGTCACTCGTCCGCGTCCCGTCGACAGCGAACGCAAGTGGGGCTGAGATCAGTTCAGCCCTCAAGAGCCTGAAATAAAGAAAAAGAAGAAGAGGCGAGAAAGCCAAGCTCGATGTGGCAAACAATTTATCGCGAGTTCCGGCGTTGGGCAACGGTTTCAGGGCGGGCAGCGGCCGCTTATAGAAGGACCGAGATCACCGTGGAAACCGACCGCGTCTTGATCATTCGCAAGTCGAACTCCACGCGGGTGTGGTGCGCAGAATGCGGCCGCGAGGTCGACATGGTGGACCTCAACGAGGTTGGGGCGATAGCGGGAACGCTGCCGCCAGGAATGGCGCAGCGGTTGCCGGGCGAGTCGCTGTCCACGAAACCAATGCTCTCCGGCTGTGGGGAACGGCCGGGGTGGCATTGGTCGCAGGCTGCGGATGGATCGACGTTGGTTTGTCTGGAGTCGCTGCTGAAGTGAAGAAGCGTGAAGGAGTGCGCACGGTGACACGGGGATTAGGACTAACTGGGATCAGGAGTAACTGGGTTAGGACTAACAAGGTTCGGTACAAGCTTTCCCCCAAAACGATAACGAAGGAGAACCAAAGGAGCATTTTATGACCAGGCAAACTTTGAAGCATTTCGCACAATCGTTGACCCTACTTGCACTCGCGCTAATCCCAGCCCCGAGTTTGTCGCAGGTTCGATTCGCGTCGAAGCTCCCAGGCAAGCGCACGGCATCGTCGGCTGCGCAAGCCGCCGCGCATCAGATGCTGACGCCGGGCTCGCCGTCCTACAACTACACGCTGCTCAGCTATCCCGGCCAGCTTACCACCGCCGCGATATGCATTAACAAGGGTGCGACCACTTCCAAAACTGAAATCGTCGGAGGGTATGGCTCCAACGAAGGCTTCTCCCAAGCGGGCTTCCTCGTGAAGGTGTCGGGGAAAAAAACCATCGCCGAGAGCTACCAGGTGGTGAATGATCCCCACGAGCCAGCGCAACAAGAGGCGACATGCATTAACGACGCGGGTCAGATTGTTGGTACTTACCTTGACAGTTCGGGCTTTAACCACGGCTATGAGCGGATCGGCGGGAAGTTCACCCAGCTCGATGTGCCCTTTACCGGTGCCACGGCCACCCTCCCCTTCGCGATCAACGATTCGGGCGAAGTTGTCGGCTGCTGGGGCGATAGCGACGGCAACGATCATGGCTTCACGCTGATTGGAGGCACCTATGCCTCATTCGACTACCCCGGCGCCAGCCAAACCTGCGCAGATGACATCAACAGCGCGGGAGACATAATCGGCCAGTACTTCGACGCCAGTGGAGTTGGAAACAGTTTCTTGTTGAGCGGGGGAACCTACACTTCGTTCGCTTACCCCGGCGCAATTGACACGTTTGTCAACGGAATCAACGACTCCGGCGTCATCGTTGGGGGTTACTGCACCACCAGCGAATGCGAGGACACCTTCGATGGGGTACAGAACTTCCTGCTGAGCGGAGGCGTCTTCACACCAATCACCATTCTCTCCGGCGAAGTTTACGCCGTGGCAAATGACATCAATAACGACGGCGTGCTCGTCGGCTACTACCAGGATGCCGCCGGGCTCCTTATCTCATTCATGGCGACCCCATAGGTGGGAGTGTGCCTTGGGGCGCTGCTGAGGTCGAGGTCAACGGGAATCGGCAAGAAGCGGGAAGATTCAAATTTTACGAACGAATGAGGAGGATTTTATGTCGTGGCAAACTGTGAAGAATTTCAATATGGCGGGCGAGCTGAACCTTTCCGAGTTGTTGGTTTTGACCTGGGCGTTGGTTTTGATTACCGGTATGCAAGCGCTGCCTGCTCAGGCACAGCTCACGGAGTTGTACGCGTTTCAATACAACGCCGCCACGACCAGCAACTTCCCCGACGGCGCAAATCCGATGGCCGAGCTGATTCAGGGTGCGGATGGGGACTACTACACCACCACCAATATCGGCGGAGCGGGTGCATGCCCGGGAGAGGTGGAAGGTCAGATCCCTGGCTGCGGAGCGGTGGTCAAAATCACCCCTGCGGGAGCGTTGAGCGTGCTCTACAGCTTCCCCTACGACTCTTCCAGCAGCAGCGCCCCGAATGGCTGGTTCCCCGAGGCTGGGTTGGTGCAGGGACGGGACGGTAATTTCTACGGCGTGGCGAGCGAGGGCGGTACCGCCACAGAGTCCTCCTGTGCCGACACTACCGGGCTGTCGGGTTGTGGCACCGTCTTCAAGCTCACACCCAGTGGAACGATCACTGTGTTGCACTCTTTCTGCGGGGGCGGCGGCTGCGGCTCGCTAGCCACCGATGGGGCGGAGCCTACCGGACGAATGGTTTTTGGAGCCAATGGCGATCTGTATGGCACAACCCAAGTCGGAGGCCTCTACAACGGCTTCTACAACCAGGGCATGATCTTCCGGATAACAACTTCCGGCGCTTACAAGGTGCTGCATTTGTTTTCCGGCAACTTCGGCTCCAAGCCAGATGGGGCAAATCCCGCAGCCGGACTGATTCTGGCCTCAAACGGGGACTTCTACGGTACGACTACAGCCGGCGGAGCATCGGAGGATGGAACCGTGTTCAAGATGACTCCGGCAGGCAAAGTGACCTTACTGCATTCATTCACCGGCAGCAGCGATGGCAGCATGCCGATTGGGGCTCTGGTGCAGGCCAGCGATGGCAACCTTTACGGCACGTGCTACTCCGGCGGTGCCAACGGCACGGGGACAGTGTTCCGCATTACCACGAAAGGAGTCTTCACGAAGATTTATGACTTTGCCGCCGAGGCAGCGCCAGGCAACATCGGCTATCTTCCCAGGGCTGGATTGATTCAGGCCTCCGACGGCAATCTCTATGGAACGGCGTGGCAGGGCGGCGCATTCACCGCAACTGGCACGATTTATCAACTCACGCTGGGGGGCGTTGGGACACTGGAAGCCAGCTTCGATGCCAGCACCACCGGTTTCTCGCCGCTGGGCGCACTGTTGCAGGGAAGCGACGGCAGACTCTATATGACGCTGCAGTACAACGGCGGCGAGAATTCTGACGGCGTGCAGGACCAGGGCGCGATTTCAGTGCTGGACCTTGGACTCAGTCCGCCGGCGCCGGGACCATTCGAATTCACACCGGCCAAAGGATTAGTGGGCGCGAAGATCACATTGAGAGGTTCGGCGTTTGTAGGCACAACGGCAGTGACGTTCAATGGCACGTCAGCGGCTTCCGTCGTCGACGCTTCTGGATACGTCACCGCTACCGTACCGGCGGGAGCCACCAGCGGAACGATCTCTGTGACCAATGCAGGAGGCACCACGACGAGCAAGAGCAGTTTTACCGTGCTTCCGTGATGACTTGGATTGTGCCGGCGCGACGGGCACCTTCCTTCAATTGATCAACGATGGCTGCTCGTCTCGTTCATGGCGACCCCCAGAGGTGGGCGTCTGTCTCGCTCGCCGCTGGCATCGATGTGGCTTTGCACTCAGTAAGTCAAATCAGTTTATTCGGAGGATGTTATGACCAACCGCCAGGAATTTCGTTTCCCCGCTCTGCTCCTTTGGATTCTCGTTGTGGTTTTCTCCACAGTCGTAACCACGCCAAACATGGCAGCGCAGAGCGAGAGTGTGGATTCCGCTAAGGAATCTTCCTACGATAGTTCTTTCGAGCGCAGGCTGGCGCAAATTCTGCCGCACGCCGGCCAAAATGCGCCCGCCGCCAAGCCAGCGCAATCGTTGCCCGCGCGCTCCGACCGAGCGAGCCGCACATTCCCCGGTCAAGCCCATCAAGCGCCCGGGCAGGACCTCGCCCGACCGCTCGGTGCCTCCGTCGCCGCCGAGAGATACGTCTTCGGCAGGATGGATCTAGCCACCGACCCCACTCCTTTGGCGGTCGCCATTGGAGCCTTTCAAACCGGTGGTCCGCCGAGCATCGTCTCAGCGAACTGGGGCGAGGAGACGATTTCCGTGCTCGTCGCTAATCCCGACGGAACGTTTCAGCCGGCTGTAGACTACGCCGTCGGCGAAGGACCCGAAGCGATTGCCGTAGGTGACTTTAATGGCGATGGAAATCTCGACCTGGCAGTTGCCAACTGGTATGGCGCTACCGTATCCATCTTGCTCGGCAACGGCGATGGCACCTTTCAGCCGCAAGTCACCTACTCATGCGTTTCGGCCTGCGGCGATGTCATCGTCGGGGACTTCAACGGCGATGGCAAGCTCGACTTGGCAGTGAGTGCCTTTGACGCAAACGAGGTGGGAATTCTGCTCGGCAACGGCGATGGCACGTTCCAGGCGGCAATCACCAGCGCCGCAGGCGATGGTCCTTACTACCTTGTCGCCGAAGACTTCAACGGGGACGGCAATCTTGATTTGGCCGCGACCAATGACTCTGGAAACACCGTTTCCGTTCTGCTTGGCAAGGGGAATGGCACGTTTCAACCCCAAGTCCAATACGTCGCCGGGTACTGTCCGCAGGTCATCGTCGCCGGCCATCTCAGCGGCAATAACAAACTCGACTTAGTCACGGAGAACTACTGCGGCAACACCGTGTCGGTACTCATGGGAAATGGCGACGGCACCTTTCAAAACCATGTGGATTATGACACGGGCAACGCTCCGGATTGGCTGGGGATCGGAGATTTCACCGGCAACGGGACTCTCGACCTGGCGACCGCGAACACCAACGACAATACGGTTTCGATCCTGCTCGGAAAAGGCAACGGCACCTTCAAGCCGCACGTCGATTATGGCGTCGGCTTTGAACCCAATGGATTGGCCGTCGGCGACGTGAACGGCGACGGCAAACTCGACCTTGCCGTCACCAATTATGGCGGCAGCACCGTTTCTGTGCTGGTGGGCAAAGGCAATGGAACCTTCCAGGCTCCCGAGAACTACGCGACCAAAGGGTTTCCAGGAACGGTTGCCATCGGCGACTTCAATGGCGATGGCAAGCTCGATCTCGCGACCGAGACCATAAACAATACAGTCTCAGTTTTTCTCAACAAGGGAGGCGGCAAGTTTGCCGCGGCGGTGAACTACGCGGTCGGTTACGACCCCTTCGGCACGGCTGCTGCAGACTTGAATGGCGACGGCAAGTTGGATCTCGTCGTGGCGAATGAGGGCGAGAACACCATCTCCGTGCTCATGGGCAACGGCGATGGAACCTTCCAGACTCAAGTGCAGTACGCGGCCGGATTGGAGCCGGAGGGCATCACGCTGGGAGACTTCAACGGCTCTGGCAATCTCAGCCTCGTTACCGCCGATTACCCTATCGAATCTGTAGCCGTTCTACCGGGCAACGGCAATGGAACCTTTCAAGCCGATACGACTGATTCGACAAATGGCGAACCCTATTGGACGGCGGCCGGCGATTTTAATGGCGACGGCATACTCGACCTGGCTGTCTCCAACTACGGCGGGGGCACCGTCGCCGTCCTGCTCGGCAACGGTAACGGCACGTTTAAGGCAGCCGTCACTTATACCGTCGGCACCTACCCGACCGGCATCGTCGTCGGAGACTTCAACAAGGACGGCAATCTCGACATCGCCGTAGTTAACGACGGAGACAGCACCGTCTCGATTTTGCTCGGCAACGGCGATGGTACTTTTCAACCGCAGCTCGTCAACCCAACCGGTGTCGAGCCGATTTTGCTGACCGTCGCCGATTTCAACGCCGATGGCAATCTTGACCTCGCCGTTGGCAACATCCTGTGTTATAACCTGCCCTGCCCGCCGGGTACTGTTTCTCTTTTGTTCGGCAATGGTGACGGCACTTTCCAGCCTCATGTTGATTACCGCTTCGGAGTGCAATCGTTCGCGCCCGCGTCCGCAAACCTGAGCGGCGAGGGCGGCGCCGATCTGGCCGTCAGTAATCTTGAATCCAGCACGGTTTCGGTTCTGCTGAACCTGCCCGTCGTCTCCGTGTTTCCCAACACGCTGAACTTCGGCAAAGAGGGGGTCGGCGTCAAGAGCAGCGCGCTGACCATCAACATCAGCAATCCGAGCGGCACCCCGATCAGCATCAGCGGCAAACCGAAAATCAGCGGAGCCGACGCCACCGACTTCGCGGAAACCACCACTTGTCCGCTCTCCCCGCACACCTTGGCTCCAGGTGCCGAGTGCTCCGTCAGCGTGACCTTCGATCCGAAAGCCACCGGTGCGCGGAGTGCCACGCTCAGCCTTAAGGACAACGTGCCCGGCAGTCCGCAAGCGATCGCATTGGGAGGGACTGGCAATTGAATCCGTTTGCCGTGGTAGCGCATGGACAGAGTTCGTTGAAATCGAGAAAAGGAAATCTGCAACGGAACATTTGGAGGACACCATGAAGAACCTGAAAGCTCAACTGCGATTCGTTTCACTCCCATCTCTGGTCCTGCTGGCATGGGCGATGGCGACGGCGGCCTACGCCCAGATCACGCCCCTCGGTGACGCCTACACCAATACCGCAACTCCAACCAAGAACTTCGGAGCCGCGACGGTGCTTGACGTCGAGAGTTCGCAGACGACTTACATTCAGTTCAATCTGTCGTCGATCCCTTCCGGCTACACCAGCGCCGACATCACCCAGGCCACACTCAAACTCTACGTCAATGCCGTGGCCACGGAGGGCAGCTTTAACGTGGACTACGTCAACGGCACTTGGACGGAGTCGACCATCGATGCCAGCAACGCTCCAGCTCTGGGAACGACCATTGCGGCCAGCGTCCCGCTGACTACGGCGGATAAGAACCAGTACATCCTCGTTGACGTCACGGCGGCGGTACAGGCGTGGCTGAGCGGAACCGCCAATGACGGCGTCGCGCTCGTGGCGAACAGTCCGCTGAACGCCAGTTTCGACAGCAAGGAAAGCACGAAGACGAGCCACTCGGCGGAGTTGGACATCGTGTTCGCCGGCGGCGGCACGATCACGGGCGTCACGACGGCCAGTGGCAGCGGCCTGACCGGTGGCGGCACCAGTGGCACGCTGAATCTAGCGCTGACGAATGCGTGCGCGACGAATCAAGTGTTGCAATGGAACGGCAGTTCGTGGGTATGCGCCTCGGCGGCTACGGGCACGATCACGGGGGTAACGGCGGGAACGGATCTCACCGGCGGCGGCACAAGTGGGAACGTCACGTTGAACTTGAACACGACGGCAACCAACGCGCTGTATGCGCAGTTGGCGGCGGCCAATGCGTTCAGCGGAGTGCAGACCATCAACAACACCACCTTGATAACGGGGGCGAACAGCTCGGGAGTGTTGGAAGTCACGAATACGCTCACGTCCGGGAGCGCACCGGCGGTGGTGGGCACGACTAATAGCACAAACGCCTCCGGCCTGAAAGGAATTGCATCGGCGACCTTGGGAACAAGCAACGGCGTGTATGGAACGAACTCCAGCGAGGGGGGCTACGGTGTGAAGGGGGCGAGCCCGAATGTGGGCGTCTACGGAGCCGCGGATGGGGCTAGCAATACGGGCTCGGACTTTGCCGCCCTCTCCGGCGTTTGGGGGGACACGGGAAGTGCCGGCCAGTCTGGCGTCTTGGGCACGGCTGACGACAACATCGCCGGACTGTTTATAAACAACAGCACGTTTACTCCCTCGCTGTACCTGGAGAACAACGGGACGACCAGCACGGCATTCATTTTCCAAACGAATGGCTCAAACTTCGGCGGTGCGTGCGACATCGACGTCCGAGGAGATCTAACCTGCACCGGCAAAGTTAGCGGCGTAGCCAACGTGGACGGCGGCGCGCGCAAGGTCTCACTCTATGCCATGCAATCCGCGGAAAATTGGTTCGAGGACGCTGGTTCGGGGCAACTCTCCAACGGGTCGGCGAGCATTGCCCTGGATCCCACCTTCGCACAAACCGTGAATGCCGGGGTCGAGTATCACGTGTTTCTCACTCCCAACAGCGACTGCAAGGGACTGTATGTCAGCCAGAAGACGGCATCCTCGTTTGATGTGCACGAGCTGGGCGGTGGGACTTCCAGCATTGCCTTCGACTACCGCATCATGGCCAAGCGCCGGGGCTATGAGAACGTCCGTCTCGAAGATCTCACCGAGCAATTCAATAAACAGGAAGCCCAGCGCAAAATGCGGCGCCCGGTAAGGCCCTCCGCTAAGCCGGAGGTCGGTTCGCCGATGCCAGCAGAGCAACTCAAGGCCGCGACACAAGCACTGTCGGCTCAACCCAAGTAGGCGGTATCCGGCGGCCAGAGCCACGATAGCTATTGACATGCACAAAGGAGGTGCCGCATGTTTGAGGGGGTTTCGGGGAGCAAGTGGAAAACTAGGTCCTGCGCGAGCTTCCCGGCAATCCCTACCTGCCGAAGTAGAACGATGCAGGTTACGGCTTACTACGACATTCTTTTCCCTCGGGTTCTGATTGGCTGCGCGGGAGTTCGCGCTGGGCAGTGGCAATCGCCGCTTTTCTTCTGCTTCTGATGGCATCGTTCATAGTCGTCTTACCGTGGACGGCCGCTTTTGCCGCTCATTAGACCCAGCAAGCGCCTGATTTGCTGATTGCTGTCTTGCAGATTTGTTTGTGGATCGGAGCCGGACGCTTAAGAACTGGTCATTTTAGTGTTGCTTGCGTTAGCCATGGCGCACCTTCCTTCCGATGTAGTAGCTGTTACGGTTTTTGTTGTCCTGGTCTGCGGGGTGCGCTAAGGCAGTGCACCTCCTCTGCAACATTTAGCAATGCCGCCGCAAATCAGAGATCTTGCAATTGGCTCGCTCAGTCACACGCCGCTCGCCTTGATACTGTTGAGGACGGTGTTGTCCCAGTAAGCGTCGAGCCGTGTGATTTTGGAGTCGGTGTTGAAACGCAGAATGTAGCAGTGAGGAATGTGTACGTCCTGGCCCTTCTTTGCAACCTCATGCACTTCGGCAGGTATGGGCCCGCTCATCTCGGCTTGGATCACTACTGTGTTCCCCTCGGCAGGGATCAGCTCGATCACTTTGACTCGGAAGTCCGGAACGGCATTCGGAAACGCGCGCCAAATACCATCGATGCCACCACGGATTGGCACGACGCTCTCGCGGCCGTACGGAGCATATCGTCCGAGTGCGCCATCTGCGCAGCGAGCGAGCATGCCGTCAACGTCGTGGGCATCGTACGCGGTGAAGAACTGTTGGGCAGTCGATACGTAGTCTTTCGCATTCGTTTTCATCTTCATCTTTATCTTTGTGCTCCTTCGGATCGCTTTTTCTGGGATCTTTGCGGCCTAGTATTCAAACCACTGGCTCAGCGCCTTGACCTTTTCCTCCGCGTACGGCGGGAACAAGTGCTCGATGGCGACGTCGGGCGGCGAAATAAGAACCGATTTCGCGTGCGTGAGAGCATCAAACCCAGCCTTGCCGTAGTAGTGACCGATGCCGGAATATCCGACCCCGCCAAAGGGCATGGTTTCGATGAAGAGGTGAATGTTCACCTGATTGATTGCGCCCCCGCCGAACGACAGGCTCGCGAGAAAGTGATCGATCGCTTTCTGATCTCGGCTGAAGAGGAAGCCGGAAAGAGGTTTCGGATGCTTCTTCACCTCGCGAATGGCCGCATCCATGTCCTTATACGTAAGGATTGGCAGAATCGGCCCAAAGATTTCGTCCTCCATGATCGGGTCGTCCCATCTCACTGGGTAGATGACCGTGGGATCGAGATAGCGTGCATCCGGGTCGGAACCCCCGCCTATCACAACTTTCTTCTGATCGATCAGGCCCGCCAAGCGTTCGGTGGCCTTTGGGCTGATAATGCGGGAGTAGTCGCCCGGTCTACTCTTGGGGTCAGTCCCGTAGAGCTCAACCATCGCCTTCTTGCACTCCGCAACAAACTCCTCTGCAATTGATTCGTGCACGTAGGCATATCCGGGCGAGGTGCACCATTGGCCGCCCCAAGCCGTCGCGCCCCAGACGATCTTCTTGGCCGCATCCGGAATATTGGCTGTTGCGTCCACGAAGGCTGGGTTCTGGCCGCCGAGTTCGAGAAGGACGGGAGTCAGATTCTTTGCAGCCGCTTCCATGACGATCTTGCCAACCTTGACGCTGCCGGTGAAGAAAATGAAGTCGAAGGGCAGCTTGAGCAGTTCCGTCACCTCATCCTTACTTCCCGTGACGGCAGTAACGGCCCGAGGATCGAAATATTTC
>Ga0182015_10007765_pt1 | contig 10394 bp, 7 predicted proteins | sample 712P3MmetaG_FD_120478 | JGI IMG/M metagenome (GOLD analysis project Ga0182015, IMG submission 120478) | Permafrost microbial communities from Stordalen Mire, Sweden - 712P3M metaG | ecosystem: Environmental > Terrestrial > Soil > Wetlands > Permafrost | place: Sweden: Stordalen | collected... | reverse complement strand
ATCCGCCGTCCCTGTCGCGACGTTCAAAGGTTCGCGCATGGAGCGGGTCACGTTTCAGCATCCATTTATGGATCGCTCGATCCTGGGGGTGCTCGCGGACTACGTGACCGCTGATCAGGGAACGGGGGCCGTCCACACCGCGCCCGCGCATGGCGCCGACGACTTCCACACCGGTACGCGCTACGGTCTCGATCAGACGTCTCATGTCGACAATGCCGGGCGCATCCGCGACGGCCTGCCCGAGTACGACGGCAAGACCGTCTTCCAGGCCAACCAGCCCATCATTGACCTGGTGGCCAGCCGCGGTGCGCTGCTCGGCCGATCCGACATTTACCATAGCTATCCGCACTGCTGGCGTTGTCACAACCCTGTCATTTTTCGCGCCACGGAGCAGTGGTTCATCAACATCGATCACCCCATGGAGATTGACGGTGCCGCGATCACGTTTCGTCAGCGCGCGCTGGATGAGATCAAGAACAGCGTCAAGTGGGACCCAGCGTGGGGCGAAGAACGCATCGCCAACATGATCGCCACGCGGCCGGACTGGTGCATCTCGCGCCAACGGGTTTGGGGCGTTCCGATCGCTGTCTTTCTTTGCGAAGGCTGCAACGCGCCGTTGATGGACTCCGTTCTGAATGCCCGCATCCTTGCGCTTTTCGAGGAGCAGGGCGTTGAAGCCTGGCACAAGCCGGCTGCTGACACGTTGCTTCCCGAAGGCGCGCATTGTGCCCATTGCGGTGGGAGCAGTTTTAGGCGCGAAAAGGACATCCTCGACGTCTGGTTCGACTCCGGCTCCAGCTGGCATGCCGTGCTAGAGGCGGAGCCGGGCCTTGAGCCGCCTGCTGACCTCTATTTCGAGGGCGGTGATCAGTATCGCGGCTGGTTCCACACATCCCTCCTCACGTCGGTCGGTGTCGGACAAAAACACGAGACACCGTTTCGGATGGTCGGGACAGCCGGCTGGACGCTGGACGAACGGGGCCGCGCCATGTCCAAGTCGCTCGGCAACGGTGTCGATCCGGTCGATATCGCCGATCGCCTGGGCGCGGAGATTGTCCGCCTCTGGGTGGCCAGCGTGGACTTCCGCGAAGACGTTGTCTCGAGTGAAGCGATCATGCTGCGGCTGGCGGAAAACTACCGCAAGCTGCGGAACACGTTTCGGTTCCTGCTGGGGAATCTCGCCGGCTTCGATCCCGTGTCCGACGCGGTGTCGGACGCGGAACTGCTGCCGCTCGATCGCTACATGCTCGCCCGCACCCGCGAGCTGGTCGAAAAGATCTGCGGCTCGGACAAGGTTGAAATGATCGAGCTCAGCAACATACGAGAGCCGATGGACCAAAAGCAGGGTTGGTATGAAGACTTTCAGTTCCACCGCGTCTATCACGCTGTCAACGAATTCTGCATCGTCGACCTCAGCGCCTTCTATCTCGACGTGCTCAAGGACCGTCTCTATACCTTCGCCCCGCAGAGCATCGAACGCCGCTCCGCCCGAACCGTCCTCTGGAGAATTACCGAAGCACTGGTCCGCCTCGTCGCTCCCATCCTGACCTTCACGTCCGACGAAGTGTGGCAGTACCTGCCCGCCGCGTCAGACAAAGTTGACAGCGTACATTTGGCGAAGTTTCCCACGGCTGACGAGCTGGGACCTGGCAGACCTTATGCACTAGGTCCCGATGGACTCAATCCGCTCGACGACTCTGAGCGGTGGACAACCTTGATGAGCGTTCGCGAAACGGTCCTTAAGGCACTGGAGACAGCACGGCAAAGCAAGCAAATTGGAAAAAGTCTCGAAGCGAAGGTCATTGTCTCTTCCTCCGGGTCTACGGTCCTTCGGCTGCAATTGTTCGAAGATTCGTTGGAGGAACTCTTCAACGTCTCCCAAGTCGAGGTTCGATCAGCGGGTAATACAAAAGTCACCGAGGAGGACAAACTCGAGATTGAGGTCGTTCCTGCTTCCGGCCACCGCTGTGATCGTTGCTGGCGCTACTATCCCGACGACAGCCCGCGGCACGTCAGACAATTTGGTCCGTGGCCGAATGTCTGCGGCCGCTGCGCCGACGCGCTCCGCCAGATGGGCTACAGCGAGGATCCGCAGTGACCGCCAACGTCGACAGCAGCAGCGGTGCCAGCAACAAGGTCAACTGCACCTTTCCCACCATGCAGCCGGACCGCCGGCCCTGGCTCCTCCTGCTGTCTGCCGTCATTCTGCTTCTCGACCGTCTGACAAAGTACTGGGTTGTCCGGCACATCCCCGAGGGCGACGCCATTGTCGTCATACGCCACGTCTTCCGCATCACGCATGTGCTCAATCCGGGCGCAGCCTTTTCCATGTTCACCGAGTCCGAGCGTCCGACACTCACGCACTGGCTCCTGACCGGCTTCTCGCTCGTGGCCGCCGTCGTCGTGGTCGTCGCGATCCTGTGGATCGGTCGCCGCTTCACCCCCACCACGATCGCGCTCGCTCTCATCCTCGGCGGGACCATTGGCAACGTCTGGGACCGCATCCGCTTCGGCATGGTCACGGACTTCCTCGAGGTCCGCATCATCCACTACCACTGGCCCGACTTCAACGTCGCCGACTCGGCCATTGTCATTGGCGGGATTCTCCTCGTCCTCGACGCACTGCGCTCCGGCCCCAAACCAGCCAGATCTCAATAGCGCAGTCCGAGCCTGAGCGGGAACTCCTCTTCGTCATCGTCCGCGTCGATGCTACAAACGTGCTCGGCCATGCGACTGCGCTGCATCGCGCGCAACACCAGATGCGCGGCAGACACGAGTCCGACAGCGACTGCCAGATGTCCGACGCTGGCTTCAATGATCGGCTCCAGAGCAACCGTGAACATCACGACAGCAGGAAAGAAGCCGAGGTAAGGAATCAGCAGCAAGGCGAAATTCGTTGCCGAGTTCGACTTCACGCCGGTGAACGGAATCGCTGTCACGTTAAGGAAAAACAGATCCGTGAGGATGAGACTCCACCCCACCCCAACCACGATCTGCGTTGCCGCAAACAACCAGCGATGCGCTTCCAGGCCGCCGAAGACGCACGCGCACGCAGCTGCCGCGAGGCTCAGCAGCGCGCTCCAAAGAAAAACCCATCGCTTCGCAGCTCCAATGTCTTCCGGTCCCGCCTTACCGAGAATCACCCGAAAGATCCATCGGCCCCGTTGGTCCGCTGGAGCGAGAAACGTGCTGCGCAAACCCGAGACGGTCCAGAACGCCACGATCGGCACCGTTGCGCGCAACCCCTCCGGCGAAAAGACGAAAGCGATCCTGCCGTGCATCAGATGCACACGCGTCACCGTTGCGAACAGCAACGCCACGCCCATGCCTCCGTACATCACCAGCACCATGCGGTAGCGCGGGACGCGCAGCAGGTTCTGCCCGATGAATTGCCAAATGGCCCGACACGCGGGAGAGCGCGCCAGCGTTGCGTGGATCGCACGATGACCCGGCATTGCGATCCAGTTCTGCTTCTCGCGCCTCGCGGCGCCTTCGACCAGACCGCGCGTTTTCCGCCACCAGGCCAGCGGATAGGAAGCAGCGGCCAGAACTACAGCGATCGCCGTTGCAATCCAGCCGATGTGGGCGAATCGTACGAAGATCGTTCCCGCCGAAGGTCCCTCTAAAACGCGCTGATAGATTCCCAGGAACCAAAACGACGGGACAAAAAGCACCACGCGCCTGCCCGACTGCAGCATCGCTCCCACCACTCCCGTCATCGCCGGGTACAGGAACAGCATCGTCAGCAGCAGCATCACGAAACATCCCTGCAGCCACAGCGCAATTTTCCGAAAGAGCCTGTCCCCCAGAAGCCCGAGCAGAAGACCTTCGAGGGCCAGAAAGAATGCTGCGCCGAAAATCCCGGCGGCGGCCACAGCGATCAGATGCGCCGCAAGAAATCGTAGCAGATGCGGCGGATCGGTGGCGGCGGGCAGCACCAGAGGCGCGAGGAAGCTCGAATCGAAAAGCGTCGCGCCGAGCAGGATAAAGATCGCTGTAACGCGTGCTCCGAACATGCGGCTCTTGCGCACCGGCAGCGGCGCGAGCACGAAGACATCGAGCAGGTCAGGAAACAACAAATCCCACTCGAAAATCGTGACCAGCCCCATCGCCACGAATGAATACAGGACGTAGAAGTAGTGATCTCCCGCCTGCGCCCAGTACGGTCGCACCTGATGCGGCACGTGGTACGGTGTGTAGAGATAGAGCGCTACGACGAAGCCAGGCATTCCGACCGCGCATGCCGCCTGTACCAGCCGCGTCTTCGCATCTCCGTCGGACGACGCCATTTCGTTGGTGAAAAATCGATCGAGGAAGTGCCGGACCAGCACGCCAAATTGCGAGGGCTCCGCTTCCACCTGCGCCGGAGCTTCGCGCGCCAGCACCTCCAGCGACAGGACTTCGTCATCCGATGGCTTCGGCGCAACGCTAAGCATTGCCCATCCTCATCGCCTCAACCATGTTGTGCGCGGCGGCTCGCGTGTCCTGCTGCCTCACCAGCTGCGCGAACACTTTTTCGAGGCTCGGAAGTTGCATCAGCCTAGTCAAATCGGACGGCGGAGCATCGGCCAGAATCTTCCCCTGTGCGATCACGATCACGCGATCGCAAACCTGCTCGACGATTTCGAGCACATGCGAAATATAGAGGACCGCCTTGCCCGCCGCGGCCAGTTCGTGCAGCAGGTGCCGAAACAGACGCGACGAAAGCACGTCCAGCCCCGACAGTGGTTCATCGAAGACCAGCATCTTCGGATCGTGCATCAGCGCCGCCGCCATCAGCACTCGCTGCCGCATGCCCTTGGAGTAAACCGTCATCGGCGAGTGCCGCCACGATTCGAGACCGAGCAGCTCGAGCATCGCGGTCGCTTTATCTTCGATGAGCCGCTCGCGCACGCCGCGCAGTCTGCCGACGAGTTGCAAGTATTCCATTGCGGACATCCACGTGTAGAGGTGCGCTTCTTCCGGGATGTAGCCAAACGTGGCGCGCCAGGCGAGCAGGTCGGCGTGAATATCTTTCCCCTCGAACAACACGCGTCCATCATTCGGCCGTAGCAATCCCGTGATGATTTTTACCGTCGTCGACTTCCCTGCACCGTTCGGCCCCAGGAAGCCGACGATCTCTCCGGCTTTGACCTGAAAGCTGACATCGCTGATCGCTGGAATGCCGCGGTAGCTTCTGGAGAGATGCTGCAGCTCGAGCATGACCCTATGTAGCATACTTCTCTAACCCGGGTCAACAGAATGCTACATAGGGTATAATCCCGCCATGACGAGTGACGCAAGGCTCTCGCATACCGCCGCCATGATTCTCCAGGCCATCCAGGCCGGCCACATTTATGGCTTCAGTGTGATGCAGATGACCGGCCTGCCCAGCGGCACGGTCTATCCGGCAATGCGCCGTCTTGAGCGCGACGGGCTGATCCTTTCCAAGTGGGAGCAGCAGTCCATTGCCGACGCCGAGCAGCGTCCGCCACGCAAGTACTACCGGCTCACGCGCACGGGACGGGTGACGCTCGAGGCTGCGTACGAGCGCTACCCGCTGATCGAGAAAATGATCCCGACGCCGGAGGTGGAGCGCGCATGAGTCGTCACCGGCTTACTGGCGCTCCTCTCGCGCGGATCAACGTGCGTGCCGCGTCTCTGCTGGTTCCGCGCTCCGAGCGGTCCAACTGGATCGCGGAATGGACCGCGGAGTTGCACCATCTCTGCCATGCTCCGCAGGACGAGGTCGCGGAGTCGCAGCACGGCGATCCTCTGCACTTCAGCCTGGGTGCGTTTCACGACGCATTTTGGATCCGCTACGATCGCCTTCGCGCCAATGGGCTGTATAGGGTTCGATCTGGATCGGCGACCCGCTGCATGCTCATTCTTGTCACTGCCGCGTTCGCCGCATTCCTGATCTGCCTCGCGCTGCCGAGCGCGCACAATGCGTTGCTGCTTCTGCCACAGCATCGCTCCGCCGATCTCGTCATTATCTCCGGCAACGGCTACGCTGGAACCCAGGCGCCCTCCATCGCGTTGAGCGATTACGAGGAGTGGACGACCGACACGGCGAATCTTTTCACGCAGATCGCGTTCTATCGGCCCACGACCAAACCCGTGTACGTGGCTCATCATGACTCCATGCCTCTATCGGTGGCGCAAGCGAGCGACAACTTCCTCGAGCTGCTGGATCTACCGTGGGCCCACGCCGTGATGCCGGCATCGAAGCCTGGGGAGCCGCGCCTCGTGCTCAGCCGCACCGCATGGCGCACGCTTTACCATAGCGACCCTCACCTGGTTGGCCGGAACGCTGATGTTGGCGGCCGGCCTGTGTTGATCGCTGCTATTATTCCCGATGACGATTGGCGTCTGCCTGGAAAGATCGATGCGGTGCTGCTTGAGGACCAAAGCGACCTTGGCGCGCTGCCGTCCAGGACCCGGGGGTTCGTCATCGCCAGGATTCGTAATTCTGCGTTTCCTCCTCCGCGTGGCGGCTGGCGGAAGATGGTCGAAACCCGCGACAAAGTTACGCGCGGCTTCGACTGCATCTCTGTGTCGCATCTGCGTGGCCAGCCATCTTTTGTGTTCCTGTTCTCGCTGCTGCTCGCGTCGCTGGCGCTGCCGGCCACCACCGCACTGCCGCTGGGTGACCTGCCGCGACGCCACGACCACTTGCCTGGAATCGTCAACGCCCGACGCTGGATCTTCCTCCTCGTCAAATTCGCGCTCATTATTCTCATCGTCGATCTGTGCTCCACCGATCTGTCCTATGGACTTTACTCGAGCGACCCAATCCGAGCGCTTTACATCCAGCTCAGCACAGCATTTCCCGCGCTGCTCTTTGGTTTCCGCTGGATTCTCCAGGACCAGCGCAAGCGCTGCCCGGAATGCCTGCGCCTGCTCTCCAGCCCGGCGCGCGTCGGACAGGCCTCATGCAATTTTCTGTCGTGGAACGGCACCGAGCTGTTTTGCGTTCAGGGCCACGGACTTCTGCACATTCCCGAACTGCCAACCAGCTGGTTCAGCACGCAGCGATGGCTCTGCCTCGATTCGTCGTGGCGCGGTCTGTTTCCTGACAGCTGCTCGCCATCGCCTGGGATGCTGTGACGAATCTCAGTTGCTTTTTCTCCTGAAGCGGCGCTGCTGGCGCATTCTGTCTTCTGCATCTTCGTGCAATAGACTAATGCCATAGAAAGTCCCAACCTGCTCCGGAGGATCGCGGCCCCTTTGAAGCTTTCCCTAATTGCAGTTTTTCTTCCGTTAAGCGCAGTGGTCTGCTCCGCCCAACTCGCGCCGCCGGAGCATTACTCCTGGCAAAATGTTCAGATCGTCGGCGGCGGTTTCGTCGACGGCGTCATCTTCCACCCCTCGGCGCCCGGCGTTCGCTACGCACGCACCGACATGGGCGGTGCTTACCGCTGGGACGAGCCGACGCATCGATGGCAACCCATCCTGGACTGGATTCCCTACAAGGACCTCAACCTGATGGGCATCGAGTCCATTGCGATCGATCCGTCCGATCCCAATCGCGTTTACCTGGCCTGCGGCACCTACACGAACCCGACGACGCCCAACGGCGCGATCCTTCGCTCCAGCGATCGCGGCAAAACTTTTCAGCGCGCCGACGTTCCGTTCAAATTCGGCGGGAATGAAGACGGGCGCGGCAACGGCGAGCGCCTCGTTGTCGACCCGCAAGATGGCCGCATACTGTATCTGGGGACTCGCCACGATGGCCTGTGGCGCTCTCGCGATCATGGCGTGACGTGGGCGCGCGTCGCGAGCTTTCCCGATGTGACAGAAGCCGTTCCAGCCGCACCCACTCCGATTCCTGGCGAAACGCCGCAACAGCACTGGCAGCGCATGCCGATCCGCGGCAGCGGCATCGTCTTCGTCAAACTTGTTCCGCAATCAACGAAAGCACGCAACCCGACGCAGACCCTCTACTCCGGCGTCTCGCTGATAAATCGTCCGAACCTCTTCGCCTCGAGCGACGCGGGCGCGACATGGCAGCCGGTCGCTGGCGCGCCCATGCAGTATCGTCCCACGCGCGCCGCACTCTCCTCGGATGGATTCCTCTACATCGCATACGGCAATGCGCCCGGACCTTCGCACATGACCGACGGTGCGGTATGGAAGCTCAACACGCAGACCGGAGCCTGGACCGATATTACGCCGGAACATCCCATCCAAGGCAGCAGGGAATTCGGTTATGCAGCCGTCTCTGTCGATGCGCATCACCCGCAAACATTGATCGCCAGCACCTTCGGCCGTCCTGGTTCCGAGGGCGGCGAGGCGATCTATCGATCGACGGACGCTGGCGCAAGCTGGAAATCTGTTTTCGGCGGCGCGCACGGTGGCGTCTTCGACTACTCGCTCGCCCCTTACGTGAAGCCCACACCGATTCACTGGCTGTTCGACATTGAGATCGACCCCGCCAATTCCGATCACGCCGTTTTCACCACCGGCTATGGCGGGTGGGAAGCCTTCGACCTGAGCGCCGTCGATCGCGGTCAACCCACACACTGGAGCATTCTTGTTCCCGGCGTCGAGGAGACGGTCGCGCTGCAACTCGACAGCCCCGCGGACGGTGCGCCGCTTATAACCGCCATCGGCGACTACGGCGGTTTCGTGCATTGGGACCTCGATCATCCTGCTCCTGATGGCTCATCGGCGCCGCCACGCTTCGGCAACACCAGCGGCGTGGTCTCAGCCGCGCTTCGACCTAACATTGTCGTTCGCGTTGGCGTCAGCGCCGAGCATAAACCGGGCGAGAGCATCGGCTACTCGCTCGATTCCGGCCGCACCTGGAAGGCAAGCCCCGCGCACCCTACGCCCAATAGCCGAGCGGGATCCATCGCCGTCTCGGCCGATGGCAGCACGTGGGTGTGGACGCCGGAGCACGAATCTCCTTCCGTGACCCACGACGAGGGCGCGACGTGGAAAACCGCGCAGGGACTCGCTGCGGGCACGAGGGTCGTCGCCGATCCGCAGGATCCGCGCAGCTTCTACGCTATCTCGCTCCAGGAGCACACGCTGTATCGCAGCTCCGATGCCGCGGCGACTTTTGCTGTGCAGCACTTCACTTTGCAAAACGCTCCGTCCGCATCAACGGTGGCTCGCGGCGACCCGCGCGGTGGCCAGGATCGTTTGTACGCCGCCCCGGGACACACCGGCGATCTTTGGTTCGCCGCTTTCGATGGCCTTTATCACGCCCCACCAGAGGCACTCGCCAATAACCAGGATTTGTCGTTCGCGCATCTGCCGGGCGTCACAGAAATTCATGCTTTCGGATTCGGCAAGTCGGCTCCAGGACATATTTATCCGGCGTTGTTCCTTATCGGTACCATCGATGGCCAGGCCGGCATCTTTCGCTCCGGCGACGAAGGCCACTCCTGGGTGCGCATCAATGACGACCAGCACCAGTGGGGATTGATCCTGCAAATCGCCGGCGACCCGCGCATCTACGGGCGGGTCTACGTTGGCACCCACGGCCGCGGCGTTTTCTACGGAGACCCCATGCCGCACACATTCAACCATCCCCAAAGGAAAGCGCCATGAGCCTGGAGGTCCCCATTCTTGCCGGCAAAAACATCCGTCTCGAACCTATGGAGACGCGCCACATCGAAGGGCTCTCCGCGGCGGCGTCCGGCGATGCGGGGGACCTCTATCGCTGGACCGTTGTTCCGCAGGGGATCGACGCGACCACGCAGTACGTGAATACCGCGATCGGCTGGCGCGATGCCGGCACTTCTTTCCCCTTTGCCACGGTGCGCCAGGAGGACGACGTGGTGATCGGTTCAACGCGCTTCTTTGACAATGAGCGCTTCCCATGGCCACAGGGACAAGAGCGCCACGGCCTGCCTCATCCTGATGTCTGCGAAATCGGCTACACATGGCTCGGCAACTCGTCGATTCGCACCGGCGCAAATACCGAGGCCAAACTGCTGATGCTGACCCACGCGTTCGAAGAATGGCAGGTGCTGCGCGTCTGCCTGCACACGGACGAGCGCAATGCCCGCTCCCGGGCGGCGATCGAACGCATCGGGGGCAAATTCGAAGGCATTCTGCGCTCGCATCGCATGGCAGCCGATCACACGCCGCGGAATTCCGCGCGCTATTCCATTGTTGCGTCCGAGTGGCCCGAGGCGAAACAGCGGCTGACCGCGCTTCTGCATGACCGCTAAGTTTACGGCCAGATCGAGCCCGCTCGTCACAATATGACCGCCACATCTTGACGTTCATATGGATGGCCTGCTAGCGTCGTCCCCATGAATGAATCCAACACCGACGTCATCCAGGGCACGCTGGACATGCTCATCCTCAAGACGCTGAGCCTGGAGCCGCTGCACGGATTTGGCATCGCACGCCGCGTCGAGCAAATCTCTCGCGACGTCTTCAAAGTGAACCCCGGT
>Ga0182015_10007763_pt1 | contig 10396 bp, 11 predicted proteins | sample 712P3MmetaG_FD_120478 | JGI IMG/M metagenome (GOLD analysis project Ga0182015, IMG submission 120478) | Permafrost microbial communities from Stordalen Mire, Sweden - 712P3M metaG | ecosystem: Environmental > Terrestrial > Soil > Wetlands > Permafrost | place: Sweden: Stordalen | collected... | reverse complement strand
GAGTCGCCGCCGTTCGCGTCGATCCAGGCGCGTGACGATGTTTCCACGATATCGCGCAGCGACGGCGTGGGGAGCGTCTTGCCGTTGAGGTCCTTGGCACTCGCGACCGGCGAATCTTTGAGCACGACCATGCCCGAAATCGGTTGTTCGCTGAGCCAAATTTCCCCGGGAGCGATCAGCTTCAACGGGACGCCGTGAGCGCGCGCGCTGATCAACGGGAGCAGACTCGATTTTCCGACATCGAGCGCACCGCCGACCACGGCCGCGGTGACCGCGGATCCGGCGGTGAACTTTTGGATGTCGACCGTGAGACCCGCCTTCGCGAACATGCCGCTGTGCTGCGCCCAAAGTACCGGCGTCACGTCGTCGGCTGCGTTCGACCCGAGTTGTAGCGCGAACGGCGGCGCCTGCGCCTGGGCCGGTCCCAGCGCGGAGCGAGCGATGGCCAGCGCCGCGAGCGACCCGGCGAAGTTACGCCGCCGCACGTTCGGCGTGCGCGGCGTCAAGGATACCTTCCCAGTACAACTTCCACACATCGAGGTTCACGCGGCACGCCTCGACGACCTGATCCTCCATATTCAATTCTTTCGCGTACTTGCCGACGGTTTGCCAACCAAGATTCGAGTGCTCGACATCCGCGATCGAGTGCACTTTGAAGAACGCGAGCTGATCGTCCCCTAAACCGAACGCTTCGGCATACTGCACCCGGCGCACCCCGGAGTGTCCGACCTCGCGAAAGAGACCCGTTCCGTATCCCGGCACGTTGGCACGTTCGGCACAGGTGTTGGCCACCAGTCCCTCGAGCCAATGCCGATTGCGGCACAATGTCTCCCAAGCGAGCCACGCGATGCGCGTGGTGCGAATCGGCTCGGCACTGCGGATCTCGTCAATCGACATCCCGATTGCGAGGCCCAGTTCTTCGATGATTTGCCAGTGGGCTTTGCCCTCACCGTGCTCGTGATCGGCGATCAGCTCTTCGGCCGACGCGCCGATGATCTTCATGCGAATATCCCAGTGCGGGCAGTTCGTCGCAACGGCAAGTTTCATCACGGAGTTGCGAATGCGCGTGTTCAACCGATGCTGCTTGATCCACATCTGCGCCATCTCGCGCGTCGGGTAGGCGGCGTAAAAGCGGTTCGCCTTAACGTACTCATCGACCACTTCATCGAGGCGCGCGAGAACATCCACGTGAGAAACCTTTCCGGTGCGGTGGGCTGGGCCCATGGTGCCAGACGGGGCCGGAGCCGTCAACGGAAACCGTCTCCGGAACGGATTCCGGGCCACGGCAGCGACTTTTGCCCTTTCGCAGACCCCCTGGCGCGGCAGACAATAGGCTCCTACCATGAGTCAGCAAGCGATTCAAGCCGGGAGCTTCAGCCGGCGTCCCGCGGCCGCCACGGCCTTCGGCATCCTCATTGCGATCAGTTTCTGCCATTTCAGCAACGATTTGCTGCAGTCACTCTTGCCCGCGATCTATCCCAATTTGAAGATGGCGCTCGGCTTGAGCTTCGCGCAAATCGGATTCGTGACGTTGTCGTATCAAGTGACGGCATCGCTCTTGCAGCCGTTGATCGGCTTGGCGGCCGACAAGCGGCCGACGCCGTTCGCACTGCCGCTCGGAACGCTCTTCGCGATGGCCGGCCTGTGCGTGCTGGCCATCAGTCACAATTACCCGACGCTGATTAGCGGCGCGTGCTTGCTCGGCGTCGCTTCCTCCGTGTTTCATCCCGAGGCGTCGCGCGTTGCCCGGATGGCATCGGGCGGTCAACACGGACTCGCGCAATCGCTCTTCCAAGTTGGCGGAAATATCGGTTCCGCGCTGGGACCGCTCGCGGCCGCGCTGATCGTCGTTCGGTTCGGTCAAACGAGTTTGGTGTTTTTCGCGCTGTTCGCGTTGTTCTCAACCGCGGTGCTGTGGTACATCGCGCGCTGGTATCGTCACGAAGGGCTCGCGCGCCTCAAAGCGGCCACTCGTCACCTCACACTCGATGGCGCGATTCCGCGCGCGAAGGTGGTGACCGGCATTTCGATTCTGTTGGTCTTGATCTTCTCGAAGTATTTCTATCAGGTCAGCCTGACCAACTACCTGACGTTCTACTTGATCGAACGCTTCGGCGTGTCGGTGCAAACGTCGCAGTTGCATCTCTTCATGTTCGTGGCCGCCGTCGCCGCCGGCACGATCGCCGGCGGCCCGCTGGGCGATCGCTTCGGCCGCAAGTACATCATCTGGTTTTCGATCCTCGGCACGTTGCCGTTCGCGCTCGCCCTGCCGTACGCGAACCTGTTCTGGACGGGACCGCTCACCATTGCGATCGGCCTGATCCTGGCCTCGGCCTTCCCCGCGATCGTCGTCTACGCGCAAGAACTGGTGCCCGGCAAGGTGGGCGCCATCTCGGGCATGTTCTTCGGCTTCGCGTTCGGAATGGCGGGCCTCGGTGCCGCCGTACTCGGCGTTCTCGCCGACCACACCGGCATCGAGACCGTCTACCGCATCTGCGCGTTTTTACCGGCGATCGGCCTGTTGGCCGGTTTGCTGCCACGTATAGAACGGGCGCCTGCTGGGTAGAATCGCGCACATGAGGATATTCGCTAGTATAGCCATCGGCGTGCTCGCGTTGGCCGCTCCCGCCTACGCGGACACCGTGACGATTCCGGCGAGCGGTGCCCTCCCCGCGATTACCGGAAACCTGGTTCGCCCGGCCGGGCCGGGACCGTTTCCGGCCGTGCTCGTCCTTCACGGCTGCGAAGGCGTGGGGGACCTCGAGACCAAGACCGTGGCGGAGCTTGCGAAGCAGGGCTACGTCGCTCTCGCGATCGATACGCTCGCGCCGCAAGGCATCAAAAATGCGTGCTCGAGCCCCGCGGCGTTTGTGACGTCGGCGCGCTACGCCTATGCGAGTCTCGGGTGGCTCGCAGCGCAGCCGTACGTGATCCCCGATCATCTCGGCGCGGTCGGCTTCTCGATGGGTGCGATGGAAATCATGGGTCTCATCGATCCGGTCAGCCCGCGGCCGCCGCCGCCGGGGCTGAAGGTCGCCGTCGCCTACTACCCCGCCTGCGATCGGCGCGGGCCGAACGTCACCGTACCCTTGCAAATCCTCGACGGTGCGGCGGACGATTGGAACCCCGCGCCGCCGTGTCAGCAACTCGCGCAAGCCGCCACCGAGGCCGGGAAAACGGTTCAGATCACGACCTATCCCGGTGCGACGCATGCCTTCAACCAGCCGCGCTCATACACGCGAGTCTACCTCGGCCATACGCTGCGTTACGATGCCGACGCGGACCGCGACGCGGATGCGAAGACAAACGCGTTTCTCGCCACCTACCTCAAGTAATTGATCGGGCGGTTGCTATCGGAACAACAATTCGCGCGCCGCGTTGGCCATCTGCCCCTTTGCGAAATTAGTATGCGCGGGTAACACTAGACCATGGACGACCCACTCACGGCGGCCCTCGCGGAGAGCACGTCGCCTACGCCACCCGCGTCCTTCAACGCACGTCCGCTCGGCGAAACCCTCGACACGCTCCGCCGTCAAATCCTCACCGTTCTGAACCAGCACTTTTTTGATGCTGGTGTGGTTGACGAAGCGATCCCGCTGCTCCACCACACGCTCATCGACTCCGGTTCGATACGCATTGCCGCCCGGCGCGCCGAACCGGCCTATGAAGCGTCGGTGGCCGTCAACGTCCGGAGCGTGCGGGCCGCCACGAGTGACGCCGGGCATTATGAGATCGAGGCCACCGGCGTGCTCCGGCGCGTACGGGAGAGGCATCCGGGCGAGCATTTCTTTTGCATTGAGATCGTTCCGGAAGCCGACGGTACCCGATCGGTCAACACGGCCGCTTTCACGACCGAGTTGACCACTGCGATCCGCCGCTTCGCCGATGAGGATCAGCGCAGCTAGGCGATTCGAGCCTACTTGACGACGTGCCAGTCGGTGATGATGTACTGAGCTCCACCGGACGATATCGTAAGCGCGCCGTCGCCGAACGCGTCGACGCTGAACGTCGCAATCTGGGCGCTGCCGTTCGTGATAACCCCGGAGATGAACGCGCCGTTCGTCGGTGACACGCTCGTATTGGTCGTGACGTTGAGCGTGTTACCGCTAGCCAAGGTCGCGTTCGAGATCGTCAAGGCGGTCAGCAATCCGGACGTGTACGTGGCGACCGTCGGGATGCTATATGCACCGAGCGCGGTTCCGCCGGCGAGGGTAAACATCGGGTGGGTGATGGGGCAGGCGGTATTTGCCGTCCCGACCCCGATCGAAAGCGAGCCGATCGCACCCTTGGACGTCGTCCCGGTATGCGTCGAGTTCCACGTCACCGACCCATCGGAATTAACGGTTCGCGTGCCGCCGGAGAGAACCGCGCCCTGCCAACCGAACGCCTCGCCGAGCGCGGCAATACCGGTGACGCCGTATCCCGCGGCGTCGCCGCAGAACGCTTCCGTGCCCCCGCTGAGCGCGTTCATCACCAACTCATCATCCGCGTCGACCGCATTCGCGCCGGAGTATTGAAGCGCGCTCGTGTCCGTGCGAGTGAAACCGTCAGCCGGAATTGGGAAGCCGTACTGATCGAACGTCGCGTTCGCAAACGTATCGGAATCCATCCGCGTTGCGATCGCGCCGGCGTTCCCCTGCGCGTAGATCTTCGACGTGCGGATGACGTTTTCCGATGCGGCGCCGGCGGACGTCCAGACCCGCACGATGTCGCGCGCGACCTGCGTGCACGCGGTGTCGTAGAAGTATTGTTGCTCGCTCGAGTTCGCGTCGCCGTTCTTGTCGGGTGAGAAAAACTCGTAGCTGCCGCCGGCCGAAGTGGTTTGACAGACGCCGAGCTGCACGGACTCCGTGCTGCGCGCGACGGATTGCAGCGACGACGTCGCGCTGTTGTAGTTCGACAGGCTATTCATGGGCGTCCCGAGCGCGTTCGTCGCCGCGATCGCAGTTTCTGACGCGGTGGAGGTTCCCGTCCCCGTCCCCGAGCCCAGTGAGGGCGCCGAACCGGAGCTGCCGCCCCCGCATCCGGCAACCATCAGGCCTGCAGTTAGGGCGAGTCCCAGAGTAAGGCGGCGCATAGCGTATCTTTCTTAAAGCAGTCGTGGCTAGGTAACCAACGGCCTGAGAATAGCCTGGGACTCGCTCATGCGCATTAGGCCGGCGTAAAAAGAAGCCGTTCTTCACACTGCGTTAAGAACGGCTTAGAGCGCGGGCTCGTGAAGCGTTTACTCCGGCGGGCCGCAGTTGTAATCGAGCGTCGTGCTGCAAACGCGGAGGTTGACGCGTGACGTCGCGTTGCCGACCGTGACGGAGAACCCTTGCGGCGGCACGTCGTCGGAACTGACCGACAACGTGGAGTGACCGGGCTTCAGTCCGCTCAACCGGAAGCTGCCGTCGGCACGCGAGATCGCATGCGCGCTGCCAAGTGAAACGTGGACCCCGGCCAGCGGTTGTCCCGTCGTCCGGTCGGCGAGGTTCCCGATCAGCACCGCGAGCGTCCAGAATGCGAGGAGTCTAATTTTCGCGCTCCCAGGTCACGATCGACCGCACCACCCGGTTGCCGAGATTCGGATTAGGCACCGCCGGCGAGGTTAAGATAAGGTGGTTGCCGTCAATTTGGAATGAGCGCATTACATCCGTTCCCACTTGCGCCTCATTCCAAGACGCTTCGACGCGCGTGACGATTTTGTTGCCCTCGACGTGGTAGCGGCCCGTATATGCGGTCATCGTCGTTAGCGCGGCGGCACGCTCGGCATCCGTCTGCGGCGGCTTGCGATCTTCAGCCGTCGATATGACGATCCACTGACCGGTCGGGAGAATCACCATGCGGCCCCGCGGATGCTGTCCGAAGGGAAAGATCCGTTCGTTGGTCTGCGGGTCTTCGTACACCAGCGAAACGGCTTTCCAGCTTCCCACGATGCGGCCGTCATCGGCGTATACCGGACCGGCGCACGTCGCGCACCAAAACGCTGCGGCGATTGCGACGACGACCTTCATATCGGCCCTTTACTGAGATTTTTCGGCTGCAAACTTTGCAAAGAGTTCGACCGCGGTCGTTTCGGCGGTATCGAATTCGTTCACCGCTACCGTAGCGAGCATGCGCTTCTCGCGTACGAACTCTTGGTGTTGACGATACGCCTCTTGCGCCGCTTCTTCCGTGTCGGTGCACTTCTTGAAATGGTCGAGCAGCGAATATGGCATCGGGCTGTTGTTTTGCAGACTCTTACGGAGTTCGAACTCCTTGCCGTTGCGCGTGAAATCGTAGACGCCGTCTAGGAGCGTCTCTAACCGGCGATCGTACGGAAGCGCGAACAGCTGCTTGCGCGTGTCGCGGAGAATGAAGTACGCGTCGGGTCCGAATTGGTCGATGCGGTGGAACATGACCTGACTGATCGGCAACTGGAACTTCTTGACGTCCCCCTCGCCGAACGCCCGGAGCCGAAGTTCTTCGTTGGATACCTTGCCGGCAGCCAGTCGCGACGCGTAGCTTGCACGTTCGGCGACGATTTCGTCGACCTTGGCCTTAACGCTCCCGAGCTCTTCTTCCGCGTGAATTTCGGCGAGCCACTTGTCTGATTCCGCGACTTCCTTCACGACCTGCGGCGAGCGCTCGAGCGCCTTCTGCAACTCGACGTCGAGTTGGTTTTCGTTGTGTTCGATGCGGCGGAGATTGCTCGACGCACTTTCAGCCAAGCGCCACGCTTCTTGGGCCGCGTGATAGAGCTTCGTTGCTGCGCCGAGGCTACGCATGTTCTCCATGACCGAAGGCTCAACGAGCCGCGTTTTCTTAACGTGGAGCGGATAGGCTTTGCGGTAGGCTTCGCGGGCCGTTTCCGCCGCTTCGTTGCGCCGGTTCCACTCGGCGTTAGCTTCTTCGAGTTCTTCGCTCAGTTCGTCGCGCTTCGCGGAAGCGTTACGCCGCACCGAATTATCGTGGTCGGAAGCGAAGTCTTTGATGCGCCGCTCGAGCATCGATTTATAGCGTGCCTGGATCCGATCGTCCTCGCGAAAGTTGGGGACGGTCGGGGGAGGGGGGCCTTCGGTCTTGGGTTCTTGAGTTGTCATGGCCATACTCGGTATCGGATATGTACGGGAGACACATGATCCTTAGGATCACATTGCCGTGCCACTTTCCGTCATAGTACCGCTCCGGCGCGGGTTCCGCAATCAGGTTTCGTTACGTTTTAGCACTGTTATGGCGACCGGAGTGGCCGCCCCGGCACGCGCGAAAGTCAGGGGCGCGCCGGCCGGTATGGCCCGAGCCCTCGAAGGGCGGCGTCGAGAAACGACTCGTCCACCGAATCGTTTACCGACACGTCGCCCTGCGTGAGCCCTTCAGCGTGAAACACGGCAAGGTCGCTGCGCATGCCGGCGAGGTTCAGTTTGGCATTCGGATCGATCGCCATCGCGACCATGTCCCCGCATAGTTTCGGCGTCTTCACTTCCGTCGTTTGGTTGATGATCCCGCAAACCTCGGCTGCATTGACGCCCGCGATGTGGCCGTTCTTCAACGCCGCGTCGTAATAGCGTACGCCGCGCAAGTACGCGCGCATAAACCGAACGGCGAGGTCGCGCTTGGTCAAGAAATCGCGACCATAGATAAGCACCGAGATTTCTTGATCCGGGTACCACTGATCGCTCGTCATGACGCTGACCGCCTGGCCGCCGCTCGCGGCCAGCGTTGCGTATGGTTCTTCCGTGATCGTTGCGTCCAGTTTACCGTTGGCCAGGGCGAGGACGTGATCCGGGAAATCCAGGTTTTGCAGTTTCACATCGGCCGGCGTGAGCCCGTACTTCCGTAACAGTTCGACCAGCATGATGTAGGAGACGCCGCCCGGCTGGTTGGCCGACATCGTCATCCCTTTGAGGTCTTTGGGGGTTCGATAGCGGCCGCTCTTCAGTAAATCCGAACGCACGAGCAGCGACTCGAAGCCGTAGCCCTTCGGATCCGACGCCTTATCGGCGACGATCTTGATGTCCAGCTTGCGCGCTACGGCATTGTAGAGGCCGACGCCGGCTCCGCCTCCGCCGACGTCGAGCTGCCCGGTGGCGAGCGGCACCACCATGGTACTCGACGAGGCGAACGCCGTGAAGTTCACCTTGATGCCCTCGGCCGCGAAAAAGCCCTTGCGATCGGCCAGGATCAGCGGGATGTCGGTGATCGTGTTGAGCACGCCGACGTTCACCGTTGTGAGTTCTTGCCCGGCGACGCGTTGCGGTATCGGGCCGGCCATCGTAACGGCTGCTAGTGCGAGAGCGGCCAGCGAGTGACGTAAGCGCATGTTATCCCTTTAGGCTAGTGATGATCTCCGCGAGATCGGCGAGCGCATTGAAGCGTGGCTGGGCAGCGATATGCGGCGTTAGAATAACGTTGTCGAACGTCAAGAGCTCGTCGTCTGAGCGCCCGGGCGCATCGTATAAGGGGTCGAGGGCGAAACCTCCGATGCGGCCCGACCGGAGCCCCTCCAGCAACGCGTCGCGTTCGATCAGATCGGCGCGGGCAACGTTCATGAGGAACGCGCCCGGTTTGAGGCGTTCCAGCCGCGCACGGTCCAGAAAATGGCGCGTATCGTCGTTGAACGGAAGCTGGATGCTCACAAAATCGCTCTGCGCCAATAGCTCGTCGAGCGGGACGTACGTTACGCCGAAGCGGCGTTCGTCTTCGGCATCTGCCGGAGAGCGCTGCGTGTAGAGCACGCGCGCCCCGAACGACGCCCCACGGAGCGCAACTTCGCGTCCGATCTCGCCGAAGCCGATCAGTCCCAGGGTCGACTCGTAGGCGACGCGGAGTCCGGGAATGCGGCCCCAGTTATTGCGTGCCGTGTGCCCCGCGGGGAAAGTTTTCGCCGTGTAACCTGCCTGCGCGAGAAGCTCGGGGCTGATGCGCCCCATAATACGGTTCAATTTGCGCGAGAGCGCAAGCATCATCATGATCACCCATTCCGCGCAAGCCACGTTGGCACGGCGACGTTGGGTGCGGACGGTAATGCTTCGCGCCGCGCAGGCGGCAAGGTCGATATTGCGGGTCACCGTGCCGAACTTTTGTACCATGCGCAGACGCGGCGCCGCGTCGAGCTCCGCGGGCCCGATCGTCAACGATTCAACGACGACGCTGGTTGCGTCGGCAAGCGCGCCATGCAACTCCGCCGCCGAAGTGACGAGGCGGACGTCGGCCGGCACCAGTTCCGGGACCATGGCTCGCACGCGTTCGCACCAACCTGCGAAGTCGGGTTCGTCGTGGGCCACGAACTCGCGAAACGCCGCAATGCGCTCGGGCGGCGTGCGCGGGTCGAGCACGACCCCAATGAGCCGCGTGAAGACCTCGTCCTCGACGACAATGACGGCCTTCGCCTCAAGCACGTGAGGAAACGTCCGGCCCGTGATGCTTTTCGGGATCGATGTTGAGTGCTTGCAACACGCGCGTATGCATGTTATAGGCCCCAACCAAGACCGTCAGTTCCACGATCTGCCGCTCGTCATAGAAGCGCGCGATCTCGGCAAAGACATCATCGGGAACGCGGATGTCGACCGTCATCGCATCGGTGTAGGCGAGCACCGCCCGCTCGCTTTCGCTAAACGCATCGCGCGTGCGCCACGTACGGAGGGCGTCGCACTGCGCGAGCGTGAGGCCACTTTCCAGGGCGAGCTTGGGCACGTGCTGGTTGATGACATACTCGACGGCATTGAGAATCGCGACGCGCAGAATGACGATCTCGCGCGTGCGATCGTCGATCTCCGTCTTGAAGCGCGCCGCGTTGAGCAATTCAAACCAGCCCATCGCAATGTCCGGACTATGGAGCAGGAGACGGTACACATTGATGAGTTCGCCGCGCCGGCCGCTGCGCAGCGCGGCAATGGAGCCGGCGAGCTCGGGATGAGCGGACTCTTCGATGAGCGAGACGCGTGCCATAGGACGAACATTTCTGCTAACGCTAACTCCTACCTCGCCCAAGCACCCCGTTCGACGTTGCCAATTCTAGAGCATCGCGGCGAGCGTGCATCTTTGTCCAGTGCGCCGTTCCGACGACAAGCATGGTCGAAGAGCAACTCCACACACACATTGCCAACATTGCGCAGTTGGAACGCGCTCTCGCTTCCGTGAGAGCAGCCACCTCAGCTACGAACTAGACTCCGCCCCCCACGGCACGTCCGCCGGAGCCGAAGAACCCGAGCCCCTAGGACGCCTTAGGTTTGCGGCGCGTCGAACGCCTGCTGCATGCGCGTATGCAGCGCGGCCGGATCCGCTCGTACGGCCGCCCAGATTTCCCGCGCGCGTTCGCCGACGATCACGCTATCCGCGCCATTGCGAATTCCGGCCAGCGTTTCCTCGGCAACTTTTTGGGGCGAGGTTTTCGGACCCGGCGCACTCGCCGCCATGTCGGTATCGATGTAACCGG
>Ga0182015_10007762_pt1 | contig 10396 bp, 6 predicted proteins | sample 712P3MmetaG_FD_120478 | JGI IMG/M metagenome (GOLD analysis project Ga0182015, IMG submission 120478) | Permafrost microbial communities from Stordalen Mire, Sweden - 712P3M metaG | ecosystem: Environmental > Terrestrial > Soil > Wetlands > Permafrost | place: Sweden: Stordalen | collected... | reverse complement strand
TGGGTGGAAAACCTCCCGAGCATCGGATTGTGCTCGTCGTGGCCGACGACCTCGGGCAGGTGCTGGACGAGCGTGCCGCCCTTGGCGACGTTCAGCAGCTGCATCCCCCGGCAGATGGCCAAAAGCGGCAAGCCGCCGCGTTCGCAGGCGGCGATGAGGGCGAGCTCGCGCTCGTCGCGCTGCAGGCGGGGAGGCTGTGAGAGCGGGTGCGGCTCCGCGCCGTAAAGGGCCGGGTCGACGTCGGGGCCGCCCGTGAGCACGAGGCCGTCGAGGCGAGCGACAAGGGCGTCGAGGGCGTCGTCGCGCTCTTGTTGGACCGGCAGGATGACAGGACTCGCGCCCGCGTCGGCGAGGGAGCGCACATAGTCAGAGGGGACAAGCGAGGCCATTGTGTTCCAGTGGCCCCACGAGGCCTGCTCGTCGTATGCGGTGATCCCGATGACGGGCCGCGCGCTCGAGCCCCGGGCCATCAAAGGGGCGTGACGTAGGCGGCGTTGATGCCGCCGTCGACGAGGAAGGTGCTCGCGGTGATGAACGAGGCGTCGTCAGAAGCGAGGAAACAGGCCGCAGCCGCGATCTCCTCCGGCTCGGCGAAGCGCCCCATCGGTATGTGCACGAGCCGGCGGGCCGCCCGCTCGGCGTCCTTGGCGAACAGCTCAGCCAAAAGGGGCGTGTTCACCGGTCCTGGGCAGAGGGCGTTCACCCGGATCGACTGCCGGGCGAACTGGACGCCGAGCTCGCGAGACATCGAGAGCACACCGCCCTTGGAGGCGGTGTAGGAGATCTGCGAGGTCGCCGCGCCCATGAGGGCCACGAACGAGGCCGTGTTGATGATGCTGCCGCCGCCGTGCTCGAGCATGATCGGGATCGCCGCCTTGCAGCACAGGTAGACGCTCGTCAAGTTGACGTCCTGCACGCGGCGCCACGCATCGAGCTCGGTCTCGAGGATCGAGTCATCCTCAGGTGGCGAGATGCCGGCGTTGTTGAAGCAGATGTCGAGCGTGCCGTATCGCTCGAGCGCGGCCGCGTACATCGCCTCCACGCTGGCGGGGTCTGTCACCTCGGCGTGCACGTAGAGCCCGCCGATCTCCTCCGCGACCGCCTGGCCGGGGCCGTCAGCAAGGTCGGCCACGACGACGTGCGCCCCCTCTTTGGCAAAGCGCACAGCGCTGGCGCGCCCGATACCGCTCGCGGCTCCGGTGATTACGGCGACTTTGCCTTCGAGCCTTCCCGGCATGGTCATCCTCCGATCGTAGATATGTCGAACCAGGCCCCGACCGAGGCTACGAGGCGCCGGTGGCGACGAAGACGTTCTTCAGCTCGGTGAAGGCCTCGAGAGCGTCCGGTCCGAGCTCCCGGCCGATGCCGGAGCGCTTGAAGCCGCCAAATGGCGTCCAGTAGCGCACCGACGAGTTCGAGTTCACCGATATGGTCCCCGTCTCGATCGCCCGGGCGACCCTGAAGGCCCGCCCGACATCCCGGGTCCAGATCGAGCCCGAGAGGCCATAGGGCGTGTCGTTGGCGATCTTGACGGCGTCGGCCTCGTCCTCGAAACGCAGCACCGCCACGACCGGCCCGAAGATCTCCTCGCGCACAGCCGGTGCGTCCGGCGCGACGGGCGCGAGCACCGTGGGGGCGAACCAGTACCCGGCTCCATCCGGGGCACTGCCGCGGAAGGCGACCGGCGCCCCCTCGGGCACGAAGGCGGCGACGGCTGCCCGCTGCTCGGCGCTTATGAGCGGGCCCATCTCGCTTTGCTCCTCGGATGGGTCGATCACCTTGACGGCTTTGACCGCGGTCTCGAAAAGCTCCATGAAATGCTCGTAGGCACTTTCCTGCACCAAGATGCGCGAGCGGGCACAGCAGTCCTGGCCGGCGTTGTCGAACACCGCGTAGGGGGCTGCGGCCGCGGCGGCCTCGATGTCGGCATCGGCGAACACGACGTTGGCGCTCTTGCCGCCGAGCTCGAGAGTGACGCGCTTTATCTGCTCCGAGCACCCGGCCATGATCTTCTGGCCGACCTCGGTCGAGCCCGTGAAGCAGATCTTGCCCACCAAGGGATGGGTCACAAAGCGCCACCCGACGACCGAGCCGCGCCCGGGCAGGACCGTAAAGACGTGCTCGGGTATGCCTGCTTCGAGGGCCAGCTCGCCGAGGCGGATGGCCGTGAGCGGGGTCAGGTCAGCGGGCTTGAGCACGACCGTGTTGCCCGCGGCGAGGGCCGGGCCGAAACCCCAGGAGGCGATCGGCATCGGGAAGTTCCAGGGCACGATGATCCCGACGACCCCGATCGGCTCGCGAAAGGTCACATCGACTCCGCCCGGCACCGGGATCTGGCGACCGCAGAGCCTCTCGGGAGCCCCGGAGTAGTAGGCGAGGACGTCGCGGACGTTGCCGGCCTCCCAGCGCGCGTTCGAGATCGTGTGGCCCGAGTTGGCCACCTCGAGGCGCGCCAGTTCCTCGTTGGCACCGTCGACGACCTCCGCGAAGCGACGCAACAGCCTTGCCCGGTCAGCTGGTGAGACCGCCCTCCAAGCGGGGCCCGCCGCGGCCGAGCGGGCGATCGCCTCGTCGACACCATCGGCGTCGATGAGGTCGACCTTGGCGATCACCTCCTCGTTGGAGGGATTGACTACAGAACGCTTCGTGCTCACAGGTCACCTCCTTGCTGGAGGGTCTACTACAAGGCGTTGCATACCTAGAGGCGCTCGAAGCCTCGGAAGCGTTCCCAGTCGGTGACGGCGGACTCGAAGGCTTCGAGCTCGACGCGGGCCATGTTGCAGTAGTGGTCGACGACCTCGTCGCCGAAGGCGCCCCGGGCCACCTTGCTCGCCGCGAACAGCTCGGCCGCCTGTTTCAAGGTGGTCGGCAGCCGGGGCTTGTCGGACTCATAGGCGTTTCCGACGAACTCGGGCTCGAGCTCGAGGCCCTCCTCGATGCCGTGCAGGCCGCCCGCCACCATCGCCGAGAGGGCGAGATAGGGGTTGACGTCGCCCCCGGGCACCCGGCACTCGACGCGAAGCGCGTGCGGGTGATGGCCGATGACTCTGAGCGCGCAGGTCCTGTTGTCGAGTCCCCAGGCGAGCGCGGTCGGAGCGAACGAACCGCGGACGAAGCGCTTGTAGCTGTTGATGTTCGGCGCGACTAGCAACGTCAGCTCCCGCAAGGTGGCGAGCAGGCCGGCGATGAACTGCTCGAACACCGGCGAGAAGCCGTGCGGGCCTTGTCCGGAGAACACCGGGCCGTCGGCGTCATCGCGAAGCGAGATGTGGACATGGCACGAATTGCCCTCACGGGCGTCGTACTTGGCCATGAAGGTGAGGCTGTAGCCCTCCTGGCCGGCGATCTCCTTGGCGCCCATCTTGTAGAGCGAGTGCTCGTCCGCCTTTTCGATGAGCCCGGTGTAGCGAAAGGCGATCTCGTGCTGGCCGAAGTTGCACTCGCCCTTGGCCGACTCCACCCACATCCCGGCGTCGCCCATCTCGTTTCGGATCCTGCGCAAGAGCGGCTCGACGCGGCCGGTGCCTAACAGGGAGTAGTCGACGTTGTAGAGGTTGGCCGGGGTGAGCTCCCGGTATCCCGCCCGCCAGGCCTGCTCGAAGGTGTCGTTGAGGACGATGAACTCGAGCTCGGTGGCCGCGAGCGCGTGCCACTCGCGCGCCGCGAGGCGCTCGGCCTGGCGCTCGAGGATCTGGCGGGGCGAGGCCACGACCGGGGTGCCGTTCGCCCACCTGAGATCTGCCACGCAAAAGGCGGTCCCGGGGTGCCACGGGAGCAGGCGAAGCGTCGACACGTCCGGCACCATGACAAAGTCGCCGTAGCCGCGTTCCCACGACGACATCGCGTAGCCGAGGACGGTGTTCATCTCGACGTCCACCGCCAAGAGGTAGTTGCAGCCCTCGGTGCCCCCGGTCATGACGTCCTCGAGGAAATGGGCGGCTGCAAAGCGCTTTCCCTGTAGGCGCCCCTGCATGTCGGTGATGCCTACTACGACCGTGTCGATCTCGCGCGAGGCTACGAGCGCTGCCAGCCTTTCTACCGTGAGGGCGGGCGAGGCTTCGCTCAATCCACGCTTCCCGTCGCACGGGCGGCGCGGAACTGGGCCTCTATGGCCTTCAGCTCGTCCTCGGAACCTTGGACCTTCGGGCCGGTGAACCACTTGCGGGCCGATACGAGCCAGTAGATCCCGGCGTAGAGGAGGACCACGCCGACGGCGATCGGAGCGTAGTTGAAGTTGTCACGGTTGATCGGGCTGAACTCGGGCAGCATGAACAAGATGGCTATGAAGACCACCCAGATGATCCCCACCCAGCCGACCACCGGGCTCCACTTGCCGAGGCTCCAGCGGCCTGGTTTGAAGTTCGCGCCCTGGAAGCGGCGTAGAAGCGTCGGCAGGATATAGGCGATGTAGAGCCCAATCGTGGCGATCGAGGTAACAGCCCCATAGGCGACGACGCTCCACAGCGTCGGGACCGCGAGCAAGAACGCGAAGACCACGCAGAACCAGATCCCATTCGTGGGCGTCCTCGTCCGTGGGTTGATCTGGTGCCAGTACTTGTGGCCGGGCACCGCTCCGTCGCGGCTGAAGGCGTAGAGCATCCTCGAGTTCGCGGTGACAGAGGCCATGCCGCAGTAGGCCTGGGCCATGAAGGCGATCACGAGCAGGAGCTCGGCGCCGTGGCGGCCGATGGCGTCGGTCCAGATGAGCACCGGGGCGAACTCCTGCGCGGCGTACTTGGAGTAGACGGCCATGTTCGTCGGCAGCACGAACGCGATCGCGAGAATCAGGATCCAGCCCGCGACGAGGGAGACGAAGATCGAGCTCACGATCCCTCGCGGGGCGGCGAGGTCGGGGCTTCTCGTCTCTTCCGACATGTGCGCCGAGGCGTCATATCCAGTGAAGGTGTACTGGGCCATCAAAAAGCCGATGAAGAACACGTACCACTTCGAGCCGAAGCCGGAGAGGTTGACGAACTTGGTGAACACGAACGAGGCCGAAGCGTGGTGGCTCGGGACGAACACGAGCACTCCGGCGATGATCGCCACGCCGAGTATGTGCCACCAGGCAGAGACGTCGGAGAGAAAGGCCACTACGCGCACACCGAAGGTGTTCAGCAATCCGTGGATGATGAGGATGCCTGCGTAGACGACGAGGACCCATCCGTTCGTGTTCTGAAAGCCGAAGACCATGTTGAGGAAGGCCGAGAAGAAGAAGGCAAAGCCGTAGTCGATGCCGGCGGTGATGGCCACCTGGCCGAGGAGGTTGAACCAGCCCGTGAACCAGCTCCAGGCACCGGGATTCCTCTTCGCCAGCTTTGCAGACCAGTAGTACAGCCCTCCTGCCGTCGGGTAGGCGGACGAGATTTCGGCCATTCCGAGACCGACTATGAGCGTGAAGAAGCCGACGATGATCCAGCCCCAGACGATGTCGACGGGGCCGCCTTCTTGCATGCCGAAGTAGTAGAGAGTCAAACAGCCCGACAAGACAGAGATGATCGTGAAGGACACGGCGAAGTTGGAGAAGCCGCCCATCCTCCGGTGAAGCTCCTGTGCGTAGCCCAGCTCGTGGAGCTTGGCTACGTCGTGGTCCACGCCCCCTGCTCGTTGAACTGCACCGTCTTCGACCGACATCGAGGCCCCCCTCTGACAACGACGGCCCTGGCCGCCATTCGGTGCAGACCATAAAACAACAGGTCAGGTCCCTAGTCAAGGGACAATTTCCGCCCCCCTCGGGCGCCAGGCGGTTCCTTGTCGCAGAGCGGCGGGACCCGACTGCGGACATGATCTCCTGGCACACTGATGATCGGTGAGCGCCATGCCGGAGATCGTCGAGTTCCTTTTGACGTACCCGCCCTTCAGCGCGCTCGGGCGCGCCGAAGTGGAGGGCGCGGCGGCTTTCGCCGAGATCGAGTTCCATCTCGCCGGCACCGAGATCTTCTCCCAGGGTGCCAAGCCCACCGTGCTGCGTGTAATCCGCGCCGGAGCTGTCGAGATCATCCACGACGGCAGGGTGCTCGATCTCATCGGCGTGGGGGAGATGTTCGGCCACGCCTCGATGCTGTCCGGCCTGCCGACCGGTTTCGCTGCCCGGGCGGCGGAGGACACCCTTACCTACCGGATCCCTGCCGACGTCGCCTACGGGCTGCTCGGCCAGCCCGCCACGTTGCGCTATGTGACCCGGTCGCTGCTCGAGGACCGTTACGGGATCCGCCAGGGCCGGGCGACCGAAGTGGACCGGAACCAGCTGAGCCAGCCCGTCGCCGCCCTCATCCGCGCACCGGCGGTGATCTGCCAACCCGGTACGCCCATCAGCGAAGCGGCCCGGGAGATGAGCGCCCGCGGGGCGACCGCGGTTGTCGTCGACCTCGGGTCCTCGCTCGGGATCCTCACCGACCGCGACCTGCGCTCGCGTGTGCTCGCCGTAGGGCTCGCGCCCGACACGCCGGTCTCTAAGGCCATGACCGCGCCGGCCGAGACGGTGCCCTCAGACCGTCTCGCCGGTGAAGTGCTCCTCGACATGCTCGACAGGGGCTTTCGCCACTTCCCGGTCCTCTCGCCGACGGGCTCGGTGCTCGGCGTCATAGGTGACTCCGATCTCGTCGAGGTCCAGACCCACTCGTCGTTCTCGCTCCGCCGGGCTATCGCCCGCGCAGGCGATGTCGGCGAGCTCGCAGAGGCAGCCGCGGCGTTGCGCCCGATGATCGTGAGCCTGCACCGCGCCCGCGTGGCCCCGCTCGACATCGAGGCGGTGTTCTCGATCGTCTCAGACGCGCTGACGCGCCGAGCGCTCGAGTTCGCCTTCGCAGGGGTCGGCGACGCCCCGGTCGCGTTCGCCTGGCTCGCGCTCGGGAGCCAGGCGAGACGCGAGGCGGTGCCGAGCTCGGACCTCGACAGCGCGGTCGTTTTCTTGAAGCAGGACGACTCGTCAGTGGACGTGGACGAGGTGACGCGCCCTTATTTCGCCGAGCTTGCCCAGCGGGCAACCGAGATCCTCGTCGCGTGCGGCTTTCATCCTGACGAGCACCGGGCCAGTGCCTCGGACCCGCTCTTTGTGCGCTCGCTCGACTCCTGGCAGACGGCCGGCCGTTCCTGGCTCGAGGACCCGACCCAGGACAAGGCCCTCGTGCTGACCTCGGTGCTGGTGGACAGCCGTCCGGTCTTCGGCGCCAAGGTGGGCGAGATGCTGACCGAGACCTTCCGCCCGGCGAGGGAGCACCCGGCATTGTTGCGGATGCTGGCCCGCTTCTCGTTGTTGCACCGGCCCCCGACCGGATTCTTAGGCGGGCTTGTCGTCGAGCACTCCGGCGAGCACAGGGGCACGCTCGACTTGAAAGTGGGCGGTGCGCTGCCGATCGTCAACCTGGCTCGCTGGGCCGGCATGGGCGCCGGGCTCGTGTGCGCCTCCACCCCCCAGCGGTTGCGTGCCGCGAGCGAGGCTGGCATCTTGAGCCAGGCTGACGCCGACACGCTCATAGAGTCCTTCGAGCTCGTCTCGGAGCTTCGCTTAGACCACCAGAGCGCTCAGCTCATGGCAGGCGAGGAGCCGGACGACTTCGTCGACCCGGGCGAACTGAGCGTCCTCACCCGCACCTACCTGAAAGAGGCCTTCAGGGCCGTCGCGGCTGTTCAGCACAGCATCTCCAACGACCTCGCCTTCGGTGTGCGGTGAGGCCGTGGGCCGGGGTGCCGCGCTCCCGGACTCTGGCGGCCGAGGCCTATGGGAAAGCCGGCCTGCCGGGCCGGCGAACTCCGTGGCGCGAGGCGCGCTATTGCGTGGTCGATCTCGAGCTCTCCGGCCTCGACCCGCGCACCGACGAGATCATCTCCTTTGGAGCGGTGCCGATCGACGCCGGGCTCATCGGCGCCGGCCGTAGCCTCTACGGCCTCGCCCGGCCGACCCGGCCGCTGCCGGGAGCCTCGGTCGTGGTGCACGGCATCCGCACGGTTGACCTCGAGGAGGCGCCGCTGGTCGACGAGTCGGTCGTGCCTTTGCTCGAGGCGCTCACCGGGCGTGTCCTCGTCGCCCATTCGGCGGAGGTGGAAAGGGCATTCCTCGGCGCGGCGCTGCGGCGCCAGGGTGTGCGCCTTCGCGAGCCCGTGCTCGACACCGCCGTGCTCGGGCGCCTGCTAATGATCGAGCGCGGTGACGCCGCGCCGAAGTACCTGGCGCTCGGGCGGCTGGCAGAGCTGCTCGGTCTTCCCGAGCACCGTCCCCATCATGCGCTCGGCGATGCGCTCACGACAGCGCAGGCCTTTTTGGCCATCGCCGCCCATCTCGACAAGCTGGGACGAGAAACCGTTGGGTCGCTCGCGCGTGCGGGCGCTCGTGTTGAGAGCGCGCGTCACTTCTCGCCGAGGCCGACAGGCTCTTGAAGCCAGCCGATCAGGTGACGATGTTCACAAGGCGCGGCGGGCGGGCGATGACGCGGGCCGGTTGTCTGCCGCCGAGCGCGTCGAGGACCTTTGCCGACGCCAGGGCGGCCTCGCTAGCGGCCTGTTGCGAGACGTCGTGGGATACCTCGATCCGATCCTTCAGCTTGCCGTTCACCTGGACGACCATCGTCACGGTCTTGTCGGTGAGCAGCCTCAAGTCTGCAACCGGCCATGGCCGGGTGTGGACGTTGTCGCCGTGGCGGCGCTCGTAGGCCTCGGCGGCGAAGTGGGGGGCGAACGGCGCGAGAAGCTCCAAGAGCGTGTCGATCGACTCTTCGACCACGAAGCGGTCGGTGCCGGCGCGGGCGTGACGCGCGATCGTGTTGTACAGCTCCATGCAGGCCGCGACGGCGGTGTTGAAGCCGTAGCGGTCGATGTCGGCCGTCACGCGGGCGATGGTGCGGTGGACCGCCCGCCTGAGCTCGTCGCTGTCCCCGGCGCTACCGGCTTCAGCCCCCTTCTCGACGACGTCTCCCGGATCGGTGGCGAGGCGCCACACCCTTCCCAAATAGCGCGAGCAGCCCTCGAGAATCTCCTCGGTCTGCTCGTTCCAGTCGACGTCGTCCACCGGCGGCCCGATGAACAAGTGCAGCAGTCTCAGCGCGTCGGCCCCGACCTTTTCGAAGTAATCGTCCGGCGAGACGACGTTGCCCCGCGACTTCGACATCGCCCGGCCGCCGAGGCGGATCATCCCTTGGCAGAACAGCTGCGCGAAGGGCTCCCGGACATCCTTCGGCCCGAGTCCGGTGTCGCCGAGAGCCCTAGTAAAAAAGCGGGAGTAGAGCAGGTGCAAGATCGCGTGGGTGATCCCGCCGATGTACTGGTCGACCGGCATGTAGTGACGGGCGGCCGCGACGTCGACCGGGCCGGTCTCCTCGTGCGGGTTGCAAAAGCGCAGGAAGTACCACGACGAGTCCACGAAGGTGTCCATCGTGTCGGTCTCGCGGAGCGCCGGGCCACAGCAGATGGGGCAGGTCGTCTTCAAGAACCCCTCGTCGAAGCGGAGCGGCGACTCGCCTGTGGGCCGGAACTCGACGTTCTCGGGCAAAAGGATCGGCAGCTCGTCTGCTGGGACGGGCACGATCCCGTGATCAGGGCAGTAGACGACCGGGATGGGGCAGCCCCAGTAGCGCTGGCGACTTATCAGCCAGTCCCGCAGCCGGTAGTTGACCTTGCTCGAACCGATGCCTCGGCTCTCGAGGAACTCGATCGCCGCTCGCTTTGCTGCGGGCACGTCGAGGCCATCGAGGAAACCGCTGTTGATCTTCTCGCCGTCGCCCGAGTAGGCGCCCCCGCCAAAGCCGTCCGGCGGCTCAACTGTGCGCACGATCGGTAGGCCATAGACCTCCGCAAAGGCAAAGTCCCGCTCGTCCTCGGCGGGAACGGCCATGACGGCTCCGGTGCCGTAACCCATGAGCACGTAGTCGGCGACGTAGATGGGTACCTGCTCGCCGTTGAACGGGTTGACGCAGTAACTGCCGGTGAAGGCACCCCGTTTCTCGAGCGATCCCTCGGACGACTGGCGCTCGATGTCGGTTGCCTTGCTCGCACGGGCACGCAGCTCTGCCACCGCGTCACGGTGAGCCTCGGTCACGAGTTCCTCGACGAGCGGATGCTCGGGCGCGAGCACGGCGTAAGTCATGCCGAAGCTCGTGTCGGGGCGCGTCGTGAAGACGTCGATCTCGAGTCCCGGGCGGCCGGCGACGGACATACGGAACTGGGCACCTTCGGACCGCCCGATCCAGTTGCGCTGCATCGTCTTGACCCGCTCGGGCCAGTCCAGTCCGTCGAGGGCGTCCAGCAGCTCCTCGGCGTAGTCGGTGATGCGGAAGAACCACTGCTCGAGGTTGCGACGCTCGACGATGTCGCCTGATCGCTCGCAGGTGCCGTCCGCGAGTACCTGCTCGTTGGCGAGCACCGTATGGCATCCCGGGCACCAGTTGACGGGTGCCTCGGCACGGTA
>Ga0182015_10007761_pt1 | contig 10398 bp, 12 predicted proteins | sample 712P3MmetaG_FD_120478 | JGI IMG/M metagenome (GOLD analysis project Ga0182015, IMG submission 120478) | Permafrost microbial communities from Stordalen Mire, Sweden - 712P3M metaG | ecosystem: Environmental > Terrestrial > Soil > Wetlands > Permafrost | place: Sweden: Stordalen | collected... | reverse complement strand
CGGGCAAGGCTGAGCCAGCCGGAGGGCCTCGCCGTTGCCCCCAACGGGACCCTCTACATCGCCGACTTCGGGAACAACCGGGTGCGCGAAGTGTTGCCTGACGGCACGATCGACACCGTCGCCGGAGAGGGCGGCACTCAGCCCGGTCAAGTCATCCCGATCGAAGGCTTGCCCGGCGGCCCGGCGCTGAAGGTGCACATTTGGTCGCCGAGTGCCATCGCCATTGGACGCGGTGGGGAACTCTACATCGCCGCCTCCAGCGAGAACTCGGTCCTCGAGCTCCGCGACGGCAAGATCACGACCGTCCTCACCGGTGACAACCTGACGTCGATTCCCTACTTCGCGCGGGACCAACTGTGCGGGCCGGACGGTGTCGCCGTCGATGCGCGCGGCAATCTGTACGTCGACTGCGGGTTAGTACTCATGCGCACTCCCGGCGGCCGGATCGTATCCAGGGGAAACTGGGAGTCGGGCGGGTTCGCACCCTTCGGCGAACCGGTTGGCGACAGGGTCGACCTCGTGACGAACGCAGGCATCGTGTCGTTCACACCCACCGGTCAAAGGACGGTCGACCTACCCGGAGTACTGGCCGGCGTGGGCGTGATCAACCTGGAAGGAATCGCCGTGGCTCCCGACGGCACCGTGTACCTCGATCAAAGTGGTGACCATGGGCCACCGGCGATCGTGGCTCTTCACGATGGTCATCTCGTCACGCTGTGGGCGGCAGATACTTAGGGCACGATCGTCGGCCCCTCGCACCGCGGAGAGTCGATCGCACGATCTGCTGATGAACTGACCGTTCCAAAGGCACATCGGGCCTTCGCAGAACGTCTCCGATGGGCCGCTTTCGGCTGCGACCGCGTCGCCGCCGGCAAAGTTTGGTGGTCAGTTTGGTGGTCAAACCACTTTTGGACCTCGGCCGCAAGCCTCACAGAGGGGAATCTCAAGCCTCTGAACAGGGAGTTTGCAGCGGAGGAGGTGGGATTTGAACCCACGGACCCTTTCAGGTCACACGATTTCCAATCGTGCCGATTCGGCCGCTCTCGCACTCCTCCAAAGGACGCCAGCACGCTATCGTTGCACTTGCTGGCGCTGTCGCGCGCAGTAGCCGGGTTCTGCGCAATGAGCGACCGTGAACCGAGTCAGGGCCGGAAGGCAGCAGCTCTCAGCGGATTCGTTTGTGTGCCGCAGGTGACCTGGCTGCTGCGCACGGCAGCGCCAGGCTTTTCCTGGCCTTTGGAAGGCATTCAGAGGGCGTCCCCGGAAGTGGCGGGCCAGCCCCGGTGTGCCTGTTTTCCCCGAAAGTGCTCCGCGGGCCGCGGCTCGTGCGGCCACCAGGTCGTAGGCTCGGACGGTGGTCGACTACCAATCCCTCTACCGCCGCTACCGGCCGCAGCGCTTTTCGGAGGTCAGGGGCCAGGACCACGTTGTCAACGCGCTGCGTCACGCCGTCCGGGACAATCGGGTAGCTCATGCTTACCTGTTCTCGGGACCTCGCGGCACGGGCAAGACATCGACGGCAAGGATCCTCGCGAAGGCTCTGAACTGCACGAACCAGACCGATGGGGAGCCTTGCGGCGTGTGCGACTCCTGCGTCGACATCACTCGGGGCGCCTCTTTCGACGTCCACGAACTCGACGCGGCTTCCAACAACAGGGTCGAGGAGATGAGGGAGCTTGTCGCCCGAGCCTCGCTCGCCACGCCCGGGCGGTGGAAGGTTTACATCGTCGACGAGGTCCACATGCTCTCGAACTCGGCGTCGAACGCCCTGTTGAAGACCCTCGAAGAGCCCCCCGACCATGTCGTGTTCGTCCTTGCCACGACGGATCCACAAAAGGTCCTCCCGACTATCCGCAGCCGGACTCAGCACTACGAGTTCCACCTCCTAGACGCCGAGGTGCTTGAAGGGCTGCTGGCCGACGTTGCCCGTGATGCCGAGCTCGAGCTGCCGGACACGGCCGTCGAGGCCGCCGTCCGGCGCGGACGGGGCTCGGCGCGTGACGCGCTATCCGCCCTTGACCAGGTCGTGGCGGCTGGCGTTGTCGAGGACGACAGCCCGTTCCTGCAGGAGCTTCTCGTCTCGTTGGCCGAACGCGACACCGCTCGTGCCTTGCAGGCGATCGACGGGGCACTTGTCGCTGGCAATGACGCCCTGCGAGTAGCCACCGGGCTGCTCGACGAGCTGCGTCGCCAGTTCCTTTCCGCTCTCGCACCCTCGGTCCTGAACGAAGCCGATTCGCCCGGTGCCCTGGCGTCCGGTTCGGTGCCGCATGGAGACCTGTTGCTCGGACCAGCTCGCAGCGTTCGGGCCATGGAATTGCTCGGGACGGCGATGGTAGCGATGCGCGATGCCCTCGACACCCGCATCACGCTCGAGGTGGCCATCGTCCGGCTCACCCATCCGGAGGTCGACGACGAGCCCGGCGCCCTGCTCGAGCGGATCGAGCGCCTCGAAAGGCGGGTTCAAGAGCTCACCGGGCCTCCCGGTGCGACGCCCCAACCCCCTCCTCCGCCGCCGGCAGTTTCCCGCCCGTCGCCCGCGGGCGCACCACCACCGCCGCCGCCGAGCTCACCGGTGGCTCACTCGGCCGAAACGGCGACTCCGAGTCGTGCCCATCTGGAGTCGCAGCCAGCACTCGGAGCCTTCGCGCAAGCTGCGCCGCCTCCAGCGGCGACCCAGCCGGGGCCGAGTCGTCCACCGGAGCCGGTGCGAGCGGCGGCGGGCACCGCCGGAGCTGCTCGGGTGCCACAGAACGATCTGCCCCCGCCCACGCGTGACGAGCTCGTCGAGGCTTGGGGGGACCATGTCCTCAGCGGTCTCCGGCCCTTTGTGCGCGTGATCTTCGCGGCCGGCCGTTTTCTCGCGAACGAGGATGCGACTGCGGTGATAGCGCTGCCGAACGACGCCCACGTCCTTCGGGCCGAGCAGTACTCGGGCGAGGTGGAAACCGCGCTCGGGGGGTACTTCGGTCGCCCGGTTCGCCTGCGGCTCGTTACCGAGAGCGCCGCCGGTACCCCCCGCCCGCCCGCCGATGCGGCCGCGGTCCGGCCGTCACCGCCCGCCGCCACGACGGCACTCCCCGGCGCCACGACGGCACCGCCAGCCAATTCCCACCGGGGCGTCCCCGGTCACGCCCGCAGCGGGAACGACGCCCGCCCGGCCCCGGCCCCGGTGAGAGGTGGCCCCGCCGCGCCGGTACAGCGCGCAGCCGTCGGCAATGATCCAGATGACGGGCGCGAGGAGATGCTAGATCCAGACGATCTCGATCCCCTCGGGGACCAGGTCCCAGGTGACGCGCTCTCCTGGGCCGAGGAGCGTCTCATGCAGGTATTCCCGGGAGCGGAGGAGGTCTGAGATGGGAGAAGGCGAATCACCTTCTGCGGGCGGGTTCGGTGACTTGTTCTCCCAGCTCCAGGCGGCCCAGGCCGAGCTGGAGGCACAGGCCGAAGCGATAGACGCGGTCGTCGTCGAGGGGAGCGCCGCCGGTGGCGCGGTGGTCGTGCGCCTGAGCGGCGCGCTCGAGGCCGAGTCGGTGCACATCGACCCGGCCATCATCGACCCCGACGACCCGGCGCTCCTGGAGGACGCCGTCCTCGCGGCCTTGCGTGCCGCCCTCGGGGGGCTAGTCGAGCTCAAGTCCACCCTGCAGGCCCAGGCAGAGCAACCCTTCACCGGCGGCATGGACCTGAGCTCGATCATGGGCAATCTTGATTTTGAAGGACTGCTCGGCGGCGTCGACGTCAACTCCTTGATGGCGAATCTCGGCATGGGCGTCGACTTGTCCGCGCTCGGCGGGGCGATCGAGCAGGAAGACGACGAGCGCGGGGACGGCGGACACGGCCTAGACCCCGAGCCGGAGGCCTGAACCGCCAGTGGCAGTATTCGCCGGACCAATCCAGGACCTAGTCGACGAGCTCGGCCGCTTACCCGGGGTAGGGCCGCGCTCGGCCCAGCGAATCGCCTTTTACCTTTTGGAGACCGAGCGGGACAGCGCCCTGAGGCTGGCCCAGGCCATCATCGAGGTCAAGGACCGCATTCGCCTCTGCGAGCGATGCTTCAACGTCGCCGAGACCGCGCTCTGCACGATCTGCGCCGACTCGCGCCGGGACCCCAGTGTCATCTGTGTCGTCGAGGACCCGCGTGACATAGTCGCGGTCGAGCGGACGCGTGAGTTCCACGGCACTTACCACGTGCTCGGCGGTGCGCTCAGCCCGATCGACGGGGTTGGCCCCGAGCAGCTGCGGGTACGGCCGCTTTTGGTCAGGCTCGGCACCGAGCCTGTGGCCGAGGTGATTTTGTGCACGAACCCGAACCTCGAAGGCGAGGCAACTGCCATGTACCTTGCCCGGCTCCTCGCGCCGCTCGGCATGAAGGTGACGCGTATCGCGAGCGGACTGCCCGTAGGCGGAGACCTAGAGTACGCCGACGAGCTGACCCTCGGGCGGGCCATCGAGGGCCGCCGCGAGGTCAGCGGCTGAGGCCAACCGGCACGGTCGCAGAGGGCGAGTGGAGATAAGGGCGCTCGGACCCGGCGACGAGGACGAGGTCGCCTCGGCGTCGAGTCTGTTCGACGGCCGGAAAAGACGGCGACGCGTCGCTTTTCGGAGCCGAGGGCCATCTCCTCGTTGTCGCTTATGAGGAGGCCAACCCGGTCGGCTTCGTCAGCGGAGTCGAGGTCACCCACCCTGACAAGGGGACGGAGATGTTCCCTTATGAGCTGGCCGTAAAGGAGGCCTGCAGGCGTAGAGGGCTTGCCGGGCGCTTGAAGAAGCCCTGTCATCCAAGGCGAAAGAACGAGGTTGCTCCGGGATGTGGGTCATCACCGAGGAAGAGAACACGGCCACCCTCGCCACCTACCGAGGCCCCGAGGGTTCGGCGGAGATGGGACAGGTAGTGGTTGCCTGGAGCTTTCCACCGCAGACGAGCGAGAGTACCCAGCGCCAGTGAAAGAAAGAGACTTCGCAATGAACCGGGGTTCTGACGGGACGACCAAGCCGACCCTCCTGGATCCCTCGTCCGGCTGCGCGCGTTTGAGGAAGGCGACCTTTTGGCAATGGGCGAGGCGCTGGCCGATCCCGAGGTGCTCGCCTCACCGGCTCGGTCACACGAGCGAGGAGGCGAGCAGGCGGAGCCCCGTCCTCGACGAGTTCGCGCTCGAGTGGTACCGGACCCGTGCCGGCGCCGAAGGCCGGCTCTAGGTCGCCATCGTCGAGCTTGCCACGAGACGTTGCGTCGGCGAAGCCGTGCTCAACGACTACGAGGGAGCCAAGGCCGCTTGCAATTTCCGGAACCTCATCGCTCCGGCGCGCAGAGACCGTGGCCTAGGGACCCGAGGCAACCAAGCACATCGTCGGCTGCGGGTTCGCCCCTCGGGCTGCACCGCACCGAGCTCGATGTCTATGCCTTCAACTCGCGTGCCCTGCGCATCTACGAAAAAGGCCGGCTTCATCCCCGAGTACAGGGCCCGCGACGCCCTGTGCTTCGACGGCGCCTTCGTCGAGAACATAAAGATGGCGATCCCCTCGGCGGACTGAGGCGGTAAGGTCCGTGGTCCTCAGCTGACCACGCGCAGCACCGCCGCGTCCCCCTGGCCGCCCCCGCCACAAAGCCCGACGGCGCCGACTCCCCCACCTCGTCGGCGAAGCTCGTAGAGCATCGTCAGAGCGAGCCGCGCCCCCGACATCCCGATGGGGTGGCCGAGCGCGATGGCGCCGCCGTTCACGTTGACAACGTCGGCAGGTACCCCGAGGTCGTCGGCCGAGGCGGCGCTGACAGCCGCGAAGGCTTCGTTGATCTCGAACAGGTCGACGTCGGCGATCCCGCCGAGGCCCGCACGGGCGATCGCCTCCCTTATGGCATGGGAGGGCTGGGTCAAAAGCGAGGCGTCCGGGCCTGCCACCTGCCCGTAGCCGATGATCTCGCCGAGCGGGGCCAGGCCGAGCTCGTCGACGCGCTCTGGAGACATGACGATGACAGCAGCCGCTCCGTCGGAGATCTGGCTGGCGTTGCCGGCCGTGACCGTGCCCTCCTCGGAGAAGGCGGGGCGCAGACTGGCGAGCGACTCGAGCGTCGTCTCGGGCCGCACCCCTTCGTCGGTGTCGATGACGATGGGCTCGCCCTTGCGCTGGGGGACCGAGACCGGGACTATCTCCTCGGCAAACCGCCCCTTTTTGATCGCGGCCGCGGCCCGTTCGTGGGAAATGGCCGCGATGGTGTCCTGACGCTCCCGGGCGATGCCCATCGCAAGGCTGTAGACGTCCGCGCTAAGGCCGGTGGCGACGTTGTCGAAGGCGCAGAACAAGCCGTCGTGCATCATCGAGTCGACGACCCTCTGGTCGCCGAGGCGGTAACCCGAGCGGGCCCCGGGCAGTAGGTAGGGCGCCCGGGTCATCGACTCCATCCCACCTGCGACGACGACGGCCGCCTCGCCGGCTCGGATCATGAGGTCGGCGATGTGGATCGCGTTCAGGCCGGAAAGGCAGACCTTGTTGACCGTCGTCGCCGGCGTCACCATCGGGATACCCGCGTTCACCGCCGCTTGGCGGGCAGTGATCTGCCCCTGTCCGGCGCCGAGCACATGGCCCATGACGACATAGTCGACGTCCTCGGACGCGATACCGGCCCGCAACAGCGCCGCCTCGATAGCCATGCCGCCGAGGTCCATCGCCGAGTACCCGGAGAAGGCCCCGGAGAGCTTCCCGATCGGCGTTCGGGCACCTGAGACGATCAGAGAACCGGGCATGTGGACCTCCCCCAGACCGGGAGCGAGGAAAACCTCATCTCCACGAGATACAGACTATGGGCATCGCCCTCGGACCGGAACGGCCTCCGGTAGAGTCCCCGTCGTGGCGCGGTCAGAACTCATGAGGGCCGCCTGCCCGGGGCCCAGGCGATGACCGAGCCCTTGCCCGGGCTCGCGGAGGTCACCGAGATCGACCACGTCGCCATCGCCGTCCGCGATCTCGACGCGGCCATCGCCTGGTACGAGGCCACCCTTGGTGCCCGGCTCGCCCATCGGGAGACGGTGGAGCGCGACGGGGTCGAGGAGGCTCTCCTCGTTGTGGCCGAGTCGTTCATCCAGCTGCTCATGCCTATCTCGGACAGCTCCCCGGTAGCGAGGTTCATCGAGCGTAAGGGTGAGGGCGTCCACCACGTCGGTTACCGCGTGCCCGACTGCGCGGCTGCCATCGAGCACATGGCGGCAGCAGGAGCTGAGCTGATCGACCAACAACCGAGGCCGGGTTCGCGCGGGACGACGATCGCCTTCGTGCACCCTCGCAGCGCCTTCGGCACCCTCATCGAGCTTGTCCAGGAGTAAGAGCCGTCTTCGACTCCTCCCAGGGGCCTGCCCGGGCGCCAGACAATCGGTTTCGCGGCCGCCAACCTCGTCTCGTACCTGACCGCAGGCGTGTTCGTATGGTCGAACAGGCGGATTCCAGGCCTGCTGCTCCTCGCCTGTGGCGGAGGACTGAACGTGATCGCGATCGTGGCCAACGGCGGGGTCATGCCGGCAAACGCCAAGGCGCTGGCGGCCTCCGGGTGGCGCCCGCTGCCTGGGCACTTTGCCAACTCGGCCGCGCTCGCACATCCGAAGCTGGCCTTGTTGGGCGACATCCTCGCCACGCCCCGCTGGCTGCCGGGCCATGACGTGTTCAGCATCGGCGACATCGTGATCGTCGTCGCCTTCGCGATCATGATCTACAGGACATGTGCGGTCGCGCCCGGCACCGCTTGCTTGAGCTGACCTCGCTCCGAACGGTGTTAGGGCTAGTCAGCCGCCCTTGTACTCGCGATAGAGCTCCATCAGCCCCTGGCGGGTCCCAGGCGCGAGGTCCTCGGGCTGGACGTTGCCGAGGATCTCGATGGTCGCCCGGACCTGGCGCACGTACTCGTCGCAGCCGTCACAGGCCTTGAGGTGGGCTTCGAAGGCTCGCGCCTCGCGGCCGGAGAGCTTGCCCTCGAGGTAGTCGGTTACGAGCTCGACAGCCTCCCGGCAGACGATGTCGCGGCGAAGCGTGAACAGTCTCATCGCTTCACCACCTCGTCCTCGAAGATCGCTCTTATCCGGCTACGCCCGCGGTGCAGCAGAACCCGTTGGTTGGCTTCGCTTATCCCGAGCACGTCATATACTTCCTTGCTGGACAGTCCATCGAGGTCGCGAAGTGTTACGACCGCCCGCTGTGCGTCGGGGAGCCGGGAGATCGCCTCTTGCACCTGGGCGAGGAAGGGCCCGCTCGAGAGACGCTCGACGATCTCGTCGGACCAGGGCGCGGGCGGGTCCGACCAGGCGCCCTTTTCGTCGAAGCGGCGCCTGTCGACACTTGCCTCGTCGCCGAGGTCGACAGCCAAGCTGCGCTGCTCGCGCACCCCGGTCGAGCGCGCCCTGTTGGCGAGGATGTGGAAGATCCATGTCTTGAGCGACGACCGGCCCTCGAAGTTGTCGATGCCCCGAAGGACGGCCAGCCAGGTGTCCTGGGCGACGTCTTCGGCGACGGCCCGGCTCGGCACGAAACTCATGGCGAGGCGCACCATGGAGGGGTGGTAGGCGTTGATGACCTCGCTGAAGGCGGACTCGTCCCCGGCGCGCAGGCGGCGCACGAGGTCTTCATCGCTCACGCCCGCAGCGTAGGGCGCGCGCAAGGGGCTTGTTCCCCGCGGAGCCGAACCCCGCGGGCGGGGAGTCCGATGGGCGCGGCGACGGCCCGCAAGACAGCTGATAGGTGACCTTAAGGCCGGGGGCCGGTAGCCTTCCGGCGATGACGGAGGAACCCACGGCTGACCACTCCATCAGCGCCCGTCTCGGTGCGCTGGAGGCCAGACGTGCCGAGGCGATCAACGCGGGGTCGCCGCGCTCGGTCAAAGCACATAAGGCCAAGGGCAAGATGACCGCTCGCGAGCGGATCGACTACCTGCTCGACGAGGGCTCGTTCCAAGAGCTCGACCTTCTCGTGCGGCACCGCTCGCACGGGATGGGTATCGAGCGCTCCCGGCCGTACACCGACGGGGTCGTGACGGGCTTCGGGACGGTCGACGGCCGGCGCGTATGTGTTTTCAGCCAGGACTTCACCGTCTTCGGGGGGGCGCTCGGCGAGGCGCATGCCGAGAAGATCCACAAGGTCATGGACCTCGCCCTGTCGGTCGGCGTGCCGATGATCGGCCTCGAGGACTCCGGTGGTGCCCGTATCCAAGAAGGCGTCGTCGCCCTGAACGGCTACGGCGGGATCTTCTACCGCAACGTCAAGGCCTCAGGAGTCGTGCCCCAGATCAGCGTCATATTGGGCCCGTGCGCCGGCGGGGCCGTCTACTCCCCGGCGATCACGGACTTCATCTTCATGGTGCACGAGACGAGCCACATGTTCATCACCGGCCCCGACGTCGTGAAGACCGTCACGGGCGAGGACGTCACCTTGGAGCAGCTCGGCGGGGCGATGAGCCACGCCACGCGCTCCGGGGTCGCCACCTTCGTGTCGCCCGACGAGAAGTCGTGCCTGGACGAGGTCCGCTACCTGCTTTCGTTCCTCCCCTCCAACAACCTCGAGCTGCCGCCCGAGCTGGACGAGCCAGAGGACCTCGACGCTCAGGTACCGGAGCTGCGCGACCTCGTCCCTGACAGCCCCAACCAGCCCTACGACATGAAAAAGGTGATCACCGCCGTCGTGGATGCGAGCGAGTACCTCGAGTACTTCCCGCACTGGGCCAACAACCTGACTTGCGGTTTCGCCCGTATCGCGGGGCGGGTAGTCGGGATCGTGGGCAACCAGCCAAGTGTGCTGGCGGGAGTGCTCGACATCGCCTCTTCTGAGAAGGGCGCCCGTTTCGTGCGCACCTGCGACGCCTTCAACATCCCGCTTGTCACCTTCGTCGACGTGCCGGGTTTCATGCCGGGGACCGACCAGGAGTACGGTGGCATAATTCGTCACGGAGCCAAGCTCCTCTATGCGTATTGCGAGGCAACGGTGCCTCGGGTGCAGGTGATCACACGTAAGGCATACGGCGGCGCTTATGTCGTCATGGACTCGAAGTCGATAGGTGCGGACTTTGCCTATGCGTGGCCGTCGGCCGAGCTGGCGGTCATGGGGCCACAGGGCGCCGTCGAGATCGTCTACCGGCGCGAGCTCGTGGACTCGGCCGACCCGGTCGCCCGGCGCGCCGAGCTCGTGGCCGAGTACACCGACCGCTACGCCAACCCGTACGTCGCCGCTGAGCGCGGCTACATCGACGCCGTGATCGACCCCGCCGACACCCGGGCCATGCTGATCGGGGCGCTCCGGCTGCTCGCCTCCAAGCGGGAGGACCTGCCGAAGCGAAAGCACGGGAACGTGCCGCTTTGAGCGAGCCCGAACGGGCACGTCCGGGCATACCCGCCCGGCCGCTCAGCGCTCCTCCACAGCTCGCCG
>Ga0182015_10007760_pt1 | contig 10398 bp, 9 predicted proteins | sample 712P3MmetaG_FD_120478 | JGI IMG/M metagenome (GOLD analysis project Ga0182015, IMG submission 120478) | Permafrost microbial communities from Stordalen Mire, Sweden - 712P3M metaG | ecosystem: Environmental > Terrestrial > Soil > Wetlands > Permafrost | place: Sweden: Stordalen | collected... | reverse complement strand
TGAGTACGGATCGCCTCAGGTCCGACTTCCCGGAGCGGGCGGCGCCCCCGAGATCGCGACGTCGTGCTCGAAGGTGATCATCACGCTGCGTCACAGTCCTCGCGCCATGGTGGAGAAATTGGATTTTGTGACCTCTGTGGGCCACGGCGACGGAGGCGATTTCCGTGCGCGGCTTGGTCTGCCGGGAATGGGACCCCAGGCCATCATCACCGACCTGGGTATCTTGCGCTGTGAAGCCGGGAGTTGCGAGTTCGTGCTCTCGAGCGTGCACCCCGGGGTTGAGATTTTCCAGGTGCTTGAAGCGACAGGTTGGACGTTGCGAGTCGCCGATGACGTCAGCGTGACGGCGCCGCCTACCGTCGAGGAACTGCGCGCGCTGCGCAGTTTCGTAGGGGCCTAAGTCATGGAACCCTTCGACTACGATGTCCTGCCCGGTCGGGTGATCTTTGGCGTTGGGAGGCGATTCGAAGTCGGCGAGGAGGCGGACCGTCTCGACGTCTCGCGAGTCTTGCTCATTGCCGACGCGCACGATCAGACGATGATCGATCAGGTGTCGGGGGCGCTCGGGGAGCGTTGTGTCGGTGTCTACACCGACGTAGCCCAGCACGTGCCCGTAGAACTCGCGCAAAAGGTTCGTGATCTGGCGACTTCGTTGGATGCGACCAGCACGGTCACGTTGGGCGGGGGATCGGCGACGGGGTTCGGCAAGGCGGTGTCGCTCAGTCATAACCTGCCCCAGATCTGCATTCCCACGACATACGCGGGCTCCGAACTAACGCCAATCTGGGGGCTCTCGGATGGCGAACACAAGGAAACTGGCCGCGACCTTCGTGTGCTGCCCAAGACCGTTATCTATGACCCCGAACTGACAGTCGGGCTACCCATCTCCATCGCTGGTCCGAGTGCGATGAATGCCTTGGCGCACGCCGTCGAGGGCCTGTACGGACCGGGAGCCAATCCCTTCATGTCGGTAATGGCGCTCGAATCGGTGCGGGTCATGGCAACGCATTTGCCTCTAATGCACGAGTCGCCTGGGTCGATCGAAGAGCGCTCCCAGGTCCTCTATGGCGCCTACCTGGCAGGTGCGGTCCTAGCGGTTGTTGGCACATCACTTCATCACAAGACGTGTCACATCTTGGGTGGCCTCTATGGGCTCGACCACGGGCAGATGAACGCGGTAGTGCTGCCGCACGCGCTGGTCTACAACAAGCCAGCAATACCGGAAGCGTACGGACGCCTGAGCGCGGTGTTGGGCGGCGACGCCGCGGGAGAACTGTACGACTTGGCCCGCGACTTGGAGACTCCCGCACGTCTTTTGGATATCGGTATGCCTGAAGAGGGTATTCGCCGCGCCGCGCCGTTGATTGTGCAAGAGGCTTCATCGAATGTGCAACCCATCAATGAGGAGCAAGCGATTGCCTTTCTCACGAACTGCGCGAAGGGCGATCGACCTTGATGGGTTATTCCTTCGTCGTTGACGCTGTCCGCACACCATTGGGAAAAATCGGAGGGGCCTTTTCGAACGTGAGGCCCGACGACCTCGCCGCGAGCACGATTGTTTCGCTGCTCCAACGCAATCGGACCGTGGACAGTTCTTCAATTGACGGCGTGGTCTTCGGCAACTCCAATGGCGCGGGGGAGGAGAATCGAAACGTCGGGCGCATGGCCTCGCTGCTCGCGAACATACCGGTCTCCGTTCCCGGCAGCACGGTCAACCGATTGTGCGGGTCCGGCCTCGAGGCGGTCATCCAAGCGAGCCGGGAATTGGAGAGTGGCGACGCCGACATTGTCGTGAGTGGCGGCGTAGAGTCGATGACCCGCGCTCCCTGGGTTGTGTCCAAGCCTGATCGACCGTTCCCACGCGACCACGCGACCATGTATTCGACGACACTCGGATGGCGCATGGTCAATCCCAAGTTTGATCAACGCTGGACGGTGCCGCTTGGTGAAGGTGCCGAGATCACGGCGCACGAGTTTTCAATTTCGCGCGACGCGCAAGACGAATTTTCAGCGCGTAGCCACCACCGCGCCGCGGCCGCGTGGAAGGCCGGAATATTTGACGCCGAGACGGTCCTAGTGCCAGAAACTTCTCTCACTATGGATGAGTGTGTGCGGCCCGACTCGAGTGCGGAAACCCTCGCCAGGCTGAAGCCGGTCTTTCGTGACGATGGCACGGTGACGGCAGGTAATTCGTCGCCCATGAACGATGGCGCTGCTGCGATTCTAATGATGAGTGGGACAGCGCTCGAGAAATACGGCGTCTCGCCGCTCGCTCGAATTGCGAGTCGCGCACTCAGTGGCGTCGAACCCCAACGATTCTGTATCGCTCCGGTCGAAGCGGCGAACACCGCGTTAGCGCGCGCCGGTATTGGCTGGCATGATTTGAGCGTCATTGAGCTGAACGAAGCGTTCGCGGCGCAAGCACTGGCGTGTCTGGATTGCTGGCCGGAACTTGACCCCGAAAACGTCAACCCCAACGGGGGCGCAATTGCGATTGGTCATCCGATTGGAGCGTCCGGCGCTCGTATCCTCACAACATTGGCGCATGAACTGAAGCGCCGCGGCGGTGGGTGGGGACTCGCCACCATGTGCATTGGTGTGGGCCAGGGCATCGCGGTTGTGCTTGATGCACGATGATTTATAGAAAGAGGAAGAACCATGACCGGCAAGATCACAACTGCAGACCACTTACGGGAGGTCCAGGCAAGTTTCAACGAGCAGATGGACCCACGTCTTGTGGAAATTCTGCGGGCTGCGGTAAAGCACATCTACGCATTTGTCGAAGAGACGAAGCTCACTCGCGAAGAGTGGAAGGTTGGTATTGACTTCCTTACTGCGACCGGACAAAAATGCGACGACGTTCGTCAGGAATTCATTCTGCTTTCGGACACTTTGGGCGTTTCGATGCTGGTTGAAATGTTAAATCAATTGCCCTCGGACGCTGCGACAGATCCAACTGTTTTTGGACCTTTCTACGTGCCTGGCGCTCCAGAATTTCCCATGGGCGCGTCGATTGCGCGAGAGGGTAATGATGGTGAGGCCATCGTCTTTTCGGGAACAGTTCGCGACGCCGGGGGTCATTCCCTCGACCATGCTCGCCTCGACGTGTGGCAGGTCGCGCCAAACGGTTTGTATGACGTGCAGGACTCCGAGAGTCCCCCAATGAGTTATCGCGGGGTCTTCGAAACCGGTCCAGATGGCCGATTTGAAATTCTCACCACTCGTCCCGTTGACTATCAGATACCGACCGACGGTCCGGTGGGACACCTACTGCGGGCCTCGGGGCGTCACGCCTGGCGGCCAGCGCACACGCACTTTATGGTGACGTGTCCGGGCTTCAAAACCTTGATAACCCACGCCTTTGACGCCGAATCACCCAATTTGACCCGAGACGCGGTGTTCGGCGTACGCGAAAGCTTGATCATTGACATGAATAATGGTGCAGCGGTATTTGACCTCGTTCTCGACGCGGAAACCTCCTAACCAACTCGTTACAGCTTGGTTTTTGTACTAGTTAGTAAATAGGCTTGACTTACTAGCCGTTTGCGTGAGAGATTAACTTTGTCGTACAAAATGCATTGCCAAATGGCAAGCTGCTGACTTAAGCAAAATTGGGGGAGCTACTAAATGAACAATCAATTAGGCGGCCTTAACGCCGGCCACGCGTGGAGAGTTTGGGTAACAAGCATCCAATCGGGGCCGCTGTGTGGGCAGGCGTAATCGCAGGTCAACTCACAACGCTGTGGGGAATTTGGTTTCCAGGTGTGGGGCTTCCCGCGCTCGACTGGCCGCAGGCTAATGGTGCAGTGATTGACCCAAAGGGATCGTTTGTTGTTCAGTTTGTTATGGGTGAGTTCTTCCACGGACTGGATTGCATAATCTTTGCGTTACTCTTTGCCCTGTTTTTCTTCCCCATGATGGGAAAGGTTGTAACGCCGCTCATGAACATGGGCAAGGCGGTTGTCTTTTCGGTGATCCTCTTGGGCACGATTTCGGCGGCATTCCTTGTGCCGTACATCTACTTCAAGGGGTATGGCGTGGGATTCGGTGGAATTCACTACGGTGGGTGGAAGCTCGTCTTTGCCATTTACGCATGGCACCTATTATACGGGGTCAACCTAGGGGCGCTGTATAACCCGCTCGCGTTAGATGATCCGTCCTTGGCGTAACCATCGATTTTGAACTTTGGAATGAAGTACCCTAACCCGAAGTTCACAACACCGGCTGGCACATGCCAGCCGGTGTTGTGATTTCTGAGCGGATTTAGAGCGGGACCATCTCGTCAAGCAGTGTGCGAGCTCGGTCAATCGCGTCATCAACAATCTCGTGGGCGGTGTTGGGGGTCACCACAAATTCGAGGTCGGCGCCCGCCTCCTGGAAGATGCGACTGGTGTCCTCGGCCCGCTCCAAGGGTATGAATTCGTCGTGATCCGAGACCGTGATGAAGACCGGCAGGTTCGACACGTTCTGGGGTCGGGTGAGCGCCTCGAATGAGGGTCCAATGAGCCCGCCGGTGAAACAAATGAGACCGGCAAATCGTTGCGGAGTCCGCGCGACGAATTCTGTCACCAGACAGGCGCCTTGTGAAAAACCGAGCCAGACAATGTGGTCGTCGTCAACTCCGTCGCCATTAATGAGTTCGCGAGCGTCCTGCATGCGCTCTAAAGCGAAGTCCAGCTTTGGTTGATTCTCCTCGAGCGGTGCGAGGAACGTGGTCGGGTACCAGGTGTGGCCCTCGGCAGCGGGCAGCACGTAAGCGAGGTCCGGGCGACCCAGTCGTTGTACGCAATTCGTGATCATGTACTCGGGATTGAGCGAGCGCCCGTGGACGGTGACGAGTACCAGCGGGGCCCCGGAAACCTCGGCGCCGGCGTAGACGAAGGGCAGAGAGCGGTGGGGATTCTTTTCGGTGCTGATGAGAACTCCTTTGTTTGAATCGGCGCTAATGAACTATCGCCCTCCACATGGAGGGCGATAGTTCATTAGCGAGCAATCTAAAGTCTGGAGCTTACGAGTACTGCAGCGGCTCCAAGTAGCCAATGAGGAAGTCGCGCTGGTCTTCGAAGACCGGTGGGATCTGCATGCTCTTGCCGAGGTCCTCGTACGCTTCGTCAATCGTGAAGCCCGTGGGTTTGGAGACCGACGCCTCGAACATCGCGCCGCCCGGGGTGCGCACGTAGACCGAGTCGAAGTAGCCGCGGTCCTTGCGGTCCGACACGTCAGTGAAGCCCATGCCCACCAAACTGTGCTTGACGGTGTCCTGCACGTCGTAGTCGGCGACCTGGAATGCGGTGTGGTGGACAATACCCTCGCCGTACATCCAACCGGCCTGGTTGCGACGGGGCTCGGCGACGAAGTCGACAATGGCCCCGGAACCACCGTTACCCACCTCGAAGCGCGCGTTGTCGTCATCCTCGTTGGTGAGTCGACCGTTCCATCCGGCGTTCATGAAGTCGGCCGACAGGCCGAGGTCCAGCACTGACACCGTGATGCCGTGCGTACCGTGGATCCCGTGCTCGACGGGCACCGGGCCGTTGGAGTGCGGCGCGCGCGGGTCGCCCTCAACTTCAACGAGGTCGTACTCGATCCCGCACGGATGCGCAAAGCGCAGTCGCTTCTCGCCGAAGAGTTCGTACTCTTTGACGTCAAAGCCGTGGCTGGTGAGCCGGTCGTTCCAGTAGCCAATGGATCCGGAAGGAATCGCCAGCATGAGCACCTTGGTCTGGTTTGTGCCCTGCTTACCCATGCGTCCCGATTGGCGCATTGGAAACGTGGTCACGAGTGTTGACTCCAGGCCCACGTCGTTGCCGTAGTAGAGGTGGTAGATCGGCACGTCGCCGTCGTACAGCGCCGTCTTTTTCACACTCTTCAGACCGAGCACCTTGGTGTGGAAGTCGTAGTCTTCTTGAGCTTTTCCCACGCACAACGTGATGTGGTGGTGCCGCTCAATGGATCGGGATTCACTCATCATTTCCCCCAGAAGTAGTTTTTTTGGTCGTACAGAATTCGATTAGCCGAATACGGGCAATCATTGACCAATTGGGGCAGAAAGTCAAGTGCCCCGCTTTAGATCTATTCAACGGTTCTGGTTCATTTTGAGCCGTGGGACTCATAATCGACCATCGAGGCAATCGGCGATTTTTCCGCTTCGTGCGACGGCCGTAGTCGTGAGCTGCTGTGAGCACGTCCGAGTAGGAACTGACCAAGGGACAACCGAACCGCAAGAATCTTGCAGCACTTTGGAGGGATTGATGATCGGCCACTCGACTCGAATCGCCACGAGCAGATATCACGATTCGTGAGGTCGCCCGTTCGCGTTGTTCGGCGCGGCTGCCTACAAATGATTTGCTAGTTGCTGACTCATAAATTGACCACATGTGATTCGACCATTTTGAAAAAATGACTGTGTAGGTTCAGATAACACGGGCAGATCTTCGTCGCGTTTGCAGTCGACATTCGTGCCTCTGGAAGAGACAACAACCGTGCCCTTTCCGTGGACCATCGCTTTTTCGATTTCCAGGTTTTTCAAATATCGCTCTGAGAACTTAAGCTGTGGCGCAAGGGATTATTGAAATGGTGAAGTTTGTAAAATCCCTTTCGTAAGCCAGATGTGGCAGGAATGTTCAGCCGATTCCTCTGAGGAGAAAGGGAATTATTTCGTTCAAGCGCCCCCAAAAACCACTAACTTTTGTCCGACAACATGATATGTTGCTGCGAGGAGTAGTGAAGGGTCAAGGGGGAACGACATGGACAATAATCACGAAGAGCCAATGACGCCGTCATCTCAAGGGGTGAGTCGAAGGACAGTGTTGCAGGGGAGTCTCGCGAGCATCGCGGCATTGGGACTGAGTGGTGCGCTGGAAATGGAACAGGCGTTACCGGCCGGAGCAACAAGCCTCGGCAAAACAATAAAGTTCGGATATGTCAGTCCGGAGACGGGGCCACTCGCTCCCTTTGGGGCGGCCGACGCTTTTGTTATTTCCGCGTTGAAGCCGTATCTGAAAAAGGGCATCACCATCAAGGGCGTGCACTATCCCATAGAGGTCATTGTTAAGGACAGCCAATCAACCGACGCAACCGCCGCAACGGTGGCGGAGGACCTCATTAAGAACGACAAGATTGACGTCATGTTGGTCTCGTCTACCCCCGACACCACGAATCCGGTTTCGGATCAGTGTGAGGCAAACAGAATTCCCTGTATCAGCACAGTGGCACCCTGGCAGTCGTGGTTTTTCGGTCGCGGTGCATCGCCGTCAACCGTGTACAAGTGGACCTACCACTTTTTCTGGGGTCTGGAAGACATCGAGGCAGTGTACTCAAGCATTTGGAGCGCAGTTCCTAACGACAAGACAATCGGTGGATTGTGGCCAAATGACAGTGACGGTGACGCGTTTGCCGACCCGACGACGGGATTCCCTGCATTCGCCAAGCCCTTGGGCTACACCATTGTCGACCCGGGACGCTACGCCGATGGCACTACCGACTTCACCGCACAAATCACCGCGTTTCGAAATGGCAACTGCGACATTCTGACGGGTGTTCCGATTCCGCCGGACTTCACTACCTTCTATAAGCAGGCAGCGTCACAGGGATACAAGCCAAAGGTCGCCACGATTGCTAAAGCGATGCTCTTTCCAAGTTCGGCACAGGCGCTGGGATCTCTCGCAGTCAACATCGGGACCGAAGTGTGGTGGGGGCCAACCCATCCGTATTCGAGTTCCCTGACCCAGCAGAGTTGCGCGACACTGGCGGCAGCGTATGAGCACTCCACGAAGCAACAGTGGACCCAGCCGATCGGATTTGTGCACGCTCTGTTCGAGGTGGCCATCGCCACGCTAAAGAGTTCGGGCGAAGCGCACAACAAGCCCGCCTTCGTGTCTGCACTTTCGAAGTTGAATATTCGAACAATTGTTGGACCACTCGACTGGAAGAGCGGTCCAGTGCCAAACGTGACCAAGACACCTCTCGTGGGTGGCCAGTGGCGCACTGGCAACACGCAGTCGGGCTACGCTCTCGTCATCGTTACTAATACCCAACACACCAACATCCCACTAGGCGGTACGCCACAGGCGATTGCGTGAGCCAAGCTGAGGTTTCCCGCGAGATCTTGGCGGTTCACGAACTTCATAAACAATTGGGATCTGTCGTCGTGGCGGACGACGTCAATATGGCGATCGCTGCGGGCAGCATCGTTGGCATGGTTGGGCCCAACGGGGCGGGCAAAACGACGATGCTCAGCATGCTGAACGGTGACATTCGCCCTGATAGCGGGACAATCACATTTAATGGGCGTGACATCACGCGATTGACAACGGCGTCTCGCGCTCGCCTTGGAATGGCGCGCACGTATCAGATTCCGAGACCATTTGTCGGTCTGACCGTCTTTGAACACGCTCTGCTGGCCGCGCAACAAGCGGGCGGCTTTCGTGGAAGTGAAGCGAGCGACCGCGCGGCATTTGCCGTCCAGATTTGTGGAATGACGAAACTGGCGAACGTGGCGGGCGCGCAATTGCGATTACTAGACCGGAAGCGCCTGGAGATCGCTCGAGCAATTTCGGGCGCACCAACCCTGGTGCTGTTAGACGAGGTCGCTGGCGGTCTCAACGACAGCGAGGTAGCGACACTCACCGAGGTGATACTCGAACTGCGGGGGATGGGTCTGACGTTTCTCTGGGTCGAACACGTCGTACGCGCGCTGGTGGCGACGGCGGATCGCATGGTCTGTCTCAGTGGTGGACGCATCATTGCCCATGGCGCGCCGGTAGAAGTGCTCAACGATCCCTTGGTGCTGGAAAGTTATTTCGGCAGCACGACGCTCATTGGAACTGATTGATGACCCTACTGCGCCTCGAAGGAGTGACGGCCTATTACGGGCACCTTCAGGCCCTAGAAGAGCTGAGCCTCAACGTTGATCGAGGCGAGATCCTGGCGGTCATTGGGGCCAATGGCGCGGGAAAGTCAACGTTGTTATCGCTGATCTCGGGTGAATTGCGTCCCAAGGATGGACGGGTGATATTTGACGGGGTAGACGTGACGCGTCTCTCACCGCACCAACGGGTTCGCGAGGGCATTTCACTCGTTCCCGAAGGGCGCCACCTCTTCGGCACGCTCAGCGTGGAAGAAAATCTGCTGGCGGGATCGGCGTCAAAACGTCGAGGCGTGTGGAATCTTGATGCGGTGTACGAGCTCTTCCCAATTGTCAAGGCTCGGCGAAAACATCGGGCCGCGTTGCTTTCGGGTGGAGAACAGCAAGCCGTAGCGATCGGCAGAGCCCTCATGTCCAATCCCGCACTGCTCTTGTTGGATGAGGTGAGCCTTGGATTGGCACCTGTCATTGTTCGAGACCTCTACGTGGGACTACGCAGGATATCCGCCGATGGCACGTCGCTACTCATTGTTGAACAAAATATAACTGAAGCATTGAATATTGCAGACTACGTAGTGTGTTTGCTCGAGGGGCGCATCGTACTGAGCGACGTACCTGATTCGTTGGATCAGGCTGCCTTGAGTGCGGCGTACTTTGGACACTCCCTCACGAAGGAAACATCGAAAAAACCTCAAATTTCACGTGGGAATTCTGATGGTCTGGACTAACGCAGTCGTCCAAGGATTGCTGCTTGGAGGGCTCTACGCGCTTTTTGCCTGTGGGCTCTCACTCATGTTTGGTGTGATGCGTCTCGTTAATCTCGCTCACGGCGATCTGGGAATCCTTGCTGCGTACCTTGCCGTTGCGCTCGTCGAACATATTGGAGGCAACCCCCTATGGACCTTCGCCGCGGTCATCCCGTTCGCCGCTGTGGTGGGCTATTTTCTTCAGCGCTTCTTGCTCGATCGAGCCCTCGCTGGTGGTGAATTGTCGCCGCTGCTAGTGACGTTCGGACTATCGATCATTATTGAGAATCTGCTCCAAGAGTTGTTTGGAGCAAACGACCAGGCGCTCAACATAGGCAATTTTTCCTACGAGAGCTGGCGATTGTCGTCAGATATTTACGTGGGTCGTTTCAATGTCCTTGTTTTCATCGTCGCCGTCGTCGTACTAGTTGGCTTACAACTCTTCTTATCCAAGACCCGTTCGGGACGGGCTCTTCGTGCCACCGCCGATAACCGGAGGGCCGCTGCCCTCAGTGGCATTGATCCTCGACGATCGAGGGCTATCGCGACCGCAATCGCACTCGCCACGGTTGCGGCCGGCGGCCTCTTCTTGGCGATGCGTACCTCATTTGCGCCCACTTCGGGATCGGACAATCTATTGTTCGCCTTCGAAGCGGTAATCATTGGGGGCCTGGGCAGCCTGTGGGGGACCCTGGTTGGCGGTCTCGTCTTAGGCGTCGCGCAAACCGTTGGGAGTCAGATCAATCCAGCGGATGGAATCTTGATTGGGGACTTAGTGTTTCTGGC
>Ga0182015_10007759_pt1 | contig 10399 bp, 9 predicted proteins | sample 712P3MmetaG_FD_120478 | JGI IMG/M metagenome (GOLD analysis project Ga0182015, IMG submission 120478) | Permafrost microbial communities from Stordalen Mire, Sweden - 712P3M metaG | ecosystem: Environmental > Terrestrial > Soil > Wetlands > Permafrost | place: Sweden: Stordalen | collected... | reverse complement strand
TGCACGATTTGCGCGCGGGCTTCGCGGCCGATGACCGATTGAAAATCGCGGACCATCATAGGGTAGGGATGAGGTCCAAGCGCGGAGCCCAGCAGGTAGTACGTATTGCGGACGTTGGTTACCCAATCGCGCAACGCTTCGCTGATGGCATCCTTAAGGGTGCGGCTACCGGTGTCGACGCCCACCACTTTCGTGCCCAGCATATTCATGCGCGCCACATTCAGCGCCTGCCGTTTCATATCTTCGGTGCCCATATAGACGATGCAATCCAGCTCCAGCAACGCGGCCACCGCCGCGGTGGCCACACCGTGCTGCCCCGCGCCGGTTTCGGCGATCACTCGCTTTTTGGACATGCGCTGGCACAACAGACCTTGCCCCAGGCAGTTATTGATTTTGTGCGCGCCGGTATGCAGCAAGTCTTCGCGCTTCAGATAAATCTCCGGACCCCCGAGGTGCCGCGACAATCTCTCCGCATGAAACAGCGGCGTGGGGCGCCCGGCAAAATCCCGCAGCAGCGCGGCGAGCCGACTCTGGAAGCCAGGGTCGGCTTTGGCCGCTTCGTAGGCGCTTTCCAGCTCTTCGAGCGGCGCCATCAACGTTTCAGGCACGTATTGTCCCCCGAATGCGCCGTAGCGCCCCCGCGGGCGAGCTGTCGCCTCTTTCGAGCTACCGGGATGCGTCATTCCATCTCCCTCGACGCGTCGCCCACCGCGCGCACTAATTCCTCCATGCGACGCCGGTCCTTTTTTCCGGGGCTGTTTTCAACGCCGCCGCAAACGTCCACCGCAAATGGATGGGCCGCTCGAATCGCCGCCCCCACGTTTTCGGGCGTCAGCCCGCCGGCAACGATGATCGGACCGTACTTGCCCGAACGCCGGGCGATCGACCAGTTAAATGTTTTCCCGGTGCCGCCGCGGCGGTGGTGCGAGTAACCATCGAGAAGAAAGAATTCGGCCTCGCTGTAGCGATCGAGAGTCGTGGGTTGAAACCGCGGTCCCACTTGAAACACCTTGATCACCGGATAGTAATGCGCCAGATCACCCACCGACGCCGGCGATTCATCCCCGTGCAACTGCAGGACGTTCAAATCCACCGCGCGCGCCAGCTTGAGCACATCTTTCGCCGGCGTATTCACGAATACTCCCGCAGTCTGTATGCGCCGCGGCAAGCGGCCGGCAATCCGCCGGGCGTCGTCGGGAGCGATGTAGCGCGGACTCTTCGCATAGAAATTGAATCCCAGCACGTGCACACCGGCATCTACCGCGTGCCGGGCGTCGGTCCAGTTGGTGATCCCGCAAATTTTGATTCGTATCATGGGGCCTGTGCGTACTCCCTGGAGTGATTCACCGCACTAAGTTGCCGTCGATCCGCTGGAAAGCGCTGCGAGAATTTCCTGCAGGCCTTCCGCGGGGTTCGGACGGCTCATAAATTGTTCGCCAATCAAGAAAGCATCGAAGCCCGCCCATCGCAATTTTTCGATGTCTTCCGCGGAATGAATTCCCGATTCGCTAACGGCGACGCAATCGTCTGGAATCGAATCGATCAACGCCAGCGATGTTTCCAGGCGCACCTCAAAGGTGCTGAGGTCGCGATTGTTCACACCGATGATCCGTGCGCCGGCGGCCGTGGCGCGGGAGATTTCCGCCGCGGTGTGGACTTCTACCAACGGCTCCATCTTCAATTCCCTGCCGAGGGCCAAAAGCTCCGTCAATTGCTCGTCGGTGAGAATCGCCACGATCAACAGGAACGAATCGGCGCCGGCCGCGCGCGCTTCCCACACCTGCCAGGGGTCGACGATGAAGTCTTTGCGCAGAATGGGTATGCCTGCTACCTTGCGCGCTTCTCGCAGATGCAGCAGCGAACCCTGGAAAAATTCTTCTTCCGTCAGGACCGAGAGGGCCGCGGCGCCGGCCGCTTCGAACGTCCGCGCCAGCTCCGCCGGCTGGTAGTCGTCACGGAAAACGCCGCGCGACGGTGACGCTTTTTTGGATTCGGCGATCACATTCCAGCCGTCACCGGCCAGAGCGGCGCCGAAATCACGTGGCGCGGGAGCTTTTTCCTTCGCAGCGATCTTCAGCGCCACCAGCGGTAGAACGCGCTGGCGATGCGCAATGGCGTCCCGGCGCGCGGACACAATGCGTGCAAGAATATTCTCCGGATTCAATACCGCGCTCATGGCAGAAATATAGGGTGTCCCTGACGAGGCAGGGGAAATGTCGCTTCCGCTATGCTAGACGCCGGATGCGCAGTTGTCAATTTCAGTCGCGTGGCGTTGGCTAAGAGCCGGTCAGAGCGGTTCAGCGAGCAGAGGCTTCGGTGTACGCGTCTATGTTTGGGGACTCAGGGCGCCCGCCGCGGCGGGCCACCCTACTGCTTGGGCGCCGCGCTCAGCAGACTGCCCGAGAAGCGAATCGGGATGCCGAAGTTCGAGCCGCCGAACCCGCTTAGGATGGCGAAGGTTACGCCGATTACCTTGCCGTCACGGTTCAGGAGTGGACCGCCGGAGCCGCCGCGGCTGGTTTGCGCGTCGAAGACGATTTTGTCTTCCAGCACGTCGCCGATGTGGCCTTGGGTGATCAACGGGTGAATCAAGGCACGGCGCGATAGGTCGTCTAAAATCTGTGCGACGTCCCCGCCGCTATCTTTCATGATTTTCTGGACGGTATCTTCATCGGCTCGCGCCAGAATCGCGGCGAGCCCCGTGGCGTAGCCAATCGAAATCACCGATTGACCCGAAATGGCGGCATTTTTCGCAGCGTCAATCGGAAGAACCGGCCGGCTCAGTCCATCCAGTGCTATTTGCACCGAAGCAAGATCGCTCTCGGCTGAGATTTTTTCGATTTCGGCGTGCATTGCCGCGGCATTGCCCGGGAAGTACGCGGTGATCGATGAAATTTCCGGCTGTACGCCCTGGCTGATCATTGCGCTCAAGTCGTCGTCTTTCCACCACGGCTGCGCGACGTGACGGTTCGTGAGCGCGCGGCCTCCCGGGCCGGCCAGAAAGCCGGTACCGAAGCCGTCCAGGCGGACTTCCGGTCCCCGGCCTTCGACGGTGTAAATCGGATGGCCGTCGCTATCCTGCAGCGGCTCCCCTTGGGGATTGATCCCCGCGTACCGGATGCGCGCGCCGCTGTCCTTGTCGCGGAACGCCACGGCGACGTGCAACAGGCACACGCTGGCCACGTCGCTGGTGATGACGTCTTGTGCGGTATTCCTCTGGTTCTCGACGCGCTGCAAGCGGGCGTTGGTTTCGGCGAGTTGCTTCTGCAAGCCCGGAATACTCGAGGCGTCCGAGGTTGCCATCTGCTGTTTCAGGGCGTCCGCTTTCTGCTGCAAGTCCTGGTGCGAATCGGCTTGAGTCTCGCCGGATGCCGACGGTACGCCGGCGATGCCGCCTTCGGAGCGGAGCTTCCGTGCCTCGACGATCAGATCACCTTGGTGGATAACCCCGCGCTCCAGGCGGCCGATGGCGGCGTTGGCCAGCTTCATCTGCTTGGTGGCGTTGTGCGAGAACAGGAAGAAAATTACGGCCATCAATGCGGCGGCAACGCAAATGCCGATTAAGGTCAATTTCAGCGCGCGGCCCAGCGAGAAGGCGTCCTTGGTCATCTTCTCGGTGACCGCGAGGGCTTCGAATGCGGTGTGCGCGATCTGCTGGCCTTGCTCGGCGATGGCCACCTTTTGGCGCAGGTCGTCAATCTCACGGCGCGCGCGAAGCTGGCCGCGGACGCGCGCGAGCAGCTCGGCGCGATCCCACGGTGGAGACAGCACGGCATCCGCGCCGAGATCGATAATGGTTGCGCGTTCCGCCGCCTGCTCGGCCAGCACCACCACGCGAATGTCGACAGTCTCGGCCGAACCCTTCAGGCTCGGTAGCATTTCGTGAAAGTCGTTCGCTGGATTTGCCGGTCCGTCAGCGGCGGCTATGTTATGGCTTGCTTCGTGCGTGGGCGTTTCTGCGGAGGTCAGATCCACCAGCAGCACTTGTGGAGGAGCCGCGTGCAACGACGCCGCCGCTGCCGCGGAGGATTCGAAAACGGACACGTCGTATCCCGCTTGCTCCAGATCGCCTTGCATGGTGCGGCGCCATTCGGAATCGGCGGCGACGATCACAACTTCTTCCCGGGTGCCGGTCATTGCAGCCTCAATTCAGATTCTTTGGACTTGTCCTCAACCGGAGGGGAAGTTCGGAGCGTAGGTTCGATGTCCCCGGCAGTGGTCTCTATCCTAGAGGAAAATTGGGGCAGCGCAAGTAGGGCAAATCGTGTAGACCTGCAGTTGACGGAAATTCGATGAATCGACACGATAGAATCTGCTAGAACCGTAAAACCAGTATGAAACGTGTTGGCAGCGAGCTCGCCATTCTCAACCAGACGATCGTCGGATGCCGGAAGTGTCCTCGGCTGGTGCAGTGGCGCGAAAAAGTGGCGAGGGAGAAACGGCGCGCGTTCATGGATTGGGATTATTGGGGGAAGCCGGTGCCCGGCTTCGGCGATCCGAAAGCGAAATTGCTGATTCTGGGACTGGCTCCCGCAGCGCATGGTGCGAATCGCACCGGGCGCATGTTTACTGGCGACCGCTCGGGGGATTTTTTGTACGAAGCCCTATATCATGCGGGATTTGCCAATCAGCCGCTTTCGATTCGGCGAGATGATGGTCTGGCGCTTCACGGTGCTTACATTTCTGCCACCGCGCGCTGTGCACCGCCAGCCAATCAGCCGCTGCCGGACGAATTGGCGAACTGCCGCCCATACCTCGAACGTGAGATCGAAATCCTGAAGCCGAAGGCATTGCTGGCGCTGGGCGGGATAGCGATGCGCGTTTATCTTTCCTTGCTGAAAGAACGTGGCGTGATTTCCAGCCTGGCCGCATTTCCTTTTCGTCATGGAGCTACGTACAAACTGCCCGATGGACTGCCGCAGCTTTTTGCTTCGTATCACCCCAGCCAACAGAATACTTTTACCGGGGTTCTGACGCCGGAGATGCTTTCGAAATTGTTGCTCGATATCCGGCTATTTCTAGATGACTGAGTTATCTGTGGCGCAGCCACTCCTCGTCGCGGAGATCGCGAAATTCTGAACGTTCTCCACAGAAAAACGCGCGCGCCCATGCAACGGCCTCAGAGCTTTCGGGGACGAGGCATCCACAGCAGGTAGACACCGAACGAAACACCGAAGCCAACGAACCAGGCGTATTGATATAACGCGTGGAGGGCGGGAACCGCCAGGCCGATCAGCGCCAAGAATATTCCCGCTGCGAGCGCGCCGATTGCCCGCCAGTTGAAGCCTGACGAAAATTCGTAAAATCCGCCGCGCTCGTACAAATCTTCGGTGGCGATGATTTTCTTGCGCAGGACGAAGTAATCCGCAATCAGCACGCCGGCGATCGGCCCCATCACGGTGGAGTAGCCCACCAGCCAGCCGAAAATGAAGCTGCCGTAGGTGGCCAGGAGCCTCCAGGGCTGCACCAGCACGCCCAGCACGCAGGTGATCAGCCCGCCGGTTTTGAAGCTGATGCGCCGCGGATACAGGTTGGAAAAATCGTTCGAGGGCGAGACGACGTTCGCCGCTACGTTGACGTTGAGGGTAGCCAGCGTGAGCGCCACCATGGCCACCACCACGGCTATCGGGCTACCCAACCGGCTGAGCACCACCACCGGATCCCAAATCGCCTTGCCGAACAGAATCACCGTCGCGGAAGTTACCGCGATGCCGATGAAGGAATAAAAAGTCATGGTAAGCGGCAAACCGAGCGCCTGACCCAGCATTTGGTCCCGCTGGCTTTTGGCGTAGCGCGTGAAGTCCGGGATGTTCAGCGCCACCGTGGCCCAGAACGCCACCACCCCGGTAAGAGACGGAACAAAGAACACCAGAAATTCCGCGGTGGAATGAAATTTCGAAGGCGCGGCCAGCATCGGTCCGAAACCGCCGGCGTGTTGGTAGGCCCACACCAGCATGGCCAGGCCGAGCAGCAAGAGTGCCGGAGCGGTGACGCCCTGCAGAAAACGGATGGTCTCAATCCCACGCAAGATTACGATCAGATTCAAAAGCCAAAATAAAAAGAAACACAAGTACGGATGGTCCCAACCGGGATGCAGTGCGGCGAGCAGCGCGTTAATTGCTGCGCCGCCGATCCAAGCCTGAATGCCGAACCAGCCGCACGCGACTAACGCGCGCAGAACCGCGGGAACGTTCGCGCCCAGCACGCCAAACGACGAGCGCGCAAACACCGGAAATGGAATCCCGTACCGCGCGCCGGCATGCGCGATCAAAAGCATCGGGACGAGCACTACCAGGTTTCCCAGAAACACCGTACAAAGCGCCTGCTTCCAGTTCATGCCACCGGCGATCAGCCCGCTGGCCAGAATGTAAGTGGGAATATTGACGGACATCGCCACCCACAGAGCGGCGTAGTTGTAAGTTCCCCAAGTACGCTGGGCGAGAGGAATCGGCGCGAGGTCTTTGTTCCAGAGCCAACTACTTTGCGTTGGCGTGGGCGGATGCGCGTCGCGATCGGATTCGGTGATGGGCTGGCTCCTGCGCTCTTTGTGGTACACCGGCTTATACTCTGAAGCGCGAACCATCGACAAGCTGTTTCTGGCAATGTCGCGCATCCGCGTTTTTGATGCGCTGGTTTGACACCTATTGCCATCCATTGCTAGCCTCCGGCATGCTGCCTTCCCGCGCCAGCGCGGCCCCCTCCACCGATTCCCCGTCAAAGAACGAAGTGGCCATTGAATTCCGCAATGTTGGCTTCGCGATTCAGAAAAATCAGATTCTGTCCGATGTGAACCTTCAAGTGCGGGCGGGCGAGACGCTGGTGTTGTTGGGGCGCAGCGGATCGGGCAAATCGACGGCGCTACGGCTGATCAACCGGCTGCTTGTGCCCGGCGAAGGTGAAGTGCTCGTCTCGGGCCGCTCGACTTTGGCGTGGGATGCGATCGCGCTGCGGCGCGGGATTGGATACGTGATTCAGGAGACCGGCCTGTTCCCGCACTTCACCGTAGAGAAAAACGTGGCGCTGGTCCCGCGCCTGGAAAATTGGCCGGAGGACCGCATCCGGCAGCGCGTCGGCGAACTGTTGCACTTGGTGGGGCTCACCGAACCCGAGCTCGCGAAACGCTATCCGCATCAGCTATCGGGAGGCCAGCGTCAGCGCGTGGGAGTGGCGCGGGCGCTGGCCGCTGATCCGCCTATTTTATTAATGGACGAGCCGTTCGGGGCGCTTGATCCACTTACGCGCACCGAAATTCAGCGCGAATTCCAGCGACTACAAAAACGGCTGTCGAAAACGGTGGTATTCGTCACCCACGACGTCCGCGAGGCCCTCTTGCTCGCTACGCGCATAGGTCTGCTTGAAAACGGGCGAGTAATGGGCGTTTATTCTCCCAAGGTATTTCTGCAATCCCGCGATCCCGAAATTTCCACATACCTTGCTTCGATCCGCCCGGAGCCGCAGCCGGCGTCCGCAACCGATGGCAACGACGCGACAGGAGAAGTGAAATGACTTTGCTCCAATTCTTGATTCACAATCGCGCGCAGATTTTCCAATCGACGCTCGAACACATGTGGCTCGTCGGCGTCACTCTGTTGCTGGCGTGCGCCATCGGAATTCCCTTGGGCATTCTAGTATCGCGCCGGCCGGCGCTTTCGAAGCCCATACTCGGCCTCGCCAATATCGCTGAGACCATCCCGAGTCTCGCACTCTTCGGCTTTTTGCTGCCGGTGCCCTGGCTCGGCGATCGCGCCGACCGCCTGGCCATCGCCGCGCTCACCCTCTACGCGCTGCTTCCGATTATCAAGAACACCATCGAGGGCATCCGCAGCGTCGACCCTTCGGTCCGCGAATCCGCGCTGGCCATGGGCATGACCGACCGCCAAATATTGTTTCAAGTGGAGTTGCCACTCTCGCTTTCGTTGCTATTCGCTGGTATTCGCGTGGCTGCGGTGTTGACTGTGGGAATCGCCACGATTGCCGCCGCCGTGGGTGCGGGAGGCTTGGGCGAATTTATTTTTCGGGGCTTGGCTATGGTCAACAACCAGCTCATTCTCGCCGGCGCGATCCCGGCGGCGTTGTTGGCTTTGACGGCCGATGCCGTCCTGGGAGGGATCGAGCGGCGCTTCCGGTTCAGCCGATGAGTGAGGCCAAAAGAGGCGCGCGTCGGCGAATCATCCCATTGCGACCTCCGCGCGGATGGCTCGTTCTTGGGTTGCTGCCTCTGCTCGCGGTTTTAGGCGGCGCCGGGTGCGGCGTGGATCGCCGCAACACCATCGTCATCGGCTCGAAGAATTTCACCGAGCAAGCCGTGCTGGGAGAAATCCTGGCGCAGCAAGTGGAAGCTCATACCCACCTTCAAGTGATCCGCCGCTTTTACCTCGGCGGCACCTACATCTGCCAGCAGGGACTTCTCGCCGGACGCCTCGATGCCTACGTGGAGTATACCGGCACCGCGCTGACCGCCATCCTGAAACAACCGATTGCCGCCGATCCGGCCGCGGTTTTTGAGCAGGTCCGCAGCCAGTACGCCAGCCGCTACGGCCTGGAAGTGCTGCCGTCGCTCGGCTTTAACAATACGTTCGCGATCGTGATTCGCGGCGAAGACGCGCGCCGCCTGGGGTTGAAGACGATCACCGACGCGGCGCGCGTCGCACCGCAATGGCGCGCCGGCTTTGGGTACGAATTCTCGGAACGCCCCGATGGATTGGGGGGCCTGGCGCTAGCCTACGGCCTGCGATTCGCCGCGCCTCCGCGGATTATGGATCTGGGGCTGCTTTACCGCTCGCTGCTCAACCGCCAGGTGGACTTGGTGGCCGGCAATTCTACCGATGGTTTGATCGCCGCACGCGATTTGACCATCCTCGACGATGACCGCCACTATTTTCCGCCGTACGATGCCGTGCCCATCGTTCGCCGCGATGCTTTCGACCGCCATCCGGAATTGCGCGCGGCCCTGGCCGCGCTCTCCGGAAAAATTTCCAGCGCCGACATGCAGAAAATGAACTACAGCGTGGAGGCCGAGCGCAGGGACACCGCCGAAGTGGTCAGCCAATTCCTGCATGCCAAGGGACTGGAGTAGAGCGATCTCGAGTGGCCCGATTTGCAGCGAGGGAACAAGCCGATCAAGCTTACAGCGGGTCTTTGAGCCGAGGCTTGGCAGGGTTTGCCGGCGCAGGTCTTGCCGGAGCGACCGGCGTAACCACCGTTCCCGCCCCAGCCGGACCGGGGCCCGTAGGCACTGACCGGCGCGCGATCTGTTTCAGCGCCTTTTGCGAATTCTCGTCCATTTCTTTGAACTGAATCCCGATGCCCATCCCGGGCAGGCTCGAGCGCACTTCCCCTCGGCTCTTCATTCGTTCGTCGCCGGACTCGAGTGTGATCGACACCGCGCTGCCAACGCTCAGCGGCGACAGCATTTCGACGAAGCACCCGGTGAGGCTGATGTCCACCACCACTCCCCGCAGGCGAACTCCATCTTCGAGCCCGACCACTTCGGCCTCCACGCGCACCTGCTGGCGAACGTACCCGCGCCGCTCGCTGGATTTCGCAGCACCGGAACCGCGGGCGCTCGTGCCACCCGCGGTGGAAGCCGTTTTGAGATCCACCGCCGGAATTACGAAATTATCGGTGTAAAAATCGGGAAGCTTTTCTTTCCAGATATATTTTCCGGTTTGCGTGCATTCCATCCCCACGTGGCCGGCTCGCTTCGTTCCGGGGGCGCCAATCCATTTCACACGGTAAGCCGCGCTCTCGCCCTTATATTCCACTTGGATTTCCTCACCAACGCCGCGGATGTGCGACGCGCCTTCCAGTGACACGCCGGCGCGGCTGATGTCCACCGTGCGGGCAGGCTGGTAGAACGTCTTCCCGAAACGGTCGATCCCCTGCACCGTTACCGAAAGAGAGATCCGCAGCCTGGATTCGCGCCGGCGACCCACTACACCACCACCTTGGTCTCTGCGTTTGGAATCCGCAGAAAATTGACTGCCTGGAAGGGAGGTTTCAGGTTAGGTGCGAAGCGCGAAAGGGTCAAGGATCGTCCCATCCCGATTGCGCTCGAAGTAACGAGCCGTTTCAGCTGAAGACCTTCCTGCGTGATTCAGCCCTAACCCGGCTCGGCGGAAATTGTGCGCTAAGACATTTCCTGCGCGGTCTGCAACTGCGCTTCGAGCGAAGCGCGATACTCGCGTTCCGCTTCCAGCTCGGCTCGCAATTTTTTCACCAGCATTTCGAGCCGTCGAATTTCATTCTGCAATCTCACCACGTCAGCCGGCGGCGGCGCGGATGCAGGCGCCCCCGGAGCGCGAACTCCGGCGGGCAATGCGGTGGCCACGCGGCCCGCCAACCCCGGCACTCGCTGTTGCGCTGCGGCTACCAGCGGACGAGGCGCAGGTGGCGGGTT
>Ga0182015_10007758_pt1 | contig 10400 bp, 8 predicted proteins | sample 712P3MmetaG_FD_120478 | JGI IMG/M metagenome (GOLD analysis project Ga0182015, IMG submission 120478) | Permafrost microbial communities from Stordalen Mire, Sweden - 712P3M metaG | ecosystem: Environmental > Terrestrial > Soil > Wetlands > Permafrost | place: Sweden: Stordalen | collected... | reverse complement strand
TTCGGTTCTGCTCGGCGGGGAAGAACCCCGGGACCAGTGTGTTCACCCGCACCCGGTGCGGCGCCCATTCGCGCGCGAGGTTCTTCGAGATGTTGTGGACGGCGGCCTTGGTCGCCGAGTAGGTGAAGACCCGCGACAGGGGGACGAGTCCCGACATCGAGCCGATGTTGATGATGGATCCGCCCTGGCCGCTCTCGACCATGTGCCTGCCGAACACCTGGCAGCTTAGGAACACGGAGCCCAGGTTCACCCGCACGATGCGCTCGAATTCCTCCTCCGGGATCTCGAGGAAGGGCGTGGCCGAGTTCACGCCGGCGCCGTTCACGACCACGTCGACCCGGCCCGACCTGCCGATGACCGCGTCGAGGAGGGCGGCGAGATCCCGCTTGCTTGTCGCCTCGGCGGGCTGGAACCAGCCGCGGCCGCCCCCGGCCTCGATCCTGCCCAGGCGGGCCGTGGCCTTTCCGGCATTCCTGCCCACGAGGACGACCTCCGCTCCGGCCGCGGCGAGGCCCTCGGCGATCGCCCCGCAGAGCTCGCCCGTGCCCCCGATGACGACGGCCACCCGGCCGCTCAGCCCGAACAAATCGTCGAGGTAGGATTGCGTCTTCATGGATAGCCCTTGGCGTGCTTCAGGTTTTCGTCGAGCGGGGTCATGTCAGGCATGAGGATCTGGATCACGCCAAGGAAGAAGAGATAGGCGGACCCCGCGATCAGGAAAGCGAAGAGATACCCCTTGGGACCGCTCGTCGTCAGCACCTGGCCAAGCCTCCAGTCCGCGACGATGCCAGCGACGGCCCCGAACATGCCGCCGAAGCCGATGACGGACGCGGTGGCCGCCTTGGGAAAGACGTCGGAGACCAGCGTGTAGAGGTTGGCCGACCAGGCCTGGTGGCCGGCCGCCGCCAGGGCGATCAGGGCGACCGCGACCCAGTAGTACCGGTCGCTCCGCGCGCTCCTGACGAGGACGGACTCGTAGCGGGTCGCGGCCGCCGGCGCCAGCAGGCCGGCCGCGGCCGACGTGAATTCCCTCGCGGAGGCGAAGCTGCGCCCCGACAGGGCGCGGAGGGAGACCTGCACCCCGTCGGGTATCGGCTCCAGGACCGCTGCGGCGCGGCCGCCGCCCTCGGAAGGCACGCGCGCGCCGGCAATCCGCCCGTAGAAGGGTCCGTCCGCGTCGAACCGGGTCTTGACGAGGGGGACGAAGACGACCGGCATGACCAGGAGCGCGCAGGCCAGAAGCGTCGTCTTTCGCGCGCGGTTGACGGACCAGCCCCTCTGGATGAGCGAGGACGAAAGCCAGCCCCCGGCGACGCTCCCGACGTCGGAGACGACGAAGATGATGACGAGCGGAAGCGCGAGGCCCTTGATGTCCAGGCCGAAGCGGTCGTAGAGGTACTTCCCGCCCCAGAAAAGGTAGAACCACCATACGGCGTCCGTTATCTTGCCGAGGGCGAAGGCCCACGTCTCGCGCAGGGGAAGCACCCGGCGCCAGGGGATCCGGGCCCCTGTAGCGGGGGGCGAGTCGCTGTGGATGTACCTGAGCTCGGCGGCCGTCACCTTCGGGTGGACCCCCGGCGGCTGGTAGGTCCTGAGCCAAAGGACAATCCAGACGATGCTGAGGATCCCCGTCATCAGGAACGCAAACTGCCAGTTCGTGCCGTCGGGGAGGACAAACAGGGGGATGAGGAGCGGGGCCAGGATCGCGCCGACGTTGGCCCCCGCGTTGAAGACGCCCGTCGCGAAGGCGCGTTCGCGGCGCGGGAACCACTCCGCGGTCGTCTTGATCGCGGCGGGGAAGTTGCCGGACTCCCCGAACCCGAGGCCGAAGCGGGCCACGCAGAAGCCGAGGAGGCTGAATGCCGGCCGAACGGCCGCATGGAGCATTCCAAAGAGGCTCCAAATCGCGATCGAGAGCGTGTAGCCGGCGCGCGTGCCGATCCTGTCGATCAGGGCCCCCATGGACACGAGCCCGATGGCGTATGCCGACTTGAAGGCGATGTTGACGGCGGCGTAGTCGCGGTCCGACCAGTGGAACACCTTGTACTGGAGGGTCGGCGCCAGGACGCCGAGGACGCTCCGGTCCATGTAGTTGATCGTGGTCGCCATGAACAGGAGCGCCAGGATCCGCCAGCGGTAGCGGCCGATCGGTGGGGTGCTCACGGGGGTTGACTTAACTTTCACTAATGAACTTGCAATTCATAGGTGAACAATATCCTCGGCAATAAGAAAATAGTCGGGAGCCATCCCTAGCGCCCCCTTCGGAAAAGCCCAAACCCTGATTTCTCGCCCCAAATGAGCCAGCCGTCCAATGAGCACGGTCCGAACGCCACGCTGGAGCGTTATGTCATCCCGAATCTTCGAAATGCCTGCCGGATACTGAAGCTCCTCAGGGGCCACCCGGGCGGCCTGAAGGCCGCCGACCTCGCGCGGAGCCTCGGGATCCCGGTTACGACCACCATGCGCATCATGGCGACGCTGCAGATCGAGGGCCTGGTTCAGAAGACCGATGGGCGCTACGGCCTCGGGCCCGTCCTGATCCACCTCGGGAACGCGGCCCTCGCAGGGACGGACATCCGCAAGCTCGCCCTCCCCTTCCTCCAGAAGCTGACGGTGGAGACGGATGAGACGTCGCACCTCGCGATCCCCTGCAACGAGCGGTCGCTCGTCATCGCCGTCCAGGACAGCCTGCATCCGCTTCGCGCGGCGTCGCCCGCCGGCTTCCTGACCGACCTGCACAGTTCCTCGACCGGGAAGATATTCCTCTCCTACATCCACGGCCGGCAGCTCGCGAAGCTCCACGCGGCGGAGCCCCCCTACCGCCACACGGTCCACACCCTGACGAGGAAGGGCGAGCTCGAGCGCGAGATCGAGCTCACGCGCAAGCGGGGCTACAGCACCGATGACGAGGAATGCCACATCGGCGTCCGCTGCGTCGCCGCCCCCATCTTCTCCTCCGACGGCAGCGTGGTGGCCGCGGTCGGGATAACCGCCGCCACCGTGCGCCTCCAGGAGAAGAAGGTGCCCGAGATGGCCGTGAAGGTCCGCGCGGCCGCGGCCGAGATATCGAGGCTGCTCGGCCACTCCGAGCACCAGTGACCCCGCCGCCCATGCCCAAAGCCGACACCCTCGGGCGGATCCGCTCGGAAAAGGTGATCGCCCTCATCAGGGCCGACAGCTCCGCGAGCCTCCTCGACTGCGCCCGCGCGCTCTCGGCGGGCGGACTGAACGTGATCGAGCTGACAATGACGACGCCCGGGGCCGTCGAGCTTGTCGCCGAGGTCTCCCGGCAGCTTCCCGGGGTCATGCTGGGCCTGGGGACGGTGCTGGACGCCGCCACCGCGCGGGCGGGCGTGGCCGCGGGCGCGAAATTCATCGTCACCCCGGCCGTGCGGCCCGAGGTCATCAAGGCGTGCCACCAGCTCGGAATCCCGGTCCTCTCCGGGGCGCTCACGCCGACCGAGGTCGCATTTGCCTCCGACCTCGGGGCCGACGTTATCAAGATCTTCCCGGCGGAATTCTTCGGGCCCGCCTACATCAGGTCGCTGAGGGCGGTCTTCCCCCAGATCAACTTGCTGCCGACCGGGGGGGTGACCGCCGGCACGCTGGGCGACTTCCTGAAGGCCGGCGCGTTCGCGACGGCCGCCGGCAGCTCGCTCGTCGATCCCGCGGCGCTCAGGACGCGCGACTGGGCCGCCGTCACCGCCCGGGCGCGCGAGTTTGCCGCCGCGGCGGCGGCGGCCTGAGGGCTCACCCGATGTCCGAGACGTACTTCATCATCCCGGAGGCGCAGCACAACGAGCTCACCGAGGCCGTCTACAGGCGCCGCGGCTTCCTCGCGGACGAGGCGGCGGACGGCGCCAGGCTCTGCGCCGAGGCCTCGCGCCACGGGATCCGCACCCACAACGCGATCAAGGCCCTGCACCTCGACCACCTTTACGGCTCCGGCTCGAAGGGTTGCGTCCCGGGGGCCCAGATCGAGGAGCTTCCCTCGCGCTTCGAGGCGGCCCGCGCCTGGAACGCCAACCGGAAGCTCGGGCAGTCGACGGCTTACCGCGCCATGGACGCGGCGATCGCCCTCGCGGACCGATTCGGCGTGGGCACGGTGTCGGTCGACAACGCATTCCACTACCTCTGGGGCGGCGGCTACGTCATGGATGCGGCGCGCCGCGGCTACATCGCCTACACGAACTGCACCGCCGCGCTTGCCGAGGTGGTCCCGTTCGGGGGCAGGTTCCCGACGCTGGGCACGAACCCGCACTCCTGGGGATTCCCGACGACCGAGGCTGTCGGCTACCCGGTCGTGATCGACTGGGCGACCTCCGTCATCGCGATGGGCCGCGTGCAGCAGCTCAAGCGCGAGGGACTTCCCCTGCCGCCGCTCGCGGCCCTGGACCGGAACGGGCACCCGACCGTCGACCCGCACCAGGCGGCGTCCCTCCTGCCCTTCGGCGCCCACAAGGGATACGGGCTCTCGCTGATCGACGAGATTGTCGGCGCCTTCATCGGCGGCTCGCTCCCGACGCTCCGCAGCCGCTGGGACGTGGACCCGTCCGAGAAGCACACGTGCACCTTCTTCTTCCAGGCGATCCATCCGGACGCGGTCAGCGCCGGAGCGTTTGCCAAGGGCAGGAACCAGGCCGCGAACGTGAAGGCGGTCATCGCGGACGTCCTCGGCCACGGGAACGAGAAATGCCTGCTGCCGGGCCAGGTCGAGGCCGAGTGGGCGAGGCGGACGGCCGAGGCCGGCGGCCTCCTCTTCACCGACGCCGAGGTCGAGGCCTTCAACGAGCTGGCCGGCGAGGCCGGGGTGCCCCGGTGGGCCAGGTCGCCGAGCAGGTCCGTCGTCATCTAGACACTATCCTCCCCCATCCCGACATGAGCCTAAAACTTCGCCCCGCCTCCGAATGCGCCTACGACCAGCTGTCGCTTGGCGAAGTCATGCTGCGCCTCGACCCGGGCGAGGGGCGCATAAGGACCGCCCGCAGCTTCGCCGCCTGGGAGGGCGGCGGCGAGTACAACACCTCGCGCGGCCTCCGCAAGTGCTTCGGCCTGCGGACCGCCGTCTGCACGGCGTTCGTCGACAACGAGGTCGGGCGCCTGATCGAGGACTTCATCATGCAGGGCGGCGTCGAAACGCGGCACATCCTCTGGCGGGAGGACGACGGCATCGGCCGCACGGTCCGAAACGGCCTCAATTTCACCGAGCGCGGGTTCGGCATCCGCGGGGCGGTCGGGGTCCCGGACCGCGGCAACACCGCCGCCTCGCAGCTCAAGCCGGGCGACTTCGACTGGGAGGACATCTTCGGCCGGCGCGGCGTGCGGTGGTTCCACACGGGCGGGATATTCGCGGGGCTGTCGGAGACGACGGCCGCGCTCGCCATCGAGGCCGTGAAGGCCGCCCGGAAGCACGGGACGGTGGTCTCCTACGACCTGAATTACCGGCCGTCGCTCTGGAAGACGATCGGCGGCCTGAAGAAGGCCCAGGAGGTTAACCGCGAAATCGCCAGGCACGTGGACGTCATGATCGGCAACGAGGAGGACTTCACCGCCTCCCTCGGCTTCAAGGTGAAGGGGCTCGACGACAAGCTTGGCCGCCTCGAGGCGGGGGCCTTCAGGTCGATGATCGGCACCGCCGTCCGCACCTATCCCAATTTCAAGGTGGCCGCGACCACCCTGCGCCGGGTCATCACCGCGACCCGCAACGACTGGAGCGCAGTCCTCTGGCACGCCGGCAAGTTCCATGCTAGCCGCAGCTACCCGGAGCTGGAGATCCTGGACCGGGTGGGCGGCGGCGACAGCTTTGCGAGCGGGCTGATCTACGGGTTCCTATCGGCGAATGACGCCCAGGTTGCCGTCGACTACGGGGCGGCCCACGGGGCGCTCGCCTCGACGACCCCCGGCGACACGTCGATGGCCACACTGAAGGAGGTCGAGGCGCTCGTCCGGGGCGGCGGGGCCAGGGTCGTCCGCTGAGCCCGCGTCAGAACAGGTTCGCCTGGGCTATCGGGGTCCTGCCGGAAAGAAACCGCGTGAGGTTCTCGACGGCGCAGGTTGCCTGCCTCTGGACGCTCTCGTGGGTGCGCGAGCCGATGTGGGGGGTGATGACGACGTTCGGGAGTCCGAGGAGCGGGTGATTTGCGGGCGGGGGCTCCTCATCCAGCACGTCCGCGGCGTAGGCCAGGATGGAGCCTGACTTGAGCGCCCTGACGAGCGCCCCAAGCTCAACCAGTTCCCCGCGGGCGCAGTTGACGATGACTGCCGTCGGCTTGAGGAGCGCGATGTTGCCCGGGTTGATGAGGTGGCGGGTCTCGGGCTTCAGCCTGGTGTGGAGGGAGACAACGTCCGACTCCCGCAGCAGGTCGTTGAAGACCGCCATCCGGGTGATGCCGTATTGCCCGGCAAACTCCGGATCCCAGTGGGTCCCGTAGCCGAGGAGCCTCATCCCGAAGGCCCTCGCGCGGACCGCGACCTCCCGGCCGATCCGGCCGAGCCCGACGATTCCGAGCGTCTTCCCATGGAGCTCGGTTCCGGTGATGCGGGTCCATTGTCCGCGGGCGACATGGTTCGCCTCCGGGACGAGGTTTCGCACCGCGGCAAGGAGAAGCGCGAAGGTGTGCTCGGCCACCGACGTGTGGTTGACGCCCGGGGTGAAGAGGACCGGGACCCGCAGCTCCGTCGCTGCCCCGAGGTCGATCCTGTCGAGTCCGATGCCGTACTTGCTGATGACCCTGAGGCGCGGCAGGGACTTGGAGATGACCGCCCGGGTGAGGGCATCGTCGCCGCAGAGGTAGGCGTCGAACTGCCCGGCAAGCTCAAGCATGCGCGCCTCGGACAGCGGGCCTCGCTCGCGGACGATCTCGAATCCGGCGGCGGCCAGGAGCTCATGGTGCGCTCCCGGGGTGTCCTGGAATGAGGTGGTCGTGAGGAGGACTCGTGTCATCGGCAATCCAAGGCGCGGGATCTGCGCCGTGCCATTTCAATTGCATCAGGGAGCGGCGTTCACTTATGGATTGCAAGTTCATTAGTGAACTCTAGGTTTCCTTGGCTTTTCGCCCGGGAACGAGGCGAGAAAAAGGAAGCCAAAGGTCCTCACCCATCCCCGACCCCCAATGGAAATCCACGAGAGCGTCCACCAGCGGAGCGCCTCCGCGCTGTCCACGGCCGACCTTCGCCGGGAATTCCTCGTGTCCGGCCTCTTCGCCCCCGGGGAGGCCCGCTTCCGCTACTGGGAGACGGACCGGACGGTGATAGGGGGAATCGAGCCCGGGACGACGGCGGTTGCCCTCGGCGCCCCGGCCGAGCTCCGCAGCGCTCACTTCCTCGAGCGGCGCGAGGCCGGGATCATCAACCTCGCGGGGCCTGGGATCGTCCAGGTTGACGGGTCGCAGTACCGCCTCGCGAACCTGGACGCCCTCTACGTCGGGCGCGGCGCCCGGGACGTGTCCTTCTTCTCGGAGTCCGCCGGGGAGCCCGCGCGGTACTGGCTCCAGAGCTATCCGGCCCACGCGGTCCATCCCACCCGCCACGTCGCCTTCCTCCAGGCCAAGGGCGAGAAGCTCGGCTCCCCGGAAGGCGCCAATGAGCGCACGCTCCACAAGCTCATCCATCCCGGCGCCTTTCCCACCTGCCAGCTCGTCATGGGCGTGACGCGCCTGGCGCCCGGCAGCGTCTGGAACACGATGCCGCCGCATACGCACCTGCGCCGGTCCGAGGTCTACCTCTACTTCAACGTGCGGCCCGGGCAGGCCATCTTCCATTTCATGGGCCGGCCCGCGGAGACCCGCCACCTGGTAGTGCGCGAGGCCGAGGCCGTGCTTTCGCCCCCGTGGTCGATCCACACCGGCGTCGGGATGAGTAACTACGACTTCGTGTGGGGCATGGGCGGCGAGAACCAAGAGTTCGCCGACATGGACAGGGCGGAGCCTGCGCAGCTCTTCTGACCCAGGCGCTTCTCAAGGTTGGACGGCTGAAGGCACCGGGACCTCAGGGCTCCACGACAACGTCGAATCTCCGATCCACGAAGGTGTATTGTTCCTTGGCGTCCGAGTCGTATCGGACCGTTCGAAAGACGACAGTGTGGGTGCCCGCCTCGTGAAATGCCGTCCGGTACCGTCCCTCCCAGTTTCGCCTGTCATCCTCCCCTGCGACCAGTCGGTCTAGAACCCTCCTGCTCGTCAGATCCGTGATGTCGATAAAATCGAGCGACGCGGCCGGATCGAACGCGGCAAAGGAAATCTCGACGGATTCGCCAACCCTGGCGTTTTTCGGCGCGGCGACCGAGTTCCCCCAGTCGTCGCCCTGAATCCTGAAATGGATGTCGGCGCGGGACTCACCGGCCGCGTTTTCCGCCTCGACGGTCGCGGTCGCGGGACCGACCTGACGAAGCCAGCCCCGAATCTCACCGCTGCGCTCGTCGAGGCTCAGGCCCGCAGGCATGGCGATTCCGCGAAATCGGATCGGGCTGTAGGCGGCGCTAGGCTTGTAGCTCAGTTCCGCCTTGGTGGTCCAGGATACGAAATCCGGGAGGAGCATGAGTGGCGGCCCCGGCGGAAGGACAGGCGCATCCCCCGGGCCCTTCATGGAAGCGGCAACCATCGCCGCCAGCTCCACTCCGGCGCCCTCCCCGCGATGGGGAGAAAAAGGCCGCTCATATATCGAGACGGAGAATCCCTGCGTCGCGGCGTCTCCATCATGCCTCAGGTGCTCCCCGCACCACCTGCGCACCGAGGGAAGCATAGCCGCCATCTGCCGGTCGAATGGCCAGGTGATCGGGCACCGGGTGACCAGGCAGACGAAGTCGCTTTGGGCAAAGCGCGCCCAAACGTTGGCGTCGGGCTCGGCAAAGAGGTCTTGGGGAAGCATGGCGAAAAACGCTATATCGCGCCCATGGCGTTCGCGCCCGACGATCTCAAGTGACGCCGCATTCAGGCTGTCGACAAAGCAGGTGACGGATACCCGGGGACGCCGGATGCCTGCCTCTTCGGCGCGGAAATAGAGGTAGTCACTGATCGCATTCACGGTCCTGTACTCGGCCTCCGCGGGCGCGGACATCGTGACCGTGAGCTGGGATGCCGCGAATACGGCGGTGCCAGCCGTCCAGGACCCGGCGCAGATCAAGGCCACCCGGCGCCACCCGCTGCGCCGGGAGAGCCGGATCCATCCCAGGACGACCAGCCAAGCCACAGGCGAGATCAGGACGGAGAGGGGCTGCGACGGCTTGGCGGATTGAAGAATGAGAACCGCAGCGGGAGCCACGAGAAAGATGGCTACGACTGGCCAAGCACTGGCCACGGCGACGGGGTTGTAGCCGCTCGCAGCCGTCGGAGCTCCGCCGGGCCGGCGCGACAGAAGGAAGAGAATTCCCGCAGCCAATCCAACGAGTGCGGCTCCAATCCCTATCTGCTGCAGAAGTAGCTCGGACATCATCCATTTTGCGGAAGCTAGCGGACCCAGATGCGAGTCGCGAAGCGGCCCCTCGCGCCCGGCGAAGTGCCCGACCCAGTAGTAGGTGTAGAGGGCGTGCCGCCCCCGCCAGAAGGCCCAGGAAGAGAGTGCAAGCGCGCACGCCGCCGAAAGCACAAGACGTCCGATACGTTTCCACCGGTTTGGCTGCGAAAGCAGTCCTACGAGAAGCGCGAGGAAGATGACGCAGAAGTACACCGCCGTCAGGTATCGGGTGAGGAGGACGACGCCCACGGCCGCGCCGAAGGCGACGGCCCAGCGCGTCGAGCGGAATCCGTTCCCAGCGATCGCCGCGGAAAGCGCCACGCCGTAAAGGCAGGCTGCCATCCAATCGAGGCGGAAGTCGGTGGCAGACCCGAAGCCGCCGGACCATGGGAGGCGAAGCGCAGCCAAAAGGCCGAGAGATGCCCATCCAAGGGCGTAAGACCCGGAGATGCGCCTCACAGAAAAAAACGTGGCTGCCTGAAGCGCTATGAAGGCGAGCATGTTTACAGCAAGGGCCGAGGTCCGCGAGGGCCCCGCAACTGCAAAGACCAGCATTGCGAACAGGCCGTGGAGCGAACCCTGCGGGGAGACCTGCGCCAGCGCCTCCCGGGCTCCCCCTGCGAGTCCGTGGAGCTGCATCTGGTCATAGGCGGCATAGGCTTCCCTCAGGTACTGCAGCTGGTCAAAACCCCTCGGGTAGAACCAAGCGTAGTGCCGTTTCGTCGCGACGCAGAAGAGGGCCAGTTCGGCGCCGAACGCAGCGACTAGCGCAATAAATTGGAGGGCGCGCCTGCTTCCTTCGGCTCCACTGGGCGCGCGTGGATCCACCTCAGTCATGCGGCGCCGCGTCCATATTCAGCGACGACCGCGGGATCCGCCTCGGCGGCGCCCAGGGCCAGCAGGAGTGAATCGGCGCCGAGCCGTCGGAGCGCCCAGACCGCGTGGACGCG
>Ga0182015_10007757_pt1 | contig 10401 bp, 10 predicted proteins | sample 712P3MmetaG_FD_120478 | JGI IMG/M metagenome (GOLD analysis project Ga0182015, IMG submission 120478) | Permafrost microbial communities from Stordalen Mire, Sweden - 712P3M metaG | ecosystem: Environmental > Terrestrial > Soil > Wetlands > Permafrost | place: Sweden: Stordalen | collected... | reverse complement strand
TCGCCTGGCCGTTTCATTGACCGGTAATGCCGCCGACGCCGAGGATGTGCTTCAGGAAACTTTCATCGGCGCGTTTCGAGGATTGCGGTCGTTTGAAGCCCGCTCCTCGGTGAAGACCTGGCTGACGCGAATCCTGGTGACCCAGGCGGCCCAGTGGCGTCGAAATCAGTTGGGCCGCGGCAAGCAGCGGCGGGTTGCCGAGCCGATGAATGATTCGATCGCCGCCGCCGCCGGCAGTCCTGACGCGGCGATGGATGTCCAGGCGGCGCTCGGACGATTATCGCCCGAACACCGGGAAGTCTTGGCGCTCAGGGAATTCGAGCGCATGAGTTACGAGGAAATTGCCGAAGTGCTCGACGTTCCCCGCGGAACCGTGGAATCACGGCTCCACCGGGCACGAAGCGAAATGCGGGAAAAATTAAAGGACTATTTGCCCTGAAATAGTTCGCCTGAAATAGTTCAGTTGATGAATCGAGCGTGAGAGAATTTTGCCCTTAGAGAACTTTGTATGGCCAGTTTTCCGTTCAATGAGCAGATGAGCGCTTTCCACGATGGCGAAGTGGACCATGCCCGCCGCGCGGAAATCGAGCAGCATCTGCGCGATTGCCCGTCCTGTGCGGCGGAACTGGATCGGTTGCAAACCATGTCGCGGTTGCTGATGGCAGCCCCGGCGGCGCGGCTTTCGCAAATCGGTCTGCATCGCCTGCATCGGCGAATGGATCAGGCCATGGAAGAGGGGCTTTTACGATTTGTGCGGGTGTTTAATGCGGTTGCCGCATGCGTGCTGGTTGCAGGATCGGCGTGGCTTTTGATGCAGACGCGTGAAGTCCGGACGGTTGAGACCACGCCTGCAGCGCCCCCGTGGGTCGATGTCGCATCCGACTCATCCACGGGGGCGTACAGCACGCCCGCCGCCGCTTGGTATCTCGCCGACGACACCAGCCGCACAACCGATGAAGCGCCCTAGCGAAGGTTTTCTATTTAGCGGCGGTGCAAAACACCGCGGGTTCGATGGCGGGAAACATGACCAATCGAAAAACCATCCTCCTTTTCGCCATGGCCGTCCTGTCGCTCAGCGCCGGTCTGGTTGTAGGATGGGTCTGGACCCCGCTTCAGAAAGCGGAAACCATCGCACCCAGCGTTCGCGGCGGCCCGCGGCCCTGGTTCGACCAACTCGGCCTCACCGCCGATCAGCAAAAGCAGATGGATAATATCTGGACCGATACAAGATCGCAGATGCAGAAAATGTTTGAACATCGCCACGAACTCGATAAACAGCGGGAGCAGCAGATTATGGCGCTCTTGAATCCCGACCAGCGCGCCGCCTACGATAAAATCAACAAGGAATTCCGCGCACAGCATGAAGATGCGGACAAGCAGCGCGATTCACTGCTCGCCGACGCAAACGCCCGCAGCCGCGCGCTTCTGGACGAGTCGCAAAAGGAAAAATGGGATATCCTGTCGAAGGACATGCGCCGGCGGCGCGGTCCCATGGGATTATCGACCCAGCACGCTACAACCATGCCCTCCTACGGGGGCGATGGACATCATGATTGAATTTTGGCGCCGGAATTGTTTCTAGCGCCGCTCGATCTTCATTGAAAGGAGAATGTTTATGTTGGTTCCCAAAAAATTGGGTTTTGTTCTATCGGCGCTTTTAGTCGCCATGCTGACTCTGCCTGTTCTCGGCCAGGCTGCCAATGGCGGGGGGGCCGCGGATAATGGCAATGCCAACAATGGCAATAATGGCAACAACGGCGCGGGCGGCAATGGCAATGGCAATGGCGGGGGCGGCTTCGGTGGCCGCCGGGATCCCGCTCAGTTCCAGCAGCGCATGATGGACAACCTCAAGACCCAGCTTGGCGCCAGCGACGAGGAATTCGCCGCAATCCAACCCAAGATTCAAACCGTAATGACCTTGCAACGCGACGTGAACACTCGTCCGCGCGGCATGTTCGGCCGCGGCGGTCCAGGTGGCCGCGGTGGTTTTGGAGGTCCCGGAGCCACAACCCAGCCCTCCGCGGTGACGACCGCCATGCAAGACCTCCAGACAGCCCTCGATGACCAGAACGCCTCCGCCGATACGATCAAGAGCAAGCTTGACGCGGTCAGGAATGCCAAAGCCAAGGCGCGTCAGGACTTGGTTGTCGCTCAGCAGGATCTCAAGTCGGTTCTCACCCAGCGCCAGGAAGCCGTCATGGTGCTTAGTGGGTATCTCGATTAAGGTCATTGTGATTTTCCACGTTGCGGAAATGGGGCCTGCTGATTTGAATCGGCAGGCCCCCAACGCGACCTCCTGACGCGATCCACTGACGCCGCGATCAAAGGATTTCCGTGAACGATGTATTGACCAGGCTGACGAGCGAAGGACTTCTGGACGCCGAGAAGGCCGCCCAGGTGCGCGATGCCGTTGCCGCCGGCAAGTCGCTGGATGATTCCCTTCGCGCCGCCAACGGTGTGCCGGAGGACAAAATCCTTCGCTCCCTCGCCGCCTATTTCGACATGCCTTTCGTCGATCTGGAAAAGGACGGCGCCGGCTACGCCCCGAGCAAGGAATTCCTCGCCAAATTCCCCGCGCGGATTCTTCTCGACCGCCATTTGATGCCCCTGGCCGAAAACGGCGACGGCGTCGCCGTCGTCACCTCCCGCATTTTCGACAACTCCGGACTCGATGAACTTCGCCTCGCCACCGGCCTCGATGTCCATCCCGTCATCGCCTCTTCCGCCGATATCGACCGTTTCATCAAGAAATATCTGGGCGTCGGAGCCGATACCCTCCAGTCCATGGGCATGGACGATGACGACGGCGTCAAAGTCCTCGAAGATGAAAATGAAGGCGATCTCGATCTCTCCACCGCCGCCCACGATGCCTCCATCATCAAGTTCGTCAATCAGGTCATGGCCGAGGCCCTGGAAATGCGGGCCACCGACGTCCACCTGGAACCGTTTGAAAATCAGCTCCGCGTGCGCTATCGCGTCGATGGAGTCTTGATCGAAGCGAACATTCCGCCGCAGGTCCGCAAGTATCACGCGGCGATCGTTTCCCGCATCAAGATTCTCAGCCATCTCGACATCGCCGAAAAACGCCTCCCGCAGGACGGCCGCATCCGCCTGAAAATCACCGGCCGAGAAATCGATCTTCGCGTCAGCGTCATCCCCATGATTCACGGCGAAGCCGTCGTTCTGCGAATTCTCGATCGCGGCGATGCCCTGCTCGGCCTGGAACACCTCGGCATGAGCCCGCGCGACAACAAGGTCTGGACGCAGGTCCTCGATCTGCCGCACGGCATCATCCTCGTCACCGGCCCGACCGGTTCGGGTAAAACCACGACCCTCTACGCCGCGCTATCCAAAATCAACAACGCCGATCTCAAGATCATCACCATCGAAGACCCGGTTGAATACCAGCTTCGCGGCATCAATCAGATTCAGGTGAACACCAAATCCGGCCTGTCATTCGCGTCCGGTCTTCGCTCGATCCTTCGCCACGATCCGGACGTCGTTCTGATCGGCGAAATCCGCGACCGCGAAACCGCCGAAATCGCCGTGCAGGCGTCGCTCACCGGCCACCTCGTCTTCAGCACCCTGCACACCAACGATGCCCCGGGCGCCACAACCCGCCTCGTGGACATGGGCGTCGAACCCTATCTCGTCGCGTCATCGCTCGAAATGGTCGCCGCCCAGCGCCTTGTGCGATTGATCTGCCCGAAATGCAAGACGGAAATGCCCCGTTCCGAAGCCGACAAGCTGCGCGCGGAATTCGGCAGCGAGATTCCCGATCTCCTCTACAAAGGCGCCGGCTGCCGCAATTGCCAGGGCACCGGCTATCGTGGCCGCCAGGGCGTCTTCGAAATGATGCCGATCACCGATGACATTCGCGCGCTGATCCTCGAACGCGCCAGCTCCCGCGTGATCCGCAAAATCGCCCTTCGCGACGGCATGCACAGCCTGCGCGACGATGGCTGGCGCCTGGTGCGCGAAGGGCGCACCACTGCCGAGGAAGTCGTCCGCATGACCAAGGATGAGGAAGTTGCGGTCGGAGCCGATGCCTCCGCCGCCGGAAAATAATCCATGTCGGTTTTTGCCTACACAGCATTGAGCAGGGACGGTCAGCGCACCAGCGGAACGCTGACCAGCGATTCGCGCGCCACCGCGCTGGCCGAAATGGCCAAAAAAGGCCTCCGCCCCGTCTCGATCGAAGAGGCCCGCGATCTGGCCGCGGCCGCGAAAAAAATCCAGGCAGGACCCCACGCCGCCAAGGCTCGAAAGCTTCCCGCGCGAACCATCGAGTCCTTCACCCGCGAGCTTGCCAATCTGCTGGCCGGCGGTGTTTCGCTGGCGCGCTCCCTTTCCCTTCTTCGCCGCGAGGCTTCGCAGCCCGCCGCCAAGCAGCTCTGGACCGACATTCACGACGATGTCGTCGGCGGCACCGCACTCGCCGAAGCCCTCGCCAAATGGCCGCGAAACTTCTCGCCCGTCTATGTCGCCATGGTGCGCGCCGGCGAAGCGGGCGGTTTCCTCGATGTCGTCCTCAGCCAGATCTCCGATTTCCGCGTCCGCGAGCAGGATCTGATCGGCAAGGTAAAAGCCGCAATGGTTTACCCGATCATTCTCGCCTTCCTGGCCGTTGGCGTGATCATCTTCCTCATGACGTTCTTCATCCCGCAATTCACGGGCATTTTCGCCAGCTTCGGGGCCAATTTGCCGGTCATGACCCAGATCGTCATCCTCTGCAGCAATATCCTTCGCCGTTATTTCCCGATTGTCCTGGCCGTGCTGATCATCGGGTTTTTCGCCTGGCGGCGCATGGTGGCGACACCCAACGGACGCCGCTGGGTGGAGAGGGCCGTGCTGGCAACGCCTTACCTCGGCCGCGTCATCGCACAGTTCGCGCTCGTGCGCTTCGCCCGCATGCTCGGCACCCTCGTCGGGGCAGGCGTCCCCCTCGTCGCTTCACTTCGCGTCGCCCGCGAAGCCATCGGAAATCAGATTCTCGCCGACACCGTCAGCAAAGCCATCGAGCAGGTTCAGCGCGGCGAGCCTTTATCCCGAAGTCTGGCTTCCAGCCCCAGGCTTTTTCCGCCGTCGGTTGTCGAAATGATCGCCGTCGCCGAAGAAACCGGACGACTGGACAAGGAACTGCTTCGCCTAGCCGGCACCTATGAAACAGACCTCGACCGTCAGCTTCGCCTCCTGGTCTCGGTCGCCGAGCCGGCAATGCTTTTCGCGATGGCCGGATTCATTGGAACAATTGTTATCAGCATGTTGATGCCTGTGTTTGATCTTGGGGAACTTGTGCACTGATGTGACAAGTGTTTTTGATCAGAGGATTTCTTAGGAGTCTTGTATGAACGCATTGAAGTTAAATCAGCGGGCGCGAATCAGCCGCCGCGGGGGCGCTTTCACACTCATCGAGCTCTTGCTGGTGATGGTGATCATCACCATCCTGGCGACCATCCTGGTGCCGAAAGTCGTCGGCCACCTCGAAAAAGCCAAGATCACCGCCGCTCAGGCCGATCTTTCCACCCTCAAGCAATCTCTAACCTCGTTCTATATCGACAACGGAAGATATCCCACCACTTCCGAAGGATTGCAGGCCCTCATCGTCATGCCCTCAGGCCTCGATGCGACGAAATGGGTCAAGTCGCTGGATAAAGACACCATTCCCATGGACCCGTGGGGACATCCATACGTCTATCGTTTTCCCGGCAGCAACGGCGACGATTTTGATCTCCTCTCCACCGGTCCTTCCGGGCAGGAAGGCGGAGCCGACACAATCAAGGCCGATTGACTTTAATGACCCGGCGCAACCGACAACCCGCGTTCACGCTCCTTGAGCTGGTCATGGTGATGCTCATCATCGCCATCATCGCCGGAATGGTCGCGCCGGCCCTGATTCGTTTCACGGCCGGAAGGGCGGTGGACAACTTCAGCCGCCGCATCCTCGGCGCCGCCCAATACGCCCGCGCGCAGTCCATCACCGAGGCGCGCGTCTACCGGCTCAATTTCGACCAGGGCGCCCGCCAATTCTGGCTGACCGCCGATGTCGGCGGCGGAACCTTCCGATCACCGCCGGGCGAATTCAATCAACGTTTCACCGCCCCCGACGGCATCAGGCTGCAACTCGTCGGCAGCACCGCAGCGCCTCCCTCGCCCGTTCTCCAGCTTCCGTTGCCCGCGGGCATCCAGCCGCAACAATATTCCGAGCCCAGCCAGTTGCTCGATGGCACGCAGGCAGGCACAGGATCGATCTGGACATTCCCGCAATCCGCCACCTTCGTCCAGTTCCAGCCAACCGGCCGCACCGATCCCGCCACCATTTCGCTTTCCGACGGCAACGGCCGCAAAGTCCAGTTGGTCTGCAACGTCGCCACGGATACCCTCCACGAGCAGGAGGCCACGCGATGAGAAAATCTTCCATCCAATTGGCAATCGGCAATAGGAAATCGGCAATCCATGCCGGCTTCACTCTCATCGAAGTGCTCGTGACGCTTCTTTTGATCGGCCTGGTCATTCCGGCAATCATGCACGCTATCACCACCGCCGCCGTCGCCGGCGCCACCGCCCGCCATCGCAATGACGCCGCCGCGCTCGCCAGTTCCCAAATGACTTCGCTTATCCTCGCCGTCTCACAAGGCCAAACCCCCGCCACCTCCGGCCAGTTCGATCAGGACGGATTCCAATACGCCTGGCAGGCAACGATCAATCCCTGGAACCAGGACACAACCAGCATGGGAATCCAGGATATCGATCTCACCCTGAAATGGACCGAAGGCGGTCATCCCCAATTAATGACTCTTTCCAGTCTCGCATACAACCGGGAAGGAGCATCATGATGATGTCCGTCCAGTTGTGGCATGGCCGTCCCGGCCATGCGAGCGATCGCCGCGGTTTTACCATGATCGAGCTGATCGTCGCGCTCGGCATGGTCGCCGTCATCGCCGCTTCGCTCTCCTCCACGCTCTGGACCGCCTATCACGCTACGCGCCAGGCCGAGGCCGCGGCTGCGCCGTCCGATCGCGTCGATGCCGCCTTCCAGATTCTTTCCGGCGATCTCCAAAACGCGCTTCAGCCGCAACTCAGGCCCGCCAGCTATCTCGTCGGAATACCCACCACCGCCACCAACGACGAGCAAACCGCATTTCTGGGAACGCAAACCCAGGACAATCGCGGCCACGCCGCCGACCAGGTTGTCTTCTTCACCACCGCCGACAGTCCCGTTCATGTCTACGCCAATGGCGAAATCAAATCCGTGCAATACCTCGTCATCCAGCCCAACGGCTCATCCGATCATGTCCTTGTCCGCCGCATTACGCGAAATCTTCTTCCCCCCGACGGCCAGAATGCTTCGACCGATGAGGAAATCATCTGCACCGGCGTCTCCAGCTTCACCCTGCAATATTCGTACGATGGAATCACTTTTAACCCATCGTCGATAAGTCCCGATTCATGGGATGCCTCCGAGGAAGACAACACCATTCCCGCCGCCGTCAAGATCACGCTGGCGCTTGAAGAAACGCAGTCGAACGGAAAAGTCCAGACCGCCTCTTACAGCCGGATTATTTTGCTTCCCTGCTCAACCGCGTCCCTGGATACCAACGTCAACACCGGAACCACAGGCTTATGAACCGTCGCCGCGGAGTCATCTTCATCACCGCACTGGGGATCATCGTGGTCCTCACCGGCCTCGCGTTGGTATTCGCCCAGGCGATGCGCACCGAAGCCCTCGCCTCCGGCAATCGCCGCTCGCAGGCCCAGGCCGACGCCGTCGAACTCGGCGCGGAGCAGTGGGTTCTCGCCCAGATCGATGAATACAAACCCGACGCCTATACCCTCACGACCGAAGTCCAAAGCGACGCTATTTCCGTCGGCTCCCAGGAAACCACCGGCTACTTCTGGATTCTGCCCGCCGACATCTCCGACGTTCAGAGCGGCACCCTCTGCGGTATTGTTGATGAAGCGTCCAAGCTCAATATCAACAGCGGAGCGATCATCAATACCTCAGGCGCTTTTGCCAACCTCTGCGATTCACTGAATTTGACGATCCCCGATGACCTTCCCTATTCGATCAACAATTGGGCCCAGCTCGGATCAAATCAAAACGGCGCCACCGGCCAGGACTACTCCGCTCTCCCCGAGCCATACCAGGTGAAAGGCTCTCGCTATTTTGAATCGGTTGAGGAATTGCTCCTGGTCGGTCAGCAACCCGATCTCGAGCAGAACGTCATGCCGCAGCTTTTGTGGGGCTCAGACACCGGACGAAATACCTTGATGTGGGAATACAACCAGAACACCGCGCAGACCGGCGGCGGCCTGCTAAATGGTTCCACCAACAACCCCGGCATCTTCAATTATCTGACCAGCTATTCCATCCCCGCGACCGTGGGCGCGCCTGGCGCCAATCGTCTCATCAACCCTTTTACCGCGTCGCCGCTGGTGCTTGAGGCCATCGGATTCAGCCAATCCCAGGCCCAGGCAATCGTCGGCGCTCGCGAATCGGCGTCCGAAAGCAGCGGCCAAACCGGCCCTGCCGGATATTCCTGGGCCCTGCAGGCAGGCGGCGGTGGTGCGGGTGGCGGGGCCGCTTTCCTCACCGGCGCATCCTACCGCTATTCCGCCGATATCGTCGCCGTCAGCGCCGACGGCCGCGCTTTCCGGCGCGTTCGCATCGTCGTCGATGCCAGCCAGTACAATCCGCTGGGCGCTACTCTCGGTAACTCGCCGCCCGCGACGATCATTTATCGTAAGGATTTGACCGCTTACGGCTGGCCATTGCCGACCCAGATCCGCGATCAATTGCGCAAAGGAACGCAACTTCAGCCCGGCGCGCTAAGCGCCATTTTAAGCGGCCCGGGCGCTGCTGGAACAAATACAGGAACTTGAATCCGGCTTTTTCTTTTGAAAGGTGAATTTGAAACCCGTCCGTCAGAAAAAAGTGCTGGGCATCGCGATGGGAGAACGATCTCTCCTCGCCGCCGAGGTCGTCGCCGGTGATAATCGGCCGCAGGCAGTCCGCCTTGCGGAAATGGTCTATCCCGATGGAATCTCCCTCTTTCAACCCGCCGAACTCGCCAAGGCCGTCGCTCATTTCCTCAAGGACAATCACTTCGCCTCGCGCTCGGCGGTGATCGGAATCCCCCTGAAATGGCTCGTCGTCAAACCCAAGGAAGTCCCGCCTGCCGATGATGCGACCGTCGCCCAGCTTCTCCGCCTGGAAGCCGAGGCGGAGTTTTCCACCGAACTGAAAGACCTGGTTTACGATTTCGCCGGAGATCCAGCGGCTGGCGGCGCTTCGCGGACCGTGCTTCTCGCCGCCACCCCCAGAAAATATATCGACGCCATCGAAGCCCTTTGCGATGGCGCGCGGCTTGCCCCGCTGGCCATCACGCCTTCGGCCATGGCCCTGGGCGCGATGACCGGCTCTTCGCTCCATGATGAAGTTCTTGTTCTGGCCGTCGGTGCAACCGGTTCGGAATTGTCCTCGCAACGCCAGTCATCGGCGACCGCAATCCACGGACTTCGTTCCTCGGCATTCCAGCCCCCTTTTATCAGCGAACTGCGCCGCGCGGTTTCCACATTGCCGGTCTCTTCGGGGCAGCGGGAAATGATTTTATGGGATGACAACATACTCAATGCAGTCACCCTCAGCGAACAGATTGGTGTCAAGGTCCGTGTCGGCAAATTAGGCGAATTCGGGATTGACGCTGGCGCTGCCGGTGTCAACGGACAGAGCGCCCAATATGCCGCCGCCGTGTCACTCGCGCTCTCCGCCATGGGCGAGAGCGGACCGAGCATCGATTTCCTGCATTCACGCCTCGCCCCACCCAAGCAGCACCGCATTCCCCGCTGGGCTTATCTTGTCGCAGGCGCAGTCATTCTTCTCATCGTGCTTGCCATCAGCGCCTACAGCGATCTCTCCGCGCAGGAACAACTCGTGGCTGATAAAAATAACGACATCGCAAAGCAGCAGAAGCAGGTTGATGCCGCACGCGATTTTGTCAGCAAGGAAACCCTCGCCGCATACTGGCGCGGCGGCGATCCGCGCTACATGGCGTGCATGCGCGACCTCGACGCGGTAATTCCCGAAGACGGGCAGACCTATGCAACAAACCTGGAAATCAAAGCCCCGCCTCCGTCCCTTTCATCGCAGGGCAATCAGCCCGGCATTCTGCCGGCTCCCAGCGCGGGCGACACGAACATTCTGTCCGTCACCCTCCAGGGCCACACCGCCAACCTGGAAAGCGTGACCGCCCTGATCGATCGCATGAATCGCAATCCATCGGTTTTCAAGGACGCCAAACCCGGCCCTGAAACAAAAGTCCCCCGAACCCAGGAATTCCTGTTCTCAATTGCCTTCGGCTACGTGCCGCCCAAGGCGCCGGCGGCCGCGGCGCAGCCGCC
>Ga0182015_10007756_pt1 | contig 10401 bp, 9 predicted proteins | sample 712P3MmetaG_FD_120478 | JGI IMG/M metagenome (GOLD analysis project Ga0182015, IMG submission 120478) | Permafrost microbial communities from Stordalen Mire, Sweden - 712P3M metaG | ecosystem: Environmental > Terrestrial > Soil > Wetlands > Permafrost | place: Sweden: Stordalen | collected... | reverse complement strand
GGACGCCCGCACGGGCGAACTGAAGTGGATGTACAGCCTGAACGAAGGCGCGCGCGCCGCCAATGCGCCCCGTCAGCTTTCGGGCCGCGGCGTGTCGTACTGGACCGACGGCAAAGGCGATGAGCGCATCGTGTTCATCACCACCGGCTTCCGGCTGGTCGAACTGAATGCCAAGAATGGCAGGCCGATCGAGTCCTTCGGCGATCATGGCATCATCGACATGAAGGTCGGTGCCGTGACCGGCATCCCGGGACAGCCCGGCAAGTACAAGCAGATCGATCTCGAGGCCGGTGAGCTCGGCATTCACTCCACCCCGACGCTGGTGGAAGACATCGTGATCGTCGGTTCTTCGATGAAGGAGGGCATGCAGCCGACGACGCAGAACAACACCAAGGGTCTGGTGCGCGCGTGGAACGTGAAAAGCGGCAAGCTGCTATGGACCTTTCATAACGTGCCGTTAAAGGGCGACGTCGGCTACGACAGCTGGGAAAACGGCTCGGCCGACGTCAACGGCAATACCGGCTCGTGGGCCAGCGTCACGGTGGACACGCAACTGGGGAATGTCTATCTGCCGGTCGAAGACCCGACCAATGACGTCTACGGCGGCTCGCGCCCGGGTAACGACCTGTTCGGCGACAGCATCGTCTGCGTCGACCTGCATACCGGCAAGTTGAAGTGGTATTACCAGATGGTGCACCACCCAATCTGGAACATGGACGCCACTTCACCGCCGCTGCTCGTCGACGCGATGGTCGACGGCAAGCCGGTCAAGGCCGTCGCGGAGCCCGGCAAGCAGGCCTTCCTGTACGTGCTCGACCGCGTGACGGGCAAGCCGGTGTGGCCCATCATCGAGAAGCCGGTGCCGCAGAGCGATGCGCCGGGCGAGAAGACGTCCCCGACGCAGCCTTTCCCAAGCAAGCCGGCGCCCTATGCGCGCCAGTACATTAAGATGGAGGATGTCATCGATTTCACGCCCGAGCTGCATGCGAAGGCGCTGGAAGTGATTTCGCACTTCAAGATCGGCCCGAATTTCACGCCGCCCGTGGTCAGCAAGATCGAGGGCCCGCTCGGCACGCTGAGCATGGACAGTGCCGCGAACGGCACCAATTGGGAGGGTGGCGCCTATGATCCCGAGACCCACACGGTGTTCGTGCCGGCTGGGGACGGCAGCACGACCGTCCATGGTCTGATCGAGCCGCCGCCCGGATTCACGGATGCCCGCTATGTGCAGGGCGTGGCGGGCCGACCGTTCGTGATCCAGGGCGGCCCCGGCGCCGGGGAGGCCTCCGATGCACCGGCCATCAGCGCGGACCAGGCCAAAGCGAACGCTATCCTCGCGAAGCTCGCGCAGGAAAAACCGGCCGGTCCTCCGGTGCGCACGACCGTCGATGGTCTGCCGTTGCTCAAGCCCCCCTATGGCACCATCACGGCGATCAACCTGGACACCGGCTAATTCAGATGGCAGATCGTGCACGGCGACACTCCGGATGAGATCAAGAACAGCCCGGCGCTCCGGGGCCTGACGATCCCGAAGACGGGACAGATCGGAGGGCCCGGGCTGCTGGTGACCAAGAGCCTCGTCATTGCGGGGGATCCGCAGTTCTCGACCTCGCCGGGCCATCCGCGCGGCGCGATGCTGCATGCCTACGACAAGATGACGGGCAAGGAAGTCGGTGCCGTCTGGATGCCGGCCCCGCAGAGCGGAGACCCGATGACCTTCTCGTACGGCGGCAAGCAATACATCGTGATCCCCGTCTCGGGCGGCAATTATTCGGGCGACTACATCGCCTATCGACTGCCTTCCGGTGATTGAGCTCAGAGCCGGCCCCTGGGCTTCGATCGCTGCGTTTTCACTGTGGGCGATGCTGGGCGCCTGCACCGTGCTGCACGCCCAGGGCACCCCGCAGCGTTCGATCTGGGATGGCATCTATACCCTCGCCCAGGCCGATCGCGGCAAGGCGGTGTATGCGAACCACTGCGCCAAGTGTCACGGCGATGATCTGGAGGGCCACGACGAGGTACCGGAGCTCGGCGGTGCCCATTTCATGGCGGATTGGGAAGATCAGTCGGTCGCCGATCTGGTACAGCGCATCCGCAGCACGATGCCGCTGGACAATCCCGGCACGCTCAGCGGTGCGAGCACGACCGACGTGCTGACTTATCTGATGCAGCAGAACGGCGCTCCGGCCGGCAGCGCCGAATTGCCCAACGATTCGAGCCTGCAGTCCATCATCCGTATCAATCAGCAGCCCCCGAAGAAGAGCGCACCGGCCGCCCGCGTGCCGTCCAGTACGCCCGTACCCGTGGACAGCGGTGCACGCATCGGCAGCGCCAGCTCGAAGACCGCGAGCGCGTCGAGGGGGACATGAAGCGGGCCCTGGGAGCGATGTTATGGGCACTCGTGGCGCTCGCGGCCCGCGCGGCCACGGCGGCCGATCAGCCGGCGGGAACGCTGGCGGCGGCCACGGCAGCACTCGGCGCCGATCACATCCAATCGATTGAATTCTCGGGGACCGGAAAGTGGTACCAGTTTGGCCAGGAGCCCAATCCGAACGCTCCGCCGCCGGAATTCGAGGTCACCCGCTACACCGCGTCGATGGACTACAACACGGTCGCCTCGCACATTCAGCGCGCGACCACCGAGATCGCCGATCCCACGCGCTGGCGCCCGGTGCCGCAGATGGCAGGGGACCGGGGCGGAGAAGGCGCGCAGGAGTTCGTGGCCGGAGGCGTCGCCTGGACGCTCGGGGCTCCCGGTGGTCCGGCGACCGGCCTGGCAGTCAGCGCCATTTCGGATGCGAAAAACGCCGAAGAGCGCACGATGGAGATCTGGGCGACCCCGCAGGGCTTCCTCAGGGCGGCCGCCGCCAACCACGCCACCTCCAGGCCGATCACTGGTGGCGGAACCGAAGTGAGCTTCATGATCGGAAAGCACAAGGTCGTGGGTAAGATCAACGCCCGCAACCAGGTGTACATCGTTCACTACTGGATCGATAACCCGGTTCTCGGCGACACGCTGTGTGAAGCCGGCTTTACGCAATACCGCGATTTTGGCGGGGAGATGTTCCCGAGCCATATCGTGCGCACCCAGGGCGGAAAAGTGCGGCTGGAAATCTGGGTGTCGGAGCTCAAGGTCAATCCCCCGCTGGTCATTGCGGTGCCCGATGGCATGCGCGAGGCCATGACGGCCCCCGTGATAGTCACGGCGGACAGGCTGGCCGATGGGGTGTACTGGCTGCGCGGCTTTCAGTGGCACAGTGTCGCGGTCGATCAGGGCGATCACATCGTGATGATCGACGCGCCGCTGGATGAGGCGCGCTCGCTGGCCGTGATCGCGAAGACCAAAGAGATCGTTCCAGCCAAGAAGATCACCTATCTGGTCAACACGCACGTGCACTTCGATCATGCGGGTGGCGTACGGACCTACGTGGACGAGGGCGCCACGATCGTGACGCTGCCGATGAATCAGGAATTCTTCGAGCGCGTCTGGCGCACGCCGCACACGCTGAATCCGGACCGGCTCGAGTTATCGAAGAAGACGCCCAGGTTCCTGCCGGTCACCCATGGCAAGCTGGTGCTGAGCGACAGCAGGCGTCCGGTCGAGATCTACGAACAGGTGGGGACCGCGCACAGCGACGCTATCGTCATGGTCTACCTGCCGGCGCAGAAGATCCTGGTCCAGGTCGATGCGTGGAACACCGAGGCTCTTTCGGCGCCAAGGATCGACACGATCGGCGGGGAGTACGTGAACCCGTACATGCTCAACCTGTACGACAACATCATGCGCCTGAAGCTGGATGTGAATATGCTCGTGCCGCTGCATGGACCGCGCACCACGACGATGGCAGAACTGCGCCAGGCCCTGCTGATGGAGTGAACCGGAGATGAAACCGAGACCGAGGAGATCTGGAATGACGAAAGCAACAGCTGCAGCAGCATGGATGGCCATCGTGCCGCTCATCTGCGCGAGCGTGGCCCGGGCCCAATCAGCTGCGGAAGCGACCAAAGTCTCATCGGGCAATTCGGCGGTAACCATGATGCCGGTGCCGCCGGTGCGGTACTTCTCGAAGAAGGAAGTGGAAGCGACCTTCAATCACGAGCGGCCGGGCGAGACGCTGTTCGACAGCGATTACGGTTCGGAGAGCTTCAGGGTCAAGGCGAGTTCCCGTACCAAAGTCCTGGACGCCGAGATCCACACGGAGTGGACGGATGTCATCTACATTCAAAAAGGATCCGCGACGCTCGTCACCGGGGGCAAGCTGTCCAACGACACCACCCCGAAGACCTTTCCTGACGGCCGGCCATTCAACGAAACCAAGATGGGCTCCAGCATCATCGGCGGGGAGTCGCGGCGTATCTCGGTAGGCGATGTGGTCGTCATCCCGGCCGGAACACCGCATTGGTTCAAGGATATCGAGTCTCCGTTCTGGTTCTTCAACGTGAAGACGCGCTAGCTGTAGCTAGTCAGAGCGCAGACTCATCACGACACGCCCGAGTGGCGCGCCGCGATGGCTATTTCGCATAGTTCTGGATCGCTTTGCGATCAACGTCGTTGGCGACCGCGACGAGTTCATCGGTAGCGATATCCTTCACCGGAATGTGGGCTTTGATCGCGCCCGCTTGCTCCAGGATGTGGAGGTAGGCCTGCATACCCGGCAGCGAGGGCGCGCCGATCCGTCTGCTCTCAGGGTTCGCCGCCGGCAGATCATCCTGCCAGGCATTCAGTTCCGCGGTCCGGCGCTGCACGTCCTCGGGCGTAAACGGCTTGCCCACGGCGCGGAGCATGGCTTGCGCCGCGGCATCCGGATGGTAGTGGACCAGAAGTGATGCCTTGACGATCGCCCGGGCGAAGTGTCCGACTGCCACCCTTTTGGTGGCGAGTATCGAGGTCGAGGCCAGATAACCGGCGTTGGCCGAATTCTTCAGCGTCGGATGATGAAAGATGCGCAGCTTCATGCCGCCGACTATGTACGGAATCAGCTCATACAGCGGCAGTGCTGCTGCCGCCACCTTGCCCGAACTGAGCGCGTTGGCTGCCGAGTCATCCATGCCGATCGCCGCCAGGCTGTAGTCGGTCGGCTTCAGGCCGACTGTCGCGAGTGCCGACTGGGTCGTCAGGACCGGCGATGAGCCGGTGAGCGTATGCACGCCGATCGTCTTGCCCTTCAGGTCGGCGAGCGTCTTGATCGGGCTGTCCTGGAGCACGGCGATGACGTAGCCGAATTTCGACGCGCGCGTGAGGAACATCTTCATGTGCAGGCCCTGGTCGTAGGCCTGGATTGCCGCTTCGATCCCGATCGGGCAGATGTCGGCCTCGCCGCGCGCACAGGCCGGCACGACCTTGTCCGTGCCGTCCACCAGAATGGTCGTCACTGTCAGGTGCTCAATCTGATAGAACCCCGCGCCCTGCGCGATCAGGTTCAGCGAGTTCATCAGCGGCGGGGTCTTGTCGCCCAGGATGAAGGTCAGCGTATCGTCGGCGAGCGCCGGCCGGTGCGCCAGCAGCAGTAGCGCACAGGCCGCCAGGGCGGCATTACGCACCAATCGGCAAGTGGTAGACACGGGCTGCGGTCCGCTACGAGAGAATCAGATCTTTGTTGATCGTGACGCCGAGTCCGGGCTTTTGCGGCACATTGAAGTAGCCGTCCTTGGTCAGCACGGGCGGATCTTCAAAGATCACCAGGCGATTGGAGTAGTCGAGCAGCGGCAGATCGTGCGTGATCTCCAGATAGTTCGAGTTCGGCAGAGAGGCTATCAGATGCATGTTGCAGACGGTCCCCACGCTGCCATCCGCCAGATGCGGTGCCATCATCTTGTTCATGGACTCGGCGATGACCGCAATCTTGCGTATCTCCATGGGCCCTTCGAGCAGGATTTCCGGCTGCACGATATCGAAGCATCCGCGCTCGAGCAGCAGGCGGAATTCGTGCAGGCCGCGGTTGCCTTCGCCCCCGGCGATGGGGATCTCGACCAGACGATTCAGTTCGGCCTGGTGATCGAAATCGAAGCGGCGACAAGGTTCTTCAAGCCAATACACGTTCAGCGCCTGGTACGCGCGGGCCGTTTCGACGGCGCGGCGGAAGTCCCACATTACGGACGGGGTCAGGTAGCCGTTGGTCGCCTGGTTGGCGTCGCACATGATATCCAGGCTGTCGTCGACCAGTTTGCGGGTCGCCTCCACCAGCTGGATATCTTCCTTCATGGTCTCGAAGTGGGCACGAAACTTGATCCCGTGCCACCCGGCCGCTTTGACCTGGGCGGCGAATTCGGCGCGCGTTTCCGGAGTACCGAGGCGCGACTGGCTGGCATAGGGAACGACGCGATCCTTTACCGGGCCCCACAGTTTGTAGAGCGGTTGATTGCAGGCCTTGCCGATGATGTCCCAACACGCAATCTCGGCGGCGGCGTAGGCGCGGTCGGCGCTAGTGTCGCCGCCACGGCCGGCAGCGGCGGCAAGGCTCGATTGCGTGGGATCCGGCGGCAACTGCGGATGCAGGGCCGCCATGCGCCGCGGATTGCCCATGCCCGTGACTTCCCGCAGGTTCGCGACGATCAACTGCAGGTTGAAGGGGTCTTCGCCGATGAGCTGGGCTTTCAATCCGGGCAACTGGACCGGGTCGATCCCCGGACCAATCCCCACCAGTCCCTGATTGGTGCGCACTTCGAGCACGGTACCGCCGCCGACCAGCGCTCGCTGGGTGTCCCACGGTCCCATGAAGCCGACGACGGAACCGAGATCCTTGATTACGCGCAGCCGCAGCAGGCGAATGTCGGTGATCTTGATCGGTGCACCGACCGACTGCTGCTGCGCCGCGGCCGGTAACGTCGCAGCTGTCAGCGCTGCCGCAGGTAAGGCGCCCAAAATGTCTCTGCGCCGCATAGATCCCCCTTTAAATTACTGTGACTGCTCGTAGAGTCGCGCGACGATACCAGGGATATTATTCAGGCTCTTCCAATCCGGATACCTGGCCTCGAATTCCGGTATCAGCATCTGTCCGGCTTCCTCCGCACTTTTGCCCAGTGCCCTGAGTTCGATCGCACGCTGCTGCAGAGCCCTGAGCACTTCGCGCGAACCGGCGATCAGCGAGCCGTCGCGCACGTCGCCATGATTTGGCACCACGATCAGCGGGTGCAGTGCATCCAGCCGGTCGATGATCTCGAGCCAGTTCGTGATGCTCGGCGTCTCGGCAGGCATCGAGGGATAGGTCTTGCTGCCGAGGATATTGCCACTATGCAGCAGGCGGTCGGGTTCCACGAAGATCAGGACATCGCCGTTCGTCCGCGCTGGACCGTACCAGTGCAGAGCGACGCTCACCCCGCCGCCCAGATCGACCTTCACGTCGCGGTCGAACAGCACATCAGGCTCCCGAAGCTTCACATCCTTGAGCGCCGTCATCAGGTCGGCCGACCGCGCCGCGAACCTGTCGATGTAGATCTGCGTGCTCTGGTCGATGTCGAGTTTTTGAGCCGCCGGAATGATCCACTTCGTATTGGGCGGCAGGCTCATCGCGCCGGTAATGTGCTCAGGGCGAAAGTCGGTGGTCGTGAGATAGAATTCCGTGTTCTTGCTCAGGCGCTGCGCTTCGTGCGCCACCGCCTCACCGCTCTTCGGACCCATGCCGGTATCCACGATCAGCGTGGCTCGGCTACCAACGACGATGATCACGTTGGGATTACCGGGCCGGTTGCGGTCGGGAACCTCCCAGACATGCTCCGACAACTTCTTCACCGCGCCTTCCTGCACGATGAACGGGTTCGGCGCCGTATCCTTGGCCTGGGTGTCCTTGCCTTGGGCGGTTGCGGCCTGAGCCAATGCAGGCGCCGCGGCAAGGCCCAGCACAGCCGTCATGAGCGCAGGTGTGCAACTGCGCTGGCGAAAGTGCGCGGATTGCTGCATGCCGAGTGCCGCTTATTGCTTCTTCAGAACCTTGACGACGTAGTATTTGACTTCGGTGGGCACTTCCTTGAACCAGTGCGGAATGTTGGCCGGGATCACGATCACGTCACCCTTGACCAGATGATAGGTGGTCCCGCCGGTGATCGAGGTGCCACGAATCTGTCCCGGACCAATCGTGTGGCCGCCCACCATGGTGCCGCCGGTGACCATAGTCGTCTCACCATCGGTGATGTAGATCGTGTCCATCAGCGCGGTGTGCAGCTCCGGGACACCGGCCTTGTTGCGGTAGTTGCCCTCCACGATTACATCGTCGGCAACCAGCAGATGGATGTCGGCTTTGTTGTCCAGTGCGGCCTGGACTTTGTCGTGCGGTATGAAGGCGACATCCTTCTGATCGTCCGCCCGGCCCTGCCCCGCCGCCGTCAACAGGACAGCCGCAGCGATCAATGCCGTGAATCCAAGTCGCAGTTTCATGCTTGTTCTCCCGTTAGCCCCCGAGTTATCCGCAGTGCGCGGCGCGCCGGCTGCAATCCGCTTGTAAGTTGGCGACAGTTTGACACCATCCTATTCTTTTGGGGGAAAGCGATTGTTGCAGCCAGACGACGCGGTCGCGCGGTGCCCGTCGCGGTCAAAGAAAGATGCCGGCAAGGTATCGCGTAGTCGCATCTAAAGTCTTGTTGTTGAATTCGTGCGCGCCTCGAGAAGACAATCGTAACTGAAGGCCACGCGCAATGAGAAGGCGAGCCCTCATCGCCGTTCCTGGCGCTGCAGCGGGCTCGCGACCCGTTGGCACCGGAAACCCACCACACAGCGGGACGGACGCCGAACAGGAGATCAGCGTGAGTGCATCGAGCAGCGTCAGAGCCATTCTGCTTGCCGGCGTGTTGGGCCTGCTGGCAGGAGTCGTTTACGGGCAGGCAGCAGGGCAGAGCGGGACCAAAACGGCGCCCGCGCTGCCTGCGGATATTGATCCAGCCTCGGGAAACCGGCTGCCGCTGCCGAATCGCGAGGACATGAATGAGTCCGACAAGAGACTCTTCGATCAGGTCATGAAGGTGCAGGAAGGCGGGCTCGGCAGCCGAGAAAAAGAGCGGCCCCAGGTGCGGCTATACAGCCCTACGCTGTCCAAGGCTCTGAGTGACGCGCATCATTATCTGAAATACGACACGCGCTTCGGCGATCGGACGACGACGATCGCGGTCCTGACGACGGCGCGCGAGCTGACCAACCAGTTCGAGTGGACGCAGTGGGAAGAGCATGCCCGCAATCAGAAGGATTCACGGAAAGTGGAGCCTGCGGTCATCGATGTCATCAAGTACTGCAAGCCGGTGACGGGCCTCGAGGAGAAGGACGCTGCAATCATCAAGCTGGGCCGCGAGATCTTCGGCACGAGGCAGGTGTCTTCGGCAACCTTCGCCGAGGTGCTGCGATTGTTTGGGCGGCGCAGCACCGTGGATCTGGTGGAACTGATGGCGCTGTATGCTGCTACCGGAGCGGAGCTGGTGGCATTCGACCAGCAGCTGCATGCCGGACAGCCAGCGCTACTGCCTGCCCATGTGACCAGCTGCGGGAAGTAGCGCCCCGGCCGGCAGTGCGCTGCGGCCGTCAGTCTGCGACAGCGCAGGCACTCAAGGCCGCATTGCGCAGCCAACGGCAGGCGGTGGCAGACATCGGCGCTCAGCCGCCCAGGTGGCGATCGAAGAACCTGACGATGATGTCGTACACCTGTTTCGATTCGGGCGGCGCCGGATCGTACCAGAAGGAATGCCGGCCACCTTCGAACACGTGCAGATCGGATTCCACGCCCAGCTTGACGAGCTGCTCGTGCGTGTACGCCGCCGTGCTCAACTCGACCCCGCGCGAGCCGGCAATCAGCAAGGTCGGGGGGAACTTCGAGAGCACGTCGGGCGCGTAGACTGGAGCCGCCAGCGGATCGTTCGGATCGATTTTTCCGAGGTCGGGGTCCGCCTGCCCCTCCCCGCGCGACATCACGCCGTTGCCCAGCTCGCTGCCGATGTAAATGGCATCACCCCGTGCGCCCCCGGCGCTGGCGCACAGCAGGCCGGCCGCGGCGGGTCTGGGCAGCTGGTGCTTCTGAAACCAGGCCAGCGAGCGCGCCACGAGCACGCCGCCGCGCGAGCAGCCATAGATGCCGATATGCTGCGGCTGATAGGTCTTCAGCAGCTCCCTGTAGACGCTCGCGACCTCTTCCACGGCGGTCGGAAACTGCGGCTCGTGGTAGTCCACCGCCACGATCTTGATCTTGCCGAGGTAGGCGATGGGCTGCGAGCCGAGCTGCGCGCAATCGGTCCAGCACCCGGCGCTGTGCAGCTCGATCAGGACGCGATGCCTGTTCTTTACCGACGGGCCCTCCTGGGGCGTGAAGATCAATACATGCACGCCACCGACGGTGGTGTCCTCCTTGTGCACGGGATAGAGGGCGTCCTGGCGCTCGCGATGGATCTTGTGAATGAGCTCCGAGCCGTCGGGCTGATGTTCCGTGT
>Ga0182015_10007755_pt1 | contig 10402 bp, 9 predicted proteins | sample 712P3MmetaG_FD_120478 | JGI IMG/M metagenome (GOLD analysis project Ga0182015, IMG submission 120478) | Permafrost microbial communities from Stordalen Mire, Sweden - 712P3M metaG | ecosystem: Environmental > Terrestrial > Soil > Wetlands > Permafrost | place: Sweden: Stordalen | collected... | reverse complement strand
TTTTGCTTGGTAGCGGGTTGTTTGTTGGCTGCGGGGGGTGGAGGCAGTGGTTTGGTCGGGATAGCTTGGATGGATGCTGGTGTGGGTGCTGGTTTTGTAGCCCTGCCGGGCGAGCTGCGCTCGACCGGACGGCCGAAGGCGGCCGTCCCCGCACGAGCGGTTGTGGTGGTTCGGAGTTCCTCGGGTGTGGGTGGTTCGTCTACGTAGGTGGGATCGCCCTGGCGGATGAGGCGATTGGCTTCGGCTTCGATGGCGGCGTGGTGGCGGGCTTTCTCTTTGGCTGCGGCTCGGGCTGCGGCGGCGGCTTCGGCTGCCTGCTCAGCAGCTGCTTCGGCTTTTTCTTCTTCCGTTTCTTCCGGGTCGGGGAAATCTTCTTCGGACCACTGGTCGCAGCCGATGCAGGTCTGGTCGATGGTGTTGCGGTCGATGACAACATCTTCTTTGTGAAAGGGCTCGAATGTGGTTTGGCGGAGATTGACGCTGGCGGTTTGCAGGGCATAGAGGAGCAGGCTGGCGGTTTTGGAATCGATTTGGCGGGAAGCCAGCAGGCGCATGATTTGCATGTGTGAGACCTGGATGGAATTGGCGTCCTCGAGGACGGGGAGATAGAGGCTGGCGTGGTTGTGGCGGACGCGGTCGCAGTTGAGCTTGATGCGCTCCTCCTGAAATCGCTTGTGGAAGAAACAGAAGCGGTTGCGTTTGAGAGCGGGCGAGCCGCACTGGGTTCCGTTTACTTTGAGATGCTGGCAACGCGGGACGCTGAACATTGACATGGTGGTCTCCTACCCCCCTCCCCCCTGGTCTATTGCAATCAGAGAGTTGGCGGGAAATCGTGAAAAAATCTTAGGGCTGCAACGAGTTAGGGGCAAAATCTTGAATCCTAACGAGTTATGGGTGCGGAGGAGCATGATTCTGTTGGGCTATAGGATGAGTATTGGATATTGCTGGGAGGCGGTCAAGGTTAGATGAACTTTGGGGGCGAGAAAGCTGTGGAAAATGGTTTGGGTGTTGTTCGCGAGGAAAATTCTCCAGGGACATGCTGCTTTGCGAAGGGTAGGGATGCTTCGACTGCGTGGGATCGTCCTTTGGACGATCGCGCTTGGCTCAGCATGACAGTCCTAGATTAACGTGGAATGAAGCCCAGACTCGCTAGTTCTTTGCGGAGGGATTGCGCGTCGGTGAAGAGGATGCCGTGCATGCCGAGGGAGGTGGCGGTTTCTACGTTGGGTTGCAGGTCGTCGATGTAGATGGCGTGGGCGGGGTCGATGGAGAAGGTTTGAAAGAAAAGTTCGAAGAAGCGCGGATCGGGTTTTAGGAGGCGGGCTTCGCCGGAGAGCAGGACTCCGCGAAACCATCGCAAGAACTCGAAGCGCTTTAGAGCTGTGGGATAAGTTTCGGCCGACCAGTTGCTGAGCGCATAGAGAGGGACTCCGCGAGAACGGAGTCCGGTGAGAAGGTCGACGGTGCCATGGATGGGGCCTCCGAGCATTTCGTCGTAGCGATGCCTCCAGGCGTCGATCAGTTCCGATTTATCGGGATGAATCGATCTGAGTGCAGAGCAGGCCTCGGCAAGAGTTCGTCCAGCATCCTGCTGGGCATTCCAGGAAGAAGTGCAGACATTGGCCAGGAAGTGCTCCATCGCGGCTTCGTCTCCGTTGAAGAGCTTGCGATAGAGGTAGCGCGGGTTCCAGTCGATGAGCACACCACCGAGATCGAATACTGCTACCGAGCGATTGGCCTTCATGTCTGTAATTCTATCGAAACGAATGCTTTCAGGATTGGTCGCGGTGGACGGTTTCCATGGAGAAGGCGGGGAGGCAGACGGCTATGTATTCGGCGCCGCCTTCGTGAGGAGTAGAGTAGCGGATCCACTCGCCGGCGTGGGCGATTATGGCTTGTCCGGCGGCTACGTCGAGGGAGCCGTTTTTGTGTTCTACGTGCAGCGTGCCTTTGAGGACGATGGTGAACTCGTCGAAGGCGGGAGTCTGGCCGGGCTCGAACCATCCGGCGGGGCTGCGCATGTGGGCTACGCTGGCGGATGAAGTTTGGGAGTTGACGCGTCCGATGTATTCGTCGATTAGTTTTGGCTTGTTGCCGGCGGATTGGATGCGCGTGGGCTGCGGGATTAGGGTGGGCATGGGTTTGGTCGTGACTTTTGTCGGTCCTATTAGAGCATGATCGGTGGTTGGCGAGAACGCCGCGTTGCGCCCGGCGGGACAGCCGAGGCGGCTCTCCCCACATGAGTTCGGTTGTGGCGGCTTTACCCGCGGGGTTCAGACGGAGTTTGCTCGACGCTAGATGGGACTTGGCGGCGACCGAGACGTAGCTAGCTACTTCTCTACGACGATTGTGTGGTGGTGCTTTCGTTGCGGTGCTCAAGCATCGGTTACAATCCTCGCTTATGTTCTATCGTTCGGATAATCGTTCAATCGATCAACTGCGGCCGGTTTCTATTGTTCCCGACTTTATTACTACGGCGGAGGGATCGGTGCTGATTGAGGTGGGGAACACGCGGGTGATTTGTACTGCGTCGATTGAAGAGACGGTGCCACCGTTTATGCGGAACTCTGGGAAGGGATGGATTTCGAGCGAGTATGCGATGATTCCGCGGGCTACGCTGACGCGGACTCCGCGGGAAGTGGCGAAGGGGAGGCCGAGCGGGCGGACGCATGAGATCCAGCGGCTGATTGGGCGGTCTTTGCGTGCGGTCACAGATCTGGCCCGGCTGGGCGAGCGCACTGTGTGGATTGATTGTGACGTGATTCAGGCGGACGGAGGGACACGGACTGCTTCGATTACTGGTGCGTTTGTTGCTTTAGGACTGGCGCTGGAGAAGTTGGTGGAGGCTGGAACTTTGACTTCGGTTCCTTTGCGGGATTTTGTGGCTGCGGTTAGCGTGGGGATTGTGGATGGAGAGATCCTGCTTGATCTTTGTTATGAGGAAGACTCGCGGGCGGATGTGGACATGAATTTTGTAATGACTGCGGGGCACAAGATGGTGGAAGTGCAGGCTACTGCGGAGCGGCAGGCGTTTGATGAGGCGCAGTTTGCCAAGATGCTGGGGTTTGCGCGGTCGGGGGTGCAGGCGCTGATTGCCAAGCAGCAAGGGGTTTTGAGCGGGCTGACGCTGCGGCAGTAGGGGGAGTTGGGGCTGATGGGCTGGGGGCGGGTGCCGTCCCTGCCGGGACTCGGTTCCTTTTCCGTTGGTCTGCCCCGCACTTACGTGCAGGGCGAATGAATGGCGTCGCTGGCGCGACTTGGACGGAATTGGGAGCGCTCGCTTCGCTTGCTGGACCCTTCGACTTTGCTCAGGGGAGGCTCACGAGGCGGCCTCACCTAGATTTTTCCTGCTGCCTCTCCTTCACGGTCTTGCCTCTTCCCATCCGGTCTGCCTCTGGCGGCAGAGACGTAGCAAGCTACGTCTCTACGGCATGCTAGTGGTTTTGGGTTGCTACCCAATCGTGGATTCTGGTGGAGAGGACGTCCAGCGGCAGGGCGCCGGCGCCGAGGATCTCATCGTGGAAATTGCTCAGGCTGAATTTGTCGCCTAATTGATCTTTGGCGTACTGGCGGAGCTCCAGGATCTCCAGTTGACCGATTTTGTAGCCGAGCGCCTGGGCTGGCCAGGCCATGTAGCGGTCGGTCTCGCTCTGCACTTCGGCTTCGTCGATGGCGGAGTGGTCGTGGAAAAAATCTACTACCTGCTGGCGGGTCCAATGTTTGTAGTGGAAGCCGGTGTCGACTACCAGGCGGATGGCGCGGAGCATGTCATCCTGCAGGTGACCGTAGTAGCTGTAGGGATCCTGGAAAAATCCTACTTCTTTGCCTAAGCGCTCTGAGTAGAGGGCCCAACCTTCGGTGTAGGCGGTGTAATACTCGTTCTGGCGGAAGGGCGGGAGCTGCGGCAATTCCTGGGCGATGGCGATCTGCAGATGGTGGCCGGGGATGCCTTCGTGATAGGCGGTGGTTTCAAAGTCGAGCGTGGTGCCCTTCTCGAAATTGCCAGTGTTGACCATGACGTGAGCGGGGCGGGAGCCGTCTTGCGATCCCTCAACATAGTGGGTGGCTGCATCCTTCTCGCTGTATTCCCCGATGGACATGACTTCCAGCTTGGCTTTGGGGAGACGTCCGAACATGGAGGGCAGCTTCAGGTACATCTGATCGATGTATTTTTGATAAAGGTCAAGGATCTCTTTACGGGAATGCACGTGGACCTTGGGATTGGCCGGCAGGGATGCGCTGAAACTTTTGAGGTCTTTGTAGCCGAGCTGATTGACGACCTGCAGCATGCGGGCTTCGATCTCTTTGACCTGAGCCAGACCGGTCTGGTGAATTTCTTCCGGCGTGAGATCGGTGGTGGTGCTGTCTTTCACGCGGAAGGCATAACGCTCGGCGCCCTCGGGCAGCGCCCAGATTCCGGGCTCGGTGCGGCCTTTCGGTGCGTACTCTTCACGGACGAAGGTTGTGAATTTGACATAGGTAGGAAGCACGGTCTCGCTGATCGCGGCCAGGCCCTGCTCGCGCAGCCGTTTCTGGTCCGCGGCGGGGATGGAATCGGGAAACTTGGCGAAGGGCTGGGCGAAAGGCGAGGCGTCGGGGGCTTTGGTGGCGAGGCCATTGCACTGTTGAACCACTTTCTGGAGCAGGACGCGCGGGGGCATGAGGCCCTCGGCCATACCCTTGCGCATCTGAATCACGGTTTCGTCGAAGACGCGGGGAAACTGCCGCAGGCGCGAAATGTAGTCATCGTAGTCCTTGACGCTCTGAAATGAGAGGACGGTCACTAGCTCTGGAAGTTCGATGGGGAGGCCTTCGACCTGCGATACGGGCATTTCCCAAGGCTTGAAACGGGCTCCCTCGAGGGCCATGCGGAGGTCGCGGACCATCAGGGTTTTGTTCAGGGCTTCCTGCTCGGGGAAGCCGGTGGTGTCGATGGCTTCGAAGCGAGTGAGATATTTCCGGCTCTGATCCAGGTCGTCGTCGATGGCCTTCTGCGAGAGGTCGTCTAGTTTGTCGTTCCAGCGCTTGTCTCCGAGGACGGAGGCGTAGATGGGGCTGGTGCGGAGGGTGTACTCCCAGCGCTCGGCGAGAAGATCGTTCAGGGCTTTTCTTCGGGACTCTAGATCAGATTGCGGCGGCGCTGCGAGGACGGTGGAACACAGCAGGGAGACCAGCAAGGCTAACAGGACGATGGATCGCATTCAGTGAGGCTCCTTATGTAGCGGTTCTGACAGAATTTGTGTTTCTCAGGGGCGCGCGGCGCTGCTGATTGTACACTGACGCGCCTTGGTGAGCCGAGTGCTGCCTGGTTGCCGGTGTCATTCGTAGCGCAGGCTTTCGATGGGGTCGAGGCGGGCAGCGTGGACTGCGGGAACCATGCCGCTGATGATGCCTACGAGGCTGAGAATAATTGTTGCTACGAGCAGGCTGCCCAGGTCGATGTGGAGGTGGATGTCGCCGGCCTGGAGGTTATCGCCGAAAGCGCTCATCAGCGGAAGTGCGCCAACGATCCAGGAAATTATGTAGGCGATGGCGATGCCGCCAAGACCTCCGGCGAAGGTTATGGCGAGGGCCTCGGCTAGAAACTGGAAGAGGATGTGGGTTTTGTGCGCGCCCAGAGCTTTTTCTATACCGATTTCGCGGGTGCGCTGCTGCACAGAGACCAGCATGATGTTCATGAGGCCGATGCCGCCGATGCCGAGAGTTAGAGCGCCGATGAAGGCGAGCAGAACTTTTAGGGCGGTGGTTACGACCGTGAACTCGTCGAAGTCCTGCTTGAAGTCGGCCATGAAAACGGCGCGGCGGTCGTCGGGGCGGAAGTTGTGGTGTCCGGCGAGCACGGAGCGAACCACGCGAGTGAGTTGCTGGTGGTTTTCGCCCTCGTAGTCCATGAAAATTCCGGTGATGTATTTGGTGTCATACAGGTCGCCCATGGTGCTGAAAGGGATGACGATGAAGCTGTTGTCGTTGTCGTCGCCGCCCTGGACCTTGCGTTGGTAGACACCGACGATCTCAAAGCTCATGCCGTTGATGCGGATGGATTGTCCGAGGGGTGGTTCGCCGGAGAAGAGCCTACGGCGGGCTTCGTCGCCGATCACGGCTACGCGGGCGCGCTGGAACTGGTCTTGTTCACTGAGACCCCGCCCGGTGGCGACCTGAAAATGCCGGATGCGCTCATATACGGGATAGACGCCGGTGACGCCCAGGTTGGTGAAGCTACGCGTGTCACGTTGGATGGTCAGATTATTTCGACGGTCAAAGACAGGAGTGACGCCCTTGATCATGGGGACTTCGTTGCGAATGTAATCGACATCGGCGATCTGGAGGCGGATTTCGCTGCCGGCCTTGGCGCCTCCGGCTTGCAGGGAGGTGCGGCCGGGGAAGACGCCGATGACGTCGGTGCCCCAGGAACTGAAGATGGTTCCGATGGCACGCTCGAAGCTGGAGCCGAAGGCCAGCAGGATGACGACGGTGGCGATACCCCAGGCCATCCCGAGCATGGTGAGGGCGGTGCGGCGGCGGTTGTACTGCATGGCACCGAAAGCTTCTTTCAGCAGGTCGCGGGTCATAATTGCTCCGATACTTCTTGCTTCAATACTTCTTGCGAATTACTCCGGGCGACTGTTCCTGGCGACTTATTCCTGACGCAAGGCTTCCACGGGTTCGAGCATGGCTGCTTTGCGGGCGGGGTAGAGGCCGGCGGTGATGCCGGCCAGGGCCAACGAAAGCACCGCCGCGACAGCGGACACCGGTACGATACGCGGCGTATCGAAACCCTGCGGGAGATTCACTCCAGAGAGCAGGTGAACGATGAGCGCGGCGGCACCTACTCCGAGTGCGCCGCTCATCAAGGTGAGGAACGCACCTTCCAGAAAGAATTGGAACAAGATGTTGCGGTTGGTGGCGCCCAGGGCTTTGCGGAGTCCAATCTCGCGGGTGCGCTCGGTTACCGCGACCAGCATGATGTTGATGATGCCAATGGCGCCGAGGGCAAGGGTGACCAGGCCTACGCCGCCTAAGAACCAGTCCATGGCGGTGAAGATCTTGCCCATGAGTTTCTGGTTCTTCACGGTGTCCCACTCCTCCCAGATGTCGACGCCTTTAGGATTGAAGCCTCCGTGATTGCGAGCGACTATGCGGTGGAGTTCGTCTTTGGCGTCTTCATTTTCGTCGAAGCTGCGGGGTTGATAGTTGATGAAGGAAATCGCATTGCCATCTTTGGAGTTGTCGCCTTTGAGGGGAAAGAGCTCGCGCATGGTGTTGAAGGGAACGAAGATGCGAATGTTGGTGGAATTTTGCTCTTCGTTCCCAATCATGGAGAGCATGCCGATGACTTCGAAGTGAACGCCGTTGAGGAGGATGGTGTTGCCGACCGCGGGACGTCCGGGGAACAAGTTGCGCGTCATTTCGCGGCCGAGGAGGCAGACGCGGCGGCGCTGATCGTTGTCTTCGTCGTTGATCCAACGGCCGACCTGGAGGGGGATGGTCCTGACCTTGCTGTAGATGGGAGGAACGCCGGAGACTTGGCCATTCGTGCTGGTGTAGTCGCTGACGGCGCGGATGTCGTCACGCGCGATCACGGGAGCAAGATTCACGGCCAGCTTTGATTCGTTCTTGATGGCGAGGTAATCGTCATAGGTGAGGTTGAACCACTTCATGGAAGTGAAGCTGCCTTCGACGGCAGGAGAGCGTCCGCCCCAGAAGAAAATGATGTTTTTGCCGAAGGTTTCGAGCTGGCGGCGGTTGCCGTTGCGGAAGCCTTCGCCGACGCCGGCCAGCAGCAAGAGCGATCCCACACCCCAGGCGATGCCAAACATGGTAAGGAACGAACGCAGCTTATGCGCCCATAGGGTGCGCAACGTCTGGCCGAAAGTGTCCAGGAGCATGCGCATCGGTTAGCTCAGATGGCTTGGGGCGGACGGGCAGGCCGATCAGCCCTTCACACTGTAAATTCGACTGGCGACAACGGCGAAGGTTAGCTGGGATTTTCTAGAAAGGGGAGATGGCCGCCTCGCTGCGCTCGGAGGATGGCCGAGGCGGTCGTCTCCACAGGGTTTGTGGTTCTGGCTCCACATGAGTTGTGCTGCTGTCTGGTAGTCTTGTTTCGTTTGGAGAAGTAAGCATACATTTTGCGAAAAATCCTTACCATCATTGTTGTGATACCACTGCTGGGCGGGGTTGGGTGGTGGTATTTGCGCGAGCAGGCTTTGCCGGATTACGGGCCCGCGTACCGCGAGTATGCCTATGTGACGAACGGCAAGAGCAATACGGTGAGCGTGATTGACCTGCGGACGTTTGAGCTGGCAAAGACGATTGCAGTGGGGGTGGAGCCGACCGGAGTGGTGGCCAACGGCAGGAAGAATGAAATCTATGTGGTCAACAGCGGGTCGAACAACGTGAGTGTGATCGATGCCGAGAAGAATGCCGTGGTGGCAACGATCGGGGTGCATGGGAAGCCATATTTTATTGACGTTTCGGAAGATGGCAAGCGGGCTTACGTGGCGAATTCGGGGTCGGCCAATGTTTCGGTGATCGATCTCGATAAGAAAGTTGTGATCGGCAATGTGCGGGTGGGCTCTGCGCCGGGACTGGCACGAGTTTCGCCGGACGGCGCGACCGTGGTGGTGTCGAATCGCGGCGACAACACGGTTTCCGTGATCGACACGAAGGTGCTGCGGGTGCGGACGACCTTGCCGGTGTGCCAGCAGCCGGAGGACATCGCCATCCTGCCGGATTCGAGCAAGGCGTTTGTGGCGTGTTCGGGTTCGTCGCAGGTGGCGTCGATTGCGTTAGATAGCGGAACGAAGAATGGTGAGCCGACGAGTGATCGGGTGCTGGCGCTGCTGGATGTAGGGAGGACGCCGGTGAGCCTGGCGTTGAAACCCGATGGCGGAGAGCTGATCGTGTGCGATTTTGATTCCGACAGCATTTCGATTATTGAGACGGGAAATAATGAAGTGGGGAGCAGCGCGTTGATCGGGCAACATCCCGCGCACGCGGTGGTCACTCTCGATAACTCGCGGCTATATGCCAGCAACTTTGGATCAGACAGTGTGGCTGTCTATGACATTGACATGGGCCGGAGGATCGCGACCATGGCGGTGGGAAGCCATCCGGATGGTTTGGCGCTGTCGCAGGATCAGAGGTATGTGCTGGTGCTGGATACTCAGGCGGGGGACGTGACGGTGATCCAGAAACGAGAGCCGCGAAGGCTGGAGCCTACGGAGTATTCGCTGTTGACCATGATTCCGGTAGGGATGCAACCGAATGGGATTGTGGTGAAAGCGTTTATGGTGAGTGGGGCGGTTAAGAAATAGGGTGACGCGGCATCTTGTGGGCGAGAAAGACGTAGCAAGCTACGTCTCTACGACGACGCTATGGTGTTGTTACCGGCTTAGCGCAGAATTTGTCCAGGGCTGTTTTCAGGTCGGCGGCTATGGCTGGGGCTTCACGGGATTCGATGTCGCGGCGGGGCATCATGTAGACGAGTTGGCCGTCGCGCAGAATGGCGATTGAGGGTGAAGAGGGCGGTTGTCCGGTGAAATAGGCGCGGGCACGCTCGGTAGCATCGGCGTCTTGCCCGGCGAATACGGTGTAGGTCTTGTCGGGATGCGTGGCCTTTTCGAGAGCGATGCGGACGGCAGGACGCATGCGGCCGGCGGCACATCCGCAAATGGAGTTCACTATCACCAAGGTTGTACCCGGGCGGCCCTTCAAGGCGCGGTCGACAGCCTCGGAGGTGCGGAGTTCTTCGATGCCCAGGCGGGTCAGCTCTTCGCGCATGGGGATGACCATAATTTCCGGATACATTGGCGTGTTCTCCTTCGACTCGCGGATGTCTTGATTCTATCTGATAACTGAGGAGTTGGGTGCTAGCCTGGTTAACACTGGCTGGGAACGTTGGCCGACGATTGCCGCTGATACAATTTTGGTTTTGCGGGCTAGTGCAACGTTGATTTCGGGGCTTCGCGATCGGCCGAAGGTCGCCCGGGCCAGGAGATGGTTGTAAGCAACCCTCCGGGCGAGCGTTGGCAACGAACTGGGATGGGGCAGAGCACTTCCCCAATGGGACAGACGTTGTTGTTAAGAGGTTGAAACCAGAGGAGGATCATTCACAGATGAAGAGCAAATCGGGTTTTGTAAGTTCACTCTTCCTGGCCGGCGCCCTGACGTGTTCCGTATTGGGGTCGGCTTGCGGACATCCACACTACTACCGGGTCTATGACCCCTACTACAGCGACTATCATGTCTGGAACGATTCCGAGGTCACCTAGTACCATCAGTGGGCTCGCGAAAACCACCGCGACGAGAATAGAGACTTTCGCAAGCTGCCCGCCGGGGAACAGAAGGAATACTGGACGTGGCGGCATAGCAACGGGGACCACCACTAAAGTAAGCTCGT
>Ga0182015_10007754_pt1 | contig 10402 bp, 8 predicted proteins | sample 712P3MmetaG_FD_120478 | JGI IMG/M metagenome (GOLD analysis project Ga0182015, IMG submission 120478) | Permafrost microbial communities from Stordalen Mire, Sweden - 712P3M metaG | ecosystem: Environmental > Terrestrial > Soil > Wetlands > Permafrost | place: Sweden: Stordalen | collected... | reverse complement strand
TCGCGCAAACCGGCCTGCCCAACATGCGTTCTCCCAAGGCCCCCGTCCCAGTCGCCCGACCCTAAACCCGGACCGACCAGACCAGCAACCTCAAAACGACATTCTCATGCCACGAAAGGCAGCGGCGGGCGCTCTCGACAACCAGCCAGGCGTCGCGAGATGCCTGAGATGACCGGTATCCGTGCATCTCATAACCCGAAGGTCGCGGGTTCGAATCCCGCCTCCGCTATGTAGGAGCACCCTCTCGCCAGGGGCTTTTGCGCTAAGGGCCGCACGTACGATCGACAACAGGCGCTAACGCGAAGCTAACCGCGCGCGTGACGAATACGAGCCTTGGCTTGTTACGTTTCATGCTCGTGGCGCTGGTCGACGATATTCGCCAGCGCTACGCGCTTGTGTCTCCCGCCACGCCGCCGCCGGCGCGGACGCTGCTGGACATACTGACTGACACCGCAGATCAGCACGGGAGCCGGGTCGCGATCGACGCACCCGATGCAGTTCTGACCTACAGCGAGCTTCTTTCGGCCGGCGGGTCGATCGCCGGTCGCCTGCGTGGGCAGGGCATTGGCCGGGGGGACCGTGTTGGTATCCGCTTGCCGAGTGGTACTGCCCAGCTGTACGTGGCGATCGTCGGAGTGCTTCTTGCCGGGGCTGCGTATGTGCCGGTTGACGCCGACGATCCGCCAGCGCGGGCAGCGGGAATCTGGACGGCCGCGGCCGTCTGCGAAGTTCTCGAGGACCATTTTGACCTCACGTCCCCAGGCTCTGCTGACGGGGTTATCGCCTGCGGGATCGACGACGACGCCTGGGTGATCTTCACCTCGGGCTCGACGGGAACACCGAAGGGCGTGGCAGTGAGTCATCGGGCCGCCGCCGCCTTCGTCGATGCGGAGGCTCGGCTGTGGACGATCGGTCCTGAGGATCGCGTGCTCGCCGGGCTGTCGGTCGCGTTCGACGCTAGCTGCGAGGAGATGTGGCTGGCCTGGCGCCATGGGGCCGCGCTCGTGCCGGCTACGCGTGAGCTCGTGCGCGCGGGCGCAGAGTTCGGACCGTGGATCGCTGAGCGCCGGATTAGCGTGATCTCAACGGTGCCGACACTTGCGGCGATGTGGGACGAGACGGCGCTTGCCGGCGTCCGACTGCTGATCTTCGGCGGCGAGGCTCCTCCGACCGAACTCGCCTGGCGTTTGGCCGCGCACCGTGAAGTCTGGAACACCTACGGTCCGACCGAGGCCACGGTGACCACCACTGCGGCCCGGCTGCGCCATCACGAGCCCGTCACTATCGGTTGGCCGCTTGCCGGTTGGGATGTCGCCGTTGTCAATGTTGCGGGAGAGCCGGTTGCTGTCGGCGACGCAGGCGAGCTGGTGATCGGCGGCGTGGGTCTCGGTCGCTATCTCGACCCCCAACTCGACGTAGAGCGTTATGCCGGACTGCCCGCCCTCGGCTGGGCGCGTGCCTACCGCTCCGGCGACATCGTCCGCGAGGCGCTTGACGGCTTTCACTTCGTCGGTCGGCGCGATGATCAGGTCAAGATTGGCGGCCGGCGCCTCGAGCTCGGTGAAGTTGAGGCGCAACTGAACGCAGTCCCGGGAGTGCGCGGTGCGAGCGCCGTAGTCCAGACCACGGCGGCCGGGAACAAGATCCTCGTGGGCTATGTCGTCGGTGAGTTAGCCGCCGACGAGGTTCGAGCGCAGGTGGCTGAGCAGCTGCCCGATGGCCTCGTGCCGCTGGTCGTTGTGCTCGATGTGCTGCCGATGACGATTGCAGGCAAGGTCGATCGCCGCGCGCTGCCGTGGCCGCCACCCCGCGCACCACAGGCAAGCGACAGCTCGCTCGGACCCACCGCCGCGTGGCTCGCCGAGCGCTGGGCCCGGCAGATCGGGCCGACGGTGACCACTGCCGAAAGCGACTTCTTTGCGATGGGCGGCACCTCGCTACTCGCGGCCAAGCTCGTCTCGGTCCTGCGCGAGCGTTTTCCGTCGGTGGCCGTTGCCGACGTCTATGCCTACCGCCGGCTTGGAGCGCTTGCCGCGCGCCTCGATCAGCTCGGCGAGGCCTGCGGCCCGGGCGCGCCAGCAATCGCTCGTCGGCCACTGCGCTTCGGTGCGCTCCAGTTGGTCGGCGTTTTCTTCCTGCTGGCGATCGCGTCGAGCCAGTGGATCATCGCAGCGCTCGTCTACGGAGATCTCGTGCGCGGCCCGTTGCCACACGTGGGCTGGGGCTGGCTGATCGCCGGTTGGCTCGCGCTCTCCAGCCCGCTCGGGCGAACGGGGCTCGTGCTGCTCGCCAAATGCGTGCTACTGCGCGACCTGCGACCCGGCCGCTACTCGCGTTACTCGTGGTTCGCCTGTCGCGTGTGGTTCGTCCAGCGGCTGGCCGAGGTCTGTCGGCTCGGCCGCGTCGCCGGGACGCCGTGGGCGAGCCGCTACGCCCGCCTCGTCGGTGCCGACGTCGGCCCGGGCGCCCGGTTGCGCAGCGTCCCGCCACCCACGTCGCTCGTGCAGATCGGCGCTGGCGCGACGCTCGAACGCGATGTCGACATGCACGGCTGGTGGATCGACGGTCAGGAGCTCGTGCTCGACGAGGTACGCGTTGGCGCGGGCGCAAGCGTGGGTGCCCACAGCGTGTTGATGGGCGGCGCCGTGGTCGGCGAGCGGGCCGAAATCGAGCCGGGGAGCGTCGTCTCCGGGACGGTCCCAGAGGGCGAGCGCTGGAGCGGCAGGCCGGCGCACTGTGTCGGCCAGGCTGGCGAGGGCTGGCCGACGGCCTCCCCTCCGCGCGAGCCCCACGCACGGTTCTGGCGGCGAATGTTCGCCGCGAGCTTTGCCTTTGAAGGGCTGCTGCTGCTGCTCGCCTTCGCCCCCGCGTATCTGGTTTTCTACCTGTTCGACGCGCCGACCCCAACGTTGCACGGTGCGATCATCGTGCCGCTAGCCGAGGCCGCGACGATCACGGTCCTCTCGACGGTGACTTTTGCTGTGCTCGTCGCGCTCACGCTACGGCTCGTCTGGCGGCTCGTACGGCCGGGCTGGCACCGCGATGAAGGATCGCTGTCGTGGGCGTTGTGGTTCAGCGAGGACCTCAAACAGGGCGCCGACCAGGTGTTGTTCCCGATCTTTGAATCGCTCTACGCCGGCCCCTGGCTGCGTCTGATGGGCATCGCCGTCGGGCGGCGCACGGAGCTGTCCACAATGCATGGACTGAACCGACTCGTCTCGTTCGGCGAGCTGGACCACGCAACCGACGACGTCGCGTTCTGCGGCGTGCGTGCGCGCGCTGGCTGGTTGCGCGTCGAGCCGATCGAGATCGGCAGCCGCACGTTTCTTGGCAACACGTCGGTGCTGCTAGACGGGACGCGGATCGGCGACGACGGCCTCGTCGGCGTCCTCACGGTCGCGCCGCGGTGCGCCGGCAACGGGACGTCGTGGTTTGGTGCGCCCGCACTCGAGCTCCCCCGGGTGCGCGAGCGCACTGATCCCACGCGCACGACGAGCCCACCGCGCTGGCTGATCCTCGCCCGCGGGGCCACGGAGCTGGTGCGGATCGTGCTGCCGAACGCAGTCTCTGTGCTCATCGCGATCTACGTCGTGCTGTCACTCGACTCGATCGGGATGCATTACGGAATCGCAGCCATGGTCGCGTCCGGTCCGCTCGTCCTGCTCGGCGGGGCGCTCGCCGCAACGGCGTTCACTGTCCTCGGCAAGTGGATCGTGATCGGCCGCTACCGTCCGAGTGAGCACCCGCTGTGGTCGTTCTTTGTGTGGCGTGATGAGCTTGTCAACTCGATGGGGGAACGGCTCGCCGGCGAGTGGCTGCTGCGCTTCGCGCTCGGCACGCCGGTGATGTCGCTCTACCTGCGCGCGCTGGGCAGCCGCGTCGGCAGCGGTGTCTGGGTCGAGACGCTGGCCGTCACCGAGTACGACGTCACTGAGCTCGGCGAAAACTCGGCGATCAATCGGGGCGCCATCCTAGAGACCCATCTCTTCCACGATCGCTTGCTGCGGATCGGGCCGACGAGCGTCGGCGCCGGCGCGACCCTCGGGCCGGGCGCGGCCGTCCTGCCCGACACCAAGATCGGTGCCGGGGCATGCATCGGTGCACACTCGGTCGTGTTGCGCGGCGAGGAACTCCCGCCCGGTACCCGCTGGCATGGTGCCCCCGTCGTGAGCATGTGAACGGCTGGCGCGTGCTGAGCATTTCGGGCGCTGCGCTTGACGGAGAGAGCACTCCGCAGGTGCGGCTGCTCGACGCCCGCGTGAGCGGACTCGACGAGTCCGGTCTCGCCGTGACTGCGCAGGCGTTGAGCCGCACAGTTGGCACGCGCTGCGCGTCACGCTCTTATCGCTTCCCGCTTGCGCTTGTCGCCTGGCACGCGGCACCCGTCGGCATCGACATCGAGCGCATCACGCCGTGGGACGATGCCTTCGCCGAGTCGATTCGCACGCCGACCGAGCGGGCTGCAGGATGCTCGACGCAAGACGGCGACCGCCACCTCAGCTCTCTGTGGTCGAGCAAGGAAGCCCTCGCGAAAGCCCTCGGCGACGCACGGCAATACGACCCGCGACGTTTAGAAAGTCCGATGGTCTGGCCAAACGGCCGCTCCGACCCGTGGCGCGCGACGACGCTCGCCGCTGCTCCCGGCTATGTCGCGTGGCTGTGCTGGCGTCGCTGCGACTGACAGATCGAGCACGTCCAGGCGTCATTCATGTCGCCGCGGAATCGGCCCCGAAACAGGTCCCGAAGCCCGCAGATATGACCACGTGGGAGGTCATAGAGCACTTGAGCGCGTGGCCCGACATGAGGGTGACGATTCGCGACGTCGCGCGCAAGGTTGGCGTCTCTCCGATGACGGTCTCGCGCGTGATCAACGCCAGCCCGCGCGTCAGCGACGACACGCGCCGTCGCGTGCAGGGCGCGATCGCCGAACTCGGATACGTCCCGACCGGCTCGCGAGTGGCCTCGTCCATCGCGCGACCCGCGTATTCGGCGTGATCGTTCCCGACATCGGGAATCCCTTCTTTATGCTCATGGTTCGAGGTACCGAGGAGGCCGCTTGGCGTGCCGGCTACCACGTGATGCTGTGCAACACCCAGGCCGACCTCGAGCGCGAGCGGGGCTACATCGAGGACATGCTCGCATTCCAAGTCGACGGGCTGTTGATCGCTGCAGTGAGCGACCGATCGCAGCCCCACCTCAAGCTATTGACGCGGAACGGCGTGCCCTTCGTCCTCGTCGATCGCTCTGTCGCTGGGCTCAAGACCGACCTCGTCCAGGGCGACAGCGTCGCCGGAGCCCGCCAGCTCATCGAGCATCTGATCGGGCTCGGACATCGCAGGATCGGCATGATCACCGAAACAGATGTGGTGTCTACGGCGCGAGATCGCCTGCGTGGCTATCGTGAGGCGCTCGCAGCAGCCGGGATTGCCTTCCTCCCCGAGCTCATCGTCGAGACCAGCACAATCGACCCTCAAGTCGCATACCAAGCGGCACTCGACCTGCTCGACCTGGTCGAGCCGCCAACCGCCATATTCGCCGTCAATAACATCGCTGCGGTCGGTGTTGCGACGGCGGCTCGCGCGCGCTCCCTCGATATCCCGCGCGACATCGCCCTCGTGTGCTTCGACGACATCGACTATGCGTCTCGCTTCCAGCCGTTCCTGACGGTGATGGCTCAGCCAGCTGAGACATTCGGGACGATCGCGACGCAGCTGCTGCTTGATCGGTTGGCGGGACGCGTCGATGAGCGGTGCCGGGTCGTCGTACTGCCGGCGGAGCTGGTGATTCGCGCGTCCTGCGGCGCTGAGCTGTCGGTCGGATGAGCTTCGGCGGCATCGAAGCAGGAGGCACCAAATGGGTGTGTGGGATCGGCGACGGCGGTGTCACAACGCTTGAGACTGCGACGTTCCCAACGACCACACCAGAAGAGACTATTTCGCGGGCCGCGCAGTTCTTCCAGCGGAACGGCCGTGTGGACGCTTTGGGCGTTGCCTCGTTTGGCCCGATCGACGTTCACCGCGCTTCGCCAACGTGGGGGCAGATCACGACGACGCCAAAGCCCGGCTGGGCCAGCACCGATCTTGTCGCGACGCTACGCGCGGCACTCAACATCCCCGTCGCCTTCGACACGGATGTCAACGCTGCCGCGCTCGCGGAATCGCATTGGGGCGCGGCGATCGGGCTCGAGACGTTTTGCTACATCACCGTCGGCACCGGGATCGGTGGCGGCGCGATCGTGAACGGGCAGCTGCTGCACGGCTTGCTGCACCCGGAAGTGGGACACATGCGCATCCCGCACGACCGGGGGCGAGATCCGTTCGAAGGTGTCTGCCCATACCACGGCGACTGCTTCGAAGGTCTCGCCTCTGGAGAGGCAATCCGCCAGCGCTGGGGTCGCTCTGGCGAGGAGTTGGCCGACGACCCGGTGGTCTGGGAGCTCGAGAGCGAGTACCTCGCCCTGGGGCTGATGAACGTGATCTGCGCGCTGTCACCCCAACGAATCGTCCTTGGCGGCGGAGTGCCCAAGCAGCCGAACCTCCTCCCCCTCGTTCGCCAGCGACTGATGGAACTGCTCGGCGAGTACTTCAATGCCCCGGAGCTGACGCAGCCGGACGCGATCGAGCAGTACATCGTCGCGCCAGGGCTGGGCGACCTATCCGGCGTCCTCGGCGCAATCGAGCTAGCGCGGAGCGCAGCCCAACCGCATGAGCCACATGACTAGCTCCGACTTCCTCGAGCGAGCCGGCGATGTCCCCACGCCAAGCTATGACCGCAGTCACCTGCGCGTTGGCATCGTGCACTTTGGCGTCGGCGGGTTTCACCGCGCGCACCAGGCCATGTACCTGGACCGACTGATGAACGCGGGCGAGGCGTTCGACTGGGCGATCTGCGGCGTTGGCGTGATGCCAGCGGACCGCAGCATGCGGGACGCGCTCGAGGCCCAGGGGTACCTGTATACCCTGGTCGAGAAGCACAACGACGGCGTGCACGAGGCGCGGGTTATCGGCTCGATCATCGACTATATGTACGCGCCCGACGACCCCCACGCCGTGATCGAGCGCCTTACCGACGAGACGACGCGCATCGTCTCGCTGACGGTGACCGAAGGCGGCTACAGCATCAACGACGTGACCGGGGAGTTCGACCCCACCACCCCTGGGGTGGCAAGGGACCTTGAGATCGGAGCAGTGCCGCGATCGGCCTTCGGCCTGATCACCGAGGCGCTGGCGCGGCGGCGCGCGCGGGGCTCAACCCCGTTTACCGTGGTGTCGTGCGACAACCTCCAGGGGAACGGACGGCTCGCGCGTAAGGCCTTCACGGGGTTCGCACGCCTGCGCGATCAGCAGCTCGGAGATTGGGTCGAGCAGGAGGTTCACTTCCCCAACTCGATGGTCGACCGCATCACCCCCGCGACGACGGAGGCCGACCGTGAGGACGTGCAAACCCGGTTCGGGATCGAGGACCGCTGGCCGGTGGTCTGCGAACCGTTCGTCCAATGGGTGCTCGAGGAGTCATTCTCCTGCGGCCGACCGCCGCTGGAGCACGCTGGCGTGGAGGTGGTTGCCGACGTCGAGCCATACGAGCTGATGAAGCTGCGACTGCTCAACGCGAGCCATCAGGGACTCTGCTACTTCGGCCGGCTGTGCGGCTACGAGTTTGCCCACGAGGCGGCTCAGGACGCCCTGTTCCAGCGATTCCTGCAGGGCTACATGGACGAGGAGGCGACTCCGACGTTGGCTGCGGTGCCCGCGGTCGATCTCGAGGAATACAAGCGCCTCCTCATCGAGCGTTTTTGCAACGCCGAGATCCGCGACACCATCGCGCGACTCTGCGCCGAGACCTCCGACCGGATCCCCAAGTTTCTGCTGCCGGTGGTCCGCATTCAGCTTGCGCACGACGGCGAGGTCGCGCGATCGGCGGCAATCGTCGCAAGCTGGGCGCGCTACGCCGAAGGCGTCGACGAGAAGGGTGCGCCGATCGACGTCGTCGATCGCCAGCGCGAGCGCCTGATGGCGGCCGCTCGCCGTCAACACGAGGACCCGCTGGCGTTCATCGCCGACCGCGAGCTGTTCGGCGATCTGATCGATCACGAGCGGTTCGTGACGCCCTACCTGTGGGCGCTACGCTCGCTCCACGACCGCGGCGCCCGCGCGACACTCGAAGGGGTCGTGGAGCGGCAGGCGTAACACCACGCTCGCTTTCGCCTTCAGTGAGAAGGGCTCGTTCTCCCGCAGCCCTCGCGGGGTGGGGGAGAGGGTGCGCCGAGCAGTGCGGGATCGCTTCAGGCCGCCGGCAACAGCTCGAAGGCCTGATGAGCACGATTCTGTCTGGCTCAGTGGTACTGGGCTCGTCGGTTGGGTAGCCCTGCCGCCTACAGTTCGAGTGGAGGCTCGCTGAGTAGAGTGGCGTCGTCGCGATCGCCGGCGGTCTCGGCGCTGGCGATTATTGAGGCGACGACGCGGCGCACTTGTTCCTTCTCGGGGATGCCTGGTCCGGCGGTGAAGAAGAGGTGGTGGACGGAGCCGACGAGCGTGAGGGCGATCATCTCTGTGTCGACGTCTGGCGAGATGCGGTCGTAGGCTTTCTCGGCGTCGAGGTAGTTGGCGAACGCGCGCTCAACGCGCTCGAAGCCGGAGCCGTTGCTCGCGAGGAGGGCTTGTACCCGCGCAAATAGCGCCGGCTTAGAGCTCATCAGGGCGGCGGTCGTGAGTGCACCTGACCCGAACAGGCCTACGGCTGCGTCGGTCAGGTTGTCGCGTACGGTTGCGGCACCGGCTCGGGTTTGCAGTCCGTCGGCCGCAGCGATGGTCTTGGCGATGCGATCGACTGCATGCTCGGCGAGGAAGTTGTCGAGCTCGCCGAAGTGGTTGTGGAGCACGCCCTTGGCGACACCTGCCTGATCGGTGATGGCGCGGCTGGCGTCTGCTTCTGGGCGGTTTGCCGCCGCCTCTCCTAACAAGCCGGTACATGGGAGTTGACACTCGCTCTGGACGATTTCCAGGCCCCCTGCATGACCGTCAGATCACCCTCGCTCGCGGCAAGGCGATGCGGAAGCGCTCGCGCCAACGCTGACCAGACCTGTTGCTCGTCCGACGGGGGTACGTCGTCGTCGCCGGTAGCGGCGCTCGCACACCTGCCGGAGCAGGAGGCTGGATTGCCCCTGACTCCGTCGACCCTCTCAATCAGTCATCTAGCGGAGATCACCCCTGGTTTCGATCCGGAGGGGTCAACGTTCGCGGCTTGGAGGCCGATATGGACCCTGTACGTGTTCCTGCACCCGTACGGTTGAGATGACAACGCTGTCAACGATACGGCGCGGTCGGGTGTATTGGTCGGGTGTCGTGAGCTACAAACATCAACTCTCGTTTCTCTCTCACGAGAGTCCCTTCGCCGTCCGTGGTCGCATGCTCCCTTCCCGCTGCGACCGCGGACGGCAATTGGGAAGGCCGTGCCAGGTGGACGATTCAGACGGACCGACAAGCGTCTCGGACGCTCGCAGCTCGTCCTTTGCATGCGTCTCGCAGACGCGGATCACATGCTCGTTTCCGCGCAAGGGAGGGAAAGGCGGTGCCGCGCTCGCGATGCCCATGCGGGAAGCAGAGCAGGACTGCCGGCCATGATCAACCGCCTGCCGTCGCTGTTCGACGCAACCGCGCTCATCGGCCAGGGGCGCCCCTGCTGCTGTCCCGGCCGCCGCCCGTCAGGCGAGCGATCCCGTTGGCGAGGCCCGCCACGATCGCTACCCCACCGACGACCAGGACGAGCCTCGAGGCTGAGGTGACGACGAGAGCAAATATGATTAGGGCGACGCCTAACCCGACGTAGATGAATGGGCCGTAGCGGCTGCGAGCGAGAAAGGACATGGTCAGCTCCTGGGTTCGAGGGTCCCCGGTCGGCTCCTCAGCGAGGAACAACCTGGGGGCGGCCGGTCAGGTGCGCGGGTGAGATTGCTCTCAGCCGCGGGTTGCTCGCCTTTGACCGCCTGACCACAGTCTGAACGCTGCGTCGCGCTCTGAACAGCCGGACACCACGTGTTTTGGGTGGTACAGCTAGCCCTACCACGACGCGCGTAAGGCTTGGACCCGACGATCTTGCACACCCGCCGGCGCTGCGGATGTCGTCGTCAGAAGGCCGGAGATGATCGCTCGTGCTGTCGCCAGCAGGGCGCTGCGGGCGGTTCCCTGGGAGCAGGCCCCTGACCGGGAGAGCCGTAAGGGCGACAGAGCGGCAGCGGTAGGCAAGAGCCTTCGAAGCCAAGACGCAGTGCGCTGGCGTCGGCCTGGCTGGTCGAGCCCTCCTCGCAGATGGCAAGAAGTAGGGAGTTTCACGAGTGTCTACCGTCGGGTCAGCTGCGCGAGCGCCCGCCGGAGCTTGTGGTCACGGTGCGAGGAGGCGTGCTCGA
>Ga0182015_10007753_pt1 | contig 10403 bp, 7 predicted proteins | sample 712P3MmetaG_FD_120478 | JGI IMG/M metagenome (GOLD analysis project Ga0182015, IMG submission 120478) | Permafrost microbial communities from Stordalen Mire, Sweden - 712P3M metaG | ecosystem: Environmental > Terrestrial > Soil > Wetlands > Permafrost | place: Sweden: Stordalen | collected... | reverse complement strand
CGGCCCGATTTGATGAAGCGGTATTGGAAGGGCGCTCTGTGGTCGCCCTCCTACTTCGCAGCTTCTTGTGGTGGAGCTCCAATCAGCATCCTCAAAAAGTACATTGACCAGCAAAAGACTCCCCGCTAAGTCGCTTATATCCCCCCTGAAGGACGGGGTTTTACGCTCCACCGGATAACTCAGGGCAAATGGAACGCGCGCTGCGGGCGCGATATCCTGAGAAACGTGATGTCCTCCGACAAAATGCATGTATGAGAAAACAGAAAACCCGGTATTCACCCGCTGGACTCCTAACGGTGGAGGCGGGCCCACCGTGCCTGTGGGAATTTGGAGGTCACCTCTATACGCACCGCTGGCTGGAACCGAACGTGGCTTTTCTGAGGCGAATCCTAGACCCGGGCACCGCGGGCGATGCGCTTAATCGAGCGGTCGAACGCTTGGCGGGTCAACCGGAGCACGGCACAGCTGCAGCGGTCGAAGGCGACCTTCCCTTGTGCGAAGAAATCCTGGTTGCTCGCTGCGCTCAACTTCCGCGTCTTCTTGAAACCGCTCAGGCGCCTGGCAATGAACGCGAATGTGAAAGCACCCGTTCGGCGTGACGCCTTGCCGGAAACGCGCCCATCAGTGGCTATGGTGGTGATGGTGCTCTTCACTCTCTGCCACCGGAATGACGCAGCCATGCGCCACCTCACAGACCACATGCTCGAACTGGATGGTCGTGTGGTCGATGCGGAAGTCGTGCAGCAGGCGTTCCTTCACATCGCGCAGGATGCGTTCGCTGACTGACGGAGGAATGTCGGCGATCGCAATGTGGCAGGAGAGCGCGTGGGTTTCCGATCCAATGCTCCACACGTGCAGATCGTGCACTTCATTCACGCCCCCGATGGAGCGGATGACGGACTCAATCCTCTCCAGCTTCATGCCGCGGGGCGTGCCTTCGAGCAAGATGTTGAGCGTCTCGCGCACAATGCCAAAGCCTGACCACAAGATCAGCACGCCAATGCCGACCGAGAGCACGGAATCGATCCAGTAATTGCCCGTGACCAGGATCGCCCAGCCGCCGACGATGACGGCCGCGGTCGAAAGCGTGTCGCCGACTTCATGCAGCAGCGCGCTACGGATGTTGACGTCGCCGCCCGATCCGTTATTCGCACCTCGGCTCGAACGATAGAGAAGCAGCGCGATGGCTCCGTTCATCACTACGCCGGCCGCGGCCACCCACATCATCACGCGGGCTTGCACATGCTCGGGATGCTGCAGGCGGCGGAACGCCTCGTAGAAAATGAAAAAGGAAACTGCAACCAGCGATGTGGCGTTAACCAGCGCCGCCAGTACTCCGGCGCGATGGTAGCCGTAAGTCTTGGTGGAACTGGCCGGACGCGACTGGAAATAGACCGCGACTAGCGAAAGCAGCAGAGCCAAGAAGTCGGAAAGATTGTGTCCGGCTTCCGAAAGCAGCGCCAGCGAATGACTGCGGATGCCGGCCCCAACCAGCAGCACGATATAGGCCAGAGTCACGGCGAGCGATATCTTCAGAACCCGCGTGGGACCGCCGGCGCCATGAACGTGCACGTGCATGCTTCCAGTGTAAGGGTGGGGGGGGCCGCGTTCAAGGGTTCAAGCATGGAGGTGTTCAAGCATGGAGGTCGTCGGCGCGGACGAGAGCTTTCGTCTGGCGAAGCGGAATCTCCAAAGAGAACCGTCTACTTGGAAGATTCGGCGCGGAAGAACTGGCTGGGCGTTCCCAGCAATCAGGTCTTGGTCAGACTACTAAGATAGCGGTTGTTATAGAAGGTAGTCGTCTTCTGGACGAATTCGAGAATCTTGAGCATCCGCTCGCGACCTTCCCGGTTCAACTCGCGGAATTGTATGGCCAGACCTAGGCCGGGATCGAGCCGCGCCACCACACCCTCCGCCGACAAAGTAGCATCGTCCATCGAGAATCCCAGCTTGATTTTGCTGCCAGCGGCAAGAATCGTGCTGGTTTCGATGTAACAACCTCCCATGCTGACGTCGGTAAGGTTGGCAAACAGGGGAGTTCCCCCTTCCGGCATCTGCATTTCGATCGTAACCCGGCACTTCAGGCGGGGATGCGAACGACGGTCCTTGTAGGAAAGCTGTTTCTGTTTTTCCAAATACATGCGGCGGTCGGCTTCGGCCAGAAGCTGCTCCGCATCGTTGCCGTCTTCCGGATAAAGCGCACGCCCCACGCTGAGCGAGAGAATGTCTTCGCCGCAAACTTCATTGCCTGCCTGCTTGGCCATGGCCCGCAGTTGCTCCGCCTTCTTTCCAGCCGCATCGGCCGTCAGGCCGGGGGCAATCACCACGAATTCGTCTCCACCCATGCGCGCCACGTAATCGTATTCGCGGCAACCATCCTTCAGCGCCTGGGCAAAGAGGCGTAACACGCGATTGCCCTCGAGATGCCCGAAGCGGTCGTTAATCTGTTTAAACCCGTCCATGTCGGAGACCATGACGGTCAGCGCCAAATTGTCGCGCTTGCAGCGGGCCAGTTCGCGGTCGAGTTGCAGGAAAAGAGAGCGGGCGTTCGGCAGTCCCGTCAGGTAATCGGTGGTGGCCGAATCTTCCGCCTGCTGGTACTTGAGCGCGTTCTCGATGGAGAGCGCCATCTTGCCGCTGACAGCCAGCAGAATGCGTAGATTATCCGAGGTGAACGCGTCGCGTTCGCCGCGGTAGAGCGCCAGCACCCCGATCACTCCAGAGATGCCCTCCAAAGGCACCGCCAGCGCCGAGCGCAAAGTGCTGAACTTCGACGGATCGTTCAGGTATCCCGGTTCCACCGACGGATTGCCGTTAATAATCGGCTTCCGGTTGTGCGCCACCCAGCCCGACAGTCCTTGTCCGACGGGAATACGCAAGGACGAGAATAGCCGGTAGTTGTCTCCGTTCACATATTCGGGAATCAGTTCGGCTTCGCGCCTGATGTAGATCGCGATGGCATCGTAAGGCACCATCGGCTTGAGTTTCACGGAAAACACGGAGAGCGTTTCGGTCAAACTGAGAGAAGCGCCCAAGTCCTGACTAAGTTCGAACAACGATTGCGCTTCTTGCCGGGCCGCCGCAATCGAAGATAGGAACGTGTTTTCGCGTCCTGCGTAGTCCTGCACAGTGGCGTTCTCGAATCCGGCTGCCGGCTCCAGGCCGCGCTCGATTTTGATCGAGGTGGAGAGCGGTCCACTGGGATCCTGCTCCGCCTTGGCAACCGCGAGCCGTTCCAGATATTGATAGCGCTTTTGCAGGACATCGACCACCTTCGGATCAAACGACTTACCCGATTCGGCCGCCAACTTCTGCATTACTTCCCGCAAAGGCAAAGCGCGCCGGTATTGACGGTCGGACGCGAGAGCATCGAGATAATCCACGGCCGAAAGAATGCGAGCTCCGATCGGAATCTCTGCCCCCTTCAATCCCATCGGGTAGCCAGAGCCGTCCCACTTTTCATGGTGGGCGCGCACAATCGGCACTACCGGATAAGGGAAGCGAACGCGCTCCAGTATCTCGGCGCCGACCAAAGTGTGAATCTTCATCTTCTCGAATTCTTCCGGCGTGAGTCGGCCGGGCTTGGAGATGATGTGTTCCGGCACCGCCAGTTTGCCAATGTCGTGCAGCAGCGCGGCGGCGTGCAAAGCCTCCAGTTCGGCTCCGTTCACCCCCAATTCTTTGGCCACTTCAATCGCATAGATGCGGACGCGCTGCAGATGCTCGTGAGTCGTGTGATCCTTGGCTTCAATGGCCAAAGCCAGAGCCTCGATCGTCCGAAGATGTAGGTTCGCCATTTCCTCCACGTGGCGTTTCTCATCCTCCAACTTGCCCAGGTAGAGACGATACGAGCGATAAATGAGATAAACCGCCGGCACCAGCAGCAGCGACGTTTCCCAGTTGAACGTATGGTTGAGCCAGGCAATCGCGCCCGCGATTCCGGCGCCCACCAGATAGTAAGGGAACGACCAGAAGTAACAGTCCACCAAAATCCGGATCAGCGGCCGGCGCTCGGTCAAAGAAATAACGGCCGCGATCGACCCTGCATTGGCAATAAAGTAAACCGTGGCCGCCAGCCCCAGTAAAATCGGGCGATTGGGGATCAGCAGGTTCGCCAGCGGGTGGTGGTATGCGACATAGGCAAGCGCCGTCGAGATGGAGCCGGCGCACACGTTGAATGCCACCTGGATTGCCCGGGGACGCTCCGGATATAAGCACTGTGCCAGCATCGAGGCCGCGCCCAGAATGAGCGTCTCGGTGAAGCTGAGTTCCAGTACGCCGATCAGGATGAAAAGAAAGTTTACCGACAGCGTACCGGTGATTCCCGGCAGGCTCACCTTAAGCCGCGATGCCAGAATGGCGATGCCTAAATAGCAGATAAATTCAGCAATGTTCTTGCTGCTCTGGTGAATGCCCGCGTAAAGCAGCGTGGCAAGTCCCGCTATCACCACCAGGCAGATATACAGCTTGGCGATGGCAGACATTCCTCTCCACAATCGCGATTGTGCGGGCAGACTGATAGCGACGCTGGATGCGCCAGTCATTTTGATTCACACCTGTGGAGCAAACACCTACGGCTGGGAGGGATGCCCAGCTCTCTATGAATAGCAGTTAAGAGGTTTAGAAACAATGATTTGAACGGTTTTCGATAAACTTCGGTAACTTGCCAGGGCTAAAGCGCAGGCGCCTACAACCTACTTCGAAAAGGGAAACCCTTGAGATGGTGTAAGTCAGACAGCCAGTTGGGGTTTCCCCTTAGGGCTCATTTGGGCCAGACGAAGACCAATTCAGGAAGGCCACTTTTAGGAAGGGACTGCAGCTGCCCTCTTCATACCGAGTGAGAAACGTCCTCTTCCGCCACACCTTCATCTGGCCCGGTTGTCGACCCAGCCGGGGAAGACTTTCCCCGCCGCATGGCGACAATTCCTGTGCGCACCATCTCCAGCACTCCGTAGGGGCGTAGGACCTCGAGCAAACCGTCAATCTTGTCTTCGGCCCCGGTAATTTCAATGGTAAGCGACTCGGGGGCAACGTCAACCACGCGCGCCCGAAACACGCTGGCCAGTTCCAGCACATGCGACCGCGCCTCGTGCGTGGCCGCGACTTTAATCATCGCCAGGTCGCGGACGATAGAGGGCTGGTCGGTGATGTTCTCCACCAGCAACACGTTGACCAGCTTATAGAGATTGGCCTCGATGCGGCGCGCCTGATCGTAGTCGGCATCGACCGTGATGGTCATGCGCGACACCTCCGGCTTCTCGGTGCGCCCTACCGTGAGGGAATCTATATTGAACGCGCGGCGGCGAAACAGCGAAGCCACGCGCGTCAGCACTCCCGGTTTGTTTTCCACATAGACCACGTAGGTGTTCAGCATGTCTTCTCTACTCGTCGTTTCTCTTCATCGTCTTTACTCGTCGTCTCTATTCATCCGCGGCGGTCTCGACTATCTTACTGGGCCGCCGGATCATCTCGTGCAGCGACGCTCCGGCCGCCACCATGGGATAAACCGTGTCCTCTTGTTCCACTCGGAAATTGATCAACACCGGCCCGTCATGTTGCCGTGCCGCCTGCACCGCAGGCACCACCTGCGAGCGCTCCGTAACGGTCATACTGCGAATGCCGTAGGCCTCGCCAAGTTTCGCAAAGTCCGGATTCAGCAGCGGCGTTGCAGCATAGTTGCGCTCGTAGAAAAATTCCTGCCACTGCCGCACCATGCCCAGAAATCCGTTGTTAATGATGGCGATATGAATCTTTAGTTTTTCCTGAACAATGGTTGCAAGTTCGCACAACGTCATCTGAAAGCCGCCATCGCCCACCACCACCCACACTTCAGCTTCGGGGCGCGCGACCTTCACTCCGATCGCTGCGGGCAAGGCGAAGCCCATCGTACCCAGGCCTCCGGACGTAATCAGGCTGCGCGCCTTCTCATGCTTGTAATATTGTGCCTCCCACATCTGGTGCTGTCCCACGTCCGTTACCACCACGGTGTCGCCGTCGCGTGTCTGGCGCCATAGATCGTTGATCACGTGGGCCGCGTAAAGATGCCCACTGTCAGGCAGATTCTGGATGTCGCGAACCGCCGCATCGCCTTTCAGCTTGTCGATGGAGTCGAGCCACTCGCTGCGGTCAATCGATTCCACCTTCGGCAACAACTCATGCAGCACCTCCCGCAAGTCTCCGACCAGAGGAACATCGACTTTAACGTTCTTGTTGATCTCCGCAGGATCAATCTCGATGTGAATCTTCTTGGCATTAGAAGCGTAAGTCTTCAGATTGCCGGTCACGCGATCGTCGAAGCGCATGCCGAACGCCAGCAGCAGGTCGGCTTCCTGAATGGTGTGATTCACCCAAGCCTCGCCGTGCATACCCATCATCCCGAGATTCAGCGGATGCGACGCAGGAAATGCGCCCAGCCCCAGCAACGTGAGCGCGACGGGAATGCCCGTGCGCTCGGCAAATTCACGCACTTCGTTCATGGCTCCGGAAATGATGATGCCGTGCCCCGCCAGAATTACCGGCCGTTTGGAGTGGTGAATTAATTCCAGCGCCTGCTCATATTCTTTCGGCTCCGGCGACAGATCGGGACGATATCCGGGCAGCTGCGGCTTGGCCGCCTCCCAATCGAATTCGCAAGTCGTCTGCTGCGCATCTTTGGTGATATCGACGAGTACCGGCCCCGGCCGCCCCGAGCGCGCCACATAGAACGCCTCCCGAATCGTCCGTGCTACTTCGCTGGCATGCGTCACCAGATAATTGTGCTTAGTGATAGGAAGCGTCACGCCGGTGATGTCGGTTTCCTGAAATGCATCGGACCCGATCAGTTTGCTGCCCACCTGCCCGGTGATGCACACAATGGGCGACGAATCGAGCATAGCCGTGGCAATCCCGGTGACCATGTTGGTGGCCCCTGGTCCCGACGTAGCGACGGCAACTCCGACCTGTCCAGAGGCGCGCGCGTAACCATCGGCCATGTGCGTCGCTCCCTGCTCGTGGCGCACCAGAATATGGTGAATCTTGCTGCCCCTCAGCGCGTCATACGCCGGCAGAATCGCCCCTCCCGGATAGCCGAACACGCTGGTCACTCCCTCGCGCTCCAGGCACTCCCACAGAATGCTCGCGCCGCTCATGCTTTTCGCAGCCATACTCTTACTTGTCTCGTTTTTCTCAGCGATGCTCTTGTCATTCATGATTTTGTCAGCCATGGACTTCTTGTCCTTCTGCGCGGAGTACATTCCGATCCTTCAGCGGCCCGCTAAAACACAAAACCCACCAAGCCAGCAATTCTGGCGGGGCGGGATTCGCAAGCCTTCAAGATTTCTATCGTTCAGCTCACGGGTTCCCTCCACACCGGCGAGGGTACAAAAACTCGTACCCCGCAGACCGCGACACTAATTCGGTGCAGATATCCAATATTCATAGTTGTTTCGAGGATGCTCCGATGGTATCGAAGGCAGAGGCTGGCTGCAAGGAGAAAGTCCGTACAAGCCGCAGAGCGGCGACAGAATAAGACCACGACGAAGGCCGTGGGCGGGCGAAAGTAAATGATCAAGCCCCGAAAGAGGCGAAGAGGCTGCGACTCTCAAGCCCCGTTAGATTCGAAGAACTTGCTGGTTCACATCCTCAGTCGCTTGCGTTACATTTTCAGGCCGCCCAAGATCGCGCCAATAAAATTCATCCGCACGAAACCCGAGTATTTTTTCTCTCTCGCCAGCCAGCCGCAGATACGCAGTAATAACCGAGAAGACGCCGCTTTCGGTCAACATTGCCAGGAAGCGCGCCGAAATCACGTGCACGCCGGAAAATGCCAACGCATAAGTTCCCAGTGACGGACGAACAATTTCAGGCGCCCCGTCGCGCCCCGCGCGCCTTCCGCACAACTGATTCTGTTCGTCGAACATCAGATATCGCGAAGTCTCGCGATCCTGTACCGCCAGCGTGGCCAGCGCCTGATTCTGCCGGTGAAATTGCGCCATACGATCCAGATCAATGGTGCTGAGCACATCTACATTGTGCAAAACAAACGGCTCGTCCGGATGACTGGAATCTTCCAGAAAAAACCATGCCGCCTTCTTCAGGCTGCCGCCGGTATCGAGCAAGACTTCTTCGCGCGAAATTTCAATGCACATTCCGAAGTTATCGTTGTTCTTCAGATAACCAACCACCAGGTCCGCGAAGTGATGAACATTGACGATCACTTCGCGCACCCCAAACTGGCGCAGGCGCCGCAGCGTGATCTCCAACAGCGTGTACCCAGCTACTTCTACAAGTGCTTTGGGACGATCGTCGGTAAGCGGACGAAGGCGGGTACCCAAGCCAGCCGCCAGAATCATCGCCTTCATGGCTTGGCTCGACCAGATGCGGCTCGTTCCGCCTTGGCTCGCTCAGGTTCCAGCTTTTCCGTCCCGGCAGCATCCGGTTCCATTTTTTCCAGCTCGCGATGCCGCAAGACCACCTCGACGCCGTTCCGTCCCTCCAGTCGCTTCGCCACCTGCTCCGCCAAATACACTGAGCGATGCTGTCCACCCGTGCAGCCAAAAGAAACCATCAGATTCTTAAATCCCCTGCGCTGATAATTATTCACGCTGGCGTCCACCAGCGACATTACGCTGGCCAGAAACTGATGCACGCTCTCCTGCTGGTTGAGGTAGTCAATCACCGGCCCATCCCGGCCGGTGAGCCTCTTGAATCGCTCCTCGCGCCCGGGATTCGGCAGGCTGCGCCCATCAAAAATAAATCCACCACCGTTCCCGCTCTCGTCTTTCGGCAGGCTGCGATGAAACGAGAAACTGAAAATCCGCACCACAAGATTGTCCGCATCCGACGCCAGCCCCTGCAATTTCTCCGAAGCCAGCATGCTGTGGAACGCAGCCGTCAGCGTCGGTAGCGCAATGGGCAGCGTGACGTTATGCAGCAGCCAGCGCAGATTTTTCAGCGCATACGGCACACTCTGCAAAAAATGCACCTTGCGCTCGTAAAATCCGCGAAACCCGTACGCCCCCAGCGCCTGCATGATGCGGATATAAACGTAGGCGTAGTAGTGGTGCATGAACACTTCGCGCTTCAGGTCGACAAATCCAGCCAGGGTGTCCAAGTAATGATCCAGCAACTGCTGTCGCAACTGCGGTGGCAGATCCGCCTTGGCATCGTACAGAAGAGAGGCAACGTCATATTGCAGCGCGCCTTTGCGCCCGCCTTGATAATCAAGGAAAAACGGCTGTCCGCCGCGCAGCATGATATTTCGCGACTGAAAATCCCGATAGAGAAAGTAGTCGCGACTCGCGCTTAACAAAAACTTGGTCAGACTTCTGAAATCGTCTTCCAAGGCCTGTTCGCTGAAGGGAATACCGGCCAGGCGCAAAAAATAATATTTGAAATAATTCAGATCCCACGAAATCGACTGCCGATCAAAACTTCCGCGCGGATAACACACTCTGTAATTCAAGTCGCGACCCGCCTCGATCTGAAATCGCGGCAACGTCGCGATGACTTTCCGATAGGCTTCGACCGCCGCCGAACCAATCTGCTCGCCCGCGCGCTGCTGCGACAGAAACTCGAACAGCGACGTGTTCCCCAAATCCTCTTCGAGATAGGCCCCGTGATCCAGATCCTCCGCATAGATCTCCGGTACCGGCAAACCATGCTTGCGAAAATGTCGGGAGAATTCGAGAAAGGCTGCATTCTCTTCGCGCACGTCGTAAAGAATGCCGATGGCGCTGACATCCCCGGCAACCACCCGGATGATCTTGCGCCCCGAACCGCCCAGCTGCCCTTGCACCGGCTGTATCCGCTCCACCGGCGAGTGAAAATGCTGCTCAAAAAGATTCTTTAGAAGGTCCATTTTGGAAGGTCCATCGAATGTGACCGCGCGATTCAGGATTGCGATTCAGCGCCCGATTCACCACCCCGATTCACCACAAAGATATCATCGAAGCGCACGACACGACCGGGCCAAAATTTACTGTTAAAACCTTAGTTTTCCAGGCAAGAGAACAAATTCGAAGAGGCTAAGAGGCGCCCCTGAAGAAAGGGTGGCGGCGGTAGGACTCGAACCTACGACCTACGGATTTATGAGTCGCCCACCCGGCGCGACTCTAAACAACCTCAACAAGATAGCTCGGCAGATTCCGACAACTCTAATCAAATGGGATGAGGACGGTCGTACGAGACTCCAACAAACCTCACTCAAGAAGGTCCAGACTGCCGAGGTGCTCGATGAGCACTATTGGCCAGACCCGTTTTGGGAATCCTGTGTAGCCTTGGGAATGATCCCAGAAGGAGGAATTCCGTTATGGCCCAGAACCTTACAAATCAAGACTGGCGATCCCTCGCCGCACAGGCTAGTACAGAGCAGGACTCCGCGAGGCTCACAAGCCTTGTGACCGAACTGTGCCGTTCGTTAGATG
>Ga0182015_10007750_pt1 | contig 10408 bp, 12 predicted proteins | sample 712P3MmetaG_FD_120478 | JGI IMG/M metagenome (GOLD analysis project Ga0182015, IMG submission 120478) | Permafrost microbial communities from Stordalen Mire, Sweden - 712P3M metaG | ecosystem: Environmental > Terrestrial > Soil > Wetlands > Permafrost | place: Sweden: Stordalen | collected... | reverse complement strand
GGTCTGCGGACCGGCGGTCTCCAGTGTCGCGCTGAACGTGCCCACGCCATTGGTCAGCGTGGTACTCGGCTCGGTTGGAACAAGTGGATCGGTCGTCGTGAAATCGACGGTCCCGTTGTAGCCCGTGGCAGTGTTGCCGAATTGGTCAAGGGCCGTCACCGTGACGTTGAACGCCGTGCCGGCCGTTGCGCTCGACGGAGCGCTGACGGCAAAATAACTTGCTGCGGCGGCCGTCACGTTAAAGCTGCCGGAGGTCGCGGTGGCTAGGCTGGCATCGCTGGCTGTGAGCGTGTACGGGCCGGAGGTGTCCAGCACCAAATTGTTGAACGTCGCAACACCGTTGACCGCCGCAACGGTGGTGGTCGATGTATTGGAAAACGCGCCTCCCGCCGGGCCGGTGTTGATCGTGAGCGTCACATTGGAGCCGTCGTTGTTGGCGATATTCCCCATCGGATCTTCCACATCCACGGTGACTGATGGACTGATTGCATTACCGGCTGTCGTGCCGGTCGGCTGCTGCGCGAATGCCAGTTGTGAGGCGACGGAAAACGGGCTGCCAGTCAACTCGTAGACGGTGCCCTGGCTGCTCGTCCCGCCTAAATAAGTTGTCCCGTAAAGGTTACCGCTGGCATCGGCGAGCAGGCCGTTGGCGCCGGCGGGGTCCCCGTCGGTGCCGTTGAATGAGAATATGGTGGTCAGGGCGTGCGAGCTGGCGGCAACCTCGAACACGGTGCCATCGCCGTTAGCCCCGCCAAATGCCGTTGTGCTGTATAGGTTCCCGCTGGCGTCGGCGATCAGCGGGGCGATGGGCTCAGCCCCATCGGTGCCGTTGAATGAAACCAGTGTGGTCAGGTCATGCGTGTTAGCGGCGACTTCGAACACAGTGCCATCGCCGATTCCGCTGTTTTGTGTTAAATCCCCGCCCCACCACGTCGTCCCGTACAGGTTGCCGCTGGCGTCGGCCATCAGACCTTCGGCGGGGTTTGCCCCGTTACTACCGTGGAATGTGACCAAGGTGGTAAGAGCGTGCGTGTCGGCGGCCACTTCGAACACAGTGCCACCGCCACTTCCATAGCCACTGTCGTTTACAGATAAATCTCCGCCGACTAACGTCGTGCCGTACAGATTGCCGCTGGAGTCAAGGACCAGACCAGGGAAGGGGTAAGGCTGAGCCCCGTCGGTACCATTGAATGAGACCAGGGTAGTCAGGGCGTAAGTGTTGGCAGCAAGTTCGAACACGGTGCCATCGCCATCAGCACCGCCGTTAGCGGTCGTGCCGAACAAATCCCCGCTGGCGTCAAGGACCACGCCTGCGCCGGGATTGTTGCCGACGGTGAATGATACCAGGGTGGTCAGGGCGTGCGTGTTGGCGGCGATCTCGAACACGGTGCCTCCGTCGTCAGCCCCGCCATCTAACGTCGTGCCGTACATGTTGCCGCTGGCATCGGCGATCAGGCCGGAGAAGGGCTCAGCCCCGTTGCTGCCGTCGAAGTTGACTAGAGTTGTCAAGGCATGTGTGTTTACGGCGATCTCGAACACGGTACCTACGCCGTTGGCCCCGCCTCCCTCCGTCGTGCCATACAGGTTTCCGCTTGCATCGGCGATCAGGCTGCCGTGAGGGTTACTCCCGTCGCTGAAGTCGAACGAGAGCAGCGAATTGATGCTTGCACTGAGCAGCAGTCGCCGTTCCAAAGGTTCGATCACGCCCCCGCGGAGCCCCAAGGCAGTTTTGTGGTCGGAGCCCACGCGACGAAGGAATTTACGACAGAATTTACTCTTGGAAACTCGATCAAACCTGGGCATGGCAAGTTTCCCCCCGGCCAGAGGTGAACAAATCAGTCACATCAAGCCTCCAGAACGATCAAGTTGGCTCGCGATCCCGTCAGGCATTCTGTTTCCTCCGAGAGGGCCTTACGCTTGGCTCCGCCGCGGGCGTAAAGCGAGAAGGGCGGCGGCGCCAATGCCGAACAGCGCCCAGGCCGATGGCTCGGGGACCACGAAAATGCCGCCCGGGTTGTCCAACCCCGAGATCAAGGAGGGAATTGACGAAGTGATCGTCCCAGGAGTGTTTCCCAATGTATATTCGCCGACCGTATTGCCGTTGGTGTTCGCGACAAACAGGTCCGATCCAAACACGGCAATGCCGAACGGGGAATTCAACCCCGTGACCAGAGAGGGAAATGACGAAGTGATCGTCCCGGGAGTGCCTCCCAATATGTATTCGCCAATCGTGTCGGTGTTGTAGCTCGTCACAAAAAGGTCCGATCCAGACACGGCAATGCCGGTCGCGCTATTCAAGCCCGTGACCAGCGCGGCGTTCACTGTCCCGCCCGATGTGGTGTATTCGCCGATTGTGTTGCTGCCGGTAATGACAAACAGGTTCGTTCCAGACACGGCAATGCCGGCCGGCTCACTTAACCCTGGGATCAGCGAGGGATTTGACGAAGTGATCGTCCCAGGAGTACCTCCCAATGTGTATTCGCCAATCGTCATAGGACCGATGTTGTTCGTGACAAACAGTTCCGATCCAGACACGGCAACGCCCCACGGGTAAGACAGCCCGGAGACAAGAGAGGCCTTTACCGTGGTCCCATCAAGGTTGTATTCGCCGACCGTGTCGCCGTTAAGGTTCGTGACAAAGATTTGTCCGTGTGCGGTCCCAGGTATAAGTGCCGCTCCAGCCGACAGGCCCAATACAATGATGGACATGGCGTGGAGCCTGAACGTACGGACAGCGCGCAGCAGAATGGTCTTGCGATCCATGTGATTCCCTTCCCTTTTGTGGTTGCAAATTCGATTGGAGAAATGTGACACGGAATGCTGCTTGGAAAGGCGCAGCCACTGTTACCCTGCCAAGTAAGCTGAACCTACCGTATCGGAACTGCCAGCCAAAGAGCAAGGCAAAAATATAATAATTCTCGTTAGCATGTGCCGGTCAGGCTGGAAAGGGGCGCCGCCGCCTTCGGAGAATCCCCAATTCTCCATCACCCTCATCCCCCGCACACGCCGGTTTCGTCGGCTGGATTACTGCAGTGCAAAGGCAGAAGTTCGCGACTTTCACCAATCAGGGAGCCAGTCGTACAGTTGGTTGATCGGCGTCGCCGGCAAGTTCGTCAGCAGTTGCGTCAGATATCGTAGCGGGTCGATCCCGTGTCGGCGGCAGGTGCTGGTCAGGCTGGAAAAGATCAACATCGCCGCGCGAATCATAATCTCTCACAACGCCCGATCACTCGGCAATTGGCATGAACGACTACCCCAAAAGCATCCACCAACTCGATCTTGATTCCGTTGTCATCAGCCCGGAGATCATCGCTGCCGTCAGACATTTCGCGTCAGCGAAACCGTATCGCGGGTCAATTCCGGAGCGGGTCGAAAAGTTCCGCACCCTCATCAACGATGTTTGTGAAGCGGCAGGCGTCGAACCGCCAGACCTGCATTTCTCATTCGACGAGAGCCAGAGTTCGGGCGGTTCATTTTATTGCCCTGCGACAAAGCAAATTGTCTTGATTGGAATGCCGTCAGTAATCACGACGCTCCATGAGGTCTGCCATTATCTGAACGGCCCCAGCGAGCATGTCGCATGTGCATGGTCGTTGCGATTGTTCCGCGAGTGTTTTCCGAACAGTTTTACGCGACTAAAGTTCAGTGGGCACATGGCGATCAAGAAAAGGGACCAGCCGTGAAGAAAATGTTCGTCATCCCCGCCAGCCGCCGAGACGTAGAGACACGACCGCTCGTTCGAGTGCCGCATGTCCTGATCTCGATCCGCGACCCAGGCACCCGCAGGCCACGGCTGCTAAAACACAGCCTTCGACGTGACACGCTGTTCCTGGCTTTCCATGACGCCGAGCCAGCGGAGATTTTCGCCTTGCCGCCCAACATCAAGCTGATGACACCAACGCAGGCTGCCGAAATCTGGGCATTCGTCCTGAAGAACATCGGGAAAATCGACGCAGTGGTGGTCAACTGCGAACAGGGCATGAGTCGCAGCCCCGCAGTGGCGGCGGGTTTGCTGATGGGGTTGGGGTTGGACGCGACGAGGCTGATGGAGACGTATCAACCCAACGCCTACATTTTGCGGCTGATGCTCGACGCCAATCCTCGAACCTGAGGCGTAATTCACGCTCGCGGATGGCCCAATAAGGGAATCCGGCGGTCACACGATCAATGCTTCGAACCTTTCCGCGAGCGCCGGCATTTCCCGCCGATGCTTTCCGAGTCGCTGTTGTCGGTGACGCCTACAAGGCGATTTGGATGGCCAATATTGGTCAAATATCGCGGCACGGTTCCATTAAACGCACTGTACGCTGTTCTTTTGCCTCCGACCTGAAATTAGCCACGTGAGCCGCAATAACACCGTATAATGTGTTTATTGACGCCCAAAAATTCCGAATATTTTTCGCTTGTAATTTCACGGCAGTACGCATTATATAAAGCCTGAGTTTCTCCTTGATGCTGCATTGAGGGGCGAAATAGTTTCGGGCGCGGCCCGCTGAATACGGCGGGAAGGCACTGCTCAGGTGCCGCAATTCTAACCCCCTTTTCCAATTCATAGTGTTTTTTGTGGCAGCAACTTCGTTTGCCGTTCCGCAAGGAAAGAGGTCGTTATGTCTCTCCCGAAGCGCCAAGAAGATTTAGTCGTCATTGACCCCGCAAAGGACGGGCCCCAGGAAACTCACGCCGTTGATGGAGCCACCAATAAAATTGATGAGGCTCCGGTGGTCACCGTTAAGAAGATTGCAACATCGACCAACAGGGAAGAACTGGTTGATGCGGCGTCGGAGCGGAAACGCCCGAGAAAAATGCGGAAGGCGGCCACACCGCCGGACGATGTATCAAACTCGGTCACCCAAGCGACGGCGGATCGTGGTGTTGTCTATAGAGACCCTAAAACGCTGAACGACCATCCGCGTGCCGCCGAGATTCCTGCCATGGGGCACGCCGAGATTAAGCTGCTCGTAGAGAGCATGAAGGTCATTGGTTTTGACCCCGCGTTCCCCCTGATCTTGGCTTCAGATGTTAAGACGATTGTGGATGGCCGATGCCGGAAGACCGCGGCGATTGCGGCGGGAATCACACAAGTGCCGTGCATCGTGATGCGGGCGGGTGAGGACGAATTCGGGGCGATGGTTCGCGCGGCGATGCTCAGAAGGCATCTGACCGAAGACCAGCGGGCATATTTGGCCGAGGTCTGGCGTGAACATCTAACTGAAAATCGAAAATCCCAGCGGGCGACCAAGGCCGCGGCCGCCAAGGCCGGCTCCTTGTCGTCTGAAACAGACGACAAGCAGGTCGTCGGCCCTCGGCCTGATTCCCGCAAGGAGGCGGCGATGGAGTTTAAGATTCCAGAGAACAAGCTGAAGTCTCTCGCGCAGATTCGGCGATACGAGAAGGACGAGAAGGTGCCGACTGAGAAATCCCTGCTCCGCGATATCCGAGACGGCCACAAAACGCTGACGAGCGCGGTCAGCCAAATCCGTCGGGACGATGAGAAGAAAAAACAAACGAAGCGACTGGAGGCCGCGCGGAAGCTTCCCGACCTGAAAGACCTGCTCCAGGGAGATATCACAGCAGTTTTGCGGCGGCTTAAGGACGCCGACAAGCCGCCAGGATTTCGCGCTGTTATTCTCGATCCTGACGACCCCGGCGAGATCGAGGCCGTGTTGAAGGCCACCAAGCCGCTTCTGCTCCCGGATTCCGCCGTGCTGACGTTCTCAACCTACGAGAACGAGAAGGCAACGCTCGCCCTGCTTAAAGATGCCGGATTCCCCGCCAATGGCCGGTTCATCTGGAGTTTCAGGGACGGGGCTGTGGGTCACCGTCACATGAGTGTTTTCTGGTCGTTGCTCGGTACGTTTTCGTTTCACGACATCGACTCCGACATCCTCCTGACGGTGAGGGCGCGGGCGTCCGAGGATATTCCCGACCGTCCAGTTGAACTGATCTCGAAGTTGGTGGAAATCTCCACCATTGAGCGGGAAGTTCTGCTTGCGCCTTGGGGCAGCCGTGTCGCCAGAACATTGAGTCGCACTGGCCCGTCCGCGTCCGCGAGGATCGACAGATATTCTCTGTCAAGCCGATTCAGCCCTTGTTCATCGATCCCCTCCAAATCGAACGTTTTGTGCGCGTGGTCTATGCGGATCACCGAGCAGCCATCGGCTGTGGCAGTGCGCCAAATGCTCTCGGCCAAACGAAGACTCAAACGGGGAACGCCCCGAGAACGGGCAGCGACCATAGGAAAAATCGCATCATCAAATTCCCAGCCAAGTTGACGAACCCTCTGACGGAGCAGAGTTTCTATGTCTGCTGCCGAATACGCGGAAAGCCGAAGCGCGAGCCGAAATCGATCCCGAAGGGGCTCCAAAACTTTCTCGCCGTTGGTCGTGCAGCCGATGACGGTCAATTTTGCGAGCTTGATTGTGACTGGTTTCCCTCGACCGCCGCGCGGTTCAATAAAGACTTCGTTGTTTTCCATCGCCCTGAGGAGTGAAGTCTGCGACTCGACCGACAGGGTTTGGATTTCGTCGATGACGAGGACGTGCTGTTGCTCGGTCATCCCGACCAAGACGCCGTTCATGTCGCCGGCGGTTCGCAAGGTCTGACCCAACACGATGACTGGTTCGACGGCTAGTTCTCGGCAGATCAGCGAACCGTATAAACTTTTGCCCGTGCCTGGGCCGCCTTCGAGCAAGACATGGGGCATGGGGCGCTGTGAAGCGAAACTGGCCTCCAATGCGATCTTGATCGACTCGACGACCTTGATGTTGTCGCCGGATGCGACGATGTGGTTGATGCTTGTCGGTCCCGTGTCCGCGATGTTGGTGGGTGTTTGGTTCATGGCTTTTCGTGTGCTGGACAGTGAAATCGTTCTGGTGTCAAGAGGTAGGGACATGCCGCCGTCCGCGACGGTTGTGACATCAGTCCAACTGCCTGATGCAGGAAACCGTTCCGCCCATCGCGGCGGCTGTTGATGCCGCAGCGACTTGGTTGACCGCCGAGACATTGACGGTGATGTATTGGCCGTTGGCGAGCCTTATGGTGACGGCGAATGTTTTATAAGTGTTGCTCATTCGGTTCTTCTTTCTGGTCGGGTCATGCAACCAACGGAGAACCGATCCAGGATCGTTGTGATATTTGGGAAAGCTGAGGGAACCCGAGGAGGAAATCAGGCTGACAGCGGACTGTCAGCGACCCAAACCGCTCTGGTGCATCTGGATCGCCATTTTCGCGTCCCCCAGAGCGATCCCGTTAAAAACCTGAGATTATCCTGAGGCACCCCTTGGAAAACCTTTGAGTTACCGGAGCCGTTTCGCCGCCAGGAACAATAAGCGGCATGTTTTTGGCGAGGGTTCACAGCGATCCCGAGCCAGTTCACGGGGTGAGGAACTTCACGCCTCGGCGCACGGCCGGCTCCTCTTCACCTCGGCAAGTTGCTTCTGATTTTCTCTCGGCGCGGGCGCAACTTGAACGGTGTGTCGAGGCGCCAGGAGTGTGGGATGTGCGGATTTTGGGATGGGTCAGTCGGCGCAGATGTCGATGGCGACCCTAACCCGGACACGGTTTGCGGGGAATCCCTGCAGTAACTGGAGTTGGTGTAGTGAGGGGTCGTTCACGCCTGAATTTTCGGCAGATCGAGCGGCAAACCGCTCCTGTGAACGGCACACTACCCACACCACTATGAGACCTCAAGAGTCGCCGAAGTAGTGTATGGGGCAATCAATCTTCCATCCGTCGTCAGCCCATGGACGTAGCCCGCCGCGAGCGGATAAATGCTCTCGACGCGATCTGCGAACGAACCGAGCCGACGCTGAACCGCATCGCAGATGATCTTCGGCGTCGAGCAGAGAATTGTGCGGCGACCCCCGCGAAGTCGGCATACCCAAAGGGGTCTTTCATTACATCGTGCCGCCCAGATTGTGCTCGTCCTGTGATCCAAGACCGCCAATGCCATCGACCCTTTGATTTGCCTCAGGCACTGATACAGGCCATCCGCAAATGACCGCGATGCCGCGATCAATCGGCAGGCAAGTTCGCTATCGCATTCGGTTTCCAGTTCGAGCGACAATCGATCCGCCGTTTCCCTTACATCAAGAAAGATACCGTTGTGGACCATCGAGAATGCCGTACCGCTTTGCAGCCGAGCGGTGAACGGATGATTGTTGCGGTTGTCCGCCGGTGTTCCCGAGGTCGCATATCTGACATGCCCGAGAACGGCGGCGCAACGCTGGCGAACCAGATTTTTCCAGAATGGATTCGTCTGTACGAACTCATCGGCTGGTTGCGGGGATTTTGCTGTGATGACTCGTACATTTTGCGGAGCGTCCAATGGTTCGGTGCGGGCTGCGAAACCCGTCGCATCGCGGCCTCTACTGATTGACTGAACAAAAAGTTCGGTCAGCAGCAAATGGGACTCGCCCCATTCGTTCTCCCTGTCCCTAGAAACCATCGCAATTATGCCGCACACGAATCCATCTCCTCTCGGACGGCCTCATTGCCGTCGTCATCGAGATCAACCTGTTTGTTCTTCCGTTGTGGATACAGCGGCTGGTTGCCATTGAACTTTTTCCATGTGCGAAGAAGGGACTTGGCCGACGCCCGCAATGCTTCATCGACTTGGACGTAGATGCCTGAGCGCGGCTTCATCCCGACTGTTGTGATGAGGGCATCGAACGATTTTCGAGAATTTGGGATCGGAATGGGGGCAGCTTGACAAGACCTGCGGATGGCATGATCGAGCATTGCCATATGAAGATGCAACCAAGCCCTCGCCTTTCCGCTATCAAGGGTGCCTTGGTGGGCACGGACCTCGATTCTCGGCGAGTCTTCAAACAAATGTGTCAGATTCAGCCAGGTATGGCGGTTGGCTCCCGACAAACGGCGGCGAAGCTCCCGCATAGAATTTGCGCCGTGGAGGAACTTCGTCTCATTTGGAATCGCGTGGCAGTAGGTGTTCGTCCGGCGGCTTTCGCTGACGAGGTGAAAAATTGTGCTTTGGTGTCGATGGTACAAGTTGTAAAGACTGCGAACATGCCTCGGTTCTTCTTTCATTTCCTCGAATGACAGATGAATGTGGTGTCCGCATGAGGCGTTGACCCGCATCCCTGCATATCGGAGCAGGTCCAGCATCGGTGGAACCGTCGCTTCCCATTCGTCGATTGTGAGCGGCTTGGTTTTCACCTCGATCTGCGCCCAGCGAATACCGGCGTAGCGTTGCTCTCCGACGATGGAACTGTCGTATTCAACGGCGACCGAAATGCCGTGAGGCAAAGGACTCTGGTCGTAGCCGCGAGCAATCGCTGGAATCCCATTGGCGGTCAGGGCATCGGCAAGGCTCTGCTGTGCGGCTCGCGGTTCGTTCCCACCCGTCAGAATGATGAACCCCTCAAACTCCGAACCGATCAGCCTTGTGCGATTGATTGAAGACACCAGACCCATTCGATGCTCCTTGTTGGTGGCATCGATGGGAGTGCTATTGATCGTTGTGACGACGCGGACGTGACCGAATGGCAGAACGCTGGCGGGGCGTTCACCCATCCCAGAATTGATTCATGCAAACCCAAGGACAATCAACGCGATCTCACAACCGAAGTTGAATCAACGATGGGCATGAAGCAACTCAACGGAACAACTTGGCAACAGAAATTCCCCCTCGGTCAGATCGTTGCAACGCCGGGAGCATTGGCGGCGATGCAGAAGAGCGGCGACTCGGCGCATGACCTCATCATGCGTCATTCGGCTGGGGATTGGGGCGACGTGTGCGACGAGGACAAAAAGTTAAACGACGCAGCGCTTCACAATGGTGAGCGACTGCTGTCGGCCTACACGCTGCGCAATGGGGTGAAGATTTGGATCATCAGCGAGGCTGATCGATCCGTCACAACTTTTCTTCTGCCCGACGAATACTGAAACGGGCTGTATCGAAAAGAACGATGATGATCTCGTCCGCAAACTGGCGAGTTTTTTTCACCTACCATACCTGCCGACCCTACCCCAACAGGCTGAATGGGACTCAAGCCTTTTATGGGTACCCCGTTTTGCGGGGCAAGGGCGAAGGAAAGTTTCTTCGATGGAAGCATTTTGCGATGGGTGTCGTTCGCCACTCCGGTATTGTCACAACGGGCGGTAGAATGGGCGCAGGAATCATGAGCAACGCACCAGGAACAAAGAAGCGTACCGTCGAGATTGATCCGCGATTTCCATCGGGTCCATGGACAGGATTCTGGATTCAAACGGGCTTCGGCAAGCAGCAGATGTCATTGTCACTGGCGTTCTTTGATGGGTGCGTTAGGGGATGCGGCCGCGACATCGTTGGTCGGTTTAATTTTGATGGTGTCTACGACCTGAAATCTGGGCGCGTACAGATTGCGAAGCAGTATGAAGGGGCACATCTGGTGGGTTATGAAGGGGC